>Ga0209648_10005638_pt1 | contig 10736 bp, 7 predicted proteins | sample GraSoi2013_115cm_FD_185830 | JGI IMG/M metagenome (GOLD analysis project Ga0209648, IMG submission 185830) | Grasslands soil microbial communities from the Angelo Coastal Reserve, California, USA - Sample 9_17_2013_115cm (SPAdes) (version 2) | ecosystem: Environmental > Terrestrial > Soil >...
AACTCTTTGGCAGAGCGTTCATTGAGATCGACAGCAGCCGCGGCGAAGATTGCCTGTCCGTATTGCTCAATGTCCTCGCCTGCGATCTCGGCCAGTTCGGCGGCGACAAGCTCGTCGCGTGGTGTGCTGGTGGGCGAGCGCAGGATCAGCGTGTCATAAAGCAGTCCGCCAAGTAGCAGCCCGGCTGCTTCACGAGGAATGGCGATGCCCGCCTCGTGATACAATCCGGCGATGATGGTACCTGTGCAGCCGACGGGATCAGCACGGAACATGATGGGCCTGTTCGTATGCACATCAGCGATGCGGTGATGATCGATGATGCCCAGCAGTTCGGCTTCATCGATGCCGTCTACTGCCTGCGATTGCTCGTTGTGATCAACCAGGATAACTCGTTTTGGGCGAGCGTTGAGGATGTCGGTGCGCGAGAGAAAGCCTACGAGCTTGCCATCATTATCCACCACCGGCAGCGAGCGGCGGCGGGCCAGGGTATGCTGCACTTCGCTCATCTGGTCTTCCGGGTGGCTGAAATCAAACTCGCGATTCATGATATGTTCTGTGCTGATGCTCAGGTTTACCAGGCGTACGGCCGTAAACGTGTGGTGCCCGGTGCTGACGACCAGTACGCCGTTTTTGCGGGCAGCCGCGAGTGTGCGCTCCGATATCAGCAGGTCGCCGGTGATGACCAGGGCGGCTGCTCCGTGCTCTATAGCTGCCAGTTGGGCGTCTTCGCGGTCTCCCAGCACCACCAGGCAGCCCGGCTCGATATAATCGACCATCGTCTCGGCCTGCATGGCTCCAACGAGAACGCGGTTTCCCAGTTTGCGCCGCCCCTCCACCAGGACGCGGCCTTTGAGTGCGCGTACCAGGTTATCCCTCTGAAGGGGTACGCGGTTGACTGCCTGTGGGTCCAGGTCATTGAAAAATAATTTAGCGAAATCCTCGACGGCGATAATGCCGTGCACTTTGTTCTCTGCATCCACGACGGGCATCGCGCGCCGGTTATGCTCCTGGAGCAGCTGCCCGGCTTCTAAAAGAGTTTGGTCGAGGTAGGCGGAAATGACGCCGCGCCTCATAACATCGCGTACCTGCAGGTACACGTCATCGAGCGCTTCGGGTGGTTCAACCTGGTAACGTTCCAGCACGAAACGCACCTCTGGCTTCAGATTGCCATTTCGGGCCGGGATAGCCTGCTCTTCACCTTGCAGCCGTAATAGCCGCGCATAGGCGTATGCTGAGGCGACCGAGTCCAGGTCGGAGTTTTTGTGTCCAATCACATAGATTGACCTTGGCATGGTTCTGATCCTTCGAGAGTAGCTTTCCCTGGTTCTTTATCTATTATGAGGGGTATAGCAGAACATTGTCAAACCCGCCGTCTTTTGCGCATCGTACCAATCCCTATGCCCGCTGCCAGCAACACCACAAAGATACCTATGAGCAAGGTGATATAGCGGGTTGTGTTGCCGCTTGTTAGCGTTGCTGCCAGGGCTGAGGTTGTGGCTTTATCTGACAGGCTGTCGTTCGGCACCGGGTAAATGACCTGGTGATTGGAAGGAGGATAGCCGTTTTGTGGGAATTTCGCATAAAGGTTATCGTAGCCGGTTGGCAGCGTTACTACATTGATCGTCTTAAAGATGTGGCGAGCAGCTTTTGATGAACTGACGGTTAGGTCCAGTGTGTAAGTGCCTGTTTTCGTATAGGTATGTGTCGCGGTGATGCCGCTGGCCTGTGTGCCGTCACCGAAGTTCCAGGCATAGGTCAATGTATTGCCGTTGGGATCGAACGAGGCCCTGGCATCGAGTGTGAAACTCCGGCCGACAACTGTCTGCCCAATGTCGCTGATGGCTGCAATAGGGTTCTGATCGGCTGGTGCTGCTCCAAGGATATCTGGCTGGGTGAGCATCCAGGTAGTGAGCATGCCCGGTAGTCCCAGGGCCAGGGTGAGCGCGTAGGAGTGCTGCGAACTGCCGTCGGCATACGTATTCATGAGCTGGATGGTATCCTGTGGTTGATCAAAGGGATATGACCAGGGAGGTGGGTTGCTGTCGTAATAGGTTGAGTTGCCGGCAAATGTCGCACAAGGCAGCCCCGCCAGTGTAAAAGGGATCTGGTCACTACCACCCAGGGTATCGTCCTCCTGGTGTATGTAACTCAACTGGTCGGGAGTAAAGATGGGCTGGAAGACATCACCCTGTTTGCCGTTGTGATACGAGAGCATTTGAAAGCCCAATGCCTGGAACTGCTGGAACGAGGCGACGACGGCTTGCTGCATCAAGGCTCTAAAATGTGAGATGTGCTGTTGCTGCTGAGGTGACAAGAGGTCCTGGTGGGCGTAGAGTGCGTTGTCCTGCAAAGGTGACATGTAGATATAGAATGGGAGGAGGGGATTCGACATCTGGCCGAGATAGCGCAGTGGATAGGCGATGCCGTTCTGTTCCTCGTTGAACATAGCAACAAGGTTCTTGACGTCACCATTAATTGTGCTGTTCAGGTAATGAAACGAGCCGAAAAGGCCCTGTTCTTCGGCATCGAAGAGCACGAAGCGCAATGTGCGTGCCGGGTAGAGATGATGGCTACGCCAGTATTCACCCATCGCCCTGGCTACCCCTAATTCGATGGCGCAGCCACTACCGTCGTCGTTGGCCGATTGAGTTGAACTGGCTTCCCCGTCATAGTGACAGCCGATGACTACTATTTGCTCAGGATGGACGCCGCCGGGGACCGTGACTTCCACGTTAAAGGCCGGCACGGTTGCGGGACGACCTCGCCAGCCCTGCACCGGGAATGGGTCGTGTCGTACCTGTGGCCCAAGGCCTTGCAGGTCTTTCATTATTTCCTGGGACCAGTAGGCGGCGAACTCATCATGTCCATTGACGTCGACCGGTGGGTTGTTATCATATCCCGCCTCGCGATGCTGGTAGTGGGTGACCATATAGAAGAGCTGGCTATAAATGTAACCAGGATCGATCGTGGGTAGGCCGGTGCTGTCCGCACTAGCCTGCATGATTGTATGGCCGCTGGCGAAGGATGTAGCGGGCAGTAAAAGGGTAAGGGCGACAACGCAGAGACATATCGTGCGGCATAACGTAGTTTGAGCGAAACTGCCAAAGTTCAGCATGTTGATTGCAAATTGCATAAGCATTCCCTTAATTCATCAAATTCTCTGCAGCAAATTTATATGCTCTCACGAGGAGTATATCAGGCAGGAAGCAAATCTTCTAGCTATCACAGCTTCGTTCTCGAATATCTCTCTCCATCCAGGCAACGCTCAGAAGCAACGCTTTGGCAACGCAAGCTGCACTATACTTTCTTCAAGTTGAATACATGCATAGTCCGTTACGCGGACTAGGAAAAGACCTCTAAGAAAGCTGCTATTCCTTATGCGAGCCATGAGGAATCTGAGGCCAGATCAAAGGTGACAGAGCAAGAGAGGTCGAGTTTCCCCAGAGGGAACACTAGAGGACATTAGCAACTCTCTCTCTGGTCGGGGCACTCATTCATCGCGCCCCGACCGGGTGAGGGAGCTACGCACAGGGAAGTCGAGTGAAGGAAGGAAGCGTGCATTATGGCTGTATTCCAGGTCTCATCAAAATGTATCCCCTCGGCCATGCCACCGCCGAGGCGGCGACGCAGGCGCCTCCCCCGGGAATGGGATACGGTTATCTCTGTCAGCCGCAGCATAGCCATCTCTGTGCTGCTCTTCGGGCTGCCTCTTGTTGTGTGGCCCTTCAATGGGAGCAATCGGAAGGCGCGCAAAGCCCTCGATGCCTTCACAGGGTTGCTGCGCGAGGTGATCGACCTCAAGCAGTTGCGCGAGGACTCCCTTTCGGTGGTGCAACAAATGATGCAGCCCGCCATGGTCACCCTCTGGGTACGGCTGAGCGCATGCCAACAGGAGGCAGCAGGGGATCTGGCGCAGACCACATATCAGGTGGCCGACGATGACCCCCTGCTCGCCTATCTGCTGAGCCACTCTGGCGCGTTAGAGGTCGAGCGAGTGCAACTGGCCTCAGAAGCGTTGCAGGATCTCAACTCTCAGGGGGCGGAGATCCTGCTGCCGCTGGTCAGTCAGGGAGAGCTGCTGGGACTGCTCATCCTGTGGCCACGTGTGAGAGGACAACGCTATACGCTCGATAGCCTCTTCCTGTTGGGCTCGCTGGCGCAGCAGGTAGCGCAGGCACTCCGCGTGGTAGAGCTGGTGCAGGAGCAGCAGGTGCAGGCGATCGAGCGTGAACGCATCGAGCAGGAGCTGCGCACCGCACGCGAGATTCAGCAGACCTTCCTGCCTAAAGAGGTACCAGATGTGCCCGGCTGGCAGCTCGTGCCGTACTATCATCCTGCCCGCGAAGTCGGCGGCGATTTCTACGATTTTATCCCCCTCGCGGATGGCCGCCTGGGACTGGTGATCGGGGATGTTGCCGGCAAGGGCATCCCTGCGGCCCTGGTGATGACGGCCACGCGTACGATGCTGCACACGGCCGCACAGAGTGGTGATGCGCCGGGCGAGATCTTATCCCGCGTCAACGAGCTGCTCTGCGTCGATATCCGGCAAGGCATGTTTGTCACCTGCTTCTACGCCATCCTCGATCCCACCAGCGGGCGCGTGCAGTATGCCAATGCCGGGCACGAACCGCCCTATCGTCGGCAGCGTGAGGGCGTCTCCCAGCTCTGGGCCGTGGGCATGCCGCTGGGCATGTTGCCCGGCAGTCGTTACGAGACCCACGAAGCCCGCATGACCCCGGGTGAGAGCCTGCTCTTCTATAGCGATGGCGTGGTGGAGGCGCATAACACCAGTCGCGAGATGTTTGGTCTGCCGCGCCTGCTGGCCTGTGTCAGCGCACACCCCGGCGGCCGCGAGCTGATCGGCCTGCTGCTCATCGAACTGGGGCGCTTCACCGGAGCAGACTGGAAGCAGGAGGACGATGTGACCCTGCTCGCCCTGCAGCGCGCCACCATCTCCTTAGCGGATGAACGAAACGAATAACATATGCCTGGGTGCTATACTGCAACATCATCCCTGATCAGCTCTAATTCAAGAAGAGACGCCGGAATCTCTACGGAAGCTGTGATTACCTGTATCTGCTGCTGTTCTATAGCCTCACGGCTTTCGTCTGAGATGCCAGTATCGGTTATCAGTACATCAATACTGTTGAGGAGAGCGAAGCGTGCAAGGTAGGCTCTGCCAACCTTGCTACTATCCATACATAAAATAGTTTTACGCGAGGAGTTTATAAGTGCCTGCTTAACTTCAGCATCGGGCAGATTATTGCATGATAGGCTATCAGGAAGAAGCAATCCACTCGTGCTCAGGAAGAGTTTGTTGATGTACAACGTCTGTAAAGCGGCAATCGCCTGTGGACCACAAAGACAGTTCGCTTCGTACTGCAAAACTCCCCCAAGTATAATCAATGAATACTGCTTATTCTGTGCGACAACGTTGGCGGCGGCCAGAGAATGCGTTACGATCGTTAGCGGGACATTGGGTAAGTTTCGCACAATCTCCAGTGTTGTGCTGCCACTGTCAATACCTATGACATCCCCTGCTTTGATAAAGAGTTCCGCGGCCAGTTTCCCAATAGCTTGTTTTTCAGGCAGGTGTTCATGCGTGCGAATATCAAAATCGGGCTCGATTCGTTTTGAGGCAATGAAGCTAGCGCCTCCATGTGTTATCTCTACAATCTGCTTTTCGTGCAGCATATGCAAATCCCGTCGAATGGTCATAGGCGATACGTTGAGCAATTGGCTCATCTCTACAACGGAGCAGTAGCCACGCTTCTCGAGCAATCCAATCAGTTCAGTATGACGGTCGCTTGCATTCTGGCGGCTTTTCTTCATGCAAAAGAGTCCTCTCTTAATACGATTAGCCAGGCTGCTATTTTTATGCTGGTAATTTATAACAAAATAGTATCATATTTTTGTCCAGAAAAGCAAGAGTATCACAAAAAACTCTTGAAATCGAACAAAAAATATGTTAATATTGTTTCTATTGAAACATTTATTTGTTCGTCTTCACACATTCGGCGTAACTCTTGAAGGTCTATCAATCTCATACATTTCCCCGGTGGGAGAACCTTCACACTTCGAGCTATGCCAAAGAGAAAGGAGTTGGTTCGCTTCAGAGATTCTCGTAGTTGAGACTCTCTCTTCCATCCAGGTAGTGCTTTTGCAACCATTGGCCATTCTATTTCTTACTGCATCGATACATCCGACAAGGAGAAATGTGTAATGAAGAGTGCAGCACGAGCAGTCGCCATCATGACAAGCATTGCTTTGCTTCTAGCAATGCTGGCGGCTTGCGCGCCATCAAGTCAATCCTCGTCATCTTCTACTACGACGCTGACTGTCGCTACCGTCAACAACTCCAATATGGTGCAGATGGAGCAATTGACGAAGCAAGTCTTTGAAAAAGATCATCCCAATATCAAGGTCAACTTCGTGACGCTGCCTGAAAATGATCTGCGTACGAAAGTAACCCAGGATGTTGCTACCAATTCGGGGAAATTTGATATTGCCACCATCGGCAGTTACGAGACCCCCATTTGGGCACACAACGGCTGGATCCAGGACCTCTCTCCATACTTTGCCAAGATGTCGGCGAGTGAGAAGAGTAGTTACAATTACGACGATCTCCTCAAGCCTGTCCTATCAACACTTTCCTACCAGGGACATCCATACGCTGTCCCATTCTATGGCGAGAGTAGTTTCCTGATGTACAACAAGCAGATTTTCGCTAAACATCACCTGACCATGCCATTGCATCCCACATGGGATCAGGTCGCCCAATTCGCGCAACAACTCAATGATCCCGCAAATGGTGTGACCGGCATTATGCTGCGAGGTCAATCTGGCTGGGGCATGAACATGGCTCCGCTCGATACGATGATCAACACTTTTGGTGGTCGCTGGTTCGACTTGAATTGGAAGCCACAGCTCAACACCCCTGCGGTACAAAGGGCGGTGACGTTCTATGCTAACCTCTTACAGAAGTATGGTGAGCCAGGGGCCTCAACTGCTGGTTGGCAGGAGTGTCTGAACTTGATCACTCAAGGCAAGGGTGCGATGTTCTATGACGCTACCGTGTTTGGCGGTGTGCTGGAAACGCCTTCGACTTCCACAATCGCCGGGAATGTTGGGTACGCGTATGCTCCGACAGCAGTGACCGTCAATGGCAGCCATTGGCTGTGGGCATGGTCACTTGGTCTCGTCAACTCCAGCCGCAACAAGGATGCTGACTTCCAATTCATCACCTGGGCCACCAGTCCGCAGTATCTGGCCCTGGCGGGCCAGACCTTCGGCTGGGCCAATGTGCCACCGGGTACACGCGCTTCGATTTATCAGAACCCCGACTATCAAAAGGCTGCTCCCTTCGCTCAAGTTACGCTTGACTCTATCAATACCGCGACTCCCGATCAGCCGACACTCGATCCCGTTCCCTATCATGGAGTTCAATATGTGGGTATTCCACAGTTTGAATCGGTCGGACAATCGATAAGCGAGCTTATGTCGGCGGTGGTTGCTGGAAAATTGACAGTCAGCCAGGCTCTCCAGCAATCTGATCAGCTCCTGGCGGCTCAGGTCAACAAGGACAACGCTTCCGGGTACTAACTAAGCTGTCCGTATGAAAGAATGAGGGACCCCGGTCTGGTGAGAAGAGGCGGTCCCTCATTCATCACTCCCGTTGCATTAGAGGTGGCTCGCTTCGCATAAAAAGAGAGGTTACGTTATGAGTCAGGCAAATCAGGCAGTCCAGGTACCCACACTTCCTGACATGAAAAAGCGTGTCGTTCCCAAGGTGGCGTACGGCGAGGGAAGGACATGGTTGCATCTTCCCGCGCTCGTATATATGATCGTGTTAACGCAGATTCCATTTCTCCTCGCAGTGTGGTTTAGCCTGCATGCCTGGAATCTGCTGGTGCCGTCTGAGGGATTTCCATTTATTGGCATTTCAAATTACGTTACCGAGTTCACAGGTGATCCAAACTTCTGGCCCATTATGGGCAATACGGTACAACTGGTGGCTGGGTCGATCATCCTGGCCCTTGTCGGCGGGACGATACTGGCACTACTGTTAAACCGCCCGATACGGGGTAGAAGTGTCTTGCGTGGCATAACCATAGTTCCATTTCTGGTGACTCCATCGGTTATGGCGCTGATATGGAGAGATCTCTTTCTTAGCCCAACTTCAGGGATGGTTAACTGGCTCCTCCACTTTACCGGGATTCCTGCTGTTGCCTGGTTTTCTACCTTCCCGCTTCAGAGTATCATATTCATCGTCGCCTGGGAATGGACCCCATTCGTGATGCTTGTCATCCTCGCGGGCCTCCAGACCATTCCGGGCGAAGTGTTAGAGGCCGCGAAGGTGGATGGCGCGAATGCCTTCACAACATTCTGGCGTGTCGTCTTTCCTTTACTGCGAAAACCGTACCAGATAGCAATCCTCTTCGGAACTATTTTTATCTTTCAGACGTTCGGCGAAATTTACGTGACAACTGCTGGTGGCCCAGGAATAACAACCAACACGCTCCCTTACTACACCTACCGCACGGCGTTGAATTCGTTTCAGATCGGCCAGGCAGCAGCGCTTGGCGTTATAGGGGTAATAGTAGCAATTCTTCTCGCCAGGGGCATGTTGCGACTCATGACTGAGCGAACAGTAGCAGAAAGGGGCTAACACATGAGTATGGAAGCTATACGTAAGCGGTCCAACGTCTTATGGACGGCCTTGACCTATCTCCTGGTTTTTTTACTGGTCTTTCCCGTCCTCTGGATGGTAATTTCCGGATTTAAGACAGAAATCGCGGCGATTGCCATTCCACCCACGCTGTTCTTCCAGCCGACACTCGATCAGTTTCAGCTCGCGTTTGCTGGAGGCTTCAGTGCCTACTTGTTGAATAGCGTGGTGGCGTCTCTGGTTTCGACTGCCATTGCGATAGTTCTGGGCATTCCCGCCGCCTATGCGATGGTCTTCCAGATGCGCCAGAAGTCATCCGAGAGCATGCTTTTCTTTGTGCTCTCCACACGCTTCATGCCGTTTGCGGCCATCCTTGTCCCCCTCTACGTGATCATCACACGCCTCAACTTACTGGATAACCTCTTCACGTTAATCATCGTCTATACCGCGATGAACCTGCCATTGATCATCTGGATGGCTCGTTCGTACTTCCTGGATCTACCAAAGGAGGTGCTGGAGGGAGCCTGGCTAGATGGCGCTTCGACATTGCAGACAATTGTGAGAATCGTCGTGCCGATGGCAGCACCTGGGTTAGTTGCAGCCGCCCTGCTGGCCATCATTTTTGCGTGGAATGATTTCTTTTTCGCCGTTACCTTGACCTACACCAACTCCCCCACCTTGCCCATCATGGTCGCGGCATTTACGAGTAACGAAGGTCTCTTCCTGGCGAAGCTGTCCGCTCTGTCGACGCTGGTCATTCTAGTGCCTGTTGCGATAGGCATCTATGCACAGAAGTACCTGGTGCAAGGGCTGACTGGTGGCGCGCTGAAATAACAAGGAAAGTGAGCTTCAAAAGGAATACGCTATGAGAAATCAGGCAGCCGTTTTGTACGCTCCACATGATATTCGTCTGGAAGAGAGACCGATGCCCCAGGTTGGCCCAAACGATGTGCTTGTCGAGGTCAAGGCCGTCGGCGTCTGTGGCTCCGACGTCCATTATTATGAGCATGGGCGGATTGGTACTCATGTTGTTCGCCAACCGCTCATTCTTGGCCATGAGTCGGCAGGTGTGATTGTGGGGGTCGGGACAGATGTAGAGCGGAGCAGAATCGGTGAACGCGTGGCGATTGAGCCGGGCATCCCGGACGGCATCTGTGATCAGTGTCGCGCCGGGCATTACAACCTGTGTCCCAATGTCCGTTTCTTCGGCACTCCTCCCATTGATGGCGCGTTTGCTAACTACGTCACCGTTCCCGCGCAATTCGCCTATACCCTTCCTGACGACCTGTCGAACGAGGAAGGTGCGATGATCGAACCGCTTTCAGTCGGTCTGTGGGCGTGTCGCAAAGCCAGACTACGCGGCGGCGATTATGTGCTGATAACCGGTGCTGGGCCAATTGGAATGCTCGCCATGAAGGTCGCCTTCGCGCTAGGGGTTGTGGCGGTCACCATCACCGATGTCTCTCCACAGCGTCTGGCTCTCGCGAGACATCTGGGAGCGACCCAGATTGTCAACGTCGCTGAGCAGTCGCTCGCGCAAGCAGGCGTACAGGCCGATGTGCTGCTGGAATGTTCGGGCAATCAGCACGCGCTGACTGACGGTATTCGCTCATTGCGCCCCGCTGCTATGGCAGTAGTCGTCGGTATGAGTCCTGGGGAGGAGTTGAGCGTCCCCATGTCATTTATCCAGAATCGGGAAATAACCCTGACCGGGACATTCCGTTACGCCAATACCTATGTGGATGCAATTGCACTTGTAGCAAGCGGCCGCATTGATGTCCGCTCGATCATCACGGGTCGCTATCCATTGGAGGCAGCGGAGCAGGCCCTCCAGGCCACGAAGCAAGACCCGACCAATATCAAATCGATCGTTATCCCTCAAGAATGAGAAAAGGATGAATCTCCTATGCGTGCTGTGATTATCGATGCTCCTGCCAGCTTTCGAGTGGGCAATGTGCCAGAGCCCACTCCGCGTTCGGATGAGTTGCTCATTCGCGTCGAAGCTTGTGGTATCTGTGGCACTGATCTGCATATTATTGACGGCGAGTCACCGTTGGCCCGTTACCCT
>Ga0209648_10005640_pt1 | contig 10735 bp, 5 predicted proteins | sample GraSoi2013_115cm_FD_185830 | JGI IMG/M metagenome (GOLD analysis project Ga0209648, IMG submission 185830) | Grasslands soil microbial communities from the Angelo Coastal Reserve, California, USA - Sample 9_17_2013_115cm (SPAdes) (version 2) | ecosystem: Environmental > Terrestrial > Soil >...
TTGCGCGGCCTCAAGAGAAAAAGCTCCGACGAATACCGAGAGCCTGCGGAGAATCACGCGTTCGGAGTCAAGGAGCAGATTGTAGCTCCAGTCGAGCATGGCGCTCAGCGTCTGATGCCGAGGTAACGCCGTGCGTCGTCCATGCCAAAGCAGCCTGCACGGCCTATCGAGAAGCGACTCAATCCCTTTGATTCCATAGACGCCGACGCGCCGGGCGGCTAGTTCGAGTGCAAGGGCAATTCCGTCGAATCTGCGGCAGATTTTGCCGACGATCGGCGCTTCGACATCATTCAACTCGAAACCACTGCCGTCCTCAGCAGCGCGCTCAACAAACAGTTGCACGGCCGGAAAGGCCAGCGCGCAGGCAGCCGTCAACGGTGCATCATCAGGGGGGAAGGCCAACGGACGTATTCGATGGACCTGCTCGCCTTCGACCTGCAGCGGTTCGCGGCTCGTCGCCAGAATATGGACCTCTGGCGCCTCCCGGAAGATGCGCTCCGCCAGCGGCGCAATCGTCTCGATCAGATGTTCACAGCTATCGAGCACCAGAAGCATGCGCCGGTCGCGCAGGAAAGCGGGTAGCGCGGCAAGCGGATCATCGAAATTGCCGGGCAAGCCCACGGTCGACGCAACCATCGTGTGGACAAGGGACGGAGTTTCCAGTGGCCCAAAGTCGACGTAATGGACTGCGCCGTCGAAGGCCGCGAGGATGGCATGGCTGACCGCAATGGCAACGGTGGTTTTGCCGATCCCGCCCGGCCCGACGACGGTCAAGAAGCGCCGCGCGTTCAGCTCCTCCGAGATGAACTGAACTGTTTCGTTACGTCCCACCATTCTGGTCGGAGTTGGGGGAAGCCCGACGGGTGAATCTGCGAGCAAATTGGTCAAGAACGCAGGAGGGCTTGCGGCACGCGAAACCGGCGCGACAAAACAATAGCCGCGGCCCGACACATTGGTCACATAGCGTCCGCCCGATCGCCCTTCCCCAAGCGCCTTGCGCAACACCGAGACGTGAAAGCGAAGGCTGCCTTCATCGACCACAAGGTCCGGCCATACTTTCGCGATTAGCTCCTTCTTGCTGACCACTTCGGCTGGGCGTTCGACAAGAGCGATAAGAATGTCGAGAGCGCGGCTGCCAAGCTGAACCGGGCCGCCGCTTTTTTCTAAGAGCCGCTCCGTGACGGATAGACGAAAAGGGCCGAAGCAGATCACGTCCTCGGAAATAGGGTCCCTACACTGCGAATCTAAGATATTCATTTCGCCTCGCCCAAATATGCCCCTTTCTTCGATCCGCGGTCGATTAGAACTGGCGCCTTAACAGCCTTTCTAACAACCCGAGAGCGTTCGGCGGTTGGCCCAGGGTTGTCCGCTATCGGCGGAAGAGCGGAAAACATTTGCTCATTCTGAGATCTTCTCAGTTTGACCCGGAGCCGAACTCGGGGCTGAGCGGCCGGTGCTTTGCACGGATGACGGGCGCAACCTCACGACGTAGTACCTGCGTTCACCGGCAGGGTGAACTGAAACGTGGCACCGTGGGGTACGTTTGCCGTGGCCCACAGTCGTCCCCCGTGGGCTTCCATGATCGAACGGCAGATCGAGAGTCCCATACCCATGCCGCTGGATTTGGTGGTGAAGAAGGCGTCAAACATCCGGTCCGTATTCTCGGCGGAGATCCCGACGCCGCAATCCGTCACACTTACAAGCACTTGTTGTGTCTCATCCTGGCGGGATCGGATCACGAATTCGCGCGGCCGATCCCCGACCGATTGCATTGCTTCAATGCCATTCATCACCAGGTTGATAATCACCTGCTGCAGTTGGACCCGATCGCCATGGATCATCGGTAGATTGGATGCCAACTCCATTCGCAACCATACCTGGTGGCTGATTAACTCACCCTGCACCAGTGGGATGGCCTCCCTGATGACGTCATCGATGTCGAGTGGCGCCTTCTCAAGGCCGGTCTTGTTCGCGAGCGCCCGCACGCGCCGGATCACCTCACTCGCCCGATTGCCGTCGCTGATAATCAGTTCCACCGAGCGGCGCGCTCCGTCCAGATCGGGAGTTTCGCGGTCGAGCCAGCGCAGACAGGCCTCGGCGTTGGCTACGACGCCCGCGATTGGTTGGTTCACTTCATGGGCAATCGAGGCTGTCAGTTCGCCCAGCGTCGTCACACTAGCTGTCAACCTTTGAGTTTCGCTCCGCATAGCGGCCTCCCTTCATGGTTCGATCCGCGCCGAGCCGGTCCCAGCCGAAATTGGCATCTTGCTACGCAATCGTCTTTCAGAATCGACCTCGGATTGTTCAAATCGAACGGGAAACTAGACGCCAGCGAACGGGAGTCTTGCCGACGACCCTCTTGAAGACGACAGTAAAATGCGCTTGCGAACTGAAGCCCATCATTGCGGCCACATCGGCTATCGACAACTGCGGATCGAGAAGGAGCCGTTGTGAATATGCCACCTTCCTTCTCAGGATGTAGTTATGGGGAGAACATCCAGTTGCCGCACGAAATTGGGCAGCAAAGTGCATCCGAGTCAGACCGGCGACATTGCTGAGTTCAGCCAAATAGATCGGCCTGGTAAGGTTGGCTTCGATGTAGTCGACGGCGCGCTTGAGTCGCCATTTAGGAAGGGGCGCGGACCTATTCGATACGAGAGCGCCACCCCTCATCGAGTTAAGCGTAAAAAGGCGAGAGGCCAGCGCTATGCTTACGCCATCGACAAACATCGGTCCGGCTGGACCTCCATCATCATCAACTTGTGCCAGCAGGCTGGCCAATTGAAAGACGACGGGATCAGCCATGAAATGAGGATCAAAAAGTTCGATTGGACCAGAGGGCGAGTGTCCATAGATTTCTGTAAAACACTCCGCGAGAAATGACTGTGAGAGATAAATACGAACGCAATCGAATGTGTTGGTGAAAACCGTACGACTCGGTTCTCCGGGACCCGTTATCAAGACGGCGTCCATCTGAATTTTGCCGCTTATGACCTGCTTACCTGCAAAGAAGAATTCTAGTGAGCTGGGAACGAGAGGAAATGTGATGAGGTGCGAGTCATCGGGATGGTTCGCCTCCATCTCCAATGGCTTGACTGGCTTCGCCACCGTCCAGCGGGCAAGCGTTACGCGATGTCCTGCGTCTAGGGGCGCGCCTTTCCTGACCGGACGCTTCCGCCACTCGATCTCCGGAAGGATGATCTTTGCCGGAGCGACAAGGTCGGCGAAAGTCGGTTTTTCTGCGCCCCTGCGCGCCATTCCCGGAAAGCTTGTCACCCAGGTCCCTCCTGGCGTTTCATCGGTACGCTGGAGACGTATCTGTTTCCCCCGACCAGCTTCCGGGCAAAGATATATTGGACCCCCTTGTTCAAGAGTATTTCAAGGAAGACGTCGGCGCCGCCTCGCGCTCCTATTTCCGAGAGAACCTTGTTCAAGATTGGTCTTCCCTTCATTGCGACGTTGCATATCTGACAAATTGCCAAGCGCGTGTCTCGAACGACTGCCCGCCGGATCAACGCGCCGCGAAAAGGTTGGACGAAATTTGAGTTGGTCATCGTCACGGCCGTTCTCCTTGAAACAGCTTCAAACCCATGCTACGCGCGCTTGCGCATACGCCCATCGCTCTTCGGGAAACGCGGCTCATATCAAGGTATAGGTTGCTGCAAACTATCGGCGTGTTTGGCCTGGGGTGACTGAACACCAGAGGGTCAAGGTCCAGGAAAGAGCTGCGGATTGTATGACGCCTCAGTCTGCCGAAGCTCAATTCGCGGGCAAGGCAAAACTAACCCGGGCTCCGCCCAGAGCCGACTCGTTGTCGGCTTGAATGTGGCCGTCATGCGCTTCAATGATGGATCGGCAGATCGACAGGCCCATGCCCATGCCGGTATCCTTTGTCGTAAAGAAACTATCAAAAAGGTGGGGGAGATGCGTCGGATCTATACCCGGGCCGCTGTCCTCGATAACGCAGCACACCGTCGCGGGACCGGACAGCTCGGTTCGAATGAAAATGCTGCGGCGCTCCGTTTCCGACTGCACCATCGCCTGCACGGCATTGATCACCAGGTTGACGACCACCTGATTAAGCTGGGTGCGATCCCCGGTCACGTACGGAAGCGCCGGCGCCAAATCGAGCGAAACGGAGACCCCTTCAGATTGGAGCTCATGGCGCAGGAAGAGCATCGACTCCGCGATCACCTCATGAAGCGCCAGTGCGGCCTGTTGCGGCGCCCGTCCGGTTGCCATCGCCCGAATTCGCGCGATGATATCGGCGGCGCGACCGGCATCATTGAGGATCCGTCGCATCAATTCGCGCGCTTTCGGGATGTTCGGCTCGGGTCGGTCGAGCCAACGCAGCCCGGTTTCGCCGTTGGTCCTCACTGCGGCCAGCGGCTGGTTGACCTCGTGCGCGATCGACGCAGCGATCTCCCCGAGCACAGAAAGCCGCGCCGCGTGCGCGAAATCCGCCTGCACTTGCTGAAGCCGCTCCTGGGCGCGAATCCGGTCGGTTATGTCGATAGCTCCGCCAAGACCGATTCCACGCTCGCCGATCGATTCCGGACTGGCGGCTGTGAACAGGACGTCGATTTCGCGCTCGTCGAGCGTGACAAACTTCGTTTCTTCCTGAAACGTAGGCAGTCCGCGGAACCTGGATTCCATTGCGCGTCGGAACGTATGGGGCCTTCTTTGCCAAAAAAATCCGCTAGGTCCCAACAGCTGATTCCGATCCTTCGCGCCAAACATCTTGATTGCGTGTTCGTTCACCTCTTCCACGATGAGAGCGTCCATCAAGCGAAGCAGGAAATCCGGATCCTGATCCAGGTAGGTGCCCAAGTCCGTCACGCCGGCGGCTCGCAGGCCAGCGAACAAGTCCGCAATGCCACGCCCGTTGACTTGCCACATGGCGATCGGCATTTGCTCAAAAAGGTGCCGATATCGCTGCTCGCTGGCGCGCAGCATCTCTTCTGCCCGCTTGCGGTCGGTCATGTCGAGGACAAAGGCAACCCCCTCGTCTTGTTTCCACTCGAAAAGCGCGCGGGCGATTAGAATCGGCACCCGGCTGCCGTCTTTGCGGAAGTACTCTTTCTCACGCGGTTGCACCGTTCCAAACGTTTTCAGCTCTGCCAAGGCCTGGTCGTCGGCATCGCGCCATTCGTCCGGCGTCAGCTCCGTCCATCCCAGCCGACCCGAGACGAGATCTTCCCGGGTATATCCGACAATATCGAGAAATGCTTCGTTAGCGTCGATGATTCGGCCCTGAACATCCCAGATCACGATCCCGATGATGTTCGAATCGACCAGGCGGCGGATCCTTGCCTCTCGTTCCCTAAGATCGTTGTACAGACGGGCGTTCTCCAGCGAAATCGCCGCTTGAGATGCAAGCAGTTCCAGCACCGAGATCCGCGCGGGCGTGAACACGTGCGCCGCCAGCTTGTTTTCGAGATAGAGCACCCCGATCAGCTTGGACTGTTTGACCAAGGGCAGGCAGAGGACCGATCGGGCGAGCTTCTGGCAGATGTACTCGTCCACCGAGAACGGATTCTGCGCCAAGGCGTCATCAAGGATCACGCTTTGCCGCGTCCGCATCACGTAATGGAGCATGGATACGGGAAGCTCGGCCGGAGACACGGCCGCCTCGCGCAGCGTGACCTCGACATGGTCGCGGCTGCTCATCGCTTCTGCGACGGTCCGTGGTTCGTCGCTCTGGAACAGGATGAGCAAGCCACGCTCGGCGCCGGCATGCTCGACCGCGATCCGCAGCAGCGTCTCGATGAGTTTGCCGAGTTCGATCTCGCCCGACACCGCCTGCGCGGCCTTGAGCACCGTTCCGACATCCAGCTGCTCAGCGGGCGTGCCAATGGTAGTGGTGGGAGATGCAGGGACTGGTGCGTCGCGGAGATGCGGATGAAGCTGTTCGAGTTGCCGCACCTTTCCGGCCGCGCCCCAGCGAAGATAGCAGCGTCGCGCCTCCCGCAGATAGGCGTGGGCGATCGTATCGAAGCCGCGCGCCGTGAAGAACCGCGCGGCCAACTCATGGGCCAGGCCCTCGTTCTGGACGAAGCCGTGCTCGCGAGCCGACTGAATGGCCTGCTCGTACAGACGCATTGCATCGGCGTCTCGCCCTTCGAGGCGGGCGATCTCCGCCGACACCAGGGCGTGCTTGTCGGCGAACGTCGGTGGATAGTTTTCGGCCCACTCGCGCAGTTGTTCCCGATGCGCCGTCAGAAGGTCGCGCCACCCGCTCTGCTCGTCGGCCGACGCGTTCTCACAGAGCGCCGACACCGTCAGTGCGGTGTAGTAAAAGTAGTCAAGCAGCTCGATCGTGACGGCTACGGCCGAAAGCAGCGGCTTCGCCCTGCCGGCTGCCGCGAGAGCCTCGGCGTAGTCGCCTGACAGGAACCGCGCCTTCAATTTGAGGATCCAGTACCAGGCGATTGTCAAACTCATGCAGTTCCCGGTCAGCTGCGCCTCGAACGTCGCCTCATCGAATTTCGCGTCGCTGAACGTGGTGAAGGTCGCGGTCCGACCCTGCATGGTCGCGATAAAGCGTTGTTGACTTACTATCATGTGGGCCGCGTCGCCGTACTTGGCTTCCCGGGCGAAGTCCAGCGCCATCTCCGACTCGCGCCACACTGCGTCGAGTGGATCGTTCCGCAGGAGAAGGCCTGTGACACATCCATGCATGCCCAAGCAAGCAAAGTTCAGATCACCCCTCTCAATCGCGAAGCGAAAGCCTGTCCGCATGAAATCGATCACGCTCGCGATCGGCTGCGTCCAAAAGGCAACCGATGCCATCGCGTAGTAGGCCTTCGACTGGTAGGCAATAAAGCCGTGCTTCTCGACCAGGTCGCAGGCGAGCTTGGCGAAACGGTGGGCGTCGCGGTAACGGTGAAACACCGGCCCGAGCATAGCCCCCCAATAGCCATAGGCATGCGCGGCAGCGCCGCTCGTCCCGTGCTGCATGCTAACGCTGACCATGCGGCACACCTGCAAGCAAAACAACCGGAAGTCAGTAAAGTAGGCGGGAGGACCAAGGACCGAGAGGACCTGCATGGCGGCCTGCAATTCCGGATCTGTCATCAGCGGCAGATCAATCAGGCTCTCGATCGGGCGCCCGTTGAGGGTTTGCCAGACCGCCTCGTATTCGGCCAGGACCTGCTCCTGGGTCGGGCGCGCCGGAAAGTCAATGCCGAACAGGCGCAGGCACGTGAGTGCGCTGTCCACAGCTTGCGGGTTCTCCGACTTCGCGACGTGGAACTGGACCTTCAAGTGGTAGACGGCCGCCTTATCGACTTTCGATTCCGCGCGCTGCAGCAACCCGACAATTAGTTGCTCGGCTGTTTCGAAGTTACCGGTCAGAAGCTCGCACTCCGCGCGTTCGAGCCACAGGCTGAACGTCAACTCGTACTGGCTGCCCCAGTCGCTTTCGTCGAGCAATGCCATGCCGGCCGCTAAATGCGCGCACGCCGACGCATAGGCCGCCGACGCCTTGGCCTTTCGCCCGGCACGCAGGTCGATCGTCGCCACCCGCGCTTTCTCGTGCCGGTCGATCAGTCGTGCGGCGCCCCGATTGAACTGGTTCGCGACATCGAACAGATGCCCGGCGAGTTGGTCCGCCGTCATGCTCGCCAGCAGCGCACGGCCGATGCGCAGGTGGAGGTCGGCACGTTGCTCGTCAGGAATCAGCGAGTAGGCCGCCTGCTGGATCCGGTCGTGCAGAAACCTGCAGGTACTCTCCTGGTGGAAGACGAGCCCGGCGCGGACGGCTTCCCAGAGGGAAGCGTGCACCGCTTCCTCTGTTGTCCCGTGAACCAGGGCCAGGGTGGCGGTCGGGGAGACATTGCCCAGGCAGGCGAGCTGTTTCAGGATTTCCTGGGTGGTGGAAGAAAACCGCTTCAGCTTGCCGGCCATAAGATCCACCACGTTTTCGGTATAGCTCTTGGCGCGGATCCGATCCATGTTCCATTGCCAAGCCCGAGTAATCGGGTCGAACGCGAGCAGCCGCTCATCGGCCAGCGCCGTGAAGAACTGAATGGCGAAAAACGGATTTCCGCCGGTCTTCTCCTGCACCAGTTGCGCTAAGGGCCGCACACCCTCTGGCTCGCAATGCAGGGCATCGGCGACGAGCTGGCCAATATCGTCGGGTCCGAGAGGCGCCAGAACGATCTCCTGGACGCGCGCTCCGGCTTTGCGGATCGCCTCCAGCGTCCGCAGAAGCGGGTGCGCGGGCCCGACCTCGTTGTCACGGTAGGCCCCGACCAGCAGCAGGTGCCGCACCTCTGGATGCGTGACCAGGTGCACGAGGAGGTCGAGCGTCGCTGTATCAAGCCATTGCAAATCGTCAAGAAACAGGGCGAGCGGATGCTCCTTGCGCGCGAATACGCCAAGAAAGCGCCGGAACACCATCTGGAAACGGTTCTGCGCGTCCTGCGGCGGCAGGTCCGCGACCGGCGGCTGTTTTCCGATCACAAACTCCAGCTCGGGCACGAGGTTGACGATGAGTTGACCATTCGGGCCCAGCGCCTCGCTTAGGGAGATCCGCCAGCGGCCAAGCCCCTCCTCGCTCTGGGTGAGGAGCGAGCGGACAAGGCTCTGGAATGCTTGGCCCAGGGTGGCGTAAGGGATGTCGCGCTTGTACTGGTCGAACTTGCCCGACGCGAAAAGGCCACGCGGCGGCACGAGCGCCTTGTGCAGCTCGTTCACGACAGAGGATTTGCCGATCCCGGCATAGCCGGAGACGAGCACGAGTTCCGAGGTGCCGTTCGCCGCGACCCGGTCAAAGAGCGCGATCAGTACCTCAATCTCGCGCTCCCGGCCGTAGAGCTTCTCCGGAATCAGTAGCCGGTCCGATGTGTCGTAAGCGCCGAGCGAGAACGGGTCGATACGACCATGCGATTCCCACTCTGCCAAACCGCGCCGCAGATCGGCCTCGACACCCGCGGCAGTCTGGTAGCGCTCCTCGGCGGTCTTGGTGAGGAGCTTCATCACGATTGCCGATAGCGGGCCTGGAACGCCCGCGACCAGTTCGTCGGGCGGCACCGGTTGCCGCGCGATATGGCAGTGTACCCACTCCATCGGATCGGCAGCCGCGAAGGGTAGCGTCCCCGTCAACATCTCGTAGAAGGTGACACCCAACGCATAGAGGTCGCTGCGGGAGTCCACCGAGCGGTTCATCCTGCCGGTTTGTTCCGGCGCCATATAGGCAAGCGTTCCGGCGATCACCTCCGGCGGCGCGGGGGCTTGATGCTCGCGCGGCAGACGCGAGGCAATGCCGAACCCCGTCAGCCACACGCCGCCGCTTGCCGTGTCGACCAGGATGTTTGCCGGCTTGATGTCCTTATGGATGAGGCCACGCTCATGCACATGGCGGAGCGCCCCCGCAAGCGGGATCGCGATGCGCAGGAAATGCGATACCTCCAGCGGGTGACCAAGCAACCGATCGAGCGGCGTACCGCCGGGATCCCCAAGCACCAGCGTCAGGCGATCGTTGTAGCGCGTCAGCGCGACCGGTCGCGCCGCCCAGTCAGCGTCAAGTTCGGACTTGAGTGCATATTCGTGTTCAAGCCGCTCGACGCATCCGGACGAGTTTTCATCCGCGGCAGCAAGCAGGATCGGCGCCAAGCCGTTGCCGGAGCCCCGATAGAGAGCGATGTCTCCCTCCCTCAGCGGTGAGAAAACGTAGCTCGAGAGCTCATTCACGATGGCCTCCTGCCAGGAGGACTACTTTAGTACCTTGATTAGGTTACGTTTGTTCTCGCCCGTCAATCCGAAAACAGACCCCAAAAGATTCGATCGTATCACGATCGGTACTAAATTATGGCTAGACGACGACGGTTGCGCCGCGATTGCGGCCCAAATCATGGCGGCGACCGGGATTGAGCGCGGTCGCCACGCGTGCAACTCGGAGACTGGCGAGCGGCGCTGGGATCAGACTTCCAAAGCCTTTTCGAGACAGCCGATCAGGGCATCTGCTCCAAATGGCTTTCTGAGCAGGCAGACTGCGCCACTGGCCGCCGCCTTAGCTTCCAGCCCCGGCTCTCCCCGCGCGGTAATCATGATGACCGGCACTCGCCGATCACGAGCCATGAGCAGTCGCTGGAGATCAAGTCCGCTCATGCCGGGCATGTGAATGTCGGTGATGACACAGTCACACGAGCTTTCCCCGCTCGCCGCGAAAAACTCTTCGCCGGACGCGAACCCGCGCGCGCGGTATCCCAGCGAACAGAGCGACTCGACAAGCGCTGTTCGGAATGGTTCGTCATCGTCGATGACCGCGATGAGGGGCTCTCTCGACACACATAATCCCCGCGGCTATGGCTGCAGCCGGTGGCAACGATAAGAGCAGTTGTTGCATCTGACGGGGGCGCCAGGACACTATACACGAGTGTTATTGTTATACCCGATGTTCAACGTGCCTTGGGCTTGACCACTTCGGCCATGCGCACGAGGTCGGCCAGGGTCCGTGCGCCCATCTTGCGCATGGCCGCGCCCCGATGGATTTTGACTGTGATCTCGCTTATTCCAAGATCGCCGGCTACCTGCTTGTTCATCTTCCCGGTCGTCACCATCATCATCACCTGCTGTTCGCGGGCGGACAGTGTTCCGAACCGTTGCTGGATTCGCGAAACATCGTCATCGGCAATCCGCCGCTGTCGATCGCGTTCGATGGCCACCATCACCGCATCGAGCATGTCCTGATCACGGAATGGCTTCGGAAGAAAATCCACTGCGCCTCGTT
>Ga0209648_10005641_pt1 | contig 10735 bp, 10 predicted proteins | sample GraSoi2013_115cm_FD_185830 | JGI IMG/M metagenome (GOLD analysis project Ga0209648, IMG submission 185830) | Grasslands soil microbial communities from the Angelo Coastal Reserve, California, USA - Sample 9_17_2013_115cm (SPAdes) (version 2) | ecosystem: Environmental > Terrestrial > Soil >...
CCAATCCTGTTTCGCGCGTCCATGACTTATAAGTGGTAGCTGCGAAACGCCGCATCAGGAGGCTCTATGAAACGCCGGGAATTCCTCCATCGCGTCACTTGCGCCGCCGGCGCACTCTCTCTTCACGGTTCCGCTTTCGCGCGCCGCGCCTTTGCTCTCCCCGCGCTGCCCAGAAAATTCAGCGCCTCAGACACCGTCACCCTCGGTAAGACCGGCATCCAAACCAGCCGCCTCGCCATGGGTACCGGCACCGTCGGGTCCGGCCACCATTCGCATCAAACCGCTCTCGGCCTCAAGGGACTCTCTGACTTGCTCCTCAACGGCTACGACCACGGCCTGCGTTTCTTCGACTCCGCCGACTCCTATGGCAGCCATCCACACGTTGCCGAAGCCCTCAAACACGTGCCCCGCGATAAAGTCACCATCCTCACCAAGACCTGGGCGCGCGACGCTACCGCCGCCCGTGCCGATCTCGATCGTTTCCGCCGCGAACTTGGCACCGATCACATCGATGTCTGCCTGATGCATTGCCTTACAGAGGGTGATTGGACTGAGCGCTTCAAGGGCGTGATGGATGTCCTCTCCGAAGCCAAGGAAAAAAGCATTATTCGCGCTCATGGCTGCTCCTGCCACAGCATCGAAGCCCTTCGCGCCGCCACAAAATCTCCCTGGGTCGAGGTCCACCTCGTTCGCATCAACCCGGTGGGCGCTTTCATGGATTCCGATCCAAATACTGTAGTCGGCGTCATGCGCGAGATGCGCGCCGCGGGCAAAGGCATCATCGGCATGAAGATTTTCGGCCAGGGCGACCTTCGCCATCGCCAGGACGAAGCCCTCAACTTCGCACTCGGCCTCAATCTCCTTGACGCCTTCACCATCGGCGCCGAATCCCAATCCGAGCAGGAAGACCTCATCCGCCGCATCGCTGCGGCCTGAGAGCCTCTCCAATCCTAGCGAACTAGGGAAGAAACCAAAGCGTGAGTTGGTTGGCAGAGGCGACGGCAAAGAGGTAATGATCGCCGACGAAGGTTCCATTACCGGCTATGGTGATTCCTGGCTTTTGAAAATCGGCCAATATGGTTCCCTTCTCCAGATCCCACAGTGCGAGGTGGTTGACATCGTTGAAGCGTTCAGCGGAGCGATAAACGACGATTGCATGCTTTCCATCGGGAGAAATATCCAGTGAAGAAACGAGTCCGGGTTGTTTTGGAATGGTGCGGGAAATCTTGCCGCTTGCGGCTTCGATGACCCGGATGGTTTTGTCGACGCCGCCCGCGAGAAGGGTCTTGCCATCGGGAGAAAATGCTACCGTCATGGGCTCGAGCAGAGTTCCCTGGATAGAGCTATGCAAGGCTCCCGTGCTTGCGTCATACACGCGCACGTAGGTGTCGCCGTCTGCAGTGGCAACCCACGCTCCGTCCGTCGAAAAAGCCACCGAAGCAGAGCCTCCGAAGGGAGGCGAGAGGGTGGCAGCTTTCTTCCGCGCTGGCAGGTCCCAAACATACGAGTCAAAAAAGCCAGCGCCCGCGAGATGACGGCCGTCAGCGGAAAACGCCAGCCCGTACACGGGCGCTTCATCTGCAAAATCGTGCTGCGCTTTCCAGGAATCAATATCGAAGATCTTGACCACCCCTTTTTCGTTCACCACGATTTCGTAGGCGACGGCCAGCAAGCGCTCGTTGTTGGAGAATTGCACGGCGACTGGTTCCTTGCCTCCCTCGATAGTCCGCAACAGTTCGCCAGAGTGGACAGACCAGACGCGGACGGCGCGATCGCTGCAGATTGCCGCGACCACATTCCCGCCGTGAGAGATAGTTCCAAGCTCAACCGACACTCCCGCGGGCAGATCGATGGTCTTTTCTTGCCGGGCCGTTTGCGCCGGGCCTGCCACCGCCAGACAGTGGAGCAGGAATAGGATTGCGAGACTCGGCCGCATCACAAGCGCTCCAGGCAGAGCTCCCATCTCACCTTGGCGTGCACTTCATTCGGGTCGCCGGTTAGCATGACGGGGCGGATGAGTTCAGGCGTGTGGATCAGCGGATCACGGGCATAGTTTTTGACGGGATCGCCCTCGAAGACGGGATCGGTCGCGAAATAAAGCTGGGTGACGAACGCCTTGTGCCCGGGCGCCTGGACCAGATAGTGGATGTGTTGGCAAACGCGGCTTTTATCAGGATAGTGGCCGGGGATGACCGACTCAAAAGTATAGGCTCCCGATTTGTCGACCTGGCGCTTTCCACGATAGCGATAACCGTCCACGTCGTAGTAGCCCTGATGGTTGGTCTGCCAAATTTCGATGGTGGCATCGGTCACGATATCGCCTCGCGTGTCAAAGACTTGTCCGGAGAGGGTGAGCGGTATTCCAGGATCGCCTGGCGCACGCAGGATATCGTTGACCGGCGCGAGCCGCTTGTAGAAGGGTCCAAGCGGGTTCCGCGGCGTAGGCTTGCGGATTTGCTTTTCGTGATCCTGGAAAGCCGCAAGCATCGCTTCGGAAGAAGCCTGGGATGCAATCAAGACGGTACCAAGGGCAGCGCACTTCTGAAGAATATCGCGACGGTTAAGCATAGAACCTCCATCGCTCTTTGGTTCGGGAGTTTACCAGAAACTGAGCCACTTGCTGCGATTTTCTCTTGGCGGACATACTCCTTTGGTTGTTAGCTCGCCAAGAAACGGGTGCCGAATCCGAGTCCGCGCAGGAAGACCTCATCCGCCGCATCGCCGCTGCGTAAGAACATTCCGAATCCGCTTCGTTCGAATCCCATTGTGAGCCTCCTCGCTCCCTACTCACGTTTCCTCTGCGTTTCCTCTGCGTCTCTGCGTTATCTTTGGTCTTTTCTTTTCTGCTTTCTTTGCCTGACAGTGCGTCAAATTCTCTGCCGACTGATTCCTCTAGCCACGCCCCACCGATTCAAGGTAGAATTTCTTTGTTGAAAACGTGTCCGTGGAAATCCGGACTCTAAGCGCAGTCGACACGCAAAGACAGCGCCAAGGACAACGCCCATGTTCGTCCCGCAAATCGCTGTACTCATCTAATCCGCCGCCAACGCGGATCTGACCTTTTCTCCCGTTTCTACTCTTTAATTGCCGCAACCGCGTCAGCGCGCCTGTATCCTGGAAAGCGCCCACGCAGAACCTAAAGGTCTCTATGTCATTGGAACAAACTGCTGTCACGTCGGTGCCGCCCGCCCTTTGGAGCTCCGTACGCGAAGCCCTCCGCGGCTCGCACCAGGACTTCACCTCCGGCAATCTCAATCGCGCGATTCTCCTGCTCGCCATTCCCATGGTCATGGAAATGGTGCTGGAATCTCTTTTCGCTGTCGTCGACGTTTTCTGGGTCGGCCGTCTCGGCGCCGACGCCATCGCCACCGTCGGCCTCACTGAATCGCTCCTCAGCCTCGTTATGGCTATCGGCTTCGGCCTCAGCCTTTCCACCACGGCCATGGTCGCTCGCCGCATCGGCGAAAAAGATCCCGCTGGCGCAGCCGTTGCCGGCGTTCAAGCTATCGCCATCGGCCTCGCAATCTCCGCGCTCGTCGGCATTCCCTGCCTCTTTTACGGGCCGGATTTGCTTCGGCTGATGGGTGCATCCCCGCAAGTCGTTGCCGTCGGCTCCGGTTATGCACGCATCGCCCTCGGCGGCAGCGCTGCCATCATGATGCTCTTTCTCAACAACGCCATCTTCCGCGGCGCCGGTGACGCCGCTATCGCCATGCGTTTGCTCTGGGTCTCCAACATCATCAATCTCGTCCTCGACCCTTGCCTCATTTTCGGCTGGGGGCCTTTCCCCAAGCTCGGCGTGACCGGAGCGGCTCTCGCCACTTTCACCGGCCGCACCATCGGCGTGCTGTACCAGTTCTATCGTCTCCTCCGCGGCACGGAGCGTATCCGTATTCTCCGCAGCCAGATCCGTCTCAACTTCAGCATCCTGCTTCGCCTCCTTCGCGTCTCGCTCACCGGCATCCTGCAATTTGTTATCGCCCATACCAGTTGGATCGGCCTCGTTCGCATCGTCAGCGTGTTCGGCTCGGCCGCCCTCGCCGGCTACACCATCGCCATCCGCATTCTCATCTTCGTCCTCATGCCGAGCTGGGGTCTCAGCAACGCCGCCGCCACCCTCGTCGGCCAGAACCTCGGCGCCAAGCAGCCCCAGCGCGCCGAAACTTCCGTCTGGCGCACCGGCCTTTACAACATGATCTTTCTCGGCGTCATTGGCCTCTTCTTCGTCATCTTCGCCGAACCGGTCATTCGTCTCTTCACCAGCGATCCGCTCGTCGTCCCGCTGGCTGTCTCCTGCTTGCGTATTCTCAGCTACGGCAACATCGGCTACGCCTACGGCATGGTCATGCTCCAGGCCTTCAACGGCGCTGGCGACACCATCACGCCCACCATTGTGAATTTCTTCGGCTTCTGGCTCCTGGAAATTCCTCTGGCCTACTTCCTGGCGATCACCGTTGGAATGCACTCCAGCGGCGTCTTTTGGTCCATCGTCATCGCCGAAGCCGCCATCGCTGCTGTCAGCATCGTTCTGTTCAAACGTGGCCGCTGGAAAGTCCAGCAAATCTGAAATCCAAAGTTTCCGCGCCAGGCTGCGCGCCATCTTCGGAGTGTTCAAGGTGGCAAAGGGCTTTTCCATTTTTGAATATCCGAAATGCCTGAACGCTAAACTCTGGTAAATTTACTTTGACAACATACTTTCGCTTTGCTACCGTCCCTTTCCTGAAATTCCGGGGTACAAACCCACGGGACAGCGGGAAGGCCCGGGCCACGTTTTTCTTGAGCCCAAGAGATTCGCCGATCCCCTCCCCTCCTCATCTGTCCAACTCTCCCTTTCCATTCCTGCCCCCGGAATCGAAAGGAGCCTATGGCAAATTACACAGAACACGTCCCCCTCAAGGGAAGTGAAAGAGTAGTTGCTTCCGGAGCGAAGGTGATTGGCTCGGCCAATCCCGATGAAAGTATCCAAGTCACGGTGCTTTTGCGTTCTCGGGCCCAAGCCGAGGACGCCAAGACGCGAACCACCAAAGCGACCGTCGGCGAGAAGGCGGCCGTGGAATCCTTGTTGAAACAGCGCGCAGCGGAACGGCAGCATCTGTCGCGCGAACAGTTCCTCGTACAGCGGGGAGCCTTGGAAGAAGACATACAAAAGGTTGAAGAGTTTGCTCACGAGTATGGACTGAGTATCTCGGATACGCACCAGGCGAAAGGCTCCGCAACGCTATCGGGCACGGTCGCAAACTTCAGCAAAGCGTTTAACGTCGAGTTGCTGAATTACCAGTCTCCCAGCGGATCGTATCGCGGCCGCACCGGACTCATCCACGTGCCCTCGGAACTGGACGGCATCGTCACCGCCGTCCTCGGCCTCGACAACCGTCCGGCAGCGAGGCCCCACTTTCGCACGCATCGTCCGGCCATGACCACTCATGCCTTGACGACACAGCCTGCCGGCACCTTCACCCCGGTGCAAGTTGCCCAACTCTATGATTTCCCTGCGAATGCCGATGGCACCGGCCAGTGCATCGCTATCATCGAATTGGGTGGTGGATTCAAGTCGCGCGACGTTCAGCGCTACTTCAAGTCCACTTTGAACATGAAGTCCCCCAAAGTCGTGGCCATCTCCGTGGACGGCGGCCACAATAAACCCACCGGTGACCCCAGTGGCCCCGATGGCGAGGTCCTGCTGGACATCGAAGTCGCCGGCGCCGTCGCGCCCAAGTCGACGCTCGCCGTTTATTTCGCTCCGAACACCGACCAAGGCTTTTACGATGCCATCGCCTCCGCCGTTCATGACACGCGCTACAACCCCTCGGTGATTTCCATTAGTTGGGGAGGCCCGGAGTCCTCGTGGACGCAGCAATCCCTCACGGAGTTCAACACGCTCCTCGAAGACGCCGCAACGCTCGGCTTAACCATCTGCGTTGCCTCTGGCGATAACGGCTCGACCGACGGCCTCACCGATGGCTTGCAGCATGTAGACTTCCCGGCTTCGAGTCCTTACTCCCTCGCTTGCGGCGGAACGAATCTCACCGCCGCCAACGGCCAGTACGGTGCCGAGGTTGTCTGGAACGAAATGGCCAATCAGGAAGGCTCGACCGGCGGAGGCGTAAGCGACTTTTTCGCCAAGCCCGCCTATCAAGCCAATGCCAACGTGCCGGCATCCGTGAACCCCGGCAATTTCGTCGGCCGCGGCGTCCCTGATGTCTCAGGTGATGCTGACCCCGTCACCGGTTATGACGTCTACGTCGATGGACAAGCTTCCGTTATCGGAGGCACCAGCGCCGTTGCTCCGCTCTGGGCTGGCCTCACCGCTCGCATCAACCAGATCCTTGGCAAGCGCCTAGGTTCGCTGGCCTCGCTCGTGTACTCGCAAGTGGCGCCGGTCAACGGAACCTTCCACGACATCACCACCGGCAACAACGGAACGTTCTCAGCCGGGCCCGGCTGGGATGCTTGTACCGGCTTGGGTTCCCCAATCGGTTCGGCAATCGCCTCGGCGCTCACCGGGAAAGCCGCTGCTGGCAAGCCCTAACTCTCCCTTCAACTGCCGTTAACAGCTTGGCGAATACGAGAGAGCTGATTTGAATAAGACGGCCCCGTCCATTGGGCTCGATGGATGGGGCTTCTTGTCGTTACATTCCCGCGCGCCGCCGGATTCCGCCGTCTTGTTTTCGCTGGACTCGTCTGGGCGTATAATCCCTCCGAAACGGCAGGAGGTGCCGGCATGGCTAAAACCAAGCAATTCACAATCTCCATTGACAATCATCCGGGTGCAGTTGCTGAAATTGCAAGAACTCTCGGGAGCGCTAAGGTAAATATTCTTTCCCTCCTGGGAACATCTCAGGGCACCGGCGGCACGGTGCAACTCCTCGTTGACGATGCCCGCCGCGCCAAGAAGGCTCTCGACTCGGCCCGCATCTCGTATCAGGAGACGCCTGCGGAACAGCTTGAGTTGCCCAACAAGCCCGGGGCGCTGGCCGAGTGCCTCGCTAAACTCGCGGCGAAAGGCGTCAATCTCGCTTCCGTCCACGCCACCGCCGCGAAAGGCGGCAAGAAGGCCATCATCGTCTACACTGCCGAAGCCGCTCCAATGGCAGCCACTGCGACCGCGTAGAAGTCTCGTTCTTCACGTGGTTCTTGGGTCCGCCGGGAGAAGTGTGTTCACTCCTAAGAGCGCGGTACGAGATTCGCCGTTGCGCTTCTTGAAAATGAGTTCCTTGAAAAAAACGATAGGAAAAGGAGCCGGAGAACTTATGAATACTCGCCTGAGAAAATTGTGCTTGCTGATCTTGCTCTTGTCTCTATCGTTTCTTGGTTCCATTCCCGCCGGGCGCGCCCTGGAAAACGGCTTGGCTCTCACTCCTCCTATGGGCTGGAACAGTTGGAATCGCTTCGCTTGCAACGTCAACGAGGATCTCGTCAAGTCCGCCGCCGCCGCCCTCGTCAGCAGTGGCATGAAGGACGCCGGCTACGAATACGTCGTCATCGACGATTGCTGGCAAGTCAGCCGCGACCCCGCCGGCAACATCATCGCCGACGCGAAAACTTTCCCCTCGGGCATCAAAGCTCTCGCCGACTATGTCCACTCCGAGGGCCTGAAATTCGGCATCTATTCCGACGCCGGCACCATGACCTGCGCCAAGCGTCCCGGCAGCCGCGGCCACGAATATCAGGACGCCCTGCAATACGCTGCTTGGGGCGTCGATTACCTGAAATACGATTGGTGCAACACCGGTACGGAAAACGCCCAAGCCGCCTATTCCACCATGCGCGACGCGCTCAAAGCCGCTGGCCGCCCCATCGTTTTCAGCCTCTGCGAATGGGGCAGCAACAAACCCTGGCTCTGGGCGCGCGATGTCGGCAACCTCTGGCGCACCACCGGCGACATCTCCGATTGTTGGGATTGCAAGAAAGACCGGCTCAGCTGGACGCAGATTCTGGATTTGCAAGTCGGTTTGGAAACCTACGCTGGCCCGGGCCACTGGAATGATCCCGACATGCTCGAAGTCGGCAATGGCGCCATGACCACTACCGAATACCGCTCGCACTTCAGCCTCTGGTGCCTGCTCGCAGCTCCGCTCATGGCCGGAAACGATTTGAAAAACATGTCCGCGGACATCAAGGAAATTCTCACCAACAAGGAAGTCATCGCCGTCGATCAGGATTCCCTGGGAATGGAGGGCCGCCGCGTCCGCAAAAATGGCGATTCCGAAGTCTGGGCCAAACAATTGAAGGACGGCAGTCGCGCCATCGCGCTACTCAATCGCGGTGCCTCGGATGCCGATATCTCCGTCTCGTGGGAAGACCTCGGCTATCCCGCCCATCTCTCCGCCGCTGTTCGCGACCTTTGGGCCAAAAAGGACCTCGGCAAATTCACGGGGACGTTTAGCGCCAAGGTCCCGTCACACGGCGTCGTGATGCTGCGCGTCACACCTTAAGTGACCGGTTCCATACCGCCTGACGCTCGCGATTCAAATCAGCTTCTGGCAGGCGCCTGCAGCCACTTGATTGCTCTGCGCCACGGGGCGACCTGTGCCCTTTTCATGGGCGTCTTCAGCCATACGATCGCTCGGTGCCCTAGGCCTGGCCTGCTTTCGTGGAGTTCCTCCAGGGGATCTGCGGGTACTTCCGACGACGGCGTAAGCCAATAGGGGCTAGCATTTGCGAACGATCCCTCGCTAGCGGCAGGCGAGGAGGTCCGCTCGGTAATCGCGCCCGTGACCGAAATCTTTAGCAGCGCCCCAACCTGTTCTTGTGACGCCCGTAATGTTCGCAGAATTTTGCGCCCAAACCAGACCACTGCGGCCAGGAAGGCGCCTTCAATGAAGAGGTTTCCAAGCGCATACCAATTGCTTTGCATCCAGGTAGACAGTTCGTTCATAGGCTCACCTTGGACTGGGACTCCCTGAATTTACTACTCGGCTTCTGCACCGGTAACTGGCGGATAGTCCAGAAAACGGGCAGGTGTTGTCCTGCCCTGGCGCTCTATCGGACTGCGTGGCATCCCGCTCCGTGTCATGTCACCGCATCGCCCTATGACCCCCGCCCGGGCAGTACAAAGTCCCTCTGCCCACGCCGCAAATCTACGCGCTTCCCGTCGTTCCCGGATCGTGTTAACCTGAACACACCCGCCCACAGTTTCCAGCTCAAGCCGCTTGCCTTAGTTTTGTTAAGCTGTTTATTTTCTTTTGTTTAGGGACCACACCCCATCCGGCAGCCCGGTTGCACTCTATGCCTCGGAAGACCAACCGCCGCTCTCGCAGTAACGCAAAGGCCAAGGTCCGTCATCCAAGGAGAAAGGAGGCTGGCTCAATGTCCGTTAGGCGATTCTTCCGCAGGCTTGGCAGAAGCCTTCTGCGCCTCACCGCCGCGTTGTCGACCATCGCGGCCTTTGCCTATCTTGGCGGTCTCCTGTGGACTCTGGAGCTGCCTGCCCCGCGCTACCCCGCTCTTCCCGCGCCCAAGATTCAAGGCCATCGGCTGGTTCTACCGTTCTCGCCTGGCGTGGCTTCCGCGAAGGTCGCCACTTTCCACGACCAGCTCGAAGCCTTCCTCCATTTTGAGTATCTTCGTGGCCGCGAAGCCCGGGAGGGCAATGATACTTCGCGCATCCTGCTCACTGCCGTCGATACCGCCAAGGGCCCCTCTTACGAAATCTTCGTGGTGTGCGATAACGATCTACTCACGGCAATGCCGTACCTTGCGCAGCTCGAAGGCCGCAACCTCATTTCCAGCTACGACCTGAATACCTGGTCCGAAAAAGACTTCGCCTATTACCAGCAGCAAAGCCGCACGTTCGACGTTGCGTATGGCGTCCCTTCGTTGCAGAAACTGGAATCGCTCAACTCCTTCCAGCTTCTGCCAGCGCTGGCTCGGTTTCTGGTCTTCAAATCGCAAACCGACAATCGCGTGCTCTATGGCAGCGAATCCGCTCCCCACCCGCTAACGCGGGAACAAGCCTCCCAGCTCGCCGCCGACATTCTCGATGTCGCCCAATTTTATGATCTTCCGCTCGACTACTTCCTCGGCGTCGGCGCCATGGAGAACGATTACATGGACGTCAACGGCGATCTCGAGCACGCCGTCTGGAAGAAGCGCGCCCAGCGCGACGACATCGTTCTTCGCCGCAGCCGCAAACGCGTCATGGTCAGTGACTACGCCATGGGCACCTGGCAAATCACCCGCGAAACTCTGCGCGCCGCCCATCAGCTTTACCTGAAAGACAAACGTGACTACACCAAGCTGCCCGCGCGCCTGCGGCCTCCGCGCGAGCTGAATCTTAATTCCGTCGATGACGCCGTGCTCACCACCTATGCCGGCCTGCTTCTCCGCGGCTTGCTCGATCATTTCGGCGGCGACGTCGACAAAGCCATCGGCGCCTATAACGGCGGCGTCAAGAATCCGAGTCTCGCCTATGCCGCCGGCGTCAAGACCGTCGCCGAATACGCCCGCCGCGTCCTCGAGCACGCCACCACTCTCGACGACCCGCAAACCGGCCCCAAGAATTTCGCCAACGTGCAGTCCGCGGCCTCCTCCGCCACCGCCGCGTCCTCCGCGCAAGTCCCGGCCGCCACGCCGCCCGTCATTCCGCCACCTACGACCTCCCAGCCGAAACAACCCTGGCGCCGCTCCGACGACTGAGCCTTCCCGATCCCTCCCGTGTAGCGGCGGCCTTTAGGCCGCCATCCTTCCTTGTCCCCGCCACCCCGTCATTTCGAACGGAGCAGGCCGACTTTTC
>Ga0209648_10005642_pt1 | contig 10734 bp, 9 predicted proteins | sample GraSoi2013_115cm_FD_185830 | JGI IMG/M metagenome (GOLD analysis project Ga0209648, IMG submission 185830) | Grasslands soil microbial communities from the Angelo Coastal Reserve, California, USA - Sample 9_17_2013_115cm (SPAdes) (version 2) | ecosystem: Environmental > Terrestrial > Soil >...
AAGTTTCCTGGACAATGTCTTCGGCATCTTCCCGAACTCGTGTGTAACGAAACGCGAGTGCAAAAATCCTTCGCTGGTGACGCTTGGCGAGACTTTCAAAACCCAGTTCATCTCCATTCTTGGCGGCCGCCACGAGTTTCTCGTCCGCAGCAGCATCAGAAGAGGAAGTAACGCCTCGTTTGCCAATCTCGTTTCGAAGTTGACCCAACATGATGCTTCACCTTTCCAATGGGCCCACGCTCTTGAACCTGTGCGTTTGCCCTTGCTCAAACTAAAGGCAAACCACAGTCCAAATCCTGGATTGCGTAAGTCGTTGATTTTTGGTGGAACATCGGCCTGGAAGTCGAAGAAGTCGGAAAAGTCGAAAATGTCCAACCGACTAACATTCGAATTTGCTGTCAAAGTCAGGAAATCAACCATTCGCGAATTGCAAGCTAGTCGGAGAGAGCTGCTTGGTCAGTTGGCTCACAAAACCTACGAGCCGGCTAGGGAGAAAGCTGAAGAACGAGGTTAGACGATGATTTACTCGGCCGAAAAACGCGCATTTCGTGGAAGTGGAGAGGCATCCTCTATATACGCGTATGCGCGTGATCCTTTGAAGCGGGCGAGGGAATTGGCCGTGACAGTGTGGGATTCTAACCAGCGACGGGGCAGCGTTCTAACCAACTGGACTACATCCCCGCAAACTCACAAAAATGACTCCCGGCTCCTTGCACAGCCTTGCAGTGTCTTGCACTGCCTTCCACCTCCTTCGACGTGACAGGGCATCGCTCTCGACATAGCCTAATCGATGCTAGCCGTTCGGGCTTTACCCGAATGGTCTCAGCGACCTGAGTGTACTGCCATCCGGCCAATCATGAAGTTGACAAACGGTTGACAAAACGGTTTTTTGAGGGAGAGCCCCGATAAGGTGGAAAGTGAGAATCGCCGCGTATTTACTGGTGATTTGAATGGTGGGCCTGGGTGGACTTGAACCACCGACCTCGCCCTTATCAGGGGCATTTATGGTGCTATATGCATAGTAGCCTGTTCCTTAGGAAATCTAGTTTCGCTGCATCAACGTTTAGGTGAGTGGGCATTTCGCACGACAGCAACTTGGGATCGGCGCCATCAAGTTGGGGCATCCGTACGAGCATCGGGCCAGCATTCACGCTCGGGCCCGAGAGGCAGTAGAGCGTCTGCCTGCCAAGCAGCCGGCCTAGGCTAACTTCGCAGTGATCTCCGGTGACCGCTCCCGTGACAGTGCAGCGTCCAGAGGTAACTAGTTGTAATTTCACGGCGCCGACCGCCACTTCTGGCGCCGTACGGAATCCTGAGGAAGTCTTATTGCACCCTAATTGCACCCAGATTTCTGGACGCGACACCGTGCCACTTCCAAACGCTTGTCTTCGATTCTGACGATTCCTTCAGGAAAACTTCAGTAGGCACCCGTTGTCTACGCCCATAAGATGCAGGAACCAGCTCTTTGTGGGGCGACAGCGATGAGAAGGAATCTTCTAACTTGCTTGGCGATGCTCGCTATTTCCTTTGTCACCCACGCAACCGTGCACGCGCAGGAAAAAGAACCTCTACGACTTATACAGACAATTCCAATGCCGAACGTAAAGGGGCGCATTGACCACATGGATGTGGATGTGAAGGGAAAGCGGCTCTTCGTTGCGGGACTTGAGAATGGCTCCGTAGAAGTCGTGGATCTGCGGGCGGGGAAGTGGGTGAGAAGTATCCCGGGGTTTCAAAAGCCGCAGGGCGTAGCCTACGTGGAGTCTCTCAACAAAGTGTTCGTGGCCAGCGGTGACGACGGAATGCTCCGCGTCTTCCGCGGTGACACTCTCGAATTGCTTGATTCCATCAAGCTGGATCTGGGGCCCAACCGTGTGGCCTACGATCCGCACACGAAGCTGCTTTATGTGGGATACGGCGGCAAGGATGCCGGCAAGGACTACGGCGAAGTCGGGGTTATCGAGGCCAAAACGGAAAAGCACATTAGCGATATCAAAGTGGACGGCCACCCTGGGGAGCTTCTTCTGGACCAATCCGGTAAGACTTTGTTCGTCTTCGTTTCTGCTACAAACAAAGTTCAAGTCGTGGATACAAACAAGCGCGAGGTAGTGTCGACGTGGCCGGTGAGCAGCCAACGGAATGGTGACGGAGCCTTTGACGAGCGAACACACCGATTGTTTGTCGGAACCCGTACGCCTCCGCGAATGCTCGTTGTGGATTCTCAGACCGGCAAGGAGATCGCGAATCTCGCTACGGTTGAGGGAATGGATGGCGTCTATTTCGATGCTGTCCACAAACGAGTGTACGTTTCCGGGGGCCGCGATCAGGGCGCCGGGTATGTTTTCGCGTATCAGCAAAACGATGCGGACCACTGCGAAACTATCGGGAAAATCCCGACAAGACCCGGCGCCGGTACTTCCTTCTGGTCGCCGGAACTCAACCGTTACTACGTGGCCGCGCCCGCTCACGACAAGGAACAGGCCGCGATTCTCGTGTTCGAACCAGAGTCCTGAACCTCTTCTGGCACTGTTGAAGTTTTTAAGAAGAAAGAAGCAGTAACGGAAACCGTCGTCAGGAGGGGACATGAAGAAGCTGCTAACCGTCAGTGTGGTGGCATTGACCGGATTGTATGTGCTCTCGACCCAAGTAGCTGCCCAGAAGAGTGCGCCGGTTCCGGCCGCACGCCCGCTCGTTTTGACCGAGGCCATTTCTCTAGAGGGCGTGAAGGGACGTTTCGATCACTTTGGGTCTGCTGGAAATCGACTGTTTGTTTCTGCGCTGGGAAACAACACGGTCGAGGTCATCGATATCAGCGCGAGAACCGTCATCCATACCATCACCGGAATTCCGAATCCCCAGGGAGTCGTCTTTGCGGCCGACGCCAACAAACTCTTCGCCGGGAGCAGCAAGGGAAAGCTGTACATCTATGACGGAACTTCCTTTGACCTAATCAAAGAGATCGACTTCCACAGCGATGTCGACAACGTGCGCTACGATGCGGCGAATAGACGTGTCTACATCGGCTACGGCGAGGATGAGACCGGAGCCATTGGAATCATCGACGCGACGACGAATGAGCGTCTCGAAGAAGAATATAAGCTGGGAGCCCATCCGGAATCGTTCCAACTGGAAACGTCGGGACCGAACATTTACGCGAACCTGCCGGACTTGAAACAAATCGCGGTAATCAATCGCAGCACACATGCGATCTCACGGTGGCCAGTAACTCTTCAGATGAACTTTCCGATGGCCTTGGATGAGGCCGATCACCGCTTATTTGTTGGCACGCGTGCGCCGGCGCGCCTGGCAGTGTTCGACACGAACTCGGGTCACATGATTGCCGCGCTTCCGTGCTTCCATGACACGGACGACCTCTACTACGATGCCGCCCGCAAACGCATTTATGTGGCAGGCGGAGAGGGATTCATCAACGTTTTTCAACAGAAGGATGCGGACCACTACCAGCCTCTGTCCAAGATACCCTCGGCGTTGGGTGCCCGGACAGCTGGATATTTTGGCAAAGGAAGGAAGAGCGCGGACCGCTTCTACCTGGCGGTTCCAGCGCGTGCGGGCCGTAGTGCAGAAGTGTGGATTTATACGGTAGAAGATTAAGGATAAAGACCTGACCAAGATGCATGAAGGGAAAAGCCAATTGCGCATCCTCGTGGTAGAAGACGAAGCGAAGGTGGCTCGCGCTCTCGGAGAAGGGCTGGAGCGCGAAAAGTATGACGTTGTCGTTGCGCCAACCGGAGAAGACGGATTCTTCCTGGTGAACGCCGAGGAATTCGATCTGGTGATTCTCGATCTCATGCTTCCCGGCCACGATGGGCTTCAGGTGCTGGCCACACTAAGAAAACGCGGATTGCAAACTCCAGTTCTGATCCTCACTGCTCGCGACGCCGTTGAGGACCGAGTCGCAGGGCTCGACAAAGGTGCCGACGATTACCTCGTCAAACCCTTCGCGTTCCCAGAGCTTTTGGCCCGCGTCCGGGCGTTGCTTCGGCGTGGGCGCCCCGAACCGTCGCAACCCCTCCGGCTTGCGGATTTGGAAATGGACGTAATCGCCCGCAAAGCGAAGAGGGCAGGCCATCCCCTGGAGTTGACGGCCCGAGAGTTTGAGCTTCTCGAATATCTGCTCCGGCACAAAGAGCAGATTGTTTCGCGCGAGATGCTGGCGCGCTCTGTCTGGAAGGAGACCGCTCGCGCGACTCCACTCGACAATGTCATGGACGTGCACATCAACCGGCTTCGGCGGAAGGTGGATGAGCCCTTCGACCGCAAATTGATTCACACGGTTCGCGGAGTCGGATTCGTGCTGCGAGAGGAAGAATGAGATTCCGGCCGCGCAACGTGCGTTCCCGATTGACGCTCTGGTACGTGTTCGTGCTGGCAAGTCTTTTGGCGTTGTACGCCGGAGTTGCTTCCTTATTTCTATTCTTGAGCTTGCGCGAGGACTTTGATCAGAACCTGCTCGAGGACGTGGAAACTGTCGAAGGGATGCTCGCGAAGGAGCCGAACGGAGGCGTCTCTCTGCATTCCCATCATCCGAGCGCCGCGGAACCAAGAATAGGCCAGTTCATCGAAGTGTGGTCACCGCAGGGCTCGTTACTGTATCGAAGCCCCGCCTTGCAGGACAAGACTCTCGGTGGCGGTCCTCCAGGCCCGGAGGAGGGCTTGCACGATCCGCCTCCGTCCACTTCCCGGCTTCCGAATGGCAACCGAGTCCGGCTGGCAAGCAGCGTGTATCACGTAGAAGACCAGCGAGTCGTTCTGCGAGTTGCCTACGGCGAAGACCGATTGTGGCGTGAGCTTGGCGAATTTGGAGAAGTCTTGGTGCTCGGGTTTCCGATTGCCGTGTTGCTCGCCGGGTTCGGCGGCTACGCCCTCGCGCGAAAGGCACTCGCGCCGATCGACTCCATGGCCACGCAGGCCGCCAAGATATCGGCCGAACGGCTGGGGGAACGCCTGACCATCGAGAATCCCGAAGATGAGTTAGGGAAGCTCGGCGCCGTTTTCAACGACACTCTCGCGCGATTGCAAGCCGCATTCGATCAACTGCGCCGCTTCACGGCGGACGCCTCCCACGAATTGCGCACCCCGTTGACGGCGATGCGAAGCGTTGGCGAGGTGGCCCTCCAGGACCAGAGGAGTCCGGTGGAGTATCGCGATGTGATCGGAAGCATGCTGGAAGAGGTGGATCGCCTGACGCGGCTGTCGGAGAGCTTGCTGGCACTTTCCCGTGCCGACACGGGGCACGTCCAGCTGCAGCGGGAAGACATTTCCATTGTGCTCCTCGCAAAGGAGGCCAGTTCCGTCGTAGAGGTCTTGGCGGAGGAAAAACGGCAACGGATCGAAATCGAGGGTGACGCAGACCTCCTTGTGTCGGTCGATCGTCTGATTCTTCGTCAGGCCATCCTCAATCTGCTGGATAACGCAATTAAGTATTCGCCCCCGGAAAGCCGGATTCTCGTCCGGATACAGGGCGAGGGAGACAAGCGGGTGTTCTTCGACGTGGTCGACCAGGGAGCTGGAATTCCCAGCGAACATCAGCCGTATGTCTTTGATCGCTTCTACCGGGTGGACAAAGCAAGGACTCGGGAATGGGGTGGCACCGGCCTTGGATTGTCGATCACTCGTTGGGCCGTCGAAGCTCAGGGCGGCAACATCACTCTCGAAAGCGAAGAAGGCCACGGCAGCACGTTTCGAATTTCTCTGCCACGCGCGAAATATTCCTCTACAAGTCAGTCGAAAGGAGGGTCGCAATGAAAAGGATATTGGGGATTCTGGTCGCGGTTGCCGCACTTTCGGTAGTGATCTGGGCGGTTCTTGAGTCGAGGGAGGGAGGATATTCCTCCCATGCATCTCAACCGGAGACGCCCGCGCCTCAGCAATCGGCCGGCGTCTCTTTCACATACAACTTCGATAGCGACGCCGGGGGGACTGTGCCCGCGAAGTTTCATGGCGCGCGCACGGGGAAGGGAGCGGAAAGCAAATGGGCAGTGATGGCCGATCCCACCGCACCTTCGAAACCCAACGTCGTTGCGCAAACTTCAACCGACACGACCGACTATCGCTTCCCGCTTCTCATTGCGGACGAAGGCAGCTTCAAGGACCTGGAGCTGAGTGTGAGATTCAAAGCAGTTTCCGGCGAAGTGGACCGCGCGGGAGGGTTGGTCTTCCGGCTGAAGGACGCGAACAACTACTACATCGTGCGCGCGAACGCTTTGGAGGACAACTACCGGCTCTACCACGTTGTCGCGGGGAATCGCCGCCAGTTCGCCGGTGCGAATCTCAAGGTGACTTCGGGCGAATGGCATGAACTGCGCGTGGAGGCTGTGGGCAACAAGATCATTTGTTACTACGACGGCGCCAAGAAAATCGAAGCGACGGACGACACGTTCAAAGATGCAGGCAAGGTGGGTGTGTGGACGAAAGCGGATTCGGTGACGTACTTCGACGATCTAAAGGTCACCGCGAAATAGGGCTGGGGGATCATCGATGAAGTGGATTACGCGCAGCAACGTCAAAGTGGACCGGGTTGCCTGTCCCTGGCTCATTCGACGCTTCATTGACCCACAGGCGGAATTCCTTTTTGTTCCGGAAGACGAGCTTATCGAAACGGCTCGCAAGGAAGGGGCGACTCCCTTCGACGCAAACCGGTTTCCCGAAGTGAAGCTGAATCACCGGGGAGACCGCTGTACGTTTGAGGCGATTCTCGAGGATTACAAACTAGCCGAGCCAGCCCTTCAGCGTCTCGCGCTGATCGTCCGCGGAGCTGACGTCAGAGGGCAGGAGCATATCTCCCCGGAAAGTCCAGGCTTGCGTGCCATTGCTCACGGATTTGCGCTTTCTGGGATCAGCGACGAGGAGCGTCTCGAGCAGGAGTTTCCAATTTACGACGCACTGTATGAGTACGTTCGCCGGGAATTGAGTTGAGCGCTTGCTGCTCCGTTACCGAGATCCAGCTGCTAAACAATAGGAGGATGTCCGATGCTTTGCTTCATTAAGAAAGGGATGTTGCTGCTGTTCGTTGGAGTTTGTCTCGCACTGTCCGGCGTGTCTGCTTTTGCGCAAGAAGTACCCGCTGACTATCAAGAGGTCTTGAAGTCACTCGACCGGAAGGGCGATTTCAAAGCAGGAGTTCTGAAAGTGAACATTCCGCGGAGCGATTTGAAGATCACGGTCCAGGGTTTTTCGACTCCCACGCCGTTTGGTTTCGGTGGTTGGGTTGCGTTGACGAAGGCGGCGGATGGCTCGGACGTGATGATGGGTGACCTGGTGTTGCTTCAAGACGAAGTGAATCCTGTTCTGTCCGCGCTGCTCGACAATGGAATCGACGTGACGGCGCTTCACAATCATTTCTTCTGGGACGATCCGCACGTCTTTTACATGCACGTTCACGGTATGGGAAAAGCGGCCGACCTCGCGCGGCGGGTGAAACCCGGGCTGGACCTAATAGGTCACGTGAAACCCGAAGCGGCTGCTTCCACGAGCAGTGGCGGCACAGCGCTCGACACGGCCAAGCTGGCCAAGATTGCCGGGCATGAAGGCGAGCAGGCGGGTGCGGTGTACAAGATCACGGTAGGACGCGATGACCTCGGCATGAAGGAGCACGGAGCCACGATCAACGCCCGCATGGGACTGAATACCTGGGCGGCGTTCGTCGGTACGCAAGAAGACGCGGCGATTGCCGGTGACGTCGCGATGCTGGAAGACGAAGTGACGCCGGTTCTGAAAGCACTTCGCAAGAACGGTCTGGATGTGGTTGCCATTCATCACCACATGACAGAGGACCGTCCGGTTGTCATTTTCCTTCACTACTGGGGCAGAGGACCTGCTGAAAAACTCGCTGGTGGATTTAGGGCGGCTCTCGATGAACTGGGCAAAGGCGCTCGGGCTCATGGCGGCGCGCACTAGAGCTACTTGCTTCGGCCAACGTGATGACCGCGAACCCAGAATCGAGAGAGAGCACCGGAACGCAGCCCACGCTGCGCGAGCTGGTGCTTTATTTTCTCCGGCTGGGAGCGCTTGGATTTGGCGGACCGATCGCTCTCGTCGGCTACATGCAGCGGGACTTGGTGGAAACCAGGAAGTGGGTCTCGAAAGAAGACTACTTTGAAGGTCTCGCCTTTTCCCAGCTCTGTCCTGGGCCACTCGCGGCGCAGCTCGCGAAGTATCTCGGGTGGGTGCACAGCGGCATTTTGGGCGCCACGCTCACAGGCGCCGCTTTCATCCTTCCCTCGTTTCTGATGGTCCTTGGATTGGCTTCGCTCTACGTCCACTTCGGGCAATTGGCGTGGATCCAGGGACTGTTCTACGGCATCGGGGCAGCGGTGAGCGCCATCATCGTGCGAAGCGCTTGGAAGCTGATTCAGAAGACCCTGGGCACGGACTACCTGTTATGGGTTTTGTTCGGTGTGTTGGCGATCACCACGGTCTGGACACAGTCGGAGGTGGTGTGGCTTTTTCTCCTGTCCGGATTCGTTGCGATGTTCGTCAAGGCTCCGCCCAAGCTGAAAGTGCGCCGCGTCCAGGCGGGAATCCTAGTTCCAGGTCTTGTAACCGGTTTGCTCGGAGCCGCTTCGTTCGCGACCGTCGTCTCGGTGTTTCTGTTCTTTCTCAAAGCCGGCGCGTTTGTCTTTGGCAGCGGTCTGGCGATCGTGCCGTTCCTTTACGGAGGCGTAGTCGGCCAATTTCATTGGCTGACGGAACGCCAGTTTCTGGACGCGGTGGCCGTGGCCATGATTACGCCGGGACCGATTGTGATCACGTCGGGATTCATCGGCTATTTGGTCGCGGGTCCACTCGGCGCGTGCGCCGCGGCTTTGGCGGTATTTCTTCCGCCATATTTACTCGTGATTTTCGCCGCGCCGTACTACCGGCGGTTCGCTCAGAACCACCAAGTGAAGGCCTTTGTGCAGGGCGTAACGGCAGCGGCCGTGGGCGCCATTGCCGGCGCAGCGGTCATTCTTAGCAGGCGGGCTCTGGTGGATGTGCCAACGGTTCTGATGGCGGTGATTTCTTTCGCCGTTCTGCTGGGATTCAAGAAAATGCCGGAACCGCTTCTCATCCTTGCGGCCGGCGCTGCGGGTGTCGTGCTTCACCACGGGTCGTAACTACATTGGGAGGAAGTGATGCAAACGAAGCTGTTTTCTCTGCGATCGGCTGCTTGTGCATTTCTCTTATGGGGCAGTCTGTTTTCGGCAAACGCGTGGGGCCAAACGCTCAAGCGGATCACCACGTTCGACCTGCCGGGTCCGGGCGGAAAGCGATTCGACTACCTAACGATCGATGCGGACGATCACTATTTGATTTCCGCCCATCTCGCGGCGGGACAGACGTATGTGATTGACCTTCGTACGAACAAAGTGGTGGCCACCGTGACCGACACACCCGGTGCGGAGGGCGTCGAATACATTCCGGAACTTAAGAAGTTCTACACCTCAAACGCCGGCGACAACACGATCGGTGTCGTAGACCTGAAGCAGATGAAAGTCGTGAAGAAATTGAAGACGGAAGCAAAGCCGGATGGGAGCACGTACGCGGCTCCGTTTCACAAGCTTTACGTCTCCGATGAGCGAGGAAAAGCCGAAGCCATCGTGGATGTGACCAAGGACGAAGTCATCAAGACTCTGCATTTCGACAGTGAAACCGGGATGCCGCAATACGACCCTGTCGCACGCAAGGTGTACGTAAATCTGCAGGACGAAAACATTTTCGCGGTCATCGATCCGGCGACGGACGAAGTCGTCGGGCGGTATCCGGTGGGCCGATGCAAAGGAAACCACGGGATGACTCTGGACCCGGCGCATCACCGCGCATTCCTTTCGTGCGAGGGAAATAGCCTGATGACCGTGTTCGATCTCGATAAGCAGCATCCGATTGCCTTCCTGCCGATGGCGAGCGGACCCGACGTCATCAAGTTCGATCCTGGCCTCAAGCGAATCTACGTCGCCTGTTCGGGCGGAGCAATCTCCGTATTTCAAATGGACGACCCTGACCACTACCGCAAACTGGAGGACTTTACGGTTCAGAAGAAGGTCCACAGCTTGGCAATAGACCCTGAAACTCACCGCGTCTATGCGCCGGAGCAGGAAGCTGACGGCAAAGCAGTCGCCAGAATGGTTATTTACGAAGCGATCGTGCATCCGTGAGCTGGCCCTTCCGTTGATATGAATCAAGTATCCCAGCCCAGCCAGTCGCAAAGTGCAGCGCTCTTCGCATTGTTCCGAGCCGCGGAAAGCCTAGAAGTGCGTCACTGCGTTCTCTTGGCGCTAGTTTTGGTTTGGCTAAATTCAGGCACACTTTGGGCAAAAGCTGCTCCTGACCCAAGTCCCCCTGCTCCGCAGGAAGCAGCCCACAAGGCAGAAGCAGTCCGAGTGGACCGTGCGCCGCGCTTGGATGGCACACTCGACGACCCACTCTGGCAATCAGCCAAACCGATTGCGGATTTTCGGCAGCGAGAGCCTCGTGAGGGCGAAGCGGCAACCGAGAAAACGGAGGTGCGTATTCTCTATACCCGTCATGCCGTGTACTTCGGGATTCAATGCTTTGACTCTGAGTCCTCCCGGATTATCGCAACGGAACTCCGGCCCGACGTAAGCCAAGAACTAGACGACCACTTCGAAATTCTGATCGATTCGAAACATGATCGGCGTGACGCCTACGTATTCCAGATCAACCCCTTGGGGACACAAATCGACGGCTTAATCGTCGGAGAGCAAAACAACTCGC
>Ga0209648_10005645_pt1 | contig 10731 bp, 11 predicted proteins | sample GraSoi2013_115cm_FD_185830 | JGI IMG/M metagenome (GOLD analysis project Ga0209648, IMG submission 185830) | Grasslands soil microbial communities from the Angelo Coastal Reserve, California, USA - Sample 9_17_2013_115cm (SPAdes) (version 2) | ecosystem: Environmental > Terrestrial > Soil >...
GGCCTCATATAACACCACCTTTAGAGAGCAGACTTATATCAGATGGTGTTGCATCGACCTATTGAGACCACCGCGTTAATCAAGCAGTTTTGGGGAACAAATCAGCGGAACAACCACGGTCCGTATGGGCGTCTCTTCACGAGTTCTCGGGCTTCCGCTTCTATGCGCGCATTCTCGGCAGCCATAGCCGCCTCTCCTTCAAACACCTTGTGCCAGTGTTTATAGGCCAAGTACGGATATCGTCTGGCGGACCAGAGAGCGATAAGGTAGACCGCAGCAGCAGACCCGATTATCAGGGCAAAACCCAAGAAACTCGGATGAAAAGGGAAAGTCAAACCGACGTTCACTAAGATCCATGCCAAACTGATGGTTGCCAGAGCAATTTTGCGTTTTCGAAAGAAGACGAAAGCCAGCGCACTCGCTAAAACCAAGAACAAAACACCGCGGCGATAATCGCGGGCATAAAAGCTACTGACAGTCATAAACACCAACAAGGTTATGGCGCATCCCACAACGAAGAGGAAAATCTCGCGGGCTGTCATATTCTTTAGAGACATTAAAGGCTAGGATAACAGGCGGGGCAGGGCTTTTGTTGCCAGACGGAACGGATTGTCGTGATGGGAAAAGCCAAACTCATCCTCGGATTAGCTGTCCTTGCGTTTGCCGTCGTCGCGGGCTGGCCGATCGCTTCGTGCGAGCTGGCCAATTTCGAGCTGCACGAGGATATGCGGGACCTCGCGGCGCAAATCGGAGGCCGAATCGGGTTGACTCCCTGGAGCACAGATGAGGATCTCCGCAGCGCGGTCGTCCGCAAAGCCAAAGAGCATGAGATTCAGCTTGAACCTGGGCAGGTGACAGTGCAACGCACCGGCAGCAACGAAGCGCCGATCATATACGTTGCGGCGGACTACAAAGTGCGCGTAAAGCTGCTCGGATTTTCCTTTACTTTCCACTTCACTCCATCGAGCGCGAAGTGAGCCACGACCTGGCCTCTCGACTAACTCCTGCGTAGTCGGCTTACGCGACATATGCCTGCCGGTTTTCGCCGCCGATTCCACTTCTCCGGTAACCGCGTTAATCAGGCTGGCCCACCGTCAGTGACACCATCTATTCTCCCTTGATAACATTCGTTCGTGCTTTCACAATCGCAGTACAGTCGAAAGTGCCTAAAGCGCTGCCAATGAAGAAACTAATCAGCGCCGTCCTCCTGATCTTCGCATGGCCTCTGTTCGCGGGAAGCGGCTTTGAAATCAGTGGCATGACGGGTGCCCCTAGCCTTCCATGGGCCATTGCTCTCGGTTTGGCCACGCAGGCAACTGTATATGTAGCGGGGTTAATTGCTTCTCCGAAACCTGGCAAGGTTGGCCCCATTCGGTCAATCGCGTTTGCTTTCTTCGTGATTCAGTCGGTCGCTCTCCCCGTGTTTCTTTTTGCGCTGATTTACGGACATTTCGCTCATGCCGACCTCGTAGATTCAAAGCAGTTAACTTGGGGCCTGATCCAAGGATCTAGTGCTTTAACACTTGTTCTGAGATCAGCCAAGGCCTGGAATTTGTACATGGGCCGGGGGGCCAAGCTCGCTTGATTCACCGGTGCGACCTAAATCGTGCCGTTTCCGGAAATCGCCAACCCCATTTTCTCTCAATAACTGACTGTCGAGGCCCAGCGATGCTTAATCGGCATAATCCCGCGTAAGTTGATCCCGGCACCAACTCCTCATAACACGGCGAGCCGGAGCCCAGTACCCACTTTCCCAGTTACCACGTTATACGTCCAAGTGAAACTGGCCGTTGCAACTTCCCACAACCTAATTTATGGACAGCTTTCTTGATCGCTGGGGAAGCCCTACTATCAACAGTTATTCGACCCGCTGTCTACATGGCGGTAAGATGCTGGTGACAGGCTGGCCTTCTCACCAATGACCGTCAACAGCAATGTTGAAGCTGCTTGGAGATATCACAACACTTCCAAGCATTCCTACGCCAGCGTCCATAACAATCTGCATTTCTTGGATTGGGGCAATCGACCATTGCCATTCAAGGCTTACACCACTCTAGAGCCGTTGCCATTGCCCCGAGAGGTACGCCAAACTGGCGTCGCTGCCCTCTCCGCGATCGCTGAGAGCATCCACCTGAAGGCTAATGTTGTACCAGACCTGGAGGCGCTGGCCCAATTGCTGTATCTAACCGCTGGGATCACTCGGCATCGGAAGCATCCTGGCGGCGATATTTATTTTCGGGCCGCAGCCTGCACCGGAGCACTCTACGAAGTTGAGCTCTACGTTGTGTGTGGAAATCTTTTCGATTTGGAAGCAGGCGTGTATCACTTTGCGCCCGCCGAGTTCGCCCTACGCAGACTGAGGGATGGAGACTATCGCAGTGTGCTGAGTGAGGCTACTGGGAGTGAAACAACAATTGTCCATGCCCCGCTTACCATCATTTGTACCTGCACCTACTGGCGCAATGCCTGGAAATATCAGGCCCGTACGTATCGCCACTTTGGCTGGGATAATGGCACCCTTCTAGCCAATTTGCTGGCAGGCGCCACGGCTCTTGGAATGCCTGCCAAGTTGATCTGCGGATTCCTGGACGCAGATGTGAACCGACTGCTTGATGTCGATCCCGAGCGTGAGGTCGCCTATTCTCTCGTAGCCCTCGGCCACGTCGCAGCTTCGGTGCAGCGACTACCTTCCAAGCTCTCCGCTCTCCATTTAGAAACCGTTCCGCTCTCTCGAAACGAGACTGTGTACCCAGCCATGCACGAGATTCACAGTGCTTCTTCGCTCGATTTGCCCGAAGAGGTTGAGATTTGGCGTGGTAAGGCGCCACTGGCGAACCTCCCGCCGCCAACGGGACCGATCATTCAACTTCACCCTTATTCGGATGCGGAAATGCCTCGGGATCCGCTCGAACAGGTCATCCTTCGACGGGGCTCCGCACGCAAGTTTGCCCAAGTACCGATCGAGCTGCCACAGCTCTCTACGATGCTGGACCGAGCTACTCGTGGCATCCCGGCGGACTTCCTGGATCCGCTAGGGACTCATCTGAACGACCTCTACCTAATTGTGAACGCAGTCGAAGGTCTCGATCCCGGGGCCTACGTATTCCACCGTGACCGGCATGCGCTCGAACGCCTGAAAGCAGGAAACTTTCGCACTCAGGCTGGTCATCTGGGGCTGGACCAGCAATTGCCGGTTGAAGCCGCCGCGGACATCTTCTTCCTTGCAGACTTACAAGTCATTTTGGGGCGCTTCGGCAATCGCGGCTACCGCGCCGTGCAGCTCGAAGCTGGCATCTTGAGCGGCAAGGTGTATCTTGCCGCTTACGCTCAACGCTTGAGTGCCACGGGTTTAACATTTTACGATGATGACGTGATCCGGTTCTTTTCTCCTCACGCTCACGGCAAGAGCGCGATTATGTTGGTAGCGGCAGGCAAAAGCGGCAAATCAGTGCTCTAGGGCCAGCTATTGGGTAAGTCCCCTCGTCACCAGCAAAACGCCCGCGAAGTCCGGTTCCAGGAAATTGCTCGCTCGCGGTCCACTTGGCTGTGTAGTCGGGTAATCGGACAAGTTCGTACTAGGAAGCGGCCTGTTCTTGAGGGCCTACCTGCTTATTTTTCGACCCCACCACCGATTAGCTAGGCGATGGGCTGATCTGCGCTGGTGAACTAAAACTTCTACGGGGGCCGGCGTGACTGCGCGTTATAGGTCACGGCGATGGAAGTGATAGAGGGCGACGACCAAGGCAACGAGCAGGTAGGCGATGGCGTAGCCCACCATGGCGGCGCTGGGCGCGGAAGCTTCCGAAAAGGGAGAGAATCGGAGTGAACGAGCGAAAGAAGACTGCATTTCAAAGGACGCCCGGCGCCAAACCGACTCGCTCGGCATGATGAGGCTGGAGACAACGCCGACGGTGACGAGACGCGGGGTGTCGGTGGCGGCGCCGATCTGCTCGATCCAGCCGCCAATGAAGGCCAGCCCGTGCAGTCCCAGAACGATGACGCCGTTGGTGAGCGTGGAAAACCACGTGCCAAACATGAAGGTGATCGTCAGGACGAGGAGGCACTCCAGGAAGACCAGAAGGGCGCCGAGGAGGGCATGGCGGGGAAGGACGCCGCCGATGAAATAGCCTACCGCGGTCACACCGCCGAACATGGCAGCCACGTACGCGGCGACCATGCCGGCAAAACCCATCCACTTGCCGATCAAAACTTGCCAGCGAGGGATCGGCTTTGTGGCGATGGCTTGGATCGTGCCGGAAGCGATCTCGCCGGAGAGCGCATCCACGGAGGTCAAGATGGTCATAATCACCGCGAGAAGATCAACGGCGTAAAATCCGACCTGGAGCATTGTGGAAAGGACTTGATAGCGAACGAAGGGCGGCAAAGATACCCGGGTAAAGTGTTCCGCCTGAAAGTGCATGCCGGTGCCGAAGAGGGCGAGAAACGCTGAGCCCGCGAGGAGCGCAGTCCAGAGAATCTTTCTGCGCGCCGCCTCCCGAAAGGTAACGCCCGCCATGATCCAGGCGCCCATCAAAGCCCCCGGTCCTCGCCCATGATTTTGAGGAAGAGATCTTCGAGCGAAAGCTTTTCCGGCGTGAATTCGAAGACGTCCGCGCCCGCAGCGACCAAGTGGCGCAGAATGTCCGGAAGGACCGCAGTTGTGCGCGTCGCAAACGTAAGCCGCTCGCCATCCAACTGTGCCGACGCGCTCCACTGAGCCAGTTCCGCAACCGTTTTCGGCGAAACGTTGCGCACGCGGGCGGCGACGCGGATTTCCCCGTCGGGATGCGTTCGCAGATCATGGCCGGCGACGACTTCGCCTTCCTTGATAAAGACGACCTGATCGCAGGTGATTTCCACTTCGCTGAGCAGGTGGGAATTCAGAAATACAGTGGCGCCGCGGTCGCGCTGCGCGCGAATGACGTCGCGCACAAGGCGCCGGCCCATGGGGTCGAGGCCCGACGTGGGCTCGTCGAGAAAAACCAGCTCCGGCTCGTGAATCAAGGCTTGCGCCAAGCCAATGCGCTGGAGCATTCCTTTGGAAAATTCGCGAAGTCTTTTTTCCCGGTGAGGAGTGAGGCCGACGAGATCAAGAAGGGCGGGGACGCGTTCGCGGAGACGGGCCTTGGTCATACCGCAAAGGCGTCCGTGGAGCTTGAGGAGCTCCGATGCGCTCAGCCACGTGTAGAACCGGAAATCCTCCGGGAGGAACCCAATCTTCCGGCGAACATTTACGTCGCCGATGGGCACGCCGAGAACGAGCGCCTGGCCGTCGCTCGGCTTCACGAGCCCGAGGAACATCTTGATGCAAGTACTTTTCCCCGCTCCATTCGGACCGAGAAAGCCGAAGATTTCGCCACGGCGGACGCTCAGCGAAAGGTTGCGTACGGCGACCTTGTTTCCAAATACTTTGCGCAGGCTCTGGGTTTGAATCGCAAAGTTTTCCGGCGGATGCAGATGCCCCTCCCGGCGTCAATTGAAAGTATGACCGCAAGCGGTCAATTGGAAGTATGACCGCAAGCGGTCAATCGAGTGAACTTGCCAGCGCCACGGCCGCGCTGGAATCTCCGTGACCAGCGAGGCAATAAATGATGCCATCTTTCACCCAGATCAGCACGTAAGAGGACCCGCGGCGGCCCGATTCGTTGATGAGGGTGCCTTGCGCACCGTTCACTTCCACGACGTTGTAAGAGCTTACGAAGCGGGGAATCGGGAGCACCAGCGTGGATTTCCAATCGATCGTCTGGCAAAACTCCCGCGCCTGTGTGGCGCTCATTCCAGCGAGCTGGAGGCCGATTTCCGCAAGCTGCTGGAGATTGAGATCGGACGGGACGTTGATCAGCGGGCTCGGCGCCTCCAGCAGAACCGTGCAGTTGCTGGGCTGAACGGCATTTCGCTGCGCGCGCTGCTCCTCCCGGTTCCGGCTCGGGCAATCACCGTACTGCACGCGGACCGAACGAGGAATCTGCACAGAGACGGCGGCGCCGTCCAGGGTTGCCGGCAAGAGAAGGTCTGGTCTGCCGGACTGATCGAAGATGTCCTGCAGGCGGGCGCGATCAATCGCCATGTGGAAGGCGTGCTGGCCTTCAACCACGAACTGCGGGGTGTCCCTTCGCTCCCCGAGAAGACGGACCGCGAATCCGGCCAACTGGCTGGCTTCCGTCACAGTCGCCGGATGTTGCGGCTTTTCATCCGCGGTGACAACGATCTTGTCGGAAATCATCTTCCCGAGCATCTCCTGCAACGGCCGATTGCCGTCCAGGGTAGAAAGATCCAAGCGAACCGGCTGAACTTTCTCTACGCGCAAGGTCGCGAGGAATCTCTGCGCCAGGCTGCGTCCGGCGGGGAAAGCCAGGCAGCAGACAATGAACACAACAGCCACTCCCGTCACCCAGGCCGGGCGCCAGCGTCTTGCAAAAAGCCGAGTGAGGAACGGCATGCGCTTTTCTCCGGCGCCGTGCTGCGCTTTGAAGCGAGCCAGGGCCAGCCGTGGATCGGGCGCTTCCGGCGCGGTGGAATCGAGGGACAGCAGACGTTGCTCAACTCGCCCGGCGACTGCGGCGATTTCCTGGAGGCGCTCCCGGCACTGCGGACAATTCGCGGCGTGATTTTCAACGTTCGAATGCTCGACGCGATCCAATTCACCGTCGCGATATGCGCGCAAAATACTTTCGGGCAAACAATTCATAAACCCTCCTCTCGACCATAGAGTGCCAGATAGCGTTGTTCGAATGCCGCCTCTGCACGATTCAGAAGCGTTCCTACCGACCCCGGCTCTACCCTCAAGCAGTCCGCCAACTCTTTGTAGGAATGGCCGCAGGCCCGCAAGAGCAGCAACTGGGCTTGGGCAGGCTTCAGCTCCGCGAGGACGCGGCGGACACGTTGCTGTCTTTCCGCCCGTAATGCATGATCGAAGGCATTCCCGGCGTCCTGGTTCCTGATTTCGGCACGGGCGGCGGCCTGTTCGTAGCTGGTCCTGCGAGCCGAAGAGCGCAGCGCATCGATCCCCAAATTCATCGCCGTGCGGTATAGCCAACCCGGCAAGTTGCCATCGGAATCCCGCGGAAACGGCCGGCGATAGAGTTTGAGGAATACTTCATTGGCCAAATCTTCAGCGCGGCCGCTGTCCCCCAGCAGGCGCCGAAGAACCGCAGTGATGCGAGCGTAGTGCGCAAGGAAAAGATCCTCGAAGCCTTCGTGGGTGGAGCTGCTGGCGGTCACGTTTTGCTCGCGGGCTTTCTGCGTTGAAACAGTAAACCCTTGTACCACATCATGTAGCAAGGCCGGCCTCCCCATTCCTACTGGTAAAACGTCTGCCGAAGGGAAAATGTGACAGGACCTATTTGCGGCCCTCCCTGTTCCGCGTAGATTTCGTTTGAAAAAATATGTATTTTGAATACGCTACGCGCATCCCGGAGGTCATCCGATGGCTGATTTGCCACACGTCTTGCCAGAGTCCCGACTTGGCAGCACTTTGCGCCGCGATTCCTGGTGGATTGAAATCATTTCGGTCGTCGTAGTGCTCGGTGGTTTTGGCATTTACGCTACGCTTCGCGCTTTCGAAGGGACCTACTATTCCTGGGGGCCATACATTTCCCCATTTTACTCGCCGCTCATCGATCCGCAGCATCACTGGTGGCCTTTTTCTCCCGCGCTGCTCGTTCTCCTCGGACCTCTCGGTTTTCGCGCCACCTGTTACTACTACCGCAAAGCCTACTACCGGGCGTTTTTCCTTGACCCACCCGCGTGCGCAGTGGGTGAAACTTCGGGGCGCCACTATCGTGGCGAAACCGCGTTCCCGTTCATCCTCCAGAATGTTCACCGCTATTTCCTCTATCTCGCGGTTCTGTTCCTCATCTTTCTGTGGCACGATGCCTTCCGCTCTTTCTTTTTTGCTAGTCGTTTCGGAGTGGGTGTCGGTTCGATCGTCTTGACGCTGAACGTGGCCCTGCTCACCCTCTACACTTTCTCCTGCCACTCGCTACGCCATCTCGCTGGCGGAAGGCTGGATTGCTTCTCTTGCGCCTCGTTCGGCCGCGCCCGCTTTTCCACCTGGCGTGGCGTATCCCTTTTGAACGAGCGCCACATGTTGTTCGCCTGGTCCAGTCTCATCTCCGTCGGTTTCGCCGACTTTTACGTGCGCATGGTGGCCTGCGGCGCGATCCGTGACCTGAGGCTCTTGTGACGGCGAACTACGAAACCCGCGAGCATGACGTTTTGATCATCGGCGCCGGTGGCGCGGGGTTGCGCGCGGCCCTCGAAGCACTGGCGCAGGGCGCCTCGGTCGGCGTGGTTTGCAAATCGCTTCTTGGCAAAGCCCATACCGTCATGGCGGAGGGCGGCATCGCCGCAGCCATGGCTAACGTGGACCCCGCTGACAATTGGAAAACACATTTTCGTGACACGATGCGCGGCGGAAAATTTCTCAACAATTGGCGCATGGCGCAGCTCCACGCGCAAGAAGCACCCGATCGCGTGCGCGAACTCGAGCAATGGGGCGCCCTGTTCGACCGGACGGAGGACGGAGCGATTTTGCAGCGCGCTTTTGGTGGCCACACTTTCAAACGCCTGTGCCACGTCGGCGACCGCACGGGCCTTGAAATGATTCGTACCCTTCAAGACCGCGGCGTCCACCAGGGCATCGACGTGTACATGGAGTGCACCGTCACTCGCCTTCTGACCGACGGTGGCCGCGTGGCCGGCGCCTTTGCTTACTGGCGTGAAACCGGCCGCCTCATTGTTTTCAAAGCTAAGTCCATTGTCATCGCCACCGGCGGCATCGGCAAAGCCTGGCGCGTCACTTCCAACTCCTGGGAGTACACCGGTGACGGTATGGCCCTCGCTTACGAAGCTGGCGCCGAGCTTATGGACATGGAGTTCGTCCAGTTCCATCCCACCGGAATGGTCTGGCCACCCGGCGTCCAGGGCATTCTTGTCACCGAAGCCGTCCGCGGTGAAGGCGGCATCCTGCGTAATAAAGTGGGCGAGCGCTTCATGGAAAGATACGACCCTAAGCGCATGGAACTCTCGACGCGCGATGTCGTCGCCCGCTCCATCTACACTGAAGTCAAAGAAGGCCGCGGCACCGAACACGGCGGCGCTTATCTCGACATCTCTCACAAGCCTGCTGAATACGTGAAGAAGAAGCTCCCCAGCATGTATCACCAGTTCAAGGAACTGGCCGACGTGGACATCACGAAAGGCCCGATGGAAGTCGGCCCCACCTGCCACTACATGATGGGCGGCATTCGCGTGGACGCCGAAACCGCCCAGTCCACCGTTCCGGGTCTTTTTGCCGCCGGCGAAGCCGCCGCAGGTCTGCACGGTTCGAATCGGCTTGGCGGCAACTCGCTCTCCGATCTGCTGGTCTTCGGCCGCCGCGCCGGACACGCCGCCGCTGACCATGCCAAGCGCGTCTCCGCTCCATCCCTCGACAATGCACAAATCGAGCAGGCCGAAAAGGAATTGCTCGCCCCATTCTCCAATTCCGGCACCGAAAGTCCTTACGCCGTGCATCGCGATTTGCAGGAAGTGATGCAGAATCTCGTCGGGATTTATCGCATGCAGGAGGACTTGAAGAAGGCTCTGCTGGAACTCGAAAAACTAAGGGCACGCGCGGCCAAGGCCAGCGTCGAGGGCTCGCGGCTCTTCAATCCGGGCTGGCATCTTTCTTATGACCTGAAGTCCATGCTGATTGTTTCCGAAGCGGTTACTCTCAGCGCGCTGGCGCGCACGGAAAGCCGCGGCGCCCACAGCCGAATTGATTATCCGAATGCCGACGCTGTGTGGGAGAAAAAGAACAACATCATCGTCCGCGAGGGCGGCGAGATGAAACGCCGTGAATCCCCCGTCCCGGAAATGCCCCAGGATTTGAAACAGATTCTTGCCGAGGACAAAGCATGAACCGTCTCTCGATCCATCCGAGTGAATCATTGAAAGAATGATGCCTATGGATTCTCCTTGGACAACGTTCGCAAGCGCAGACGCAAACCGCGAGTACTTCGCTCTCCTCTCCTACTTGCCGGTCAACAAGTACCGGGCCATCCCCGGATTTCTCCGCTTCGCGTTTCAGATCCAGAGGCAATTGCGAACTACCCCGGGAATCATCGGTTACTCGCTCCGCGCGAAGCCGATGAGCCGCAATTTCTGGACGCTCTCCGCTTGGGAGGATGAGCAAGCCTTGAGGGATTTTGTCGTGAAACTTCCTCATGGGCAGGCAATGAAGGCCATGATCCCTCACATGGGTTCGACCAACTTCACCAAGTGGAAAGTTTTGGGCTCCGCTCTGCCTCTGCGCTGGGAAGAAGCCATGCGGCGCTCGCAAAAAGGGGAACCATCATGAAAGAAGCCACCCTGCGCGTTTTCCGCGGCGATTCGAAGGGCGGGCAAACGGTGGACTACCGCGTGCCCATCGCCCCCGGCATGGTCGTTCTCGACGCCCTCCACTACATCCAGGGCCACCTCTCCCCGGACCTCGCCGTCCGCTGGAATTGCAAAGCAGGGAAGTGCGGCTCCTGCTCCGCGGAAGTTAACGGCCGTCCCCGCCTGACCTGCAAGACCCGCATGGACGATCTCCCTGTGGACCAGCCCATCACCGTCCTTCCGATGAAATCCTTTCCGCGCATCAAAGACCTTGTCACCGACGTTTCTTGGAATTACCGTGTCAACCGGAAAATCCCCGCGTTCGAACCGCGCCCGGGAGTTGAATGGAAAATCTCGCAGCTCGACGTG
>Ga0209648_10005646_pt1 | contig 10731 bp, 11 predicted proteins | sample GraSoi2013_115cm_FD_185830 | JGI IMG/M metagenome (GOLD analysis project Ga0209648, IMG submission 185830) | Grasslands soil microbial communities from the Angelo Coastal Reserve, California, USA - Sample 9_17_2013_115cm (SPAdes) (version 2) | ecosystem: Environmental > Terrestrial > Soil >...
CGAAGATCTCGTACGTCCGCCGGCCGAAGAGGAACGCGGCCGCACCGCCGTAGACCTGGTCGATATGGTCCCCGGTTTCGGTATCGACGAGGGGTGGAGCCCATCCGCCGCGGTCGAAGCCGCCTCTGCGATCTTCGTCCGGTCCACCCAACCCCTGCATCACGCCGTCCACCGAAACGTTGGTCGTCACCGTCAACCTCATGTCGTTCACACTCCCTCTGCTACCTATTGGTGGTGGGTCTGATGGACCCCCTCACCTTGGTCGTCGAACAACGACCCCAGTAATCGACACCCGGTCGACGATATCGTCGTCGGTTCGCGCAGGAACATCGGGGGGAGGGCACAGTATTTGAACTCCCGAACCTCGACGTGCTAAGGGATCATCGAATCGAGCTCTAGCGGCTGGTCGCAACGGGAGGTGCCACCCGAGAAAAGTGCACTTTCCCACCGCGAACGTGGCCCTGGCCGGCTACTGCACAGCAATCTATCTACATGCGACCTCTCTTCAACCCTGACAGGACGGTAGGAGTCTGTCAGCCACGTTAGGATGGGGGCCCTACGACCAGGAGCGCTCAATGGCCGACAACCCCCCACTCTTTACCTGGCACTATGCGCCGACGGGATTCTCGACAGACTCGCGGGCTACTGCCGCTCCCTCAACATAGCCGGCGCGTCATATTGAGAAGACGCTAGCTCCGGCTCTGTCACGATAGCGCGTTTTCCTTGGGGGCAAAGTGCTGCACGAGATGCGTATGGAAATCGTTGCTCATTCGGAGTGTGAGTAGGCATTTACCTCCTTCCGCGATCGTGCAGAGCACATGTTGGGCTACCTCTTGATACGCCTGCACGGCTACTCCGTACGGATGTCCATACGAATTATCAACGCCTGCGCTGATGAGGACGGTGTTGGGGTTGACGCAGAGAAGCGTTTGAGCATTTAGGCCGGTGCGTGCTCCGTGATGAGGAGCTGCCATCACATCCGAGGCCAGGTACTTGCAGAAATAACGATTGATGCTGTCCCACCGGTCGGTCTCGGTGTCACCTGTAATCAGGTAACTGAACCCGCTCTGATCCAATCCGACCAGCTTGATAACGATGCTGCTGTTGTTCGAACTGTCCATGTCCTCCATGTGCGGCGAGAACAGTTCAAATGTGAAGTAGGAAGCGAGTCCCCTGAGATTGCGCGACTCGACCCGATCGACACGTACCGAGTGCCTCCGCAGTGGGCGTGAGGTTGTTTCGCGACGCTTCTCGTGGCGCGCGATGATATCGAAAACCTCTCCCGCAGCATCGGTCTCTTTGAAATATTTGGGGTACATAACCCAGTTCGGCTGGTATCGGGCAAGGATGGATTCCACGCCTGCCGGACACGCGTGATCCCGGTCGAAGCCCGTGAGGATTAGACCCTGAACGCTGCTCTTCGCGAGGTAGTGATCAAGGCTCTGCTCGATTTGATCGGAGGTCACGTCATCGCACTCTGGCATGTGCGCATCGACAATCACGGCTTCGTTTCCGGCACGCACCGCTGCAAGAGCCCCCTGCCCTACATACAGCGTGAAGATGTCCATGGACTCACCTCCCTCAAGCAGAACAATCGACTTGGTGGACTTTCCCGTGGTGCCGATAAAGGGCCCGATTGCAACTTCGCTCCATCGTGATCAATGCCGCGCGTGCTGATGCAAACTCAACCTTGCCTATCTCGTCCGCGAGGCCCTTCAGGGGGGCGGGAGGCTCGCGCAAAGTCACTGTATATGTGGGGTTGGCTGCCGATAAGTCTTCAAGCACCACAACCTCTACCTTGCTGCCGTCCAGAAGCTCGAGGGGGCCGCGCCAGTACATCCCAAGCTTGGCGGAGGAGAACGGACGAACTTCCCGATAGAATTCGCTAAGAACGTCATTGTCGTGCACGCGGTTGACATTCCCGCGAAACGCCTCTTTCGGACGATTGTTACCGATGTCGTCAGGGCGCCCCACGATTGGCGGCCAGATCAAAGGCGCGTCCACGATTTCAATCTGGTCACGGCGCAATTCATAAATACGCTCGTCGCCGCGCCGGAAGACATAGTGCTTCACGGCATAACGGTTCAACGGCTCCGAGGACTGGCGTTTGGTGGTTACAAGGAGCGCATAGAAAAAGGGCGCGTTGTGGTTGCTGTGGTTTACGGTGCGGTGGTAGGTCTCTATGTCTCCGTCGCTGAGATGTTGCAAGCCGTTGACGTGATGGGTATGCCAATTTCCTAGATGTTCGATTTCCGGATGATTGGTCTCAATCTTTCGGAAGACCTGTTCCTGATACTCTCCGTCCTGAAAGAAACTAACCCGCGACCGGCGCGCCCGCGGCCCGGCCTCAATAAGGCCGGCAACACGGATTGAGATTGTTCCCTGGTGTTCGTCGAACGCCCCGATAAGACGCCCGCCAGTTTCGTCCTGGTCGAACCCGTCACATTCATCGAAAACGGTTGTGAGGACGGCCTTTGGTATCAAAAGCCGCACTTTGTGCGTGGTATGGAATTTCATTCCGAATCTCCGTTGGTGCAGATGAGGCAGCCGTGCTGGCGATGAACCTGGATGCGCTGTAGTTCAAAGTGCTTGGTGAACGGATGCACCGGGCGATTTCCCCACACAACATAGTTCTGTTCAATCGGCGGTAAGAACTTCGGCCGCTGTGGGAGCGACCGAGCAATGGCGTCGAGGACAAAGCGCGTGTGAAATGCTGTGATGAACGCAATATCCACATTGAGTCCCGGCGAATCCTTGATCTCACTAATCTCAAGGCCATACATCTTCTGGCGCTCCTCGTCGGAAACGAGATCGATCTCGCGCACGCCGTCCCGATACGGAAGGCGTTCAAGCACGCTTTCAAGGCATGCCAGACAACCGCCAGCTCCGGGACGATAGCTAAATACTTCGCCTCCGATGCCACGCGTGAAGACCTTGCCGATTACGAATGCGGTTTGGGTATCCACGCACAACTGATTCAACCTATAGTGGGTGGGATCGTTGTCCGTGGCTATAACGACAACGCTGCAGCGCTGGACGTGATCGGCAAGGTCGGTGCAGGTCATGAGATCGGTATCGTGCCGCTCGATTTCAAGCGCCGGATTGCGGTCGAGCAGCACGTCGGATACTGCGTCTACCTTGCGTTGTCCGACATAGCGAAGCCCGCACACATGGCGGATAACGTTCTCGGGTTCAAGCGCGTCGGAATCGAACAGGACAAACTTCCGGACGCCGGCCATTGCAAGCTGCAAGGCGACCTGGCCGCCCCCCGAACCGCAACCGGCAATGAGCACCTGCGAGTCACTCAGCAACCCGACATCGAACAGGCGCGATATGCGGGCAAAAAGCTGATCATCATTCATCCGGCAGTCCGTCCTGCTTGGGCCATTGCCCTAGCTTGCGCCAGGCGTCGTAATTACGGAGCCATTGCCGGGCTAGTTTCAGAGTCGAAAACACGGTGTTTTTGCCGGGATTCCATCCCGTCATGAATCCGTACAGGCAGAGTGCGCCGTCTGCCCACCGATGGGGCGCACCTTCGCCGATAGCATTGGCGTAGACCCGAGGGCAGTTGTGGGGGTATCCGTGAGGCAACACGATGGAGAGATCGGCGGACGTCCCGTCCTCCAGTTTGCTCGGAAATCGGAACGCCAGCTCCTTGTCCATGGTGAAACTGGTCGAAGGTTGTTCCCCCTGACCTAGGAGCTCTTGGATTTCGTCGGCTATTCTGACTGGAGAGATATCCGGAAGCAGAACCGATAGCGGCACCAAACAAGCCTTTCGCTGACCGCTGCGCTCGATGATAAAAGCTTCACCTTGGTCCGCCACGCGGTCGAGAATCTCGCCGGGGCGAGTACGAAGCTCGGTCATCGAAAGCAATCCGAAATCCAGAGGCATCTAGTGTCGAATCTCCGCACCTGGCCACCGACCAGTTGCAAGCCAGCAGTCGTATTTGTTGAGCCACTTTGCGACGCGGGCAAGGACAAAAGTAAGCGTATGCCGTCCTGGATTCCACATATTGGGGTGCAGGAAACAGATGTAGCCCGCTTTGTACATGTGATTGGTATCGGTAGGACGGAGTGTGGGGTTGGTGACCAGAACCCTAGGCATGCGGCTGGGATAGTCGGAAAAGTAGATCGCAAGAAAGTAGGTCTTGCCGACTGAGGTCTGCATTGCCGCTTTCACATAGACCCCTCCATCACTGGTTGGGTGAGCCTCAACAAGCGCAAAGTGACCGGCCGCTTCTGCAACCTCTCTCCGAATGCGCTGGATATCCATTGGTGCCAATAGGGCCTCGCTTACTCGCCCCCGTACTCGCCGCCGAGGTCCTCCCGCAAGGTCAGAGGCTTGCGGCCTCCTAGCTCTTGGGATGAGGTGCCACCCTTGGCCCGGACCTCGCCGTTAGGCAGGATCTCGATTTCCACCTGCTCCTCGTTTTCAAGGATCGCCTCAAGTTGGGCGATAGTCGGTCTTGCCATCAAATCCTCCTAGTCGTGCGATCGTGCGATTGCGCGACTATATCAGCACGGCCTTCACTGGTCAAGGGGAATCGCAGCACCACCTCTTGGGAGATGCTTACTCAGGCACCACTAGCGGAAGTCACTTGTGTTTTGGGAGGAAGTTCGGGGGAGCCTGTGCTCATGTGGAGCGAGCCATTGCCAGGTTTCCCGTGTCAGATCGGTGCTCGAACCCACGAGCTCAAGGCGTCGCCAACATCAGGACAGGAAGTCCGCAAGGGCATGCAGCCCATCGGAATACCGCGTGGTCGTCTCTCGAACGCCCTCGGCATGGTCGTGGGTATCGTTCAGGTGACCCTTGTGGCCTGAAATGAATCGCCCGCTCGGACTTGCCGCCGGTCTAAATGTCAAATCCCAACAAGAGTTGCGTGGCAATCCCAGCTATTTGGAGGAATTGATGCTCCAGTTTCCGGTCGGTCCTTGCTCGATGACGATGTGGCCGACATCCCAGGTGTGCAGCACCTTCTTCTTTGCCCCCTTCCAATTGATCCCTATTGCGTGCTGTTCGTACACCTTACTGTCGTCCTTGTCCTCTGGCTTCACATCAGACACGATCACGACATATGGCTTGCAGTAATTGAAGACATCTGGGTTATAACCGCTCACTCTTCCATGGTGAGAGGCAACGAGCACTCGGGTGCGGCCGAGTTCCGCTCTGAAGTCCTCTCGCTTAAGTAGCTCCGTCCAGCCTTGGGCCTCCAGGTCGCCGGTAATCGCCACATGTACGTCGCGGTAATGCAAGAAGAGCACAAGGCTGAGATTGTTGGTGTCCGTGAAGCCTGGAAACTAGTTACACAAGGCGGTTGTCTCGATTTGGCCAAAGTCGATGGCCGGTGCCACTGGGCCAACGTACTGGTCGATCATCTCCAACATTGATTTCATGGCCTCTGAGATCGGACCACTCTTCTCCTTGATTTCACGCAGCTGGGCGCTTGTAAGCGATTTGTTCCGCTGGAGCGAGGCAACGCCAAGTTCGCGGATGTTTTGTAAATCAGCGAGGTGATCCTCGTCGTAGTTGCCGACAATGAACCGCTCTATTCCACTGCAGCCATTGTTAGATAGCCAGACTGAGGGTGCGAAACCGTTCTCGACATCGTGTCCGCAGTCAATGAGCATCACGTTGTGATTGTCAGCAATGATGTAGGAACAGAATCCGTGCGCAGTGTCAAAGATCGTCAGCTTCAAGGGGCGCCGCTTCCTGTCACTGCATAACTCAGAAACACTTCGTACGTGTATTGGCGATAGAACTTCAGATATCGATAGAGGAGACCGACTGAGGCGGCGAGCGACGCGATCGCCCACCATGCCGCAGGCGAGCCCTGGTTGTGAGTGCCCAACAATAGCAAGACAACCGCTGCAATTAGGCAAGCCAGCGACGCGTTTCGGGCGAACCCATAATTGGTTACGAAGACGTTCAAGCGCGCACCCACCGACTCGATGGTCTTCACGGTACCGAAGGCCGCAAGGAATACCGCACGCCACTCCGAATCCGGAGCAAGTGCATACCTCCGGAGTACAGCCTGCTGGGTTTCAGCAGGCAGAGGACGGAAATACCCGGGAAAGACGCGACGCCAGGAAAGGTGGAGCCCCATCTTGTGCGGCTGCTCCACAGAGTTGCTCGCGACATCGGTCAAGACCGCAGTCATGAGGACCTTTTCGGACCGGCCCAGCAGGTTGATGAATCGAAATTCGTAGAGCCAGCTGGCAACATTGCTGACAACGTTTCCGACGATGTAGGCCACGCCGATCCAAAGCAGGGCTTGCCACGCGGGAAGGTCGGCTCGGAGAATCCAACGAAAGTTTCCGACATAGTCGATGACGGCGATGATGATGAATCCGGGAGCTAGTTCCGCGAATACGTCGTAGACAGTGAACGGAATTGATGCCAACGTGAGCTCCCTAGCGCGACGCTTTGCCTATGAGTATGGCGACGAAGACCGCATGCCCGTGTTCCACGTGGAGATCCAAATCAGCCCTGCCCATTAGCCGGCAGCGCGCCGTCCGAATCCCTGCTCCGTGCATCCCGTACCTCGGAAAGCAAGACTAGGTGCACGCGCTTGACTCCGGATGTGAGGCGAAGCAAGAAATCTTGGTGCTTATAACGTTCGCTGAGCCCCCGTGCATCGACCAATGGGTAGGCTTGTAGATTCAGGATCTCTTCAAATACCCGGTCCGGTCGAGGCGTGCTGACTGCCATGTAGGAGCCTGGATCGCTTCCGAATGGGACTAGAACTTTGACAAACGAGTTCGCCACGGCTCCTGTGGCAGATCTGCCACCGAACGTAATTGAAACGGTTGCCGCCGCCAACTGAACACTTACATTGGATATCACTAGTTGAGTGGATGCTCGGCTCACTGATCGAAATAAAGAGTAGGTCGTTGACCCAATAGCTATCGCTGTTAGACCGGCGACCAAAGCGCTCAATACCGATGCGCCCGTAGTGCCGAGCACGTTTCCCGATCCGATTGCAGCGACGGACGCCAATGTAGAAAGGACAAAGACGGGAATGCTAATGAGAGTAATTCGAGTGGTGGAGCTCCACAGGCGAGACCGTGGGGGCCTTGTCTGGAGAATCCGCCACGCCAGCTTCGTGTCGGGGTCGTTGGCGATTGGGTCGGATAACGGTCCAGTCACGAAACAGAGCGCGAGCAAAGCGGCATACAGCGAACCCTTGACCAACCAGCAGCGTGCCCACGCGGAGCGTTCCCAGGGCGGCAAATTAGGCGAGATGAGCCCCGCGGCGGATATGCTGGCAAGGGTGTGAGCGACTCTTGCGTTCACAAAGGCAGAGCGAACGATCTCGAGGCGCCATAGCGGATCGTTCAGCGCTCCTTTAGCTACTAGGCCGATGAGTACGCCGAGATCATCAGAACTGTCAGCTACCAACCTGCGTAGCTGGGCATCCGTTGAGCTATTTGCAAGCCCAATAGCGGACTCGGGGTCGACCCGCGAGAGGGGACGAATCAACCGCTCTGCCGCTACGGGATTCGACCCAATCAAACCTCGAAGGAAGTCAGCGGCAGCGGGCAACCTTCGAGACTTCGTAGTGGGCGATTGGGTCGCCTCAGCGTCACGAAGGGCTGAGACTACGAGGCCGAGCCTCGCAAACCAGGTTGAACTCCAACCGCCGACGATCACGTCGCTGATAGCTGCGCACTCGGTTTGAATCGCCTGTTCCAAGGCGTCCTCGGCGTACGCCTGCGTTTCCATGGCGACACGGATTAGTAAGGCTCGGTCTCCCACTTTGACCAGATCGCGGACCATTGACTCCCGCGTCTTTCGCGGAGCAAGGCCGGTTGCAAAGGCGATGGGTTCAACAAGGCGTTGGTTCAACTCGTTCGCGTTCGTTGGCTGCGTGACCGCCACCAGACCGCTCAAGACGGTGCGCCATGCTTCCTCGCCACCATTTACGATCTCGGTTCCGGCCAAGAACTCACAAAGCGTCAAGTGGAGGAAGCGAAGGGTTTCCGCCTCGCGCTCGACAGTAAAGAGACCGGTCTGAATCGACAATTCGTCAATCTCGCGATCTGTCGCTTCTTCACCAACCTCTGTCGCTTCTTCACCAACGATGGACATCGCCTCGTGAAGAACAGCGCGGAAACGTGAGTATGGAATAGAGTTGGCCGGCTCATCTGGGTCGAGCAAGTGATCCAGGCAAATCCTCCCCAAAATCGCAATTCGTTCGTCGCGCAGTCTTGTCAGTCCCGATGCTCTCGAACCTTCGCTGCGCGCTCGCCGCTTGACCAGCAACTCACCCATCAAGGCGTGGTAGAAGGACGTTCGGGTTTCAACAAACTCGCTTCCACCCGTCTGCTGGTCTCGCGCGACGTACATGGCTAAAGCGAGGGGATTCGTACACATCTCCGCGAGAGATGGCAGTTGCTGAATCTTTGAGAATAGTCGCGTGGCCTCGCGAGCTAGGCTCCTACCTTTGGCATACGGCCACCGTATTAGGAATTGATACACGTCGCCCTGTGAGAAGGGCTGGATTGTGAGAGCCGTGAAGCTCTCCTTCAGCCGCGACTGCATTGCGGTCAGGTAGTACTGGGTCCGTGCTGTCAGGATGATTGACGAGTTGGGTGAAGTCTCGGCGAGTTTCTGAGAGAGATCACCGATTTTGCTCTGCAGTTTGAGCGAGATGTCGATCGGGACCTCATCAAGTCCATCGAGCAAGATCAGAAGTCCTGGGCCTGTGCGGAGCCGAGTCACTGCTTGGTCTGATCGATATATGTCAACGTTCGCGACGGTCCGCTCGATGGCGTCCATGAGGCTCAGATCATTTGATTGCTGGAGAGATGGCGTTAGTGTTCTCAGTTCGATCAGGACCGGAAGCGATGCGCGCCTAGGGCTGGAAGCGGCACGCCGACAAGCATCACGGAACACTCTCTTTACGAGGGACGACTTGCCGGAGCCCGGATCTCCGATGACCACCACACGCTGGGCGCCGCGGTCCAATAACCAATGATGATCGACGGTCTCTTGCAGGGGGCCCTGAAGAAGAAGGGGAACGTAGACCCGATCCACGAGTAGTGGCACTGGATACGTTGCAGGGACCGTCATCTCTGCGCCTGTTGACCGCAACTGGACTTTCGCATACGAGCGCAACGCCGCCTCTGCGACCAACTGGCGCCACAAGAAGCGCCCAACGTAAAAACGGAGGCCGTTCCAGAGGTAGCGCCCGAAGGGCTCAATCTCGCGGTCGCCCGACTTACGGAAGCGCCGATACAAGAACGCTAGGACGGCGAGCACTGCCGCTGGCGATACGAAGGGCAAGTAGTGAGTTACTTGCTGCGGCAATATATCTCCTCGACCTTAGGTATTCAGCCTGCACAGGCTAATGGACTTCGCTTGATTTTGGAACCCACGCGCTGCCGCCCGCTACCCGCGAAACGCAACCGCGGTCGTGGTACCTAACTCCGCTCTCCAGTCACCATCAGAATCGAGGCGCGGGAGAAACCGCGTTGCTCTTTAGCGTGGGGAGTGCCACGTGGAGGACCACGTCACCTTGGGGGCTTTCGATTCCACATTGAGAATTGGTAGGACCCGGATTTCAACCTGGGCCTCTGGTTCCGAACCGTCAGCCGTTTGCGATCAGCTCCCGGAGGACCTGGGGCAGGATTCCGCCGTGGTGCAGGTAGCCGACCTCGGTCTGGTTGTCGACGCGCGCGTGCGTCTTGAAGGTCGTTCTCCCGCCGTCGTCGGACGCGGATTCGACCTCGACCTGCTGGCCCGGTTTGATCGTGTCGATCCCCTTGATCGTGAAGCGTTCGCGACCCGTCAACCCTAGCGATTGCAGGTTCTCGCCATGCGCGAACTCGAGGGGCAGGATTCCCATCCCGACCAGGTTCGACCGGTGAATCCGCTCGAAGCTCTCCGCGATCACCGCGCGCACGCCTAAGAGCAGCGGACCCTTGGCCGCCCAGTCACGCGAGGAGCCGGATCCGTACTCTTTGCCCGCGATCACGATGAGCGGTACGCCCTCCGACCGGTAGCGCGCCGAGGCATCGAAGATCGTGGTCTCGGCGCCGTCCGGCAGGTGGCGCGTCCAGTAGCCCTCGCGCTCCACCAGCTTGTTGCGCAGGCGGATGTTGCCGAACGTGCCGCGCACCATCACCTCGTGGTTCCCGCGCCGCGCCCCGAAGCTGTTGAACTCGCTGCGCTCGACACCGTGCTCGATGAGGTAGCGGCCGGCGGGGCTGTCCTGCGGGATCGCACCCGCGGGCGAGATGTGGTCCGTCGTCACCGAGTCGCCGAGCAATGCGAGCACGCGCGCTCCGTCGATGTCCGTTAGCGCCTGGGGTTCGGGGCCGAAGTCCTCGAAGTACGGAGGCTCGTGCACGTACGTGGACTTCTCGTCCCACTGGAAGATGGGGCCGGTCGGCGCGGACATCTCCTTCCAGTGCTCGTCGCCGTCGAAGATCTTCGCGTACTCGCGCTTGAACATCTCCTGCTGCACGCAGCGCTGCACGACCTCGTTCACCTCGTCCGGCGCGGGCCAGAGCTCGGAGAGCATCACCGGCTTTCCGTCCTTGGTGTGGCCGATGGGGTCTTTGGTGAGGTCGATGTTCACGGTGCCGGCGAGCGCATAAGCGACCACGAGCGGCGGCGAGCCGAGGTAGCTCGCTTTGACCAGGGGATGGATCCGCGACTCGAAGTTGCGGTTCCCCGACAGCACCGCGACGACGCTGAGGTCTTCTTTGACCACCGCGGCCTCGA
>Ga0209648_10005647_pt1 | contig 10731 bp, 10 predicted proteins | sample GraSoi2013_115cm_FD_185830 | JGI IMG/M metagenome (GOLD analysis project Ga0209648, IMG submission 185830) | Grasslands soil microbial communities from the Angelo Coastal Reserve, California, USA - Sample 9_17_2013_115cm (SPAdes) (version 2) | ecosystem: Environmental > Terrestrial > Soil >...
CCCCCGGGGGCGGCCGGGCCCGGTGCGCCGGCCACCAGCCAGCCGGACATCCCCGGCGCCTGACCGCGGCGGCGCGAACCGCCGGCCCAGTGTCCGGCGCGGCAGGCCCGACCGGCACAATAGGGCCGGAGAACTACCGCCTGCAGGAGATCATCTCGTGTCGTCCCACCGCCCGGCCCGCGCCGCGGTGCTGGCTGTGGCCGCAGCGCTGGCCGTGATCACCGGCCTCGCCCTGTCCGGATGCGCAGCCGGGCAGGCCGTACAGAACGGGCCGGGCAGCGGTGACACCAACTACGTCGGCGGCGCGGTCGGCGTGACGGACTACCGGGCCGGCCACCGCCCCACGGCGCCACCCGTGGCCGGCCCGGCGCTGACCGGGCAGCGGGTCAGCCTGAGCGGCTACCGCGGCAAGGTGGTCGTGCTGAACTTCTGGGCGTCATGGTGCGGGCCGTGCCGCTCGGAGGCGCCCGTGCTCGCCCAGTTGTCGCGCACCTACCAGGGCCGGGGTGCCCAGTTCATCGGGGTCAACATCAAAGACCTCGGCCAGGCGAACGGTGCGGCCTACGAACGCAGCTTCGGGATCACATACCCGAGCCTGTACGACCCGGCGGGACAGGTCCTGCTCGCGTTCCGCGACACCGTCCCCCCGGCCGCCATCCCGAGCACGCTGGTGATCGACCGCACCGGGCACATCGCGGCGCGAATCATCGGGGCGGTCGAATACTCCAGCCTGAACAGCCTGCTCGGCAAGCTGACCGCCCCGGCCGGGTCGTCACCGGGGGTAAGCAGCGGATGACCCCATGACGAGCGCCCGAACCTCAGGCGTCACCGATCCGGTCACCGAAGACGGCGAAGACGCCCCGGACCTGCTCAAGGACGGTCCGCAGGAAGAAATGGCGGGTCAGCCCGCGAAGCCGTTCGGGATCATGGGTTGGCTGCGGTGGTGCTGGCGGCAGCTCACCTCGATGCGCACGGCCCTCGTGCTGCTCTTCCTGCTCGCCGTGGCCAGCGTGCCAGGCTCGATGCTGCCGCAGAACGGTACGGACCCGGTCAAGGTGCAGCAGTACATCGGCCAGCATCCGCTCCTCGGGCCCCTGCTGAACCGGCTGTCGTTCTTCGACGTGTTCGCCGCGCCGTGGTTCGCCGCGATCTACCTGCTGCTCTTCACCTCGCTCGCGGGCTGCGTGCTGCCGCGCGCGTTCCGTCTCGCCGTGTCGGCCCAGGCGAAGCCGCCCGCGGCGCCGCGGCACCCGGCGCGGCTGCCCTTCGGGACAGCGTACCGGACCGCGCTTGACCCGCCCGAGGCGCTCGCGGCCGCTACCGGCCTGCTGTCCGGCAAGGGGTTCCGGCTGCGGGCCGGCGGCGGCTGGGTGTCGGCGGAAAAGGGCTATCTGCGCGAGACGGGTAACCTCCTGTTCCACATCGCGCTGCTCGCGCTGCTCGCCGCGATCGGGCTCGGCGCGGTGTTCGGCTACAAGGCGGACATCCTCCTCACCGAGGGTGACGGTTTCGCCAACACGGTGGCGGCTTACGACCAGTACCATCCGGGCCGCGCGGTCGCCCCGGGTGACCTGCAGCCGTTCACCGTCTGGCTGGACAGGTTCGACGCGAGCTACGTCCAGTCGGGCCCGTTGCGCGGCGAGCCGTCCTCGTTCGCCGCCTCGCTCCGTTACCAGGCTCAGCCGAGTGGCCCCATGCGCCGCTACGACCTGCAGGTCAACCACCCACTGAACGTCGACGGCGCGAAGGTGTACCTGATCGGCCATGGCTACGCTCCGCAGTTCCGGATCATCGACGGCCACGGCCACGTGGCGCTGCAGCAGGCGGTCCCCTTCCTGCCCACCGGGGACACCGCCGACACGTCCGAGGGCGTGATCAAGGTTCCGGACGCGCAGCCGGAGCAACTCGGTTTCATCGGCGTCTTCCTGCCCACCGAGGTCGCCTTCGGCGGCCAGCTGAGCTCCGCGTTCCCCGCGGCCCTGCACCCGGCGGTCAGCCTCGTGTCCTACGCGGGCAACCTCGGCCTCGACGCCGGCCCGCCACAGTCGGTGTACCAGCTGCAGACCAGCGGGATGCGGCGGCTGCCGATCGCACCGCAGCCGCTTTTCCCCGGGCAGTCGATAAAGCTCCCTAACGGCGCCGGGACGGTCACATTCACTGGATACCGGCAGTGGATCAGTCTGCAGGTCACCTACGATCCTGGCCGGGTCCCTGCGCTCATATCCGCCATCGTGGCCATTTTCGGCCTGCTTGTCTCCTTCCTCGTCCGCAGGCGGCGGCTGTTCGTGCGGGTGCGTCCCGCGGGCGCTTCGGCGGACGGCGTGGCCGGTGACGGTGTGGCCGGGGGCGGTGTGGCCGGTGACGGTGTGGCCGGCGGCGGTGTGGCCGGCGGAGGCGCCGAGGTGGAATTCGGTGGGCTCGCGCGCTCGGACGTAGCGGGCGGTTTCGAGGAGGAGTTCGCCGCGCTCACCGAGGCGCTGCGCGCGGCGCACGGGGGAGCGCAGCCCGCGGCACCCGGGCCGCCGGTGGCGCCGGACGAGTCCGCTATGACAAGCGAAGACAGGAAGTGACGTTCGTGCCCGTCAACCTCGGCATGGCCAGGCTCAGCGACCATCTCTTGCTGCTCACCGTCGTGATCTACTCGCTGGCGATGCTCGCCTTCGCGGGTGAGCTCGCGTACGGCCGGCGCCGCACCGGCGCCGCGGCGTCGCAGCAGGAACCCGAACTTGCCCTGGCCGGTTCGGCTGCCGTAGGCGGGCCGGCCGCGCTGCGGGGCGGTCAGCCGGCATCGGCCGGATCCGGCGGGCAGGCGCCGCCGCCGGCGCAGGGCGCGGGCGGCGGCCAGTCGCGGGGTGGGGCGGCGGACGCGGCCGCTGACCAGGCCGTCCCCGCCGGGCTATGGGTCCGCGCCGCCCTCGCGCTGACCGCCGTCGGGCTGGCCACCCACGTGGTCGGCATCGTGACCCGCGGGCTGGCCGCGCACCGCATTCCGTGGGGAAACATGTACGAGTTCGTCACGGCGATCACGTGCGGTGCGGTCCTGGTGTTTCTGGTGCTCGTGCTGCGTTACCGCGCGTACTTCCTCGGCCTGTTCGTGATGGTCCCCGTCGTGCTCGGCCTTGGCTTGTGCGCGACGGTGCTGTACACGGCCGCCGGGCCGCTGATGCCCGCGCTGCATTCGTACTGGATCGCGATCCACGTCACGGCGGCGATCATTTCCACCGGGATCTTCATGGTGGCGGCCACGACCACCGTGATGTACCTGTTCGCCGAGCGGAGCGCCGCCAGGGTCGCGGCCGGGGTGGCGGCTGGTGGCATCATGCGGCGCCTGCCGGAAGCGCAGGTGCTCGACCGGCTCGCCTACCGGACCGTGGTGTTCGGCTTCCCGATCTGGACGTTCGCGATCATCGCGGGCGCGATCTGGGCGGATCAGGCGTGGGGCAGGTACTGGGGCTGGGACCCGAAGGAGACGTGGGCGTTCATCACCTGGGTGGCCTACGCCTGCTTCCTGCACGCACGGGCCACGGCGGGCTGGCGCGGGCGGAAGGCGGCGGTCGTTCAGCTCGTGGCCTTCGGTTGCCTGATCTTCAACCTGATCGGTGTCAACCTGTGGGTCACCGGCCTGCACTCGTACGCCGGGATCAGCTGACCGCGCCGCCGTGGGCCGGCGCTCGTGCGGCACCGGTGACCGCCCGCCGGTGACGTCCGGCGACCGCCCGGCGGCCGCCCGGCGGCCGAGAGACTGCCCAGCGTGGCTGCCCAGCGTGGCTGCCGGGGCGCGCGACCTCTGGGCTCACAGGTCGTTGCCCGTGTCGTAACCGCCGCGGATCATGTGATCGAGCGCGCGGAGGAACTCGGGATCGTCGTCGGGCCCGATGGCCCGAGCGCGCCCCGCGGGGTGCCTGCTTCGTGCCAGCGCCGTCCGCTCGTCGGCGCTGGCCCGGTGCCAGGGGCTGCTCCGGCGTGAGCGGCTGCCCCGGTGCGAGGGGGTGCTCCGGCGTGAGCGGCTGCCCCGGTGCGAGGGGCTCCGGAAGGGGTTGCGGCGTCGCGGAGACCACCGTGGCATCGCGGTGACCGGGCGCCCGAGAAGCAACCACGCCACGGAACCGGCGAGGAAGGTCACCGCCACGATGGCCAGCCAGACCGGCTTCGGCAGGTGACGGCAGGCTGTCCTGGAGGTGAGAACTATGTCCATCAGGCAGTACAGCCAGACCCCGATCGCCACCATGGCAAAGAGGGCACCCAACGCGAGCATGGCCGTAGCCTAGCTGCCTGGTAGGAGGGCCGCGCCAGGAATGAACTGGAATGCCGGCGGGACGAGCCTTAGGTGCACGCCGTCATATTTGATCACAGGAGGTGACGATTTCGCCGGTTTCGTCGTACGCTGGCGGCCTGGCTGCTCGCGGGGCTGGGTGGTACGCCGTGGCCGCAAGGGCGCGGACCGCCGCTTCGGAGTCGTGGGCGGGGAGCGGTAGATACAGGACGCGTTGACCAACGCGTGAAGTTGAGGAGTGCGGAACGTGCGTTTCCGGCTGTTCGATCGCGTGCGGCGCTCTCGCGAGCCGGAACGGGCCCACGGCAAGTCGGCGGACCGGACGCGGGGATCCGGCCGGCACCGGCTGGGCAGCACGGCCGATCGGCACCCCGCGGACCAGGCCGGGGGCGGCGCCGACCGCCACGGCAACGGGTCGGATCGCCTCGGCGGCATCAGCTGGCAGGCCAGGCCCGCCGACACAGGCCAGCGCGACCTGCCCGGCCAGCGCGACCTGCCCGGCCAGCGCGACCTGCCCGGACCGCGCGACCTGCCCGGACCGCGCGACCTGCCCGGACCGCGCGACCTGCCCGGACCGCGCGACCTGCCCGGACCGCGCGACCTGCCCGGACCGCGCGACCTGCCCGGACCGCAGGACTGGGCTCGGCGCGCCCCGCCAGCGGACATGGGCCAGCGCTGGGCACCGGCCAGCCGCGAGGCACGGCCGGCCTGGCCGCACCAGGACGCGCGCGGCGCCCCAAGCCAGGACCAGCCACGCCTGGATCCACCGGGCAACGGTACGGCGTCGAGGGACCAGGCGGCCCTGGATCAAGTCTCCAGGGACCGATCGTCCTGGGACCCAGCGTCCTGGGATCGGGCGTCCTGGGAACGGGTGTCAAGGGAACGGGTGTCAAGGGACCAGGCGTCCTTGGACCAGGCGCGGGGCGAAGCGCCGAGGGACCAGACGGCCGCGGACCCGGCCCCCGCGGCGCCCAGCGACGCGGCGCCGTGGACGCCGTCCCGTAGGGATGGGGCGCCACGGGCCGCAGCGCCCTGGGATCCGGTGCCCGGAGACCGGGTGCCAAGGAACCCCACGTCCGCGGACTCGGGCCCCGCGGCGCCCTGGGACCCGGCGCCCAGAGACCCGGCGCCCAGAGACCCGGCGCCCGGAGACCCGGCGCCCTGGGACCCGGTGCCCGGAGACCCTGCGCCAAGAGACCCTCCGCGAAGGGATCGGGCGCCATGGGATCCGGCGCGCAGGGACACCTCGCCGGGCGAGGTGCGGTCCGGCGCGGGCCGGGCACGCGTGCGCGAATCCCCGGGCGGAGGGGAGCCCTTCACCTCACCCGTCCGTGACAGGCAGTCCAACGGTGCCCCGGGGCGCACCGACGCCCGGCACGGGCCCGCCGGGCGCGGCGGGCGGGACGGCGCGGCCAAACGGCCCTGGTACGAGGTCAGGAATCCGGCGGGCTCGGCGCAGTCGCTCTCGCGCCAGGCAGCCGATGTCCCGCGCGCGGGACACGACGTCGCGCGGACGGGATCCGACGCGCGGTCTGACGGCAGGCCGGCCGACGGCCTGCCGTATACCGCGCCCCGCCCGGCCGATGCGCGTTATCGCGCCGATGGACGTCAGCACTGCGGCGCCCTGGAAAGCGTCCTGCACCGGCAGTGGGACGCTGCCACCCCGCCGCCTGCGGAGATCGTGCGCGCGATCGACCGCCTGGCGGAACTCCCGGCGAAGCTGAAGGAAAAGCTCGCCGCCAGCCTCGACGGGATCTTCGTCGGGCCAGGCGGAGTTCCTGATCTCGACGATATGCAGCACCTGCGCGGCGTCCCGTTGCCTGCGGGCAGGGCCACCTGGGACGTGTGCGCGGGCGCGTACGGCAGCCGAAAGATCGTCGTCGGGGCTCAGCCGTCGCCGACGCCCGATGTGATGTGCCACGAGATCGGCCATGCCCTCGACGACATCGACACTCCCGGTCACTGGCTGTCCGACCGCACGGAATTCCGTAAGCTCTACGATCAATGTCTTCCTCACCTGGTGAGCGACTTTCACCGCCAGCCAGGCGGCCTTGGCCGCCGCGAGTTCTTCGCGGACGCGTTCGCCGCGATCGCATCGCGGCAGCGCCCCGCGCTCGTCGACATGCTGGGCGGGGACACCAGGACGGCGCTGAACGTGATGCTCTTCTTCAATCGCCGCCACGGCATCTAGGATGATCGGGCAATGTTCGTCATACGGCTCCCAAATGGAAACCTGAAGGTGCCACGGACCGCGATCGGTGACGGCGGCCGTGTCATCGGCCAGGTCTATGTGGAGATTGGGCCGGGAGACGCGGACTACGAGCGGCTCGCCGCCCAGGCGCTGACGGAGGAAGAACTCGAGGAGCGGCGTAACCGCTGGCAACGGGAGGACGACGCGCTCTACCGCGAGTTCCTCGAGTTCCGTGCGCAGCTTGCGGCCGGCGGTGACGGCCAGGATCTGGCGTGAGCCGCGGACGGCCCGTCAGGTTCTCTGGTCAGCGTTGGACGTGACCGTCTGACGCCGGCTCGGCGTCACCGCGTAGCAGCGCGCGCACTTCGGACTCCCTGAAACGGCGGTGGCCCCCGGGTGTGCGGATGCTGCTGATGCGGCCCGACGCGGCCCAGCGTGTGACGGTCTTTGGATCAACCCGGAAGAGGGCGGCGACCTCTCCGGGAGTGAGCAGTCGCTCGCTGCTGCCCTCCACGTCCTGCCCTTCCTGACCTCGATAGCGGAAACTTGTCCCAAGTGTGCCGGCAAACGGCGGTTTTCTCCCTATGTTCCAGAAAATATGCCTCAGAACTCCGATCTCCTGGTGACGCTTAGAGACATCGAGAACGCGGCGCGTCGATTGGCGGGTGTCGCGGTGCGGACCCCGCTCGTCGCCTACCCGCGGACCCCGCAGCGGCTGCTCGTCAAGCCCGAGTCGCTGCAGCCGACAGGTTCGTTCAAGATCCGTGGCGCCTACGCCGCGATCAGCGCACTGCCGCGGTCGCGGCGTGACCGCGGGGTGATCGCGCATTCCAGTGGAAATCACGCCCAGGCGGTCGCGTACGCCGCCGCCGCGGTGGGCTGCAAGGCCGTCGTGGTCGTCCCGCGGACCGCTGCTGCGATAAAGATCGAATCCGCTCGCTCCTACGGCGCACAGATCGTGCTCGTCGAACCGTCGCTCACCGCGCGGGCCAGTGCCACCGAGGAGCTGGCCAGCCGCTACGGCTACGCCGTCATCCCGCCGTTCGACGACGCGGGGGTGATCGCCGGCCAGGGCACCATCGGCCTGGAGATCGCGGCCGACTGCGCGGACGTCGACGTGGTGCTCGTCCCGGTCGGCGGCGGTGGCCTGATCTCGGGTATCGCGGCGGCGATCAGCGCGGCGAGGCCGAACGCCCTGGTCGTCGGCGTGGAACCGGAGCTTGCGGCCGACGCGCGTGATTCGCTGCGCGAGGGAAGGCGGGTCGCGTGGCCGGCCAGCCTGACGGCCCGGACGCTCGCGGACGCGCTGCGGGTCGAGCAGGTGGGTGAACTGCCGTTCGCGCACCTGCGGGCTTACGTACACGACATCGTGACCGTGACGGAAGACGAGATCGGGGGAGCCGTGCGGCGGATCGCGGACGAACTCCGGCTGATCGCGGAACCGGGCGGCGCGGTCGCCGTCGCGGCGTATCTGTACCGGCGCGCGGACCTGCCAAGCGCCCGCACCTACGTCGCCGTACTGTCCGGAGGCAACATCGCGCCGGCCGTGCGCGCGGAGTTGCTCGGCGGGTAGCCGCCCAGCGCGGCCCACGCGCGGTTTGGGGCGCCGGCGGGATTAGGGTGTGTCCCGTAGATCTCGGTGGATGCGGGCGCCGATCCGCGCCGCCAGAGATCTACGGGACATGCCCTAGGCTGTGGAGCGTCATGCGTGCCTCACTCGCCTACACCACGGCCCGCGTGCTGCTCTTCGTCGCGGCACTCGGCGGGCTCTACCTGATCGGGGCCCGCGGTTTGCTGCTTCTCGCGCTCGCGACCGCGATCAGCGGGCTGATGAGTCTCGTCCTGCTGTCGCGTCAGCGCGATGCCATGTCGGGAGCGCTGTTCTCGCGCGTGCGCGAATTCCGCCAGCGGATCGACGACGGCGCCCGCTCAGAAGACCAGGACTGACACGGACCCGGAAAGAACGCGCGGCTCGTGTGTCAGGCTTGGCGCGTGACCCGTGCTCAACTGGACAAACGGCCGGCGGACGTGGCCGCCATGTTCGACCGGACCGCGCGCCGCTACGACCTGGTCAACGACGTGCTCTCGCTCGGCCAGGACCGGCTGTGGCGCCGGGTCGTCGCGCGGACCGTCGGAGCCGCTCCCGGCGAGCGGGTGCTCGACCTGGCGGCGGGCACCGGCACATCGGCGCGGGCTTTCGCCCTGGCGGGCGCCGCGTGTGTGGCGTGTGACTTCTCGCTCGGCATGCTCCGCGAAGGCGTGCGCCGCCAGCGGGGCGACACGACCGAGGGCGCTGCCCGGGTCAGCTTCATCGCCGGCGACGCGCTTGCGCTGCCGCTGCGCGATGCGTCGTTCGACACGGTGACGATCTCCTTTGGCCTGCGCAACGTCTCGGATCCGCTGGCCGCGCTGCGTGAGATGCTGCGCGTGACCCGGCCGGGCGGCCGTCTTGTTGTCTGCGAGTTCAGCCACCTGCCCGCCCGGCCGGCGGATCTGCTGTACCAGCGTTACCTGGAGCGCGCGCTGCCGTCGGTCGCGGGCCGGGTGAGCAGTAACCCGGACGCGTACGCGTATCTCGCCGAATCAATCAAGGACTGGCCGGACCAGGCCGAGCTCGCCAGGTGGCTGCACGCGGCCGGCTGGTCGGCGGTCCGCTGGCGGAACCTCTCATTCGGGATCGTCGCCCTGCACAGCGCCGTCAAGCGGGCCGTCAAGGCGGAAACCACCGCCGGCGAGTGTTCTGCCGGCGCGGCCGCCGGCGCGGGGGCCACCGGTTCCGTCAGCCGCGGCGGCGCGTCATGATATTTCACGGCAACGCGCGGGGTGGTTCGCAGCGCAAGGACGCGAAGGTCTACACTTCCGGTGAGTACTTGTGAAGCGGTTCACAAAAGGATAAGCCCCGTGCCACGTACGAATCGCATGCCCTCGCGATCGTGGGCGGCCCTGAGCGGCCCAGATCGGCACGCGGCGGCCCACGTGCCTTCCCGCACCAACGTCAGGACAGGTCTGTGACCGAGCGACTTCCCCCCACTGCCAACGGCGGCCCGGCGCCGAGCGGGTCCGGCTGCACGCGCGCGGAGCCGGACGCTGACGTCATCGTCGTCGGCGCCGGCCCGGCGGGCTCGGCGACAGCGTTCTATCTGGCGCAGGCCGGCCTTTCTGTCCTGCTCCTTGAGAAGACCGCATTCCCGCGCGAAAAGGTATGCGGCGACGGACTGACCCCACGCGCGGTGAAATGCCTGGTCAAAATGGGCGTCCCGATTCGCGAAGAAGACGGCTGGATCAGGAACCGGGGCCTGCGCATCATTGGCGGCGGCGTGCGCATCGAGGTGCCGTGGCCCGATCTCACCGGTTACCCGGGATTCGGCCTGGTGCGCACGCGCCTCGGGTTCGACGAGGCGCTCGCCCGCACCGCCGAGCGCGCCGGGGCGAAACTGATCGAGCGGGCCGCTGTCACCGGCCCCGTGCTCGACGAGCGGACCGGCCGGATCGTCGGCGTCACCGTGCGTCACACGCCGCCCGCGTCCGCCGCTGCCGCCGCAGGCGCACCGGGCCAGACAGCCGAATCAGACGCAGGCCGTGACGCCAGCGCCGCGCGGCCGCCGGATCAGACCTACCGCGCCCGGCTCGTGGTCGCGGCCGACGGCAACTCGTCGCGCCTGTCGGTGGCCATGGGCCTGCGCAGGCGCGACGACCGGCCCATGGGCGTGGCGATCCGCACCTACTACACGAGCCCGCGGCACGACGACGACTACCTCGAGGCGTGGCTCGAGCTGTGGGACCACGACCGGCTGCTGCCCGGGTACGGCTGGATCTTCGGCGTCGGCGACGGCACGAGCAACGTCGGGATCGGGCTGCTGAACACCAGCGACGCCTTCCAGAACACCGACTACCGCGGGATGCTGAACAGCTGGCTGGCCGGGATGCCCGCCGACTGGGGCTTCACCGAGGAGAACAGGACGCAGCCCGTGCGCGGCGCCGCGCTGCCCATGGGTTTCAACCGGACCCCGCACTACACCCGGGGCATGCTGCTCGTCGGTGACGCGGGCGGGATGGTGAACCCGTTCAACGGCGAGGGCGTCGCCTACGCCATGGAGGCGGGCGAGATCGCGGCCGAGGTGATCGCGGCGGCGCTGGCCAGACGGTCGGCGGAGTCCGCGGAGCGCGTGCTGCGGGAGTACCCCGCGATCCTGCGCGGTGCCTACGGCGGGTACTACACGCTCGGCCGCGTGTTCGTGCGGGCGATCGGCCATCCCGAGCTGATGAA
>Ga0209648_10005648_pt1 | contig 10731 bp, 7 predicted proteins | sample GraSoi2013_115cm_FD_185830 | JGI IMG/M metagenome (GOLD analysis project Ga0209648, IMG submission 185830) | Grasslands soil microbial communities from the Angelo Coastal Reserve, California, USA - Sample 9_17_2013_115cm (SPAdes) (version 2) | ecosystem: Environmental > Terrestrial > Soil >...
GATGTAGCGGTTGGCTCCTTCGATCAAGGCCACCACCACAATCAGCGTACACACCGAGAGGATGATGCCCAAGAGCATCAGAAACGAGCGCAGCTTGTGCGCCCGCAGCGTTTCCAGCGCGACGCCCACCGGCTCGCGCAGCGACGCGCCGCGCTTCACGAACGTGCTTCGGCCGGACATAGATTCCCCATTGTAGATACGATAATGCAGTTTGCAAGGTTTCGCGGCAGAAGCAGACGGTCAACTAGAGGAGTCCCTCGATTGTCTTGGAAAGCTCCCGTTCGTTGATGATGCCCGTGATTTTCCTTACGATGCGGCCGTCGCGCGAAATCAAAACGCTCGTCGGATAGCCGATCAGCCCGCCGAACTTGTCGCCGATGCCGTCGTTGCCGATCAGGATGGGATAGTTCATCGGCGTGGGCGTCCCGTTGACGTCGAAGCGCTCCTTCAGGACATATGGCTGTACGACCTTTTTCCCCTCTTCGTCCACGGCGATTCCCAGGATGGTGAATCCCTTTGCGCTGTACTTGTTCTGGAACTGGATCAGCCAGGGGATTTCCTCGCGGCAGGGCTCGCACCAGGTCGCCCAGAAATTCACCAGCACCACTTTTCCTTTGAATTGCGAGAGAGACACGTCTTTATCGTCGAGATCCTTCACCGTGAAGTCCGGCGCGGCCGCGGCCGCCGGAGCCTCCGTTCCGCCGCGCATCGCGGCGCCGCCGGCTTTGATCCGCGTCAAGCGGTCCGCCCAGACCACCGCCCCGATGAGTATGCCAACAGCAAACAAAAGCAGAAGTACCTTTTTCATTTCCAACTCCTAGGAACTGCGAACGCGCAAGGCTATTTCTCTTTGGCGGATTTCGGTGGCCCGCCCATCATCCGCGGACGGCCCACGACAAGTTCCTTTGCGAAAAACACGTTGTCTTTCAGTTCCCCGGGGCCGCGAACGAAATCCCCCGCTTTGATGTCTGCCAGCGTGATGCTCTCGCCGGCTTTCTTGAACGAAGTGTTTTCATCCACTTGGATGTCTTGCGTTTGCCCATCGGGCCGCGCAATCGTGAGCTTCGTTTCATTGATGGCTTTCACTTCGCCGGCGATAAACTTCTTCCCGAGGTCTTCCCGGTTGAATGGCGCGCCGCCTCCCCCGCCCTGCCCGTGCTGAATTCGTTGCGCCATTTCGGGCGTAACCACGCCCAGGATGGCCGCTTCCAGTGTGGCGCCATTCAACTGGCCGCGGGCGAACACCGTGTCATCCACTTTGATGTCTGCCAGCGTCGCGGGCTGGCGCTCCTTCATGACCCGCGTGTTCTCTCCCACCTTGACGGTCACCGGGTCCCCGCCCGCAAGCGGCGCGATGGTCAGCGAGTCTTTTGTTATCGCGGTTACTTTCCCGATTACGGTTTCGCCCGGTGGAAAGCGCCTCTCGCCGGTTTCCGGGCGCTGAGAGAACGCAGGGACGGCACAGACCACCAGCAGAATGGACAGGCAAAGGGATTTCTTCGTTTCAGCTCTCCTGAGCAAGTCCCTGTCCTCTCCGGTGCAAGCCTCTTCTCTCGCGCCCGCGCCCACCAAACAGTATAGAACGTAAGTCCGCAGAAATCTTATCCGCACGCAAATGCTGATGCTACGTTTTGCTGGTGAGCGCTTTTTCCAGCCACAGCACCACGCCATTCAAGAATCCAAGCTTTCCCGAAAGCCAGGTCAGGCGATTCGTAAACACCAATCCCCCGACAAGCAGAAGCAGCACGCCGCTCGATACTTCCACGGCGTGGAGGTACTTTCGGAAGCGCTGGTAAAAGCGCAGGAAGCGGCTCAGCCCCAGCGCGGTAAGAAGAAACGGGATGGCCAGTCCCGCGGAATACACGGCGAGAAGAAAAATACCGCGCGCGATCGTGTCGCTGGTGGCGGCAATGGCCAGAACGGCGGCGAGAATCGGCCCGATGCAGGGAGTCCAGCCAAAAGCAAAAGCGAAGCCCATCAAAAACCCGCTCCAGGCGCCGGGCTGGCCGCCGAGATTCCGGAAATGAACGTCGCGGTTCAGCCAGCGGGTCAGCACCGGGCCCAGGAAAAAAATCATCGAGACGGCCAGAATCTGAACCGCTCCGAAAGTTCCGCCGATGAGTCCCGGCCGCGCAAACAGCAGCCCGGCTCCCGCTGCAAGCACCACTCCCACAATCAGCCCGGCGCGAATCGAAATCTTCGCGAGGAGGCCGATCAAGTGCAGCCCGAACAATACGATCAGCGCTCCCGCAACTGGCGCCAGCAGGTTGCGGTTGCGCACCAGAAACTGGCCTACTGCGCTGGCCGATGCTCCAAAGGTAATAAACACCACCGAAAAGCCGCTGACAAACGCCAGGGAAGAGCCAAGCAGGCTGCTGCGTGGCTGCTCGCCCTGGCGAAGTTGCTCGACGCCGATCCCGGAAAGCATCGAGAGATACCCCGGCACCAGCGGCAAAACGCACGGCGAGAGAAATGACACCAATCCGGCAAGGAAAGCTCCGGCTATGGACACATCAAGCATGATGGCGCGGTATCGCTACTCCATGAAACAGGATTCGCAGCTCTATAAGTGCCGAAATGCACGAATGCGATAATCATTCCCGTTAATCTCATCAATTCTGCCACAAAGCTGCGTCCCCGTCTTATATACGAAGGCGCGCACCCATTAGACGAAACGCACAGCGCGTGGGAATCAGCAAACTGAGAGCAAATCACAGCAGGTGCCACCAAAAGCCGGCGTGGCAAGCTCCAGTATATTCCCCTTGTTTTTGGATAACTCCTTTGCAATCTATTAGTTGCAGAACAAGTAGCGATGGGACGGTCCGTGCCTCTGCTAAGATGGGCACCGCGCTGTTTCCGGCGCCTTTCACACGGAGGCCGGGGATATGAGCGGGATGCAAAGAGGCAAGCACGACGACGCGGCAGCAGCGATTCCGTGGGGTGTAGCCAAGCGGTCGGAACCGGCGCGCCCCGCGGAGCGCGAAAATCTTGTAGCGCGGATCAGGTGTGAACTTGCCGCGGCGTGGCGGGCCTGCGGCGCGTTCGAATGGGTGGCGTTCGGTTATCTGGCCGCATCCTCCGTGTTGATCGCCGCATTTCACTCGAACCTCACTCATCCGGCCGCGCTTCTTTCCGTACAAACTCTTGTCGCGGCGCTCATCCTCGCGCTGTGTGGGAGCTACGCAAAAGCCGGGCTTCGCGCCAAGGGACTTGGGCCGGCTGGGGCGTCCGGAAACCTGCATTTCTGGCGGCACTGGTATCCGCATCTTTTCTTCCTGTTCTGCTTCGAAGAGATGGGGCAGCTCGTGCATCTGATCTATCCAGGCTGGTACGACGCGAAACTGATCGCCTTCGACCATTGGCTCACCGGAGTGAACCCGCCTCTTTGGCTCGAACGCTTCGCGCATCCGGCGCTCAATGAGTTCATGGAGTTCGCCTATTTCACCTACTTCCTCTACCTCCTGATCCTCGGCGGAATTCTGTTTTTCCGGCGGGATTTCCAGAGCTACTGGGCGGTGATGACCTACTCGGCGGTGGGCTATGCCTTCGGGTACGTCATCGCGATTTTCTTTCCGGTACAAAGCCCCTGGTTCACCCTGGCGGGGATGTGGCACGGAGAGCTAACCGGCGGCCCCTTCACGGCACTCATTAATTTGATTGAAAAATGCGGGCGAGTCCATGGGGCGGCGTTTCCGTCGCAGCATGTAGCCGGGGCCATGGCGGCGCTATGGGGAGCATGGCGGCATCAGAGGCGTGTGTTCTGGGTTTTCCTGCCGTTTGTCGTGTGCATGTGCATCTCGACGGTGTATGTGCGGAACCACTATGTTGCGGACGTCTTGGCCGGACTGGTCACCGGCACGCTGGGCTACTGGCTGGGGAAAAAGCTGCTAAAACGCGGGCGGCTCATGTCCGACAACGTAAGTCGCTGAGTTGCTTGGGTTTGTCTCGAAAATGTTTCACGTGAAACATTTTCCGGCTAAAGCCTTGCGCTGCAACCAGAACCGGGCGCGATCACCCGAGCAGGGGCCGGCGAAGGTGCCAGTCATGGGCTTTTTCGTAAGCGCGCGCGATTTGCAGCAGGCGCCCTTCGTCGAAGGCGCGGCCAATCAGTTGGAGGCCGACAGGCAGATTTCCCGAAGTGAATCCGCAAGGGATGGAAATGGCCGGAAGGCCGGTGTAGTTCGACGGACGATTCAGACGAAGCAGGCCGCTGCGCACCGGCTCTTCTCCATAGGATGTCTTTGCCGCTTTTTCGCCAATCGGGGGTGCCGCGAACGGCACGGTCGGCACGAGCACGGCGTCCACTTTCTCGAATGCGGCATCGAAGTCCGCGCGCTCGGTCTTGCTGGATGCCAGCGCGCGAAGATAATCCACGGCGCGGATATCGGCGCCCATCTCCAGGCGCTTGCGTGACTCCTCGCTGTAATCCGCGGCGCGCGCCGGATACCAGCCCTGGATTTCGTGATAGGCTCGAGCTTCGGCGAGAGCCATGGCCGTGCTGGGGTCGTCCCCCTCGGCGACATGAGGCAGCGAGACCTCCTCGATCTTCGCGCCGAGCTTCTCGTAGTTGCGCGCTGCTGCTTCGCAATGCTTGCGAACTTCTTCGTCCAGCTTTTCCCAGAAATACTCCTTCGGCCATCCCAGACGGAGCTTCTTGAGCGGGCGCCTCAAATCCCGCGTGTAGTCCGGCACAGGCTTCGCCACCGTGGCTGGATCGAGCGGGTCACCTCCGGCGATGGCGTTCAGCAGGGCCGCAGCATCGTAAACACTGCGGGCGAGCGGGCCGGTGTGGTCCAGGCTCGGAGCGAGCGCGATGACGCGATAGCAACTGACGCGTCCGAACGTGGGCTTCAGGCCAACGACACCGCAAAGGGCGGCGGGGATGCGGATCGAGCCGCCGGTGTCGGTGCCGATGGAGGCGTAACACAATCCCGCGGCAAGAGCGGCAGCGGAGCCACCGCTTGAACCCCCGGGAATGCGCTGCAAATCCCACGGATTGCGCACCGGGCCAAAGTGGGGATTGTTGCTGCTCACGCCGTAGGCGAACTCGTGCATGTTCGTCTTGCCGAGAAGAACGGCGCCGGCCTCGCGCAATCGAACGGCGACGGTGGCGTCTTCTTCGGGAACGAAGTCGGAGAGAACCTTCGACCCGGCTGTAGTGCGAATTCCGGCCGTATAGATGTTGTCCTTGAGCGAGACCGGAATTCCATGGAGCGGGCCGCGATAACGGACGCGGCTTCGCGGCGCGCAAATCTCCGCCTCGGCTTTGCGGGCCTGCTTCATCGCCAGGTCGGCAGTGACGCTGATGTAGGCGTTGAGCTTGGGATTGAGCCGCTCGATCCGCCGGAGCATCAGCTCCGCCAGCTCGACCGGAGAGATTTTCTTCTTGCGAATGAGCGGCGCGACTTGCTCAATCGAAGCGAAGGCCAGTTCGGTTTCGGTCATAGACGATCAGAAAATTCTCTCCTGCCTGCGAAGATTTCCGAACGTGCCGATATTGGCGATCACAAAGGCCACGCGGAACTGGTTTCCCGTGGTCACCGTGCCCAGGCTCAGGCGCCGGTACTCGAAGGCCAGGCCGCAGCAACCGCCGTTGTAGCTGACCTGCACGAGCTTGTTCTGCGTGATGCCCTGCGTGATGTCGTAGCTGAACCCTCCGGAAATGTTCAGGCCCTTGCGGTTGATGTCGCCGTAGCCGACAAGGGCCCGGATCTGATTCGACAGCGGCTGAAGAACCGGGTCAGCATTCAGCCGGAAGTGAGCGACCGTAACGAAGAACTGCCGGTAGGGCTTGATTTTGACAAGCGTGCCGATGGTCGCCAGCTTACCGAGCTGGATGTCGTAGTCGAGCAGCAATTCCGCGTCGTAGCGGCCGCCGGGCGTAAACTTCAAATCGCTCACCACGGGCGACCAGTGGCGCGGCTCGTCGGCGAAGGCGAACGGCGTGATGGAGTCAAGCGCGGCGAAGACGTTTCGCTGCCCCGTCACCAGCGCGCCGCCGAACGTCGGATCGAAATAATGTTTCTGTACTACGCGCCAAGTGAAAAGCTCCTCGGCCGCGCCGTCGCCCTCTTTGCGGAATAATCTCTGGGTAATGCCGTATTCGACCTCGCGCGTATTGGTCAGCGTCTCGTCCTCGTCGAAGCGGATGAAGCGGCTGAAATTCTCGATTCCGGTGACGTAGTTGTAGGAAATGTGGGGCTCGACGGTGTGTTTCCATTTCGTGCCGGAATCTTCCCAGATGCGTTCGAAGGACGGCGGGCGGAGCTCCACGGTAAATTCCCCGGCGTTGCGGCTAATGCTTTGGTCAACGGCAGCACCGTTCGCCAACTGTGCGCCATAGCGCGTGGTGCGAAATGCCGCCGTGGTGGTCAGCCCGATCCACGGACCCCAGTGCAGCGGGACGGTGACGCGCGGAGAGAACTCGGAGCGCTGCACAAAAGCAGCAGTGTCCAGATTGGAGTCCTCGCGGTGCAGCGCCCCTGCATATGCGTCGAACCCGAAATACACGGGCAACCGTTGCCAGGGCGCCTGCTCGACGGAGCTGAAGCGCGCTTCCGGAGCGCTGCGCACCACCACGGACGTCGCCGGCTGGCTGGTAAAGAAATTCTTGTCGTCCAGCGCGGCGAAATTGAGGCTGAAGCCATGAAAATTGTTGGTGAGGAAGAAAGCGCTGCGCTCTTCGGTGTTCACGGCCTCGGCAAAGGTATTGGCAAACGCTTGACGAAAGGTAAGCGAGGAAAGCTGGTTGAAGTCTACGACAGCGCGCCAGCCATGAGGCAAGGCCGTATCGGCTTCGAGCTGCTGCTGGTGCCCGCCCTGGGGAACCCGCGCGCCCGTGGGGCCGGGTAAGCCGCGGTCGTCCACGCCGAAATAGGAATAGTTGACGCGCGCGTTTTCCCAGGGGCGTATGCGAAATTCCCCGATCTGGCTCGATCCGCGCTTGCTGAAGTATTGCGCGCCGAAGGTTGCATCCATCCAGCTCACCGGCGCCCAGTAGAACGAATCCCCGAAGACGAATCCCTTGCGCGACGTGTTGCCGAGGTCCGGCAACAGGAATCCCGATTCGCGGACGCGGCGTCCCGCGGGCGCGGTGGCGTACGGCAGGTAGAGAATCGGAATGCGAAAGAGGCGGAAGTTGGCGTTGAGCAGGACGACTCTTTGGTTCAGGTGCAAGGTGGCGCGCGGCGCATAGAATTTCCATTTCGGCCGGTCCGGCATGCACACCGTCAGCCACACCTTGTGAATCACGTAGGTGCGGTCATCCAAGCGCTCCACCTGCGCGGCCTCGAAATAGAGCGGGTTATCGGTGATCAATACGTTGGTATTTGGGCGGCGGTCGACCTTGACCGTTCCGCGGACGTTGGAAAACGACCCGCGCTTACTGTGAACGTTGTAGCGTGCTTCGTCCGCGTCGAGATGTTGGTTGTTGAAATCGAACTGGACGTGGCCGCGCGCCAGGGCATCGGCGGTTGCGGCGTTGTATTCCATATGATCGGCCTGAATCCGCAGGTCTTGATAACGAAGATCTACGTCCCCGTCCGCGGTGAAGACGTCGCCGTGGCGGCTTTGCGGCCCGCTGGAGGAGAGTTCGGCGATCCCGCCTTTCGAAGGGAGGCGCATCTGCGTGGCTTGACCGCCGCCAGCTGCGGCCGAAGGGGCAAAGAAGAAGAAGGAAAATGTCAGAAGCGCGGCGAAAACCGGGAATCTTGCGATGGGTGATGAGGTCAACCGTGGAAACCTCATGGGCAGCGCGAAGGCGTCCTATCGTGTGAGGAAAGCAGTTCGATAGCCTAGCACGCGCGCGGAGGCGGAGCAACGCGGTCCCGGAGAATACCCGGCGTCACCACACAGAGAAAGACGATCCCCATTGGCTCTGCGGTCTCGGACACTCCGTCCTAATTGCCGCCGTCATTCGCGGGCGGCGGTGGCGGCAACTCCTTTTCAATGGGTTTGCGCGGAAACATCTGATCGCGCATCGGCGCTTGATACACAAACGACGCCACAATCACCCCCATCTGCTTCAGGTCATCCGGCTGAAGGCGGTCGTAGACGTCCATGTTGGAGTGGTGTGTGCGCGTATCATACTCGACCGGGTCTTGAATGAACTGGAAGCCGGGAATGCCCACGGCATCGAACGACAAATGGTCTGTGCCTCCGGTATTGCGCATGCTGAGGGTGTTCATGCCCAGGTCGCCGAAGGGTTTCATCCAGGACTCGAAGATGGGCTGGACCGCGGCGTTCTCCTGCAAATAAATGCCGCGGATTTTGCCCGTGCCGTTGTCCACGTTGAAATAAACGGAGACCTTTTTTTGCTCGGGCTTGAGCGTGACGGGACCGTTTTCGCGGCGCAGCAGCGTGGGATCTCCTTTGCGCTCCGGGTCCTTCGATTCGGGCCGCTCGCCGAAATGATGCATCACGTACCACTGCGAGCCCAGCAGTCCTTCTTCCTCACCGCTCCACAACCCGATGCGGATGGTGCGCCGCGGCTGCACTCCGAGGGCCTTCAAAATGCGCACGGCCTCCATCATCACCACCGTGCCGGCGCCGTTGTCGGTGGCGCCGGTGCCGGCGTGCCAGGAGTCCAGGTGAGCGCCCAGCATGACCAACTCATCTTTCTTGTCCGTACCCGGAATCTCGGCGAGGGTGTCGTACTGCGTCATGGCGTCGTCATAAAAATTGTTATTTACGTTCAGTTCCAGCTCCACAGGTATCTTTTGGGCGAGCAGCCGGGCAATCCTGTCCCAATGCTCTACTGCCATCGTAAGCTGAGGAACCGTGGATGTTTGCCCCGTTTTGTAAGAGCCGCCTTGCTGCACGAACACGGTGCCGCCGCCGATGGCTCCGCGGCTGTGGTCGATTGAGGCGACCACCTTCTCGCCTTCGAGGAACTTGTTCAGTTCCCGTTGCAGGCGGAAGCGCTGCATAAATTCGCGGAAGCGCGGGTCGTTTCTCTCCGCAGGAACCTGATACTGGCCGAGCGCCGCGAGTGATTTATCGTCATACCGCTCCGAAAGGGGCTCGACCGAGGGCTTCACCTCGGGGTCGTCACCCACCAGCACAATTTTTCCGACCAATTTCCCCTGGTACTTGGCAATGTCCTGGGGAGTGCCGACAATCACGCGCACCACTTCGGCGCGGACCGCGCCGTTGGTGCCCGGCGTCCAGGCCTTGGCGTACGCCAGCAGAGGCGCCACATCGGGCGTCACCATGCGCACATTGACGTATTCGTTGGACCAGCCGCGCCCGAACGGGCTCCAGGATTCCAGATGGGCGTTGGCCAGGCCGAACTCGGCCAGTTTGTCGCGCGTCCAGTCGTTGGCGCGCTTCATGTTTGGGGAGCCGGTCAGCCGCGGGCCGATTCCATCCATCAGGCCGCTGGCAATCTCCATAACTTTCGAGTTGCGAAAACCCTCGTAGCGGATTTTCGCAATCATGTCGTAGTCGATTCTTTCTTGCTGCTGCGCCGCGGAGCTCAGGGCCAGCGCAAGGGAAAGCAATAGGACGCGGGCGTCAAATCGTTTGAGCATTTCCAGGCCTCTCCTTTTTCGGGATGGCATGCGGGCCAAGAGTCTAAACGCAGCCAGGGAAGAAATCAAACGCGCGGCGCGGGCTGCGCGAACCTGTTGAAACGCCGGAGACGCGCCTTGCGTCTGTTATCGCGCGGCCGGAACCTGTTTGTCCCAAGAGCGAAGTTGCAAATCGCCGGGGCGAGTGATAGTGATAGCTCCCCCTGCGGGCCGGGCCGCGAGTTTGCGCCACGATGAGACGCCACAGTCTTTCGAGATGCCAGCAACCCTCATGGAGAACAATGTTTGTGAGTTTCGCAAAGGAGAAAGATTCATGAGCCGCATGATGCGTGTTCTGTCGGTCCTGTCATTCGCCGTCCTGCTGAGCTTGGCGGCCGGCTTCGCGCGCCTGAGCGCGCAGAGCAAGTCCGGCAGCGAATCCGCCAAAGCCGTGGAGGCGCTGAAAGGCCTGCAATTCCGCGAATTGGGGCCAGCCACCATGGGCGGCCGCGTGGACGATTTCGCCGTGGTCGAAAGCGATCCGAAGATTGTTTTCGTGGGCATGGCTTCCGGCGGGGTGTGGAAAACCACGAACGCCGGAACCACTTGGGAGCCGCTCTTCGACAAAGAAAGTGTCCCGACCATCGGCGACATTACTCTGGCCCCGTCGGATCCGTCCATCGTGTGGGTGGGCTCGGGCGAAGCCAACAACCGGCAGAGTTCTTCGTGGGGCGATGGCGCTTTCAAGTCCACCGACGGAGGCAAGACTTGGGCGAAGATGGGCCTCGAGGACACGCACCACATCGGCCGCATCGTGATTCATCCGGCGAACCCCGGCGTTGTTTACGTCGCCGCGCTCGGCCACCTGTGGGGGCCGAACCACGACCGCGGCGTGTTCAAGACCACCGACGGCGGGAAGACCTGGACGCAATCGCTGTACATCAACGACGACACCGGCGTGGTGGACATCGCCATGGACCCGCAGAGTCCCGACACGCTTTATGCCGCAGCCTACGAGCGGCGGCGCACGGCGTTCGGCTTCAACGGCGGCGGGCCGCACGGCGCGATTTACAAAACCACCGACGGCGGCGCGACTTGGAAGAAGCTCACCAAGGGGCTTCCGTATGAAAAAGGCGGCGACGTGGGACGCATCGGCCTGGATATTTACCGCAAGAACCCGGATATCGTGTACGCCGTCGTCCAGCACGCGCAGGGCGGCATC
>Ga0209648_10005650_pt1 | contig 10730 bp, 6 predicted proteins | sample GraSoi2013_115cm_FD_185830 | JGI IMG/M metagenome (GOLD analysis project Ga0209648, IMG submission 185830) | Grasslands soil microbial communities from the Angelo Coastal Reserve, California, USA - Sample 9_17_2013_115cm (SPAdes) (version 2) | ecosystem: Environmental > Terrestrial > Soil >...
GACACGCATTCCGAAGGCTTCAGCCAGTTCGTTACCTCCGTGGCTGCTCCGGTTGCTTCCGGCTGGAGCGTTTGCCGGGTGGGACTTGCACCCACTGGAAAGCGCCGCCTTGTCACGGCGCACACCCGAAGCAGTCATCGGCACCTCGCTATTCGATCACCTCGTCGGCGCGGCCGAGCAGAGACAGCGGAATGGTGAGGCCGAGCGCTTTGGCGGTCTTCATGTTGATGGCCGCAGCAATGGCACAGGACCGGCAAATGGATGACCAAGCGATCATCGAACGGCTAGTGAAACGGCTTCATGCTGAATTTGGTCCTGATCTAATTGGAGATGCTGGCAGGAGGATCGCGGCGGCGGGGAGCGGGATATCTTCGTAGGGATATCGTCGACCCAATCAGCGGCACCGTCAGCTGCTGGGCCCCCGTCGCACCGCCCACGCCACCGTCGCGCCAAGCCCCGCTACGAAGTCCCGCCGTCGCATCTCCGATCCTCGCGCGATTTTCCGGGGCCTATCCTCCATGGGCAGCACGGGAATTGGTCTGCGACTTCGCACGACAGCGGCGGCCGACGACTGGGATGCCGGACTCCCCGCCCGCATGGACGGAGCGGGCGCTCTGCTGCTAAAATCCAGCGTCCCGCCGACCTCACCGACGCGTTTCGTCGCGGGGGGCGAGACATGTCACGCGGCCCCCAAGAGCCGCGTCGTGGGGAAATGTCCAATGAAGCGCATTCTGCTGGGCGCGCTGCTCATTGTCCTCATCGGCTGCGCATATTTCGGCCTGAGTTATCTTTTCGATGCGGCTCCGGAACCCCGCGCCCGCCCGCCCGCGGCGCCTCAGCCGGTGGTCGCCGATGTCGCGGTCGAAACGCCGATGCCGATTCAGATCACGGCGATCGGCAGCGTCCAGTCGATCGCCACCGTGATGATCAAGTCGCGCATCGACGGACAGATCAAGGAGGTCCATTTCAAGGAAGGCCAGGAGGTCAAGGAGGGAGACGTCCTCTTCACGCTCGATGACCGTGCGTTGCGAGCGCAGCTCGCCCAGAGCGAGGCGACCCTGGAGCGCGACCGGGCCTCGCTCCAGCGCGCGAAGCTCGAGGTCGCGCGGCAGAGTGGGCTTGCGACGCGCGGCGTCGCGTCGGCGCAAAAGTTCGAGGACGTGGAGACCACGCTGGCGGTGTTTGAAGCCACCGTCCGCGCGGGCGAAGCGGCCGTCGAAAACGCCCGCGTCAACCTGGCCTACGCGACGATCGCGGCGCCGATCAGCGGCAGGACCGGATCGATCGCCTTCAAGAAGGGAAATCTCGTCAAGGCGACCGAGCTGTCCACCACGGTGCCGCTGGTCACGATCACGCAGCTGCGGCCGATCTATGTGACATTCACGGTGCCGGAGGGGCAGTTGGCGGCCCTGCGTGCGGCCGCGGGCAGCCTGCCGGTGGCCGCGGCCATCCCGAGCGAGCCGCAGGCGCCGATCACCGGCGCACTCGTCTTCATCGATAACCAGGTCGATGTCGCGACCGGCACCATCACGCTCAAGGCGGAGTTCGCCAATGACGATACCCGGCTGTGGCCCGGGCAATTCGTCAACGTCACCTTGACCCTCGGCATGCAGGCGGACGCCGTCGTGGTGCCGAGCGCCGCCGTCCAGATCGGGCAGAACGGCCCCTACGTGTTCCTGATCCGGTTGGACTCGGTCGTGGAAATGCGGCTGGTACGCGTCGACCGGGCGCTTGACAGCAGGACCGTCGTCGCCGAAGGGCTCGCGGCGGGCGACCGCGTCGTGGTCGACGGCCAGCTCCGCCTCGCCAACGGCACGCGGGTTGCCGTGCAGCGCGGCGAGGCGGCGCCGGCGCCGAAGCCGCCCGCGGTGCCGGTGGCGGAGCGCTAGCCATGAACCTGCCCGCGCTGTGCATCCATCGCCCGGTTATGACCACGTCGGTGACCGTGGCGATCGTGCTGGTCGGCCTCATCGGATACCTGTTCCTGCCGGTGGCGGCGCTGCCGAAGGTGGACTACCCGACCATCTCGGTGTCCATCGCCATGCCGGGCGCCAGCCCGACCACCATGGCGGCCTCGATTGCCACACCGCTGGAGCGCGAGTTCGCGGCGATTGCGGGCGTCGATTCGATCACCTCGGTGAGCGTTCTCGGCGTCGGCCGCATCACGGTGCAGTTCAACCTCAACCGCAACATCGATGCCGCCGCGCAAGACATCCAGGCCGCAATCGCCAACGCTTCACGCAAGCTGCCGGCCGAAATGACGACGCCGCCCAACTACCGCAAGGTGAACCCGACCGATACGCCAGTGATGTCGCTGACCCTGAAATCCGCGACCGTGCCGATGTCCACCATCAACGAATATGTGGAGATCAATATCGGCCAGCGCGTGTCGACGCTGCCCGGCGTCGCGCAAGTCTTCACCTACGGCTCGCAGAAATATGCGGTCCGGGTCCAGGTCGATCCGGACCTGCTCGCGATGCGCGGCATCGGGCTCGACGAGGTGCAGAAGGCGCTCGCCGCCGCGAGCTCCAACATGCCGGTCGGATCGCTCAACGGCCCGCAGAAGGCCGCAACCTTGCAAGCGGATACCGAGCTCACCAGAGCGTCCGCCTTCATGCCGCTGATCATCGCTTATCGCAATGGGGCGCCCGTTCGCCTCGGTGAGGTCGCGCGCGTCGTCGACGGCGTCCTCGGCGACAAGGGGGCGAACTGGTTCAACGGCGAACGCGCGATGTCGGTGCCAGTGCTTCGGCAATCCGACGCCAACACCGTGGAGGTCGCGGATCGCATCAAAGCGACGTTCGCGGCCCTGCGCGCCGAGATTCCCGGCGCGATCGATCTTGCCGTGCGCAACGACATGTCGGTGCCGATCAGGGCCGCGGTCAACGACATGCGGCACACGCTGCTCCTGACCGTGGTCCTGGTCGTCCTCGTGATCTTCGTTTTTGTGCGGCGTCTGTCGGCCACCGTCATTCCGGCGCTCGCCTTGCCGGTTTCCATCTTCGGCACGTTTGCCGCGATGTACCTTGCCGGCTACAGCCTCGACAATGTTTCGCTCATGGCCCTGACGCTTGCTGTCGGCTTCGTGGTTGATGACGCCGTCGTCATGCTCGAGAACATCGTCCGCCACAGCGAGGCCGGGCTTTCCCCCATGGAGGCGGCGCTCAAGGGCTCGCGCGAGATCACCTTCACCATCATATCGATGACCATGTCGCTGGTGGCGGTGTTCATTCCGGTATTCTTCATGGGGGGCGTCATCGGCCGCGTCTTCAACGAATTTGCCGTCGTGCTCGGGCTCGCCGTCCTGGTGTCCGGCTTCGTTTCATTGACCCTGACACCGATGCTGGCGAGCCGATTCCTGCGCGCCGACCATCACGTGGCCGAGACCGGCCTCGTGCTGCGCGTGCTGGAGCGCAGCTACCTGGCCATGCTGCGGAACTACGAATGGTCGCTGGAAGCGATCCTGCGCCATCCGCGATCGACCCTCGCGGTGACGGTCGCGACGATCGCGCTCACCGGCTATCTGTTCTACGTCATTCCGAAGGGCCTCTTCCCGGTCGAAGACACCGGTTTCCTCACCGTCGCCACCGAGGCGGCCGAGGACATCTCGTTTGCCGCAATGGTGGAGAAGCAGTCCAGGATCGATGCCATCATCCGGGCGAGCCCCTACGTCCTGAACTACAACAATGAGGTCGGGCAGGTGGGGGCCCGCATGGGCGTGAACGGCGGCGCGTTCTACGTCCAGCTCAAGCCGCGCAGCGAGCGGCCGTCCGTGACCCAGGTGATCCAGGAGCTGCGCCGTCAGGTCAGCGCGGTGCCGGGAATCAACGTGTTCTTCCAGCCGGTGCAGAACCTCAACATCGGCGTCCGGTCGAACCGCAGCGCCTACCAGTACACGCTCGCGTCCACCAACCTCGACGAGCTCTACCGCTTTGCGCCGCTGATCGAGGCGCAAATGCGCCGGCTTCCGTCGCTCCAGGACGTGGGCTCGGACCTGCAGATCAAGAATCCCCAGGCGGTCATCAATGTCGACCGCCAGAAGGCGGCCGCGCTCGGCCTCACTGCGGAGCAGATCCGCACCACGCTCTACAACGCGTTCGGATCGCGACAGGTGGCGACCATCCTCACTGCCAGCAACGATTATGCGGTCATCCTCGAGCTCGGCCCCTCGTTTCAGGAGAACACCGAGGCGCTGTCAAAGGTGTTCGTGCGCTCGAGCGCCGGACAACTGGTCCCACTCGGCACCGTCGCGAGGGTGAGCCAGGTGGCCGGCCCGTTGACCGTCACCCATCAGGGCCAGCTGCCGGCGGTGACGATCTCGTTCAACCTCGCGCCGGGCCTCGCACTCGGCGAGGCGATCGATCAGATCCAGAAGATGGAGCGGCAGCTCGCGCTGCCGGCCACGATCACGCCGGGCTTCTCCGGCACGGCGCAGGTCTTCCAGCAGTCGCTGCGCGGCCAAGGTTGGCTGCTGCTCGCGACCATCGTGGTGATCTACCTGGTGCTGAGCATCCTCTACGAGAGCTTCATCCACCCGATCACGATCCTGTCGGGGCTGCCGGCCGCCGGCGTCGGCGCTCTTCTGACGCTCATGCTGTTCAAGATGGACCTCAGCGTGATCGCGATGATCGCGGTGATCATGCTGATCGGCATCGTGAAAAAGAACGCCATCATGATGATCGACTTCGCGCTCGATGCGCAAAGGAACCAGGGGGAGACGCCGCAACGGGCGATCCGCCAGGCCTGCGTGCTGCGCTTCCGGCCCATCATGATGACCACGGTCGCGGCCATCATGGGCGGGCTGCCGATCGCGCTCGGTCTTGGCGCCGGCGCCGAGCTGCGCCAGCCCTTGGGCATCGCGGTGGTGGGCGGGCTTCTGACCTCGCAGCTCCTCACGCTCTACATCACGCCGGTGATCTATTTGTCCCTAGAGGACGCGAGGCGCGCCGTGTTGGGCTGGTTCGGCCGCGCGCCGGCCACGGCGCCGGCGCAGGCTGCGGAATAAATGCGCGGCCGGCGCTCGTCAGAGGCCCGAGATCGACACACGCGGCCAGTGTGGGGGACCCGACGTCCGGAAGTGGCCCGACTCTGCCGACTTGCGCGTTGCAGCAAGTCGTCGGCTATCTGAGGTACACCGGTCGTGATGCCAACATCGTCGAGGAGGCAGCCCTTGACCCAAGGCTGCCGGTCCGCCACGTCTGCTTTGAGGGTAAGTTTCCGAGGATAACCGGACGTGGCATGGACGCGAAAAGCGCTGAGAATTGACGCTCAGGGTATTGGACAATAGTCGTGTCACCGCACGGCATTTGCTAGACGGCCTTGCTTTGATCCGTAGGCTAATGTCCAACTGGCCAAAAATGGCCGAACATGCTTCGGTTAGATCGATAGGCTCAACGCCGACGAGTTCTCGAAGAAGCTTGTAGAACCTAGCCCAACTTTACCTGGTAAAGTTGGGCTAGACTGGGGCTGCGCGATTCTTCACTACACGGTGAAGCATGGCTCAACTAATCGAAAATCACGGCATCGTCGGCAATCTTCGAACGGCCGCCCTAATCGGACTGGATGGCGCGGTCAACTTTCTTGTGCTGGCCGCGGTTTGATAGTCCCACCATCTTTGCCTCGCTCTTAGATGACGAGCGCGGGGGCTGCTTTGAATTGATCCCGGTGCTGGACGATCCAAGACACCGGCAGCTTTACCTGCCAGATACCAATGTTCTGCTCACTCGCTTCTTGTCGCCTGACGGTGTCGCCGAAATCTCAGACTTTATGACCATTGAAGACTTGGACGCCGGCTCACGACTTGTCCGCCGCGTCAAGGCGGTGCGCGGCTCCATACACTTTCGGATGCGCTGCATGCCTCGTCTTGATTACGCGAGATTGACCCGGAGATCCGCGCGGAGGCGGGTAAAGTCATCTTCATGGGCGGCGACAACTTGGCCTTACGCCTTCGCGCGAGCGTGCCGGTGGATGTCAGCAACGGCGCAGCAGTGGCAGAATTCGACTTGGCTGCCGGGGAGTCCGCCTCCTTCATCCTGGAGGACGCATCATGCGGCGAGAACAGTATCTCGGCCGACCCGGGGTATGTGAGCGCCGCATTCAAGGAGACGTCCGACTACTGGCGCCAGTGGGTGCGGCGTTCAACCTATCGCGGCCGCTGGCGTGAGATAGTCAACCGCTCCGCTCTTGCCCTGAAGCTACTGACCTCGAGCGAGCACGGTTCCATAATCGCGGCGTTAACCTTCGGGCTGCCGGAAGAGATCGGCGGCATTCGCAACTGGGACTACCGCTACACTTGGCTGCGAGACGCCGCCTTTACGATCTACGCTTTCCTGCGCCTTGGGCACGTGGAGGAGGCGAATGCGTTCGTGCGCTGGCTCGGCGAACGTGGAAGCCGATGCGGTGCGGACGGTACGCTGCACCTGATGTACACCTTGGACGGGCGCGCGGTCCTTACGGAAGCGGAGCTGCCGCACCTCCGCGGTTATCGTGGCTCCGCACCGGTGCGCATAGGCAACGCAGCGCTAAAGCAGCTGCAGCTCGACATCTACGGAGAGCTGATGGATGCATTGTACCTTTCGGACAAATACGGTGAGCAGGTATCTTGGCAGACTTGGCTGGGTATTACACGTTCGATGAAGTGGCTGACGCATAATTGGCAGCGGCCAGACGAAGGCATCTGGGAGGTGCGCGGCGGCCGGCGGGAGTTCCTTTATTCTCGTCTCATGTGCTGGGTTGCATTCGATCGCGCAATCCGCCTTGCGCGTAAGCGGGGCCTGCCGGCGCCCCTGGTGGATTGGCTCGAAACTCGCGATGCAATCTATCAGGAGATCCACGCGAAATTTTGGGACTCACAGCAGGGCGCCTTTGTCCAGAGCAAGGGAAGCACGGCACTGGATGCTTCCTGCCTGTTAATGCCACTCGTGCGTTTCGTCAGTCCTACGGACCCGCGCTGGCTCTCCACGTTGAAAGCAATCGGTGATCGGCTCCTTGATGACAGCCTGGTCTACCGTTATTCCAGCGACGCTGGAATCGATGGACTGCGGGGAGGCGAGGGCACGTTCAACATATGCACTTTCTGGTACGTCGAGTGTCTTGCTCGTGCCGGCGATGTCAAGCAGGCACGATTCCTTTTCGAAAAGATGCTGGGCTACGCTAACCATGTCGGGCTCTTTTCAGAGGAGCTCGGTCCTGCTGGTGAACACCTTGGCAACTTTCCGCAAGCCTTCACCCATCTCTCTCTCATCAGCGCGGCATATTACCTGGATCGAGCGCTGTCCGGTCAGGAGGGCCACAGTTGAGCCTTCCATGACCTGGAGCAGCGCGGCCCCGACTTTGCAGAAAAAAGGGCCGAAGTGCTGTGCGTCTAACAGTCGCAAAGCATCCGCACGTAGCTCCGATCGAGATCGGGTCGCACCGCAGCGGTCGAACGCGCTTCCGCGTTAAAAGCGAGTTCCAGTGGAACCAAATGGCCCATACAGCTTTCCGACACAAGAGCGCAGCGAAATGGCTATCGAATGATCGAACGGCGCAGCATGCGGTCGACGGAGAATTTTCAGTGAGTGACCTGAAAGGAAAAGTAGCGGTCGTGACCGGCGCATCGAAGGGTATAGGCGCGGCGATTGCCAAAAGCCTGAGCGCGGCTGGCGCCGCAGTGGTGGTGAACTATTCCTCCAGCAAAGATGGCGCGGATCGCGTTGTCGCTGACATCAAAACGAACGGCGGTAAGGCCATTGCCATCAAGGGCGACGTCGCTAAAGCGGCCGACGTGCGGCGACTGTTTGCTGAAACCAAAAAAGCCTTCGGCACGCTCGACGTGCTGGTGAACAATGCTGGCGTCTACAAGTTCCAACCACTGGAAGAGATCACCGAGGATGAGTTCTATCGCGAGTTCAACATTAATGTGCTGGGTACGATCCTTGCCACAAAGGAAGCGGTAAAGCACTTCGGGCCGAATGGCGGCAGCGTCATCAACATGAGTTCAATCGCAAGCGCAGGACTGCCCGAGGCCACGATCTACTCCGGGTCCAAAGGCGCGGTCGATGCGATTACGCGTGGGCTCGCGACCGAGTTGGGGCCTCGAAAAATCCGAGTCAACGCTATCGCGCCGGGCGGCGTCGAGACCGAGGGCACGCACAGCGCCGGCATCATGGGCAGCGATTTCGAGAAGGCGATGATCGCAGGCACACCACTTGGTCGCATCGGACAGCCGGACGACATCGCCCGCGTCGCCGTTTTTCTTGCCTCCGATGATTCCTCCTGGCTTACAGGAGAAAGAGTAGCGGCGTCGGGCGGCTTATCGGCCGGCGCGCAAGCGCCGTAAACCCCGGCCCCCGTTGCCGACCTCCTCGCGGGCGGGGTTATTAGCCCTCCGCGAGCATCACGTGCTCTATCGGTACCAGCAGTAGCCACGCCGGCAAACGCGCTGATGTGGGTAGAGGAAGGCAGGACCGAAACAGAATCGATACCAATGATATCCGGTCTCGCCCCGGCGGTAGCAACCGGCACTGGCATCGGCGGGCACAGACCTACAGCCGACAGGGCCGTGGTGGCGACAGAGAGAATAGCAAGCCTACGCATATTTCTCTCCTTATGCGCGACTAAGGCCCCCTTGGTCCCCGAGATGCAAAGGTTAGCGCTCGCCCTCTCCAGTCGGAAGGGCGGCATGCTGTCATCCTGTTTGGCGACGTGTCTTCCCGGACTGGTAGATTGCGCACGACTCCATCGCTTGGGGATCTCTCGCAGCTCTGGCAGCACGGCCTAGAGCACCGCGCGTCCGCGGCTCATAAGAGCGGCTCGCTCCCAATCCAACCTCACGGAGGGATCACTCTGACCTGCTGCAATTTCTTTTTTCAATCAAAATGAAACAAGGATAGAGCTAATTGCGGAGCGAGCCGCCCGCCGCATCAAAGAGCATTCTAGCTCCGACGAACCGGCTTAGGACGCCGACCAGTTTCAACCTCATCGGTCTCCTTGCGTCCAGTCGATCGGCCCCGCGCCGATGGCGCAAGGGGCTTACTGCCTGATCTTTGCTCCAGAGGCGTTCGGCCCAGCTGGAGCTTTACCGATGGCGCTGGCGGCTTCTCGCCGGGCGTGCCGTTGGGCTGCTTGGGCATGTGAAGCCAATGCCGGGTCACAGTGACACGTTCCCGAGCAACTGAACGGGCGCGCTCCGGACGTGGCGACGGTCTGCGCGGTCAACCTTCAAGCGCTCGCTTGCCGACGTCTGTGATCACCATGCGCTCAATCTTGCAATGCCCTGTTCTCAGCGTCTCGGTCACCACCGTTGCAAGCCCAGCGAGCACAAGCATTGCCAGCATATCGGAGGAAAACCCATGGCCGAGCACAAGCATATGTTCGGTGGTGCCGCGCGGATTGCCGGCGAGCAATTGGAGTGCTCGATGCCATTCCGAACTAAGGCGAGTTTTGTGTGGCAACCGCGACTGTAAGGTCCTCATCGGATATTCCTCCGAAGAGACACCGCATCGGCGCTAGCCATGATCACGTTTTTACGGATTGTCCGTCGGGCGCGCGACTTTCTGGTCAAATTCGCTGATCCAGCCGTTACCGACGTTGAGCACGGTCCATGGCCTCACCTATTCCACTTCTCGCTGCGGGCCCGCTGCACCGCGATGCTGGTGGGATTGCGGACCTTGATCCAGACCGGGCACGGACCGGATCTCGATAGGTGCCGTCTATAGCTCCTCGACTTGTCGTCTTAGCGTGCAATATCTTCCGTTTTCTGAAGTGACCCAGATATGCTGACTCGCGGCGGTTCTCGACCGGAGGTCGCCCTGAATGCCGAATTCGAGTAGCAGCTCAAGTTACCGGTCATATCTCCATGAAGCTAAAGGAGTCTCACATGACGAGGCCTTGGTTTGTTGTGGCCGCACTCGCGGCATCCGCGGCTCTTCTGCCATTGATCGTCGCCGCCCAGGCGCCATCCGACACCGGGCCGCCCCCTTACCGGCCGAGCCTGGCCGACCTCATGAACACCACCGTCCAGCTGCGTCACGTCAAGCTCGCCTTCGCGGGCCGCGAAAAGAACTGGGTCCTTGCAGCGTACGAACTAAAGCAATTGTCGGATGCGTTCGATCGGCTGTCGCTCCAGTGGCCGCAGTGGCGCCAGCAGCGGATCGTGGAACTGATAGAGACCATCGTAAGGGATCCGCTATTCGAGCTCGACTTCGCCATCAAGAACAAGGATGAAGCCAAGTTTACCGAGTACTATGGCCATTTGACTGATGCCTGCAACGCCTGCCATCAGGCAGCGCTGCAGACTCCGGTAGTCATCCAGGACCCCAAGGAATCGATGTTTCCGGACCAGGACTTTCGGCCGAAGCAGTAACTCGCTGACGCGTTCGGGCTGGCGCTACGCCACTCGCGCGCTGACGCGCCCTGGCATTTGGGACAATGCCGATTGCGACAGCTAATGGGCGTTACCCATTAGCTGCTTATGGGCAAATTCCGTAATGGGGAGTTCGGATTGATCAGGATTTTAGGGGCTTTGGACCCATCGGCGCCGGAGGGCGGCCTTGAAGCCATAATCGGCTGGGCGGGGATGACGAACCCGGCCCGGAAGACGCTTTAACTTCATGCTTCAGCGTGGATAGCCCCGCCTCGGTCGCAACAACAGCGAGCGATCGTCGCAGCGACGGGATTTCAACGCCGTGTAAAGGCGATATGTTCTTCTCGCAATTGGTTGGTCCGACCTTACGGCGGGGTCGCAATCC
>Ga0209648_10005651_pt1 | contig 10729 bp, 14 predicted proteins | sample GraSoi2013_115cm_FD_185830 | JGI IMG/M metagenome (GOLD analysis project Ga0209648, IMG submission 185830) | Grasslands soil microbial communities from the Angelo Coastal Reserve, California, USA - Sample 9_17_2013_115cm (SPAdes) (version 2) | ecosystem: Environmental > Terrestrial > Soil >...
TATTGGTCACGCGCGTGAGTGGACGGGAAGCCGACTCAGTCCACTCACGCGCGTGACCAATAAACATCTTCTGCCAATCTACGACAAGCCCATGATCTATTACCCGCTACAGACCCTAGTCGAAGCTGGAATCCAGGACATCCTGATCGTGACCGGGGGCAACAACGCGGGAGACTTTCTGCGGCTGCTGCGCAACGGAAAAGACTTCGGCCTGAAGCAACTCAGCTTTGCCTATCAGGAAGGCGAAGGTGGCATCGCGGATGCGTTGCGGCTAGCGGAACACTTCGCGGCGGGCGAAAGGGTTTGCGTGATCCTGGGCGACAACATCCTGGAGAGCGGCATCCGGACGGCACGAGAGAAGTTTGAACGGCAAACGGGAGGCGCGCTGATCCTGCTGAAGGGTGTGCCGGACCCGGAGCGCTTCGGAGTGCCGGTGTTTGATGGTAAGCGTATTGTGCGCATCGAGGAAAAGCCCAAAGTTCCAGGCTCGCCCTACGCGGTGATAGGTGTGTATTTCTACGACGGAACGGTGTTCGACCGGGTGCGGACGCTAAGACCCTCAGGACGCGGAGAGTTCGAAATCACGGACGTCAATAATTCATTTCTTTTCCAGGAGCAACTCAGCTACGACGTCATCGAGGGCGGGTGGACAGACGCAGGAACGTTCGAATCGCTCTGGCGCGCCACGAAGATGGTGCGCGAGAAGGCGCTGCTGGCCGAGGAACTGAAGCTGGCAGCGGCGTCGGCGCGCTGACAAGGTAAAAACTTCACAAGGTGGCGAATTACTACGCGCCGGAATATGACCGCGGACAGCAGTGGAACGACCCGGACGTGGGGATTGCCTGCCCCATCGCGGAGGGCGAAGCAATTCTTTCGGAAAAGGACTGGAAGCAGCCGCGGTTCCGAGAATTGCGGAGTTATTTCGAGTAAGAGAGGGGTTCCAATGGCAAGAGTGTTGGTAACGGGAGCGGGAGGGCACCTCGGAACGACGTTTGTTCCGGGGCTGCTTGAGCAGGGTATCAAGTGCGGGCAAACATGTTGACAGACGTAGGGGAAACGGCAGCGGTCATGATTCAGGAATCAGCCCGATGAAGATTTTTGTCACGGGTGGTGCCGGATTTATTGGCTCCAACTTTATTCGATATGTCCTCGAGACCAGCAAGGATGTTTCGATCGTCAACTATGACAAGCTCACGTACGCGGGAAATCTCGCAAATCTTGAATCGGTAGCGGACAATCCCAATTATGAATTTGTAAAGGGCGACATCTGCGATGCGGCCGCTGTAGAAGAGGTGATGCGTGGTTGCGACGCCGTTATCCATTTCGCTGCCGAGTCCCACGTCGATAGAAGCATCTACGAACCAGCTCCTGTAATTCAGACCAACGTCACCGGTACTTTCGTTTTGCTCGAGGTGGCGCGCAAAATCTCGGTGTCGCGGTTTGTGCACGTTTCCACCGACGAAGTGTATGGTGATATTCCGCCAGGGGTCTTCGCCGATGAAAATTTTCCGCTGCAACCGAGCAGTCCGTACTCCGCGTCGAAGGCGGCCTCTGATCTCCTGGTTCGGTCGTACGTCCGCACTTACAAGTTTCCCGCGGTGATCACGCGGTCGTCAAACAACTACGGTCCTTATCAGTTCCCCGAGAAATTTGTGCCGCTCATGATCACAAATGCCCATAGCGACAAGGCTCTCCCTGTTTATGGCGACGGCAAGCAGCAACGGGATTGGCTGCATGTCGAGGACAACTGTCGAGGGATTCTTTCAGCCTTGGAGAAAGGCAAAATCGGGGAGGTTTACAACATCGGCGGTCTAGATCTCGAGGAAAACCTAACACTGGTCCGACGCATCCTCAAACTGACAGGAAAGTCCGAGAGCTTAGTGTCATATGTGCAGGACCGCCCGGGTCACGACCGTCGTTATGCTCTGAACTGCAAGAAAATAGAAACCGAGCTAGGCTGGAGCCCAGCCATTTCTCTGGGAGATGGCCTCCGCCGGACCATTGACTGGTATAAGAGTCATGGGCAGTGGCTTGCTGGTGTTCGCAGTCGCGAGTACCTCTCATATTACGAAAAGTACTACGAAAATCGTGAGAGTTCTCTTCGTGCGATTGCCCGATCCGGATCAGTAGCTTCTGATTGATCTGTCAACGGTTAACACTCGGGCCTTGCGGCAAATGTGCGAACAAGCGAGCATCGGAGTTAATGCAACGAATCGAGACATCCCTTCCGGGCGTGCTTGAGCTGCGACCGGTCGTCCATCGCGACACGCGCGGCTTTTTCATCGAAACCTACCATCAAGCGAAGTTCACCGATTTTGGCATCGCGGATGCCTTTGTTCAAGACAACCATTCACGTTCCATCAAGGGGACGCTTCGGGGTCTTCACTACCAACTAGGTCACCCACAATCGAAACTCTGCCGCGTCGTGGAAGGCGAAGCGCTAGACGTCGCAGTTGACATACGAGTCGGGTCACCGAACTTCGGAAAATGGACAAGCGTCCTTCTCTCTGCGAAAGAGCAAAATCAGATTTATGTTCCGATTGGGTTCGCGCACGGCTTCTTGACGCTAACGGGTTCAGTTCAATTCCTTTACAAATGCAGCGACTTTTACAATCCAGCAGATGAACACGGCATCGCGTGGAATGATCCAGCCATTAAAATATGCTGGGGCATTACTGCTCCGATCATTTCTGATAAAGACGCAGAATATCCAACGCTCGCTCAAGTTCCTCGCGAGTGTCTACCGAGGTATCAAGAGAAATGAGGCCTCTGATCCTGCTGACAGGGAAGAATGGCCAAGTTGGCGCGGAACTTTTGCGTCTCTTGCCCCAACTGGGTGAAGTGGTTGCGCTCGGCCACGATCAATTAGATCTTTCGAATCCTTCTGACATCCGCAGGACAATACGAGAAGTTCGACCGCAACTTATCATCAATGCGGCCGCATATACGGCAGTAGATCAAGCGGAAACAGACGAAACGACGGCACGAGCCGTCAACGGGGAGGCCCCCAGGTTGATGGCCGAGGAAGCCGCGAAAATTGGTGGGGTTCTGGTCCACTACTCGACCGACTACGTCTTCGACGGGTCTAAGAAAACACCTTATGATGAGATGGATTCTGCAAATCCCATCAACGTATACGGGAAAACGAAATTTGCCGGTGAGCAAGCTATTCGCAGTTCTGATTTGCCTCATCTGATATTCCGGACAGCCTGGGTCTATGCCACGCGGGGCCGCAATTTTCTGCTGACCATTTTGCGCCTTGCAACCGAACGCGAAGAGCTAAGGATTGTAAGCGATCAAGTCGGAGCCCCAACCTGCGCTTCAGACGTAGCAGCCGCAACGACCAAAGTCCTGACCAATCTATGTGATAAGAATGACCGTGGTTTTGTTTTTTCCGAGGTTAGTGGAACTTACCATATGAGCGCTGCAGGTCAAACGACATGGTATGACTTCGCCAAAACTATTCTCGAGAGAGCAGAAGCCACATCACACAATCTGGACTGGTTCGCTGCGGCTACTACGGGACGCCGGTTGATTGCACGGCGTGTTATCCCCATCTCCGCGGAAGAATTTGGATCTCTCACGCATCGCCCGGCCTATTCAATTCTTTCGAACGCCCGCCTCACTCAGACTTTCGGTGTTGCACTGCCAGACTGGCGTGCTCAACTGCAACGCTGCTTCGTTTCCGATAGTGCCGCGGCCAGTCGTAGCGCAGGCTAGACCGACTTAACCTGCTCTTCTCTTGACCGCCCTCCCTTAGCAAGTCTCCAACACTCCGAACCAGCCCCGCGATGGTGCTCCGCAATTCGCTGGCGATCCTCTCGCATGCCTGACGACACCCTACGATCGATCTTGGTCCCCTTTGAGTTTTGAATTTCCGTTCGTGTCGCATATCCTGTTGGGCACGTCGATTCTACCGGCGCCCTCCGTGACATTTGCCGTGACAACCGACGCAGAGCGTAATCAAGTTGTGCATCACATCGCCACCGAGCTGGCTCCTGCGTCTTATGTGATGGACCTCCAAGCCTTCCATGGAACCGCACTCTTGGCACCGCCAGCCATCCCGTTCCAGGACCCGGTTTCGGACTATTGTGTATTCTTCCGGGTTCAGTTTGAGCCTAGGTTGCTTTTGACGTAGACGCACTGGATTTATTGAACTTTGCATAATTAAATCTATTGTTGGGCCTCTCCCAGCTTGGCCCCCGCAAGAAAATCGGCGCAAATCATCTCCAGGCAATACCCCCTAGACTTATCGGTTCCAAGCATCAGGCCGGCAGTTTCGAGAGCTTTCTCGACGATGGGTAACTGGCTCTTGTAAAGCTTGAAATAGACAATCTCCCAAGCCTCTGTTTCTTTTCCGGTAAGATGCCGTTCCACCTCTCCCTTAAATCCTTCCTTCGGTAGTTCCCTCGCTTTGTGCAACCAGGTTGCACAATCGAATTTCTCCCCGTCCTTCCTTGCCAGTTTGACCAGTTCTATCGCTTTACTCCAACCTACTTCGCGAAGCTGTTGTTTCGGAATTTTCGTCAAGTTCTCGTGGATCGCCATCAAGTAATAGGCTTTTCGACGCGATTCCGGAAAGCGATTCTCTAGAAACTCATCAAAGGATTTCAGTTTCTCTAACCTCCAGTACTGCTTCGACCTGACCTCACACAAGTATTCCCCCAGCTCTACAAATCGCGCGTCCTTCTCTCGCTCTTTGGTCTTCTCCCAACTCAAGATCTCGTCGATCTTGCCCAAGACGAAGACTGCCCGCCGATGATTTAATTCCGGTGCCACGGCAGTCCGTCCGTTAATCCACAAGCTCGTCAAGCCAATCAAGGTCGCTCGCTCCTGCCTTGCGCACCAGATTCGTGTCGATTAACGGCTGGTTATTCAAGCAGAGCCCTAGATGTGGGCAACTCAGGCAGCCGTTTTGGGGAAAGCGGATGCCGGTGTGCGAAACAAACTGAGCCCCTTCGATCTGGCCGATCGTCGTCTCCACGAGGCGCCCGAACTCTTGGCGCTGCTCTTCCGAGATCGTAGCTCTCAAGTATTGAATCTCGGGAGCGTGTTTCCGGACGAAGACGACCAGTGCTACCTCGGGAATCCCGCTGATCCAGGAGTAACAAATAAGTTGCGGGTCGAGCGAAAGCAATCCTTCGGGCTCCGTAGAATAGCGACTGGTTGTGGTCTTCCAGTCGATCAGGCAGTGCTGGCCATCGACCTCCCCGATGGCATCAAGATAGGAGACGAATTCGCTTCCGCCCAGCAGTGCCCGCAGCATTTTGATTTGCAGATTCTGTTTCGGACTGCGAATGTGTACGCGATTATCCCGAGCAAATGTTTCGAGCAAATGCACGCCTTGGTGGAAGAGGCGGTCCCAGGATTCTCCTTTACGGTATTCAAAAGGACCGTCGTGGTATGCATTCCATTCCTTGAAAAGCACAGCAGCGCTATCCTCTTGACAAAAGTAAGCACCCAGAGCTTTTTCAAAACAGCGACCGAAGACCATCGCTGCCCGTGTCTCTTTTTCCCGCCACCCATCCAGGTAACGGTAGCGATAGCTGCGAGGGCAGCGAAGATACTGGCTAATTTGCGTGTAGCTATAGACCATCACTGCCTCCTTGCCCATCGCCGTGGGCCAGTGATGTGCATTCAAGTGCCTCCCAGTCTGCCTCAGGAGCGAAGGCATCGAGATTTTGGTAAGAGCGTCCGTTCAAAGTTGTATATGAGGTCCGGACGACCCCGCGAAGTTTGCAAAGCGCTTTTTCATCGACCTGATCATCCTTGAGGAGCTGTGCGTCGTAACCAAAATCTTGAAGAAACCTGTTGAGTTTCCAGAGAGCTCTTTCGGTGCAGTACAGTCGCCCGTTGAATGACCGGGATTGGAAAGCTTTGGGTTCCAAAACGACAAATCGGATCTCTACGAATGGTTTCTGTGGATGCCATCGGTAGCGAGCCCTATCCACCCGAACAAGGAATAATCCATCGAGCTTGTTTTCGACTCCCCGCTGATTCAAATGCAGGCCTTGAATCTGCCGCCTCATGGTTTCACCTCCACAGGCTGAGCATAGGAATTGAGTTTGCAGACCAAACCGTCCCTGTTTTCCTTCGCAGCGGTCGCAAGGTGGGAGATGAAGGATTCAACTAGGTCCCGGCTTGCTTCCTTCAGGGTGGGTGTGCCGCAGAAGTCCGCGGCGTACGCTTTGACCAAAATGGGATCGAGGTTGTACTGGCGGATTAAGACACAGAGCCGGTCCCGCAGTTTGGGTTGCCCGTTACTCGAACCATTCGAGCTAGAAGGCTTTACGGACTGGGTCCTCTCCCCGGCAGGACTGGGCGAGTTGGTCAGCCAGCCCAACTCCTCAACAGAGCAGAGACCAATCCCGTAGGCCTTGCGCAGGGCTCGATTGACGGCGCGTGTCTCAGCGACGCGCATCTCGGCGCCGCGGACCAGGGGAGATGTATTTGTGGGATCGGCATCGCCATAGCCGACAAAGCCCTTCGAATCAGTAGACTTGTAGACGGTCGCGCAAAAAACCCAGCGGAACGAATCTGGGTCACAGAACTGGCGAACCAAACGTGTCTGGATGCCTGCACAACGATTTCGCCGTGCGAGCCGCATGAGGCCACTGTGAGTGATATACCACTTGCCGTCCAGGAGGCTCAAATCACCGAGAGCGATTGATAGATGAAACTCCTGAGTCAGCGACTTGAGGGTCTTTACTTGGTCGACGGAGATCGCCCAGGTTCTGCGGGCAGAGCGAATATTTTGCAACGTAAGCGCATACCGATAGGGTTTCCTTCCTGCATCTTCAAGCTTCTTTTCGACGCTCATGAGCCCCCCCTCCTTTATCGTTTCTAGTAGAAACGTATAGTAACTATACGAAACGCTTATGTCAAGTTGTTTTCTCTTGTTAAAGCTTTCTTTCACTAGCTATCATGTGGCACATGGCGAGAAAGGTGTTTCTGGGTATTCGGATCGATCCTGAGCTTAAGACGATGCTTGAGGAAATCGGCGAAGGTGAGACAAGAAGTGTGTCTCAGATCTGTGAGTTCCTCTTGAAAAAAGGAGTGGACGCTTACAAGAAGGAAGGCCCCAAGTACTTCAAGCGCTCGGCCTCGCACCACAAGAAGCAGACCTCGCAATAGTGCTCGGTCTTAAAAGCAACGCGTGTGGCACTCCGGCGGGCAGCGTCCAAAGCACCGAGTGATGACGACTTGCATTCTGTGAAAGGCAAAGATCCTCTTGACTTCCAGGGACTTCTGGATACAATGGCGAACAGACAGCGAAACCCGGTCGGGAGAAGGGATTAGTGCCCCAGTATGCACACCCTTTCCCATGCAGTCCATGTAAGGTGAAGGACTCTTTTTAAGTTGGTGTGGAATTCTGGGCCCCGCATTCGTTGCGGTGCCTGGCAGGTATCGTGGAGGACAGACGCTGTACCCGGTCTGTCCTCCCTTTTTTTTGGAGGCAAGAGTGAAGGAAGAACGACCAAATGAAATATCTGGAGATTCGGAGCCGGGCGTGATCCACGTTCCTGGCAATGGAAGCGGGGGCCCAATTCCACAAGGGTCTCAATCACTTCCCTGTGAAAGATCCGCCTCGGCGACAGCAGTTGGGAGTGAGACTGGCCAGTCAGTGCTGAGCCGAAATGCTGGTGGTCCTCGAACCATTAAAGGTAAGCAAAGAAGCAAGCGCAATGCGCTCAGGCATGGAATCTTTTCCGACATTGCGCTCCTCGATGGAGAGTCCCGCGTGAAATATAATTCGCTGTGGAGCGGTCTGCGCGAAGCATTCCAGCCGATAGGAGAACTTGAAGAAATACTTGTTGAAGATCTGGCAATTAATCGATGGCATCGTCGTCGCCTGATTCAGGCCGAAGTCGCCGAGATTCGAAAGGCCACCGAGTTCATGCAGTGGGAGCATGAGACTCGCGAATGCAACGAAGTCAACGAAATTGGCAGTCAAATGTCAGAGCATCCGTGGAGTGAACATGAACTAATCTCGAAAATTGACAACCCGCTGGTCCTGCAGCGCTGTTTGGATCTTCTTGCAGAGTTGCGCCGGCTATTTGCGAAAAATGGCTTCACTGATAATCATACCAAGATACTGGGCTGCATCTATGGGAATTCTTACCTGACGAATCTGGGCGATAACCTGTACAGCGAATATAAGCTTTGGCGTAACGCCGCGGAAGCTTCCGAAGATAACCGACGCGCAGAAGGTTATGTATCTCCGGAGCAATGCAAATCCAACGTCCTCCAGGCGATCGACAGGGAGATTCGCCAACTGAAGCGATATTCGAAGTTGTTGGCCATGATCGAGACGGACCGTATGGAGATCGAAGCATTGCGCCTCGTCGTTCCCGAGTCGCCTGCACTCGATCGGCTGCTCCGCTACCAAGCGAGCCTCGATCGGTCCTTCGACCGAACGCTAAGCCAGCTCGAACGCTCGCAGCGGATGCGGTTGGGCCAACCGGTCCTGCCCAAGCTCGAGGTTCGCCATTCGCTTTCCATAGAACCGCACTCTTGACACCGCCAGCCATCCCGGTCGAAGACGCATTTTCGTACGATTGCGTACTCTTTCGGATCCAGTTTGAGTCTCGGCCAGGTTTGTTGCCTCCCCGCTCCAACCTCGTAGGCTACGTGCGATGGGGCGCACGGTCTGACAGCTTTCCTCCTTCAGACAATCATTTCAACAGCTTCAGTTCGCACTCCGAGTTGCCGACCGTTCGTCCGGAATGCGGCGGAAGGGCACGCACTTCTGCGAGAGTCATCCGTTGCTCATATCATGCGAGGCATAGAGCATTCCCACTTATTTCCACAGTTTTTGTAGAGGACGCGACGTTTATACTTTGCCTTGAGCTGCTTAAAATAGGAGTGTTGAGCGGAGTCGCGAAAGAATGGCCGTCGGCACAGTCCCCGTGGCCATGGAAAGCGGCGTTTCTGCGAATCCAGTATGAGCTTACGAAGAAATCGAATTGGCGGAAGACTGCAAACCATCAAATCGCACGCTGAGGTCGCCATAGCTGCGAGTGAAAGGACGCTCGATATCGTGAGCGAGGATGAGGTTTTCTCCTTCGGGATGCCGACGCCGGAATGCAGCGAGGTTTGTGGGATCGAAATTGTTCGCGGACCATTTGCACTCGATGGCCAGCGGTTTCTTTCGGCGGGTAGCAAGAACAAAGTCCACTTCGTGCCCGCGCTTGTCTCGCCAGTAAAACACTTCTCGGCTCTGGGAGCGGGCCATGATCTCATTCAACACGAAATGCTCCCATAGCAGCCCGAGGTCGTCGTCCCGCAAATCCTGCCAGCCACGGTAGTAGCAGCTGAAGCCTGTATCGAAGCCATAGACCTTTGGCGCGGCAACAATCTCCGTGGGCCGACGAGTACTGAATGGCCGAATCACGTGAGCAACGAATGTTGCCTCCAGAACACGGAGGTAGTTCGTGATGGTCGGACGGCTCACTTCGCACGGACTCGCAAATCGAGTGGCGTCAAAGATGCCGCCGCTTTGTGCCATCACGAGCTCTGTAAATCGCTGGAACGAATCTCGCCGCTCCAAGCGAAAGAGCTCCTGGATGTCCTTCGCCCAATAAGCGTCCATCCATTCCTGGAAATCGCGTTCTGGGAGTCTATCCGGCAGAAGGAACGGGGGCAGTCCGCCTCGCAGAAAACGGTGTTTCAGATCCGTCCTCTTCGCATCGTCCATGTCGGGAAGGCACATTGGCGTCAGCCAGAGGTCTCTCTTGCGTCCGGCGAGCGTATCTCTGAATTTCTTGGAGGCGCCCAGAGTGGAGGGGCCAGTTGCGATAATGTGCGTGCTGGGATAATGGTCGGCTGCAATCTTCAGTAACTCGGAGGGGTTTTGCAGCCGATGGATTTCGTCCAGTACGATCCGCTTGCCGCGCAGACCGTCGAGGAAACTCTGAGGGTCGAGCATCATCCGGCGAATGCGGGGTAGTTCGCAGTCAAAATACTCAGTATCGGGCAGGTCCTGGCATAGATAGGTCTTCCCGGCTCGGCGCACGCCAGCGAGCCAGACAACGGATCTTTCTTTCCATGCCTGGTTGAGCAAGTTCATCCAGAAATGCCTGTGCACCATATGTAACCAACCTTGCATATAGTAGCACTAAACGCAAACGGCATTACGAAGCAGGAATAGCGAATATCAGAATACGGCCGTGCTCCTTCAGCATGGCAGTCCCCCTGGTTTAGGCAGGTGGTCCGCGCGAAGGTTACGGTCTTTCTGCGATGGTGTAATAGCAGGAAAATCTCCCTCGGAAAGATTGCCAGATGGCTTAACGAACATGGGCCAAGTCCTTCCAAGGGAACGGCGTGGCATAAATCTACCTTGCGATACCTTCTCGACCGGTCTCCTGATTCCGGAGAGGATGTACGGATTAATACGGTGATGAAGCTTCTGAAGAGCCTCCGCTGGGTAGAGAGAAATCAACAACCATGGGTAGACCTGATCACAGCATTATCGGAATCAACTAAGGAGCGATCGCGCCGCGTGTGGGAGATGCACAGGCTCCTGCTTCCACCATTTCGGGCGCTGTCCGCTTATCTGGTCGAAACACTACCTTTCTGCTCGTGTTGCTACATAATTCTCATCGCCACATAACTGCGGAACTTTCGCCGCGAAGACAAAAGCCCGCGGCGTCTTCTCGTACCAGCTCTTCACCCTTGCAGCGGTCGGTGTGCCATAAAATGTGCTGTCAACCTCGACCGTTTGAAATCG
>Ga0209648_10005653_pt1 | contig 10726 bp, 8 predicted proteins | sample GraSoi2013_115cm_FD_185830 | JGI IMG/M metagenome (GOLD analysis project Ga0209648, IMG submission 185830) | Grasslands soil microbial communities from the Angelo Coastal Reserve, California, USA - Sample 9_17_2013_115cm (SPAdes) (version 2) | ecosystem: Environmental > Terrestrial > Soil >...
GATGGTAGAGTCGAGGATGGGCGCGGTAGCTTGGGCCATTCGGCAACGCTCCGTTTCCCATCCCCGCTCATCGAACCGGACGTGCCCGATTAAGGCATCCGGCTCTCCGACCGGTTTCACCGTGAGGCACACAGCGGGGCCGTTAGGGCAGGCGTTCGAGACGCAGCAGACCGAGCGCTTCATAGACGACTTCACAAGAGAATCGCTGGGTGCCACGCCCTGCCACCTTGTGCCGTCTGGCGAGGAAGTCGCGCACGCGCTCATAGACGTATCGGTCAACGCTGCGGAATGCCGATCGGCGCGTCCCGTGGCAGAAGTAGTTCGACCAGCCAAGCAGAGAGCTGTTCAGCGTGTCGCGCACTTCGGGCCACGGATCGTGATTGCCAGGCACCAGCAGATTGCCCACCTTCGTCTTGAACCGTTGCATGCTCTTCTTGGACGGGCTCGCGCTCAGATACCATTGGCCGTTCGCTTTGTAACGGTGAGGTCCGAACGAGTAGCCGAGGAAGTCGAAGCGTTCTAGCCGAGCGTTCCTCAACGAGGTCTTGGCTTCGTTGAGTGTCAGCCCGAGCCGTGTCATCACCGTCTTCGTCCACGCCAGGGCCTCGGCCGCACGTCCGCGACTGAGGATGACGAAGTCGTCGGCGTACGCGATGACGTGTGCACGGAACGCATCCCCGCGCCCGGTCAGCCGCCAGTACTTCAGGAACCGGTTCATGTAGATGTTGGCGAGCAGTGGGCTCGCGACGCCGCCCTGGGGCGTGCCGCGCGTGTTGCCCTTACCACCACCGATGCGCCGACTCCTGCCGTTATCATCCCGTTCCTCGATCGGCGCTTTCAGCCACAGCTTGATCAGCCGGAGCACGTGCCGGTCCACGATGCGACGAGCCACTGATTTCAGAAGCTGGTCGTGGGGGATCGAATCGAAGTATCGGGACAAATCGGCATCGACCACGTCGGAGTAGCCCCGGCAGATCAGCCGGTGCACTTCCTTGACCGCGTCCACCGCTCCGCGAACGGGGCGATAGCCGTAGGCACTATCCTCGAAGTCCGCCTCGAAGATCGGTTCCAGCACAAGCTTGGCGGCAGTTTGCACCACCCGATCCCGGATGGTCGGAATGCCGAGCGGTCGCTCGCCGCCACCGGGTTTTGGGATTGTCACCCGCCGCACCGGATCAGGCCGGTACGCCTTCGAGACCAGTTCCTCGCGCAGGCCCGCCAGCCACTCCTCCAAGCCCGACGCTTCGATTGCCGCAAAGGTCTTTCCGTCCACGCCCGGCGCGCCCGCATTTGCCCGGGCCAACGCATAGGCGTGACGCAGGATGTCCTCTCGGTAGATCTTGTCGTAGAGCAGGTAGAAGCGGAAGGCAGGCTCCGCCTTCGCCTTACAGTACAGCTTTCTCTGAAGGGTCCGGATCGCTATCGGTGTTGCCAGGCTCATCGCCAATCACCTTCACCTCGCCATCTTCGAAAGCACACCAGAAGTCAGGGTCCTTCCCTCTGCCGGCGTTACCCGGCTTCAACGGTCGTATGACCCTGTCCGACCCCCGCCAGAGCCGCCGCCTGTCTGCGACGTTGAGGCCGCTACCCTCGCTCACGACGAGTCTCCCCCGATTACTCGGATCGCCCTTCCGACGTGCCGTGCCCACTACCCCGGCGGATCGAGCGGGTGCTCGTGTCGATTGCTTCCCCGCTCACGCGGCCTTCCCCAAATGGCAGGAGGGTCGGCATCCGCATTGTCACTTTCGAGGCCTGCTCGGGCTTCACTCGCGTTACGGCCCGCCGGATCGCTCAGCCGCCTAAAGCGGCCTTTGTCACGAGGCTTCAGCCCTTGCGGTTGCCCGCCTGAGCCGCTCGTCAGCTACCAGATCAATCGACAACTCTCTGGGTGGAATCTTCCTCCACTGATGATCCGCGCCTTCGGGGCGCACTGCCAATATGAGACATCAGTTGTCTACCACACGCGGACGCGCACCCGGTCGGTGGCCGGTACTCCGAACGGAGCGGACGATCACCCCACCCGAACAGGTACCTGCATGAGCACGACTACGGCAGCGATAATGAGAGCCCAGAAAAGGAGCGGGATTCTACTCACCGCGTTGTCGCAACCTGCGTACGAGAGCTCCCAGCACATTGGAGTAGTCATCGGTCCAGACGCGCTGAGCGGGATCGGGCGGCAGGAGCGGCCAATATCTGGACTTGGCGAGCGCGCCGAAATCCTCATCCTTGCGCGCCACCGCGGCGACGATGGGGACCCACTTCTGCTCGGCCGCATCTTCTTGGACGTCGCCGCCGTCATAAAGGCGCGTAATCGCGCCGTTTGCACGGGCGACACCGGCGACGACGCTCCCAAGTTCGAGATGATGGTTCGACACGTGGAGCGCCACGATGCCGTTTGGCTTGAGCTTGCGCAGATAGATCGCCATCGCCTCCCTGGTGAGGAGGTGTATCGGTATTGCAGCGCCGATGAAGGCATCGACAACGATCAGATCGTAACCGGCATCGGGCGCGCTCGCGATCGTCAGCCGCGCGTCCCCTTGCACGATGGGAATGTTCGGCCGGCACTCCGAGACGAAGTTGAACAGTGCGGGATTGCGCGCGATCCGGATGACGTCTGGATCGAGTTCGTAATAGATGACACTGTCCTCGGGCCGCGCCTGGCAGCTCAGACTTCCGGTGCCTAGCCCAATGACGGCATAGCTGATCGGTCCGCCAACCTTGGCGCGCATAGCGCCGAACGTCTGCGCGATGCCGGCGCCAGCCTGAAACTCGGAGATCATTTCGGGTCGGCCGGTTACGGGATTTCCGTCGCGGTCGCGGATGCGCTGGGCACCCTGCCCGATGCCGCCATGCCAAAGGATTCGAAACCGACCATCGGCCGTTTCCGCGGCGGCGAGAACGCCAAAGAAATTGCGCACCACAAAATTGTTGATAACGTCGTTATACTGATAATTTCCGAGGACCAACACGAACGCGATGATAGCGGCGAACGCCAGAGGGGCCCGCCAGAAATATACGGTCAAGCCCAGCAGGGCGCCGATCAAGAGCGTTATCACGTTGTTATCGAGCCTCAGGCCCGATGACATGAGTATTGTCAGCAGGGCCGCCGCCACGGCAAGTGCACCGAACAGCAGATATTGCCCGGCTCCCTTCGCCGGCAGCGCAAGCCCTGGCATGCACAGGACCGAGAGAGCGATCAGCAGGGGATATTCGGCCACCCAGTTGAACACCTGCGGGGCAATCAGCCCGACCGCGATGCCGCCGATCATGCCGCCGGCCGAAATCCGCATGTAGAAGGCGGTGAGGTATTTCGGCGCCGGCCGCCGCCGCGCAAGCTCGCCGTGGCATAAGAGCGCAATCACGAAGAACGCGGTCAAATGAACGACGACCAGTTCGATGATGGTCGAGAACGGGTCGATGATCATGAGGCCGGCCAGAGCCAAAATGACGAACGGGAATGCTTTGACGACTAGCGAATGTGGAACGACCGGCCGGGATTGGAAAGCGATAACGAATGTCAACAGGTAGATCGCGAGCGGCAAGATCCAGAACAACGGGACAGCTGCCGTATCGGTGGAGATGTGGAGGGTGACCGCGAGCAGAAGGCCCGAGGGTACCGCCGCGAGTCCAACGAGTGCCAAACGGTCGCGCCAAGTGGGCGCGGTTTCCTCGCTGCGAGCTGTAGCGGCCGCCGGCGACAAGTTGGCTGATCGCAGCAACAGCACCCCGCAGGCTGCGATCAGCAGGATCAGGACATAGAAGCTGACGGTCCACAGCCATGTCTGCTCGCCAAGCCGCAGGAACGGCTCAACCACCGTCGGATATGAGATGAGCGCGAGAAAGCTTCCGACATTGCTAGCGGCAAAAAGGAAATACGGGTCGCGTGCTGAAGGATGATCGGTGCGCACGAACCACGCCTGCATGAGCGGCCCATTGGCGGCGAGAGCAAAGAACGGCAGCCCGATCGAGGCCGCAAACAGGCCGAGGAGCCAGAACGCCTCGCCGCGGGAAGGCGGCTGGCCCCATCCGCCGGCGAGGTGAAGCGGCAGCGCGAGACACGCAATCAGCAAGACCGCGAGATGAATGACGACGGAGCCTCGTCCCGGCGCGAAGCGCGTCAGCAGGTGGGCATAGGCATAGCCGGCAAGCAGCGTCGCTTGGAAGAACACCATCGCGACCGACCAGACAGCGGCAGCACCCCCCAGCCGTGGCAGCACCATCTTGGTGAACATCGGCTCGACCGCAAACAGCAATGCGGCACTGATGAAGATGGCCGCCGAAAAGGCTGCCAACAACAGATTGTAGGGCGACGAGTCGCTCTGCGTCATCCTGTTCGCGGGGAGCCCGGAAGCACACATGTCCCAGCCTTTGTGCGCTTTCAGCCTATGGCGAAGGATTACGATGAGACTGGCCGCACGACCACGGCACCGAAGTGAATGCTAGCAGCCTATCGACGTGCAAGTAAGGCGGCAAAGGCTCAAAAGGAGCGGCAGGTCGGGGTTTGCGCCTATCTTCGCGACTCTCAGAAAAGAAGCTGTTCCTGCATGGCCCTCGGGCCTTCAGCAAGGGTGGAATCTGTCGCAATCGCGACACAGCCAACCTTAAATATTTCGCGTGCCCCTCTTGACATGGGTCGCGTGCTCTTGCCTGCTTAAAGGTTGGGAACCTACGTGCCGATTGGGAATTTCCCATGTGTTTCCCATACGGAGGGAGCGCCATGCGCAGACTAATCCTCGCGTTGACAGTCCTTTTTCTGGCACCGACGGCATTGATTGCGTTGACGGCCGGCGGAGGACTGGTCGGAGACCCTGAATCCGGAGCCGCTGGGGGGGCTTTCCAAAACCGCCAAAACCCTTCCGGCGGCGTCGCCGGAGGTAGCAAGGGAGGCTTCTTGGGGGGCAATGAGGTCCTCGCCAAGGGCGACATGAGTGGAACCGGTGGTGGTGCTGGCGGCATGAAGGGCGCCATGAAGGGCGGCAAGAAGGGCGGCATGCACGGGAACCGATAGCGGTGGCTCGAAGCCTCTGACGTTTCCGCAGCACCAGGCCGGGCGCCTGTTCTTGCAGCAAATCTGCTCACGGCAGCGGATCCCGACGAAGAAGAAATTCCGATCTTGAGGCCGGCGGGCCAGGCCGGTTCCCAAGGTTCGAAGGCGGGACAGCGATACTCGCCGACAAAACGCGAGAATCGTGCGGAGAAGATCACGAGACGCCGAGGACCTGACCACAACGGCATCACGACATTCTCGGTGCTGAAGGTGGTCTATCTACTGACGCTCACCGCCGTCGCCTTTATGGTGCCGGCGTTTGCGGCAACGCGGTCTGCCCGATGGTTCGTCATTCCAGCGTTGCTTGCGCTTCAGGTCGTTATTTTGCTGGCCTGCCGTTTTCCCATTACGCAAATCGCACGCCCGGTCTGGCGACTGAAATGGTTATTTCTGTTCCTGATCGGCTGTTACGTCCTTCTGCCGGCGGAGAGCCCCGGCGCAGGCGACCTCGTTTTGCCCTGGCGCCTTCCCCTCGTCGATTGGGTGCTGCCGCTGCACCTCACCGGGCTCGAGCGCGCCGCATTGATGTGCTTTCAAATCCTGACGCTGCTGCTTGCCTCGACGGTTGTTCGGCTGACGGGTTCCGGGAGGGACCTGGTGGACGGCCTGCGCGCGTTGCGCCTGCCCGACCTGTTCGTCTACTCGCTCGACCACACGCTCGAGCTGCTGGGGGGAGCGAAAAAATCACGCCGTGGCCGGGCCGAACCCGCGGCGCAAGGCGGGGCGCTTTCGACGGTGAAGCGACTGCTGCGCGGCGACATCGGCGGGTTCGTCGAAACAATAAGGACAAACATCGAGCGCGCCGGGGAGCGCCCGGGCGAGGAAAGCGACCGTCGTCTCGGCCCTCGGTTGGTCCACGATATCGGCATCGTGACCGGCATTGCGCTGTGCATGGCTTCCGTCAAGGTGCTCAAGCTGTTGCCCGGCCTGCCATTTGCTCCCGGACACAAGGCACTCCTGTTGTTCCCGCTGTACGTGCTGGCCTCTCGCCTCACCCATTCGCGCTGGGGCGGAACGGCTGCGGGGTCCATCATAGGAGTGATCGGGTTCCTGCAGGGTGATGGCCGCTTCGGCGTCCTGGATATCCTCAGGCACGTGGCGCCCGGCTTGGTGATCGACCTGGCCGAGCCGCTGGTGCGCCGCCTGCCAGCCTGGGCCTTGGGGTACTGCTTTCTCGGCACGGCAGCGGCTGCCGCGCGGATTACCACCGAGCTTGTGTTGGTGCTCCTGCTCGGGGCTCGGGCCGAGGTGTACCTCTTCCCAGCCGCCGTCCTGGTGCCGAACCTGGTGGCAGGATTCCTGAGCGGGTTTGTGACGATTTTCGTTCTTCGTGCGTTTGCATGTTCAGAGGACAACGTGAACACGGATCAAGATGCCCAGGGCGAGACCAAGCCAAACGAAGCTGCCGAGGTACCGTCGAATCAATTGTTAACCGAGCCTCCGAAATTGGGCGCCGCGAGCTACCCCGTACGGCAGAAATAGTTACCGCGCCGAATCGGGCGGATCGATTCATGGGATGGCTACGCGGCAATTCCCTCATCCGCTCCGAGCCGAACAGTATGCATGACGAGGTGCTTTGTGCGGAATCGGTTGAAAAAAATCTGCGGCGCTCTTCCAATCCTCGCCGCCATGGCGTGCGCCGACTGCGCGCACCTAGCGAGCGCAGCCGAACAGGGTGCGGTCCGCGTCGCCGCCGCGGCGGATCTCAGGTTCGCCATGGATGAGGTCGTTGAAGCATTTCGTCGGGAGCGCCCCGCCATCGGCGTCCAGGTCACGTACGGCTCGTCCGGAAACTTCTACGCCCAGCTTTCCAATCGCGCCCCCTTCGACATCTTTTTCTCGGCGGACGTCGACTATCCCCGCCGGCTCATTCGAGAAGGCGCGGCGCTCGCCGACAGCGAGTTCCTGTATGGCGTAGGGCGCCTTGTAGTCTGGGTGCCGCGGACTTCGCCCATTGAAATCGAGACCCTCGGGATGCAAGCTTTGCTCAGCCCCTTGGTGCGCAGGATTGCCATCGCCAATCCGCGCCATGCACCCTACGGCCGAGCGGCGGAGGCGGCCATGAAAAGCTTGGGCGTCTATGACCGGGTAAAGGACCGCTTCGTGCTTGGCGACAGCGTGATGCAGACGGCCCAGTTCGTCGAGAGCGGCGGAGCGGAAGTCGGAATCATCAGCTACTCGATTGCGCTCGCGCCGCGGCTGCGGGACAAGGGCCGCTTTTGGGAGGTGCCGATTGACGCTTATCCGCGCCGAGAACAGGGCGGGGTGATCCTGTCGTGGGCCCAGGATCGAGCTGCCGCCGAGGCATTGCGCGACTTTGTGATGGGTGAAGGCGGCAGAGCGATTCTGCGCCGACACGGCTTCCGCCTTCAGGAGAATGATGATGGATTTTGAGGCGGTCTGGCTGAGCGTGCAGTTGGCAGGGTGGACCACGGTTACTTTGTTTGTCTTGGGGCTGCCTCTTGCATACTGGTTGGCGTTTACGCGATGGCGCCTGAAATTTCTGCTCGAAGCCATCGTCGTGCTTCCCATGATCTTGCCGCCCACCGTGCTCGGCTTCTACATCTTGATCGCCGTTGGTCCGCTGAGCCCCCTTGGACGCACCTATGAAGCCATGGTGGGGCGGTCCCTCGCCTTTTCGTTCCAGGGCTTGTTGCTCGCCTCCGTCCTCTACAGCCTCCCCTTTGCGGTTCGACCATTCACGGCGGCCTTCGCGAGCGTGGACCGGCGCCTGGTCGAGGCGTCGTGGTGCCTCGGCGTGTCCCGACTGCGCACCTTCCTTCGCATCGCCTGTCCGCTCTCGTGGGCTGGAATTCTCACGGGGGTGGTCCTGAGCTTTGCCCACACGCTCGGCGAATTCGGCGTCGTCCTGATGGTCGGTGGTAACATTCCCGGAGTCACCCGAACCGTATCAATTTCAATTTATGATGAAGTGCAGGCGGTCAATTACAGCAAGGCGGCAATGACCTCCTTGGTCCTGTTGGCGTCCTCATTTCTAGCGCTCAGCGTGACCCACCTCGTGAATCGAAAAACGCTTTAGCGGGCTAGCAATCGTGCTCAAAGGGTGAAGGCGGGACTCGGCTGGTGCGGTTTGTGGCAACTGAGGTACTGTGTGGCACAGCGAAATGATACCATTCGTGGCCTACTCAGGGACAAAAGATGGTCGTGTCCTGCAGCCATGACGAGGCGGCCGGGCCGGACGGCGCTGCCAAAAGCCGCGAACCGGTGCAACTCGTTCCGGCGAGTACGGCACAGCCGCTTACGTTGAGCAGGAACGCAGAGGTGTCTCCGCGCAGCGCAGCACCGGCGGCGACCGAATTGACTGCCGAGTTCGAAAAGTGCTTTCCGGGCGGACCTGTCATCCAGGTAGAGCTGCGCCTCCCCGCCGACGCCTTTTCGTTAACCGTCCTATTCGGTCCGTCGGGCTCTGGAAAGTCGACGACGCTACGATGCTTGGCCGGCCTGGACAGGCCGGAGCGCGGCACCATCCGTTTCGGTAACGAAATCTGGTTCGACGCCGCGCGCGGTATTTTTCTCCCGCCGCAGCGCCGCCGGATCGGCTACCTGTTCCAGGAGTACGCCCTCTTCCCCCATCTGAGTGTAGCCCAGAACATCGGCTACGGCCTGAGCAAGGTCGCGGCGCCGGAGCGGAGGCAGCGCATCGAGGAGACCACGACGCTGCTCGGGTTGGCCGGTCTGGGGGAGCGCTATCCGAGGCAGTTGTCCGGAGGACAGCAGCAACGCGTCGCGCTTGCGCGCGCGCTGGTCTGCCGGCCGCGTCTGCTCCTGCTCGACGAGCCGCTGTCCGCGCTCGACGCTCCTACCCGAGAGCATTTGCGGCGGCAGCTCCGGCGTTGGCTCGTCGAGTTGCAAATGTTGACGATACTTGTGACCCACGATCGCATCGAGGCGCTTGCGCTCGGCGATCATGTGGTAGTCTTGGAAGCAGGACGGGTACGCCAGAGCGGCTCGGTGCAACAAGTATTCTCCGCGCCCGTCGACCTCAACGTGGCGCGCATCGTCGGCGTCGATACCATCGAGCGCGGCAGGGTTGTGCAGGTGGCCGACGGCTTGGCAACCATTCAAGTCGGCCAAAAGCAGCTTATCGCTCTCGCGCCGCCCCGCCGCAACTGTGGGCGCGACGGGGAAGTGTATGTCTGCATCCACGCCGAGGACGTGATGCTGGAGAAGAGGGGTGGCAGCCTGGCGCAAAGCAGCGCCCGCAACCACCTGCTCGGGCACATTCGGTCCGTGGATCGCGAAGGGCCGATGGTGCGCGTCAACCTTGACTGTGGCTTTCCCCTCAAAGCGTTGATCACCAATCAAGCCTGCCAAGACATGGGGTTGCGGGAGCAGGACGAGATCGTGGCCCTGGTCAAAGCGCCGGCCATTCATCTGATTGCCCGGGAGTGATTGCGATCAGATCCAACAGGGCCATGGCTGGCTTCACGACTGAAAACGATACATTACGGAGGAGATGCGTGCCAAGATCTGCGGACAGGATCACGACCTCTCTACGATCGCGCTGGCTGGCATTGTCCTGGCCGGCGCTCGGCGGGCTCCTGATGGTGGTTGCGCTCGCGCTGCCCGCGCTCGCTGAGCCGCGCGTCATCTTGAAGGGACACACGCTGGCGATCGCCGATGTGGCCTATTCGGCTGACGGCCGATACGTCGCGACGGGCAGCTACGACCGTACTGCCAAAGTGTGGGAGGCGGCTACCGGCAAGTTGCTTGTCACGCTGGCTGGACACGGCGGCACGGTGGAGGCCGCGGCCTTTTCGCCGGACGGCAAGTTCCTCGCCACCGGCAGCTACGATGGAACGGTGAAGCTCTGGGACTGGGCCGCCGGCAAGGAGTTGGCCACGTTCGCGGGCCACTCCAACATGATCCGCGCGCTCGCGTACTCGCCGGACGGCAAGACCGTGGCGTCCGGCAGTCACGATAACACGATCAAGCTGTGGGATGTGGCGAGCGGCCGGGAACGGGCTCAGCTCCGTCATACAGGGGCCGTCCGGACGCTGGCCTTCAGCCATGACGGCAAAGTGTTGGCCTCGGGAAGCAACGACATGACCGTCAAGCTGTGGGACGTCGCCACCGGCGTCGAGCAGGCGACGCTGCGGGGTCACGACCATGGCATCCGAGGCTTGGCGTTTTCCCCCGACGACAGAACGCTGGTCACCGGCAGCATGGATACCACCGTGCGGCTTTGGGATGTCGCCGGCCGTACGGAGAAGATGACGCTCGAGGGAACCGAGAATGAGGTCCTCAGCGTTGCGTTTTCGCCCGATGGCAAGCTGGTCGTCGCTGGCAATCAGGACGACACGTTGAAAGTGTGGGACGCGGAGACGGGCAAGCTGCTTGCCAGCGTGCTCGTCGGAGACCGCGTCCGCGGGGTGGCGTTTTCGCCCGATGGCAAAACCCTCGCGACGGCCACCATGGATACCCTTGCCAAGCTGTGGGACGTGGCCGAGGTCCTTAAGGCCGGTATCCAGCGCCGGACAGAAACCAGTAAGGGCGGCGAATTGGAATCATTCGCGGGACACGCGGCATACGTGACGGCCGTGGCCTTCTCCGCGGATGACAAAATCCTGGCTTCTGCCAGTCACGACCACACCGCGCGCCTTTGGGACGTGGCGAGCGGGAGGCAGCTGGCCATTCTCAAGGGCCATACGGGCGCGA
>Ga0209648_10005654_pt1 | contig 10726 bp, 10 predicted proteins | sample GraSoi2013_115cm_FD_185830 | JGI IMG/M metagenome (GOLD analysis project Ga0209648, IMG submission 185830) | Grasslands soil microbial communities from the Angelo Coastal Reserve, California, USA - Sample 9_17_2013_115cm (SPAdes) (version 2) | ecosystem: Environmental > Terrestrial > Soil >...
TGACCTTCATTGTGCTGGGTGCGGCGCTGCTACTGGTGTCGTTCCTCTATACACGGAATCGCGAGGCATTGCGCCAATACTTATGAAGCGCTGGATCACATTCGCGGGGATTGTGCTGTTAGGCGTTGGGTCCGTGGTGGTGAGCGAGCGGCGGAAAGTGGACGTGCCCGCCAGTCCCGCCGCATTGTTGTACCTGGTCGCCGACACCGAGCAGGAACTGACGCGAATGCCGATAAGTTTCACACGCATGTCGGACCCGGAAGAGATCCGCATCGGAAACGAACTGGCGCGGGCCTACGCTGGCGGAGAAGAACGGGAAAACACGCCGGAAGTCGCCATCGTAGAGCACTACGTTACCCGCGTGGGGGAGCAGGTCGCCCGCGACGCGCATCGCAAACTGCCCTACAAGTTTCACTACCTTCCCAGCCCATATCTCATCAACGCATTTGCTCTGCCGGGCGGGCATGTTTACATGGGTGGCGGGCTGCTGGAGCTGATGGACAGCGAAGATGAGCTGGCCGCGGTGATCGGGCACGAGATCGAGCACATTGACCACTACCATTGCGCCGAGCGCGTGCAGCGGGAGCAGACACTGCGCAAGATTCCGCTGGGAGGATTGGTGGCCTTACCCATCGAAGTGTTCGAGGCAGGATATAGCAAGGATCAAGAACTAGAGGCGGACCGCGAGGGCACGCGGCTGGCAGTGGAAGCGGGATACTCGGCCAGCGGGGCTATCCGCATGTTCGAAACCTTCCGGCGGTTGTACGAGGAGTACCAAGCCAAGGCGAAGACGCCACAGGAGGAACTATCGCAGGTGGCGCAGCAGACGCTGCAGGGATATTTCCGCTCGCATCCGCTGCCATCAGAGCGCATTGCCCAAGTGCAGAAGATGATCGCCAGTGAAGGCTGGACGGCACGTCCCGAGCGCGATCTGGCGGTGGCTTATATCTTCTGGACGGCAAGGGCACGGAAAGCGCTCGATGCGAGAAAGTATCCGCAGGCCGAGCAACTTGCGAATCAATCTCTGCGACTGCGGTCCGATCAGCCGAAAGCTTTCCAGGTGCTGGCGCTTGCGCGGTTCGCGCAATCAAACTTTTCTGGAGCGGCGGAAGCTTACCGTAAGATTCTTGAGATAGACAAAACCTCGCATCCAGAGATTATCGCTGCCTATGCGCAGGCTCTGGCAGCGGCAGACCGAGTGAGCGCGCTGGCCGAGTTCCAGCGGTGGGCAGAAGGCGTCAAGGGCGAGAGGCTGCGGGAAGCGGATGTGCAAGCGGCTGGGTTGGCGCTACTGGCCGGAAACTCGGAGTCCGAACGCAAGCTGGAAGCCGAACTCAAGGAGAATGGTGCGGTGCAAGCGCCCTCGTGGATTGGAGAACTGGGCTGGTGGACTTACCTGGACGGAGACTACCAAAAAGCGGTTGATATGTTGTCCGAAGCAACGCAGCAACGCCCAGGGGATACGAAGCTCGGGCTGCAGCTGGCTTGGGCGATGATAGAAGTCCGGCGATATGGTGTTGCGCTGCAGACGCTGGAAATAGCTGTCTACCAACAGCAGGCCGAGCCCGAAAGGGCGATGGCGCGAGCCGTGGCGCGCTGGAAGGCACAGGAGCTCGATCAGGCGCTGCTTGATTTCAACGTCGCGTTGGGCGAGCAGCCGGAGTGGGGAAATTCAAGTTGGGTCAAGGCGCTCTATTCGCCTCTGGTCGCACAAAGTATCCAGGAGATGCAGGCCGAGCGCGAGCGGCGAAAACAGAAGGTGAGGGCTGCTGCTAGTCGCTGAGCTGAGGATCGTGCGGAACTATGGGCGCGTCTTTCCCGACCTACCCTGTTCGACTATTCGACTGGGCCACTTGGCGCATAGTCGGCGATCCAGAGTTTAGAAATCCCGACCCAGATTTCATGCCAAATCCAACTGGCGACGGTCGGTGCTGTCTGTTGAGATCGCGGTCGACTCTCACATTTTCAGTGAAGGATGGTTTTTCGTGATCCAGTCTTCGACTTCGTCGTAAAACTGTTTCGCTTGGACGAGGATCTCCTTCGCTTCGGTTTCAGTCGCAACGTTGGAGAAGGTGTAGTCGATGGTATTTCGCTTTCGACGACAGGTCTCAAAATAGTCGGCATACTTGTGCGCGGTTTTGCCCAGCACAAGTTTCGTGCTCTCTAACGACACCCGGTGATGCCCGACCTTGCTCATGATCCGATACCCGGCACACGCGATGGCCATATTCGCAGCCTGGAGTGCCGCGTTATAGGCAGTCGCGAATCTCCGGTCTGCTGAAAGGCCGACAAATGCCCGCGTCTGCGAGGTCGCGGGCGATCAGGGCCCGCATGTTGTCCAGCTCCTTCTTGGAGGTCTTGTGTTTCTGAGCTTCCCTATTTGCCAACAATTTCGTCCAAGTCACTCTGACCTCCTTTCAGAAACTGTTTCCGCCCTCGCAAAACGGCGGCAAGGAAATGGTCGCGCGATTTGATTTTCTCCCGGAACTCCTCTGGGGAATAGGCCGTGACGTTGACCTCTCTTCCCAGCCGCGCCTCCGCCTTGCGGAGCGCTGGAGACAGGTCAGCAAGACCTGCTCCGCCAATGACCATCACATCCACGTCACTCATCGCATGTTCCCGGCTTCGTGCCACGGAACCATAGATAAAAGCACTCTGAATATTGTTCCCAAACGGCTTAAGTATCTGCTCCAATATCGGAGCCAGCCCTGCCGTTTTTTCGAACAACTGCTGCAGGTCTCGGAACACTGGGGACTGGGTCTCCGCCTTGAAATAAGCCCTCGTGCCTTCCCGACGATGCACCAATATTCCGCTTGCCACCAGAGATGATAACTCCCGCTGAAGGCTCGACGGGCTCGTGCCCAAACGGCCGGCGAGTTCCGAAAGATACCACCACTTATCTGGCTGGCCTAGCGTAGCCGCGAGCACACCTTGCCGTACCTGTGGGAACAATGCAGTCAGCACGGAAGAGTTACGCATATTGCGTACATTATTACGCATATTGCGTAAGCGTGTCAACTGCTAAAGGAACAGGGTTGGTTGCGGCGGCCGTTGAGTAATCTAAAGTTGCAGTTCAGATTACTCATATCCGTTCGAATCAGAATCGGACGCAATTCGAACGGACTCGAATGCTGTTCGACTTCGTGCGAGCAGCGTTCGCTAGTCTCCGGACGGCCTGCACCGACCTAAGCCGAAGGCTTAGGGATGGTGTCTCTTTGGAAAACGAATTGGTTTCCTCTCGAATGGCCTCTGCTGCGCCAAATCTGCATCAGTCGTGGATAGCTTGCCGTTACAAGGCTGGCCGCCGAAAAACGCGTGCACTACCAACGGTTTCATGCTAAATTGATTTTGTGAAGCGCCTGCTTCAATTTCGATCGTCATTACGACTCAGTCCATCCCGACTGAGTTATTAACTCCTGCACAATTTCTAGCTTCAGGCCCGTGGCGGAACTGGCATACGCAGCTGCCTCAAGAGCAGCCTTTTTGTGGGTTCAACTCCCACCGGGCCTACCAGAATTCTGTCGTTCTTTGAAAATTCGACGGAGAGTGGGCCGGACGGTAAGGCACTTGTCTGCTAAACAAGGGCTCTCGCAAGAGGCTAACGGGTTCAACTCCCGTACTCTCCGCCACTCGGAAGGTACTGCTGAATGGCCGGCAACTGGTCCTGAAAACCAGAGCATCGTGATGAGCGATGGGCGTTCGATTCGTCTACCTTCCGCCAAGTTTGCACAGGTGCGTGAGCCCGGCCGAAACGGACCGGCTGTAACCCGGTCTCCCCGAGTGGGACGCGGAGGTTCAAATCCTCCCCTGTGCACCAGAGTGCCAGCGTGCGCGAACTGGAATAGCAGCCTGTCTTAGAAACAGGTGTTTGAGAGTTCGAATCTCTCCGCTGGCACCAGATTCTTGATCGGCAGAGATTATCGCAGCGTCCGCCGTTGCATTTGGATAGTAGAAGAAGGATCTGAATACGGATTCAGGCCAGCCGTGCCCAATGACGAACAATTCTTGCGGGGCTGTCAGGGCTTGAGACGCTCTTAAGGCATTTGGGCCACCTCGCTTAAAGCGGCCGAATTAAATTAGCCGTAAATACTTGGTCGGCTTCGAACTCCACTTCGTGCGTGCCCGAACGGACCCCATCAAATCCACCGCCGCACCCGCGCCTTGTAGGCGCGGTAGGCATCGCCGAACTTGCGCTCCAGATAGCGCTCCTCCCGCTTAACGACGCCGACATTGATCACCCACAGCAGCGGCACCAGCAGCCCGATCGCCCACAGGCTTCCCGCCGCGACGCCCAGGCCCAGGTAGATTAGGGTCGTTCCCAAGTAGAGCGGGTTCCTGGTTCGCCCATAGATGCCATCCACCACCAGCGCCGTCGTCGGCAGGGTCGGCGGAATGTTGGTGCCGGCGGCCGTAAAGCGCCGCGTGCCTATGGCGATCATCACGAAGCCGCCAGCCGCGAGCACGGCACCCGCCACAACGCGGGCGAGCGAATGCGCGACGGGGATCGAGAGCGGCACGATCGCCTCAAGCACCGTCGCCGCCGCGAGGAAGCCAAGAAAGATCAAGGGCGGCAGCGCGATGACGCCGGCCACATCAGGCGCGCCCGATCCGCCCGCGGCCTGCTCACCATCCGACCGCGGCGCCGCAGCGCCGCCTGCCAAAGCTCGCGCGGCGAGGCGCAGTCCGAAGAGGATCGACAAGACGGCAGTGCCGCCCGCAAGGATAAGAACCGTTTCCGAGATAGCCACGATCGAAACCTCCCGCCCGGCGCTTCGGTAGGCGCAAGAACAAAAAAGGGGAACTTATAAAGCAATGTTAGATTGCCTCAACCGGTTTGAGGGTTCGGACCTCTCCGCTGGCACTAGATTTCCGCACAGGTCGGTCTTACAGGGTGCGGCATCGGCCGTTGGTATGGTGACAGGTTCCCGGGCCGACTTCTCCATCGGATAGGTCGCCGTCTGTTACCTTCCGGATCGGCGACAATCCAGCCTTTTGAATTACGAAGCCGGAGAAAAAGAGCTGAGGACGGCTTTTTAATTATGGTGTTGCATTTGGAAGTGCGGATCGTCAGCATGGCCTCAGCCTAGGCCACGGAAGAAGGCGGACAAATCCGCTGCGACTGCCGCTGGTTCCTCAGCCGGGGCGAAATGCCCGCCGCGCGGAAAGACTGTCCAGCGCTGGATGTTGTATAGGCGCTCCAAGTACGAGCGCGGCAGTTCGCCCTCGGGAACGGTCTGGTGCGCGAAAACACCAAACGCGGTGGGCGTGCTGACGTAGCTGGGATCGACCGGGCGCCGGCGATTGTCCCAATAGTCGCGCATCGACGAGGTGATGCTCTGCGTGATCCAGTACAGGGTGAACGTAGCGCAGAGGAAGTCGTCAGTCGGCGTAACGTCGCTCCACGAGTGCCACTTCTCACCCACGTATGCCGCGAGCCCTGCCGGGGAGTCGTTGAGTCCATAGCCGACAGTCTGGGGCTTGGTGGACTGGATCGCGCTGTAGCCCCGTTCCGTCATGTCCCAGCATCGGTTCACCGTGAGGTACGAACGCTCGGTATCGGACAGCTCTGTATTGTCCACCACTGGGGCGAGATCCGACTCCAGTGTGGTGAGATGGATCCCGATCACCGACTCGGGATGGTCTAGCGCAAGGAGCGTCGTCACCCCGGCCCCAAAGTCATAACCGCTCGCACCATAGCGGGAATATCCAAGCTCAGACATGAGCCGGTGCCAGCGCTCCGAGACGTACCGGTAGTTAATGCCGACTTTGGGTGGACGCGGCGAAAAACCATACCCCGGTAGGGAGGGTACGACCACGTCAAAGTGCTCGAGCATCGGCAGCAGGTCCATGTAGTCGAGGAAACTGCTGGGCCAGCCGTGCGTGAGAATGAGCGGCACACCCCTACCTGATGCCGCACGCTGGTACACAAAGTGGATGCCCTCCCAGGTGAAGTGGTTGAACGCGTTGAGCCTTCTCTCCCAGCCACGCCAGTCGAACTCGTGGGCCCAGTAGGACACGAGGCGTCGTAACCAGTCCAACTCGGTGCCTTGTTCCCAGCCTATACCGGGTATCTGGTCGGGCCATCTTGTATTGCGCAACCGTGTCCGCAGATCATGGAGCACCTCATCCGCGACGTGAATCCGAAATGGTTCCACTACAATTCCCCCCTCTTGGTCATAGCCAGTGGCCAACTGACCGCGCAGGCAATGTCGCACGGTCTCGTCGATCACTGTCGACAGATAGACATGGGGCGTTGCGGCCCGGATCAAGCCCGTTACGCGTAGTTTAGATCATGCCGCTTTTCTCACGGACGATAACCTACTAGGACTCTATCGCTAGTGCTCAGGCGTGAAGATCTCCGCAACCCCTCACAGCATGTTGGCCTGAGCACTAGCGATAGAGTCCTAGTAGGTTATCGTCAACATCGCGCGCAATCGCGAGTTCTCAAGAGTCGCCTGCGTAGACCTTGGACATGCGCAGAGGTTCTTCACCTGTCCTAGAGAAAAGGTTCAATCCTGAAAGTATTGCGGGACCATTTTCTCGTGCGCCTCGATTCGATCCAACGAATATAGGATTGCTTGAGCGCGCGCTTTGCACCACAGTAGATGTGCGATTAGTTGATCCTTCAAGGTGTCCCACGTTGCCGACTGATCCTCGGTTTTCCATTTCCACCAGATCCAATGCAGAGGGTCGGTCCCATTGGGCGCAAAGACGCGCGCAGACTCATGAACGAAAATCCCAAATGGTGGAGCATCGCGTTCTGACAAGTGCGCTTGCACCATCGGCATCCCGAGAAGAACCGAGTCCCTGTAGGACAAGTTATTTTGCAGCTCTGGAGCGCATTGTCCCACGTCGTGTCCGTGTACTACAGGCCCGAATGCGAGTCCGCCTCGAATCATGAAACGATGCTGCGGTTCTTCCGTCGTATTGAACTCCTCAGCCACAGACCTAAATACGCTACGCAGGAAAGCAAGCATCCGATTCTTATCAGGAGCGGATACATAGAACCCATCCATCACGGGATAGATGCGAATTCCAGCAACCTGCGCTCTCAGGGCAGCAATGTGGAGCTTAAAAATAAAGTTGGCGGTCGCACTTATTGAGCGGGACATTGAGATTTGAGTCCCCATGACATCAACCCAAGCCACGTATTCAGACGCCATCTCTGGGAGGTGGCCGGCATGGAAACCGAGCGGCATCCGCTCATCCTAGCAGACAGAACGTTCAGTGAACGTTCAGTGAATGATAACCTACTAGGACTCTATCGCTAGTGCTCAGGCCAACATGCTGTGAGGGGTTGCGGAGATCTTCACGCCTGAGCACTAGCGATAGAGTCGGTTGAGCGAAGCCGCCGCTCGGAACTATGTGTTTTGAATGCGTTTTAGAGATCGTGGGGGGAGGCGAGCGGGTTGAGCAGGGTGGCTGTGGGGAAGACTGGACCTGGATAATTGGGAAGAAAAAGTCGTGACGGATCTTTCCTAGCGCCTGAGAGCCGGTTATGCCAGGAAGTAAAGACAGAAGTGGCCCCGGGTTGGAAGGATGGCACACACTGGTGTATCCGCCAGAGCCCGAGCTGGTTGGAGAGTAATGGGGATGCCAGGTCGAGAAAGGTCGGAATCATGAGGAGTTCTCCACAGGAGGATCCGGTAGCCAGGCAGAAAGTTGGGTAGGAGAAAGTATTTCCACCTCTCGCATAGTGCCGCGATGACAGTGTTGACAGAGATGCCCCACGCCCACCGTAGCCTGCGGCGTCGCCGTGCACTGCAGATGAGAACGGCACAGATTCAGCAATTGGGCACGCTGGCGATTGGCGAGCAGGCCGAAGTAGCGAATGCGCACGAAACTGGCGGGCAAGACATGCAGCAGGAAGCGACGTAGAAATTCATCGGCTTCGAGCGTCATCTTTCGAGTCTGGTGCCCGTGGGCGTAGTCTCGCCATCGGAAGGTAACCCTACCGTCGGCCATGGCCAGGAGTCGAGAGTTCGCGATGGCAATGCGGTGAGTATAGCGAGAGAGATAGGTCAAGACCTGCGCGGGCCCGGCAAAGGGTCGCTTGGCATACACGACCCAGTTGCGATGCGCGGCGGTGCGTAGCAGAGCGGCGAACTCCGCTGGGGATTGAAGAGGAGTGAGTTGACCGGCAAGAGTAAGCTTGTGTTTTTTAAAAGCTCGTTCGAGAGCGTCGAGAAACTTTCCGCGAAAGACAACACTGAGTACTTTGACGGGCAGAAAGAACTTGTGCCCACAGGGGATCCAACGCCGCTGATCGGGCGAGAGCCCTCCACCCGGGACGACGCAATGTAGATGGGGATGATGCAGGAGTGTCTGGCCCCAAGTATGCAGGACCGCCAGAAACCCGATCTTAGCGCCGAGGTGCTTGGGATCAGCGGCGATCTGGAGTAGGGTCTCGGCTGCGGACCGAAAAAGCAGGCCGTAAACCAGAGCCTTGTTCTGCAAGGCCAATGGAGCCAGGACGTGGGGCAGGGTGAAGACGACATGATAGTAGGGCACGGGCAGCAGTTCGGCGGAACGTTTCGCCAACCAAGCCTGCCGCGCCGCCCCTTGGCACTTGGGACAGTGCCGATTCAAGCACGAGTTGTAAGAGATGGCTCGCTGTCCGCAGCTATCACACTGTTCGATGTGCCCACCGAGTGCCGCGGTACGGCAAGCGACAATGGCGCGCAGCACTTTGAGGTGCAGAGTGGTTAGCCAGCGGCGATGATGTTTTACGAACGCTGTGCCATAGGTTTGAATAATGTCGGCCACCTCCAGAGGCGGCCGAATCATTTCTTCGAAGGTTCCTCAGTCAGATTTAAGCCATCCAGAGGACTGGCGGTTGCCCGCACATGCTGCTGGGAAACATGGAGGTAACGGGCCGTAGTTTTCAGGCTGCGATGCCCCAACAGGATCTGGATGGTGCGCAGATTGGTGCCGGACTCGAGTAGGTGTGTTGCAAAGCTGTGCCTCAGCGAATGCGGCGAGACCTTCTTGGTGATTCCAGCGCGGCGGACGGCATTTTGAAAGACCGCAAAGACGTCGTTGTCGCTGATCGGCTGGTCAGGGTTTTCTCCGGGGAAAAGCCATTGCTTGGGTTTGTTGTGTCGCCAGTACTGTCGCAGGGCCTGCAGCAAAACGGGAGACAACATGACCAGTCGGTCCTTTTGTCCTTTGCCTTGACGGACCGTGATGGTCATGCGCGCCGAGTCGATGTCGTTCACTTGTAAGTGGGCCGCCTCGGAGCGCCGCAAACCTGCCGCGTAGATAGTCATCAACAGGGCGCGAGTCTTGAGGTGCGGAGGCACGGTGAGGATCTTTGCCACCTCTTCGGGGCTGAGAATGGTGGGTAGTCGCTGCTCCATCCGTGGGAAAGGAATCTCCTGCAGTAGGAATGCGCGCTTCAAAGTCTTGGCATAAAAGAATCGCAGCGCACAAACAATCTGGTTATAGCTTGACCACGCCAGCTTTTTTTCCTGAATCAGAAACAGTTGGTACTGACGAATATCCTCGGCTCCGAGCTGATCGGGCGAACGATGAAAATGTTTAGCGAACTCGGCGACGTGCCGGAGGTACAATCGAATGGTTTTAGAAGAGTAGTTTCGCCGCTGGAGTTCTTCCAGCATGCGCTGTCGAAGCGGGGTCATCATAACGCCTCCTAAGCGTGATGACCCCACTTTATACTTCTGACACACTAGGGTTTTTCTGCCGCAAAGCGGCTTCGTTCAACAGCTCCTAGCAGAACAGGTGCTAATGGGACAAAAAGATTTGCCAGCAGCAGAACGCCGGAGATAAACTGAACGCCAAAGACAAGGGCCGGTGGGAGCAGTGGCGCGAAAACCCTAACAGGACCTTCAGGCGGGGGTACCGAGCATTGAGCGTGCTCCTGGGCAACACGTGGCGGGTATCCGTGCTGGGTGTCGTTCTCTCTCTTGTCGTCGCGTCCTCCGGCGCCGGTGATCAGGCACCGAAGCAATCGACTCGGCATGTCCCGGTCGTCGAGGACCTAGTCCAACTACTGCAGGCGCGACCAGACTTGCGAGAGGCGCTCGAAGGTGCCATTTGGACGGCCGACCTCAAGGGCCTTCGGGACACGGACTCGTTCCTGATCTATCTGGACGGTTTCGTCACGTTCGTCCCCACCGTACACGAGTTACCCACGGCGCTGGAGCTCTACTACATCGTCAACCAGGCGCCGGGGGATCAACTGAACCGCGATAAGAGCTTCAGTGCCTGGATGAAGAAGCTTATCGAGGCCTGGGGCCAGTTCCTAGATACGCCCGCGTCCGCGTCGGGCATCCCTTCGTTTGCGGCACGACCGAACTACAACATCGGCGATTACTTCGTGGGACCGAGCGGCTGGCTCACCTTCAACCAGTTCTTTGCACGTGAGGTGAAGCCCGGCAAGCGGCCGATCGTAGAGCCTCGCAACGACAGGGTGGTCGTGTCGCCGGCCGACGCCACATTCGCAGGCAAGTGGGACATCGACGCGAACTCGAAGGTCACGGTCAAGGGCGTCAGCTTGCCGGTCGCTAAGCTACTGGACGGCAGCCCGTACCAGAATGCGTTCGAGGACGGCATCTTCGCGCACATGTTCCTGCACCCCGACGACTACCACCGTTACCACGTGCCCGTCGCCGGTGAGATCAAGGAAGTACGCAACATCCATGGCCGAGTGTACATGGACCTGGCTCGGCGACCGGACGGCACTTTCTACGGGATCGACGGTGAG
>Ga0209648_10005655_pt1 | contig 10726 bp, 10 predicted proteins | sample GraSoi2013_115cm_FD_185830 | JGI IMG/M metagenome (GOLD analysis project Ga0209648, IMG submission 185830) | Grasslands soil microbial communities from the Angelo Coastal Reserve, California, USA - Sample 9_17_2013_115cm (SPAdes) (version 2) | ecosystem: Environmental > Terrestrial > Soil >...
CAGGGGGAATGCTCCTGCGCTTAGTTAACTTACCCGATGGATTCTCGCCTTCCTCCAGGGGCTTGTTCCCTTCGCGTACCGCTTCGAGGGAACGGCGCAGGAAATTTGCCACGCTCACGCCCGGAATGGACATGGGATACTGGAATGCGAGGAAAAGGCGCATGCGAGCGCGGCGGTCGGGCGAATATTCCAGGATATTCTCACCCTTGAACCAGATTTCACCCTCGGTGACTTCGTACTTGGGGTTGCCCATAATGACATTTGCCAGGGTACTTTTGCCCGAGCCATTGGGGCCCATCAGGGCATGGACTTGACCTCGCTTAACGACAAGGTCCACGCCTCGCAGAATCGGTTTACCTTCGATATTCGCATGAAGGTTTTTAATAATCAGTTCTGATTCCATAAACTAGTGCACATCCTACCTTCTTTAAGATAATATGCTTCTCGCCAACAACGCTGCACATTGTCAGGAGCAACGCGGGGCTTGTACCTCAGCCCTCAAGCGAGTGTTGCACCTCGTAAGGGCCGGGCTTGCCCGCCCACATGAGATGATCAGTAGTTCCTAATTTGTAGCCGTGTGTGCCACACGGATGTCCGAGACGGCAATGAATTGGGCCGGGGAGCTATGTTCGTGGTCAGCGGGCGCATCCACCAGTTCAGCCAATGTCATTGTATCGATTGTATGGGCTACGGCATCACGTACTTTCGCCCAAAGATGTCTAATCTTGCACGAGCCGAGAAAGCCACAGATTTCCGTCATCTCGCCCTCTGTTGCGCAGATCATCGGAGCAATTGGGCCCTCCAGTACACGCAAAATCTCGCCCATAGTGATATTCTGTGGACTCCGGCTCAACTGGTAGCCGCCATGCGCTCCGCGCGTGCTTGTGACAAGAGGCGGTTCGGCCTCGCGCAAGAGCTTTGCTAACTGCTCCAGGTATGCCAGGGGCAGCAATTCCGACTTCCCGATATCAGTGAGCGAGCGCGGCCGTCCACCATAGTGACGAGCGAGGTCGACCATGATGCGTACGCCATATTCGCCTTTTGTTGATACTTGTAACCACATGGTCATCTCCTTCTCGCCTGACGGTTCACCGCCACCCATAAACGGGGGCATTGCAGCCAGCAGGGCGGGGGCAAGGGCCCACCCTGGCAGGGCGGGGGCAAGCCCCGCCCCTACAATACCACGATTTCGCTCCATCCGACCCCGATTTGTGCTAGAACCTTAATGCGGAGCCAAATTAATCCGACCTATTCACTAGGATATATTTTAGCACTTCATGCGGCGAGCGTCAATCTTTCATGGGCAGTAGTAAACGTAGCGGGTAGCGGTCGCCTACACGAAGGCAGAGCGTAACAGCATGTTGATTGAGACCTTGGTGGAAACGAAGGCAGATCCTCATGGGAACATCAAAGTGTATTATGTGCTCGGCGATGACGGATTGTGCAGTAATCCTGAGTGGGCTACTTGCATCTATCGTCTTGCTTGTCGAAAATGCCCTTTTTTCATTGCGAAAGAGCAAACACAGCAAATCCGTTCGCGTGATGGAATCAAACGCTTTTTCATTTCCCTGTCTCTGCTCAGAGCATCGTTTTTCCCTTCCCTCCGCTCCCAAAATCTGCTATGTTGAGCAGAAGAAGCGAACGAGAAGAAATGGAAGAAGGCGTATGGATAGCCTGATGGTGCTGGTTCACAGTCCCTTAGTAGGTTCTTTCACCTGGTCGCTGGTTGCCCAGCAACTGCAAGCAGACGGTTTCGATGTGCTGGTGCCAACCCTCACTGATAGCGGAGAGACGCCCCCTCCCTATTGGCAGCAGCATGCCGTGTCCGTACAGCAAGCGCTCGTGTCACTCCCGCAAGAGCGTCCCCTGGTGCTGGTCGGCCATAGCGGGGCTGGTTCCTTGCTGCCTGTCCTTGCCCAGGCAGCCCGGCATCCTGTCAAAGCCTACCTCTTTGTGGATGCTGACCTGCCCCATCCAGGGAAGACGCAACTGGAGGAGATGCCCGCATTTGCACAAGAGCTGCGCCGGCTTCTGGCCTCCGGGGAGCGTTTTCCAAACTGGAAGGACGAGGACCTGAGGGAAGTTCTTCCCGATGGAGGTGCTCGCCAGCAGATGCTGGCGGAAGTGCAGCCGCGTCCCCTCAACTTCTTTGAGGAAGTGCTGCCAGATGTTTCCGGCTGGTCTGATGCTCCCGGTGGCTATCTCTTGTTTACCCAGGGCTATCGCCCCTATCTGGAGCAAGCCCAGAGAGCCGGGTGGCCGAGCCGAACGATACCGGCAGGGCATTTTCACATGTTGGTTGATCCTGTCGCCGTGGCTGCGACCCTCGTCGAACTCATGCAGCAGATCAACGAAAAGCGTTAATGCTGATCATGCGGCACGTGTCTGTGATTGAGGAGGACGCTTGTCAGGTGCAAAAGGGCTGCCGATATGACGAAGCAGGGCAAGAGGGGTGCGGGTCCCCGTCCAGCGATGCACTCTTCCTTTTTTTACGCCAGAAGCTGTCAATTACAAAATTCGGTGTCGTATTGAGATAGCTTCTCTCTACCGTCAACAAGGGGTAACAGGGCGGTAACAAGGTCTGTTACCGCCCTGTTACCGACGATCCCCTATACTCCTCTTAGACGCACGATCCGCCGAGCTGGAAAGGAGATGACATGAAAGATGCTACCAACCACGCCGACGGCCGGGGCTACAGCCGGGTTCCCCGTCTGCGGCGAGCAGGTTCCCTGGCCTCCGCGCTTGTCGTTGGCCTTGCCCTCATCGCTGCGGCTTGTTCCAGCGGCTTGCCGGAACCGGGAGCGTCACATGGCAGTCAGCCTTCGACCGCGGGCGCTGGGCCGTCGTCGGGGACCAGGTCCACCTCCGGTGTCACCGTTGCCTTCGCCGAGTGCATGCGGTCCCACGGCGTGCCGAACTTCCCTAATCCGAATCCAAACGGCAACGGGTCGGTATTCGGGCCGGGAAGCGGGATCGATCCGACCTCGCCACAGTTCCAGCACGGCCTGGAAGCCTGCAAGTCCCTTGCACCGCCCGCCTGGGTGTCTTCGGGGCCGGTGACTCCAGGGCCGTCGAGCGGTGCCCCGTGATGACCACGGCACCGCCAAACTGATGCGACATTCCGTACGACTCCCGCACCATTCCGCGGAGACGAGGAGAGCGCCGCCATATCGGCCATACCGGCTCCGCTCATGTTCTTCGACAGGAGGTTTCCATGTTCTTTCTGATATATCTGCGACACGAGTTGCGACGGCGGATGCGCCAGGCAATCCTTATTGCCGTGGGGCTTGCCGTGGGGATTGGCCTGGTTGTCACGGTGACCGCTGCATCCGCCGGGGTCGAGAACGCCCAGAGCACCGTGCTGCACGCGCTCTACGGGATCGGCACCGACATCACGGTGACCAAGGCGCCGCCATCCGGGTCCCACGCGGGCGGTGCCTTCAGCCCTGGATCGGCGACTCAGCAAATAGACGAACTCCTGAACGGGCAGCTCGGCCTGCTGGACGCCTCATCAGTGGCGTCGATATCCCGGCTGCGCTACGTGGCGGCCGCCGCCGGTGGGCTCACCCTTACAGACACGAAACTGACCATCCCGTCAGCGAGCAGTCTCGGTCCGGGCGGGCAGCCACCTTCGAGCCTGCCTGCGCCGACCAGCTTCACGGTTGACGGGGTGGATTTGACTCACCTGGGGCTTGGCCCGCTCGGCTCTGGCGAGATCAGCGCGGGACGGACCTTCGCGGCTTCCGACGGCGGCTCGAATGTGGCCGTGGTGGATTCCAACTACGCGACGGCGAACAAGCTGACCGTTGGCTCGGCGATCGTGATCGCCAAGACGCGCTTCACAGTCATCGGGATCGTCCGGCAGCCCCAGGGTGGCGGCTCCGTGGATGTCTATATCCCGCTCGCACGTGCCCAGGCCTTAGGGATAGGTCCCGGAGAAAGTAGTCTGAGGAACCAGGTGAATACGATCTACGTGGCCGCCGCCAGCGCTTCCGATGTCCCAACTGTGCAGGCCGAGATCGCGAAGCTGCTGCCGTCGGCCACCGTGACCACCTCCGGCAGCCTGGCGAGCGCGGTGAGCGGCTCGTTGGCCACCGCCGCCAGCCTGATCAGCGACTTCGGCCGCTGGCTGGCAATCGCCGTCCTCATCGCGGCGTTCGCGGTAGCAAGTCTGCTGACGATGGCGGCGGTAGCCCGGCGGGTGCGGGAGTTCGGCACGCTCAAGGCCCTCGGCTGGCATAGCAGGCGAATCATCGCCCAGGTGATGGCCGAGTCATTCGTTGTGGGTGTCGTCGGGGCTGTGATGGGCATCGCCCTGGGGTTCGGCGGGGTCGCCCTGGTGGACGCGGTGGCTCCCACCCTCTCGGCCACAGTCGCCCTGAACCCGGGCTCCGCCCCGGCACAAGACACCCTGATCAACGGCAGCGGCGTTCAGCACCCGCTGGCACCGGGCAGCACCAACACGATTATCGTGCACCTGGCCGCCCAGGTCACTGCAAACGCGCTGGTATTGGCGGTAGTGCTGGCGATTGCTGGCGCGCTGATCGCTGGCGCGTTTGGGAGTTGGCAGGCGGCCCGGCTGCGCCCGGCGGAGGCCCTGGCCCAGGTGGCATGATTGGCCTTTGCCCAGCTACGCAGGCACGCGAGGATGCCATCGACCGAGTGAAGAGAGCACTTAAGGAGGAACCGATGTATACACTCACAGGCGTCACCAAGAACTATCAGAACGGCAGCCACACGGTCTCCGCGCTGCAAGGTGTGGACCTGGTCATCGAGGATGGCGAGTGGCTGGCTGTGCAGGGACGTACCGGCAGCGGCAAGACCACGTTGCTACACATCCTTGGCGGCCTGGACCACCCCAGTGCAGGCACCGTCCATTTCGATGGGCAGGGATTGGCCACGCTGCCCGAGGCCCGGCTCACCGAGTTTCGGGCCGCCTTCGTCGGGTTCGTCTTCCAGACGTTCAACCTCTTGCCCACCCTATCGGCAGTTGAGAACGTCGAGGCCGCACTCGTCCCGCGGCGGGTCAGTTCTGCTGAGCGGCGCGCTCGTGCCACCCAGGCTCTGGAGGCTGTGGGTCTCGGCGATCGGGCGCAGCATTTGCCCTCGGAGCTGTCTGGAGGGCAGCAACAGCGGGTGGGCATCGCGCGCGCCCTGGTTAAGGAGCCGAAGGTGCTGCTCGCCGACGAGCCCACGGGCAACCTCGACGATGATACGCGCGACGAGATTATCGCGCTGCTGGAACGACTCTGGCACGCGCATCGATTCACCCTGGTGCTGGTCACCCACGACGCCTCCCTCGCAGGCCGCGCCCAGCGCGTGGGGATAATGAGCAGTGGCCATCTTTCCGTCGGGCAAGGGGCGGAACGCTGATGACGATGCAGGAGGCACTGCGAGCGTTCGTAGTGCCTCCCGGGGACGCCAATTGACGACGCCCTCCCGCTCCAAACGAGCGCCAGGCTCGCCGATTTCCTGACGGCACCGATGGACACCTGAAACACGAAGAGGCAAATATGGACAGCATGGACAAACATGGGGAGGCTTGCTATAATAGGTGAGGTATGAAGCGCAAGGACTACACTCGACAACTAGGCGCCAGCTCTCGAACTGCCTGGCGCTGGTGGAAAGCGGGCCAGCGGCCGGGTCGTCAAAAGGAAGCCAGCACCACGCTGCCGACCCCGGAGGCTTCCTCGCCATCCGAGCACGCCGCGCAGCCTCGATCAGGTATCTGGGTGTTCGGAAGAGCGGCTCGAACGCCAGACCAGGGTGAACAGCTGTCTAAAGGAGAGGCGGACGAGGGTGGTGGTGATCGAGGACGACGCCGAGCGCGAAGACGTACCGATCACCAGTACGGTGTTCTGGATCGGCGCGCGGACCTGAAGATGTCCAGGAGGGGTCCTGTCCGGCTCCGGAAGGTTCTTTTCAAGCTGTCCTTGCCCCGGCGCACGGTGCGCCTGCGCCTTACCCTCCTCTATAGCAGTCTCTTCCTGGCCTCGGGCGCCGGCCTGCTTGCCATAACATACGTGTTGGTGGCGCAGCGAATCACTGGTCCGTTCTCTGTCAATGTCTCAGGAGGAGCGCCTCCCCCAGGCCCCCCGAGCAGGGCAGGCACCACCCCTGTCACCCAACTGCTCCAAGCTCAGGTGGCCGCCGACCTGCACCAGTTTCTGGTCCAGTCTGGGATCGCCCTTGCCATCATGGCAGTGGTCGCCATCGCCCTCGGCTGGGTCGTCGCCGGTCGCATTCTGCGACCGCTGCAGACCATGACGGCCTCTACCCGGCAGATCTCGGAGGAGAACTTGCACGAGCGCCTCGCCCTGCCAGGACCGCCCGACGAGCTCAAGGACCTCGGTGACACCATTGACGGACTCCTCGCACGCCTGGAAGCCGCCTTTGACGGGCAACGGCGCTTTGTCGCCAACGCCGCGCACGAGCTGCGAACCCCGCTCACCATGATGCGTACGTCGCTCGACGTAGCGGTCGGCAAACCTGACCCCGTGCCTCCAGAGGTGAACGTCCTCACGGGCAAACTGCGCGAGGGGCTCGACCAGGCCGACCGGCTCGTCGAGAGCTTCCTCGCGCTCGCTCGTGCGCAACAGGGCACCCTGACGAATCTCGAGAGCGTGTCGCTGCCCCAGCTCGTTTCTGCCGCGCTGGCAGTTCGCAGCGATGCCATTGCCGACCGCGGCCTCGGGGTACGGCAGACCATGGGCGACGCTGACGTGATCGGGAGCGAGACTTTGCTGGCCCGCATGGTGGAGAATATCATCGACAACGCCATCCGCTACAACACGTCAGGCGGCTTCATCGGTGTGGTAACCGCGGTCGACGGCACTGTCGCCCGTCTGGTGGTGGAGAGTGGCGGACCTCTCCTCGACGAGCGCAAGGTCCAGGAGTTGGGGCAGCCCTTCCGGCGCCTCGGTGCCGATCGGACGGCCTCAGACCGTGGCATCGGCCTCGGTCTTTCGATTGTCGCGGCGATCGCCGCCGCTCACGATGGATCGCTGGATCTGCATGCACGGCCTGAGGGTGGCCTGCAGGTCGTCATCGCGCTGCCTCACGCCAGGCGAAGGCGCGAAACAGGAGGTTTGACATGAGGGTGCTCGTCGTTGAGGACGTCCGACGCCTGGCCGACGACATCGCTGAGGGCCTCCGGGATCAGGGCATGGCCGTCGACGTTACCTACGACGGCCTGGAGGCCGCCGCCAAACTCGATGTCTACTCCTACGACGTCGTCGTCCTCGATCGGGACCTCCCCGGGCTACACGGCGACATCGTGTGCCGCATGATCACCGAGGGTGACAAGCCCGTTATGGTCCTCATGCTGACCGCGTCCGACACCCCGGGGGATCGCGTAGCCGGTCTCAGCCTCGGGGCCGACGACTACCTGGCCAAACCGTTCCACTTCCCCGAGCTCATCCTCCGAGTCCGCTCCCTCGCCCGGCGCAAGCCGATGGCGCATCCACGCATCCTCCGGGCGGCGGACGTCGAGCTCGACCCCCTGCGACACATCGTGACACGTGAGGGGCAGCAGCTCGATCTGTCGGTCAAAGAGTTCGCCGTGCTGGAAGCCCTCATGCGGGCGGCACCGGCTGCCCTCAGCGCGGAGGATCTCCTTGAGCAAGTGTGGGATGAGAACGCGGATCCGTTCACCAAGACCGTGCAGGTCACCATCGGCCGGCTGCGACGCAAGCTCGGAGAGCCTCAAGTGATCGTGACGCTCCCCAGCCTCGGGTATCGCATCGCGGATCGCTCCGTTCAAAGCGATGCGGACGGTTCCGTCTGAATCCTTGCGAATCCTGTCGCGCGTGCACGCGGCAGATGAGGCGGTAGACCGAAAGCGATTGAGAAAAGAGAACCGCGTGGTCTCGCCCATGCCAAAGCACTCTATGCGGCCAAGCAAAACACGCTTGCTGAAATTCGGAAACTATTTCAGATTTTGCAACCAGCTTGCGATCGCCTGCCCAATCTCATCAGGAGAGTCCTCCTGAGGAGTATGGTGCCCGCGCACGGTAATCTCGCTGAGCGCAGGCCAGGTGCGGTAGAACTCATACTGCTTCGGCTGTTTCGTACCTGGATTGGTCTGAATGCATAATTTGGGAATGGGACTTTGGGAAAGCCACTTGCCGAAGGTGGTGACGATCTCGGTCACGTCGGCTGGTTCTCCATCAATCGGAAGCTGACGAGCCCAGCTGAGCGTGGGGCGTCGCGCTTCGCCCGACTCGGCAAACGGACGGCGATAGTTATCCATCTCTTCCTCTGTTAACTTGCGCAGAATAGTAGCGGGCAGGTTGAACTCGATGAAGGAGTTTTGTTCCAGCACCATCTGTTCGCCTGCCGGAGATCGCAGCGCCTGGAAGCGTTCGCGTGCTCCTTCCGGGTACTCGCTCCAGGTGTATGTCTCGGCAACCGCTTCCATAAAGGCTATTCCGCGCACTGCGTCCGGGTGACGGCGAGCCCAATCAAAAGCCAGGGCTGCTCCCCAGTCATGCCCAACAAAGGTGACTCGTTCACGTACATCCAGCGTTTCGAGCAGCGCATCGAGGTAACGGCGATGCTCGACGAAGGTATAGGAACCGGGGCCGCTATCGGGCAGCTTCTGCGAATCGCCCATGCCGATGAGATCCGGTGCAATAATGCGGCCAAACCCCTGTATAGAAGGAATAATATTGCGCCAGACGTAGGAAAAGGTGGGATTGCCATGCAGGAAGACTATTGGATCACCCTGACCTTCATCTATATACGCCATCTCTAATCCCAGAACAGGTTTCCGATTTTTTTGATAGGGAAATGCTGTGCTTATCATGATGTTCTCTGTTCCTTTCTGAAAGCACACGATCATGCTGCTGACACATTGTTGCCAGTGTCTCGCTCCTCACAGCAGAGCAACGTTGTGTCTCTGCCTTGCAAAGCAGCGGTGTTTGTTCATGTCCCTAGCATAGCTTTCAGATGGATGAATTGGCTTCATCCGTTGGGATGATTCCATACATGATTCGCGAGCAGCAAAAAGAGGGGAACCAATGGGATCATCAAATCAGATGAAGCTCACGTGCTACTTCACCGGCGGCACTGCGCGTATGGACGCCCAGTTTGCGATAAATACTTTGCACCTGTGTGCGGACAGTATTGACCGAAACAACCAGAGCGTCAGCAATGTCCGCGTTTGAACGATGCTGGACAAGCAGATGCAAGACGCGCATTTCTTGAGGGGAGAGCGGTTCGACCAGGGGTGATGCCAGAGTCTGAGTTCCTCTTTGTTGCTGGACAGGAAAGGCGCTCAGAAGTGCACGAATATAGGCAAGCAAAGGTTGATCGTGCAATTGAGGAAGAAGGGAGCGCAAAAGGATCGCTATCTGTTCCCCAGCATCGAGGAACAGGCGAAGAGCGTTCCTGTCAAAAGCCTGCGCAAGCACTTCGCGTAACAACTGTTGAGCCTCTGTCTTTCGTTTCCTTGCGGCAGCGACCAGAACCATCTCCACCTGAATCTCAAGCATGCGACGAGTATGTCCCACCTTCTGGGTAGCAACAAGCAAACGCTCAAGCTGGCGAGATGCTTCTTCCAGCCTGCCCTGGGTTCGCAACCAACGGCTTAAAAGCAGTTCTTCCTCTATGTCCTGTGAGAAATCATGGTGAGGCGAGCGTCCAGTCGCCCAACGTTGCATGGTCATATGGTCGCCGACGGAGAGCGCTAACCGTGCCTGGGCTGTCTGGATTTCCTGAGAGAGGTGGGGCAAGGATACAGGTATCTTGTCAAGGAGGGCTGCGAGTTGCTGTTGGGCAACAAAGACCTGACCCTGTGCCTGTTGCACACGGACGAGGATGAGCATCGCATGCACTTCATAGTGCACCAAATGATGAGACTGACTGACTGTTATGGCCTCCTGCGCATATTGATACGCACTTTCCAGTTCATTGCATTCATAGCAGAGTGCAGCCAGACCAGACAATGCATTACAGAGCGCGTACATGGGTCCTTCCTCTCGCGCTTCCGCGAGTACCTGACGATACGAGGAGGTGGCTTGTTGGATCTCCCCCAGCTCAAAGAAGACCTGAGCAAGATTGACCATGGCGATCCGTTTGAAATAGTGATTCTCCACGGCCTCACAAAGAGCATGGGCTTCAAGCAAGGCGGCGCGAGCCTGTTGGAAGTGTCCCATCTCTACCCATTCTCTTGCCACGATGCACAGACTGAGACCACGCCAGATGTGCTGCGCCTGCGCAAGCCAATCCAGTGCTTGTTTCGCATACCTTGTTGCGGCCTGCATATCGCCCTGCCTCAATGCAAGTAATGAGCGAAAGGCAAAAAGCTCGCCAAGCTTCGGCAGATTATTCTCCACACGGAAACAGTGTTCTGCACTTCGCAAGAGCTTCTCAAGCTCGCGCAGGGTCAACGCATTGGGTAGCCAGGAAGCGCTCAGAAACAACAGCGTGGAAGCCTCGCTCAAGCAGAGAACAGGATACTGCTCCAGGATCGTTTCCGGGAATTGCTCCAACCAGCGATGCAGCGTATGAGGTTCATGTATTTCACCTGGAAAGGTGTGCTCCTCGATTGATCGTTCGATCAAGCTCGCTGCTCGCACGTAATCCTGAGCATAGAGAGCCGCATCTATCGATGCGCGAAGGTCGCCATGCGCTTCATACCAGTGGGATGCACGAACAGAGAGCTGATGCCATTGGTCTTCACCTAACCGGCGACGTGCTTCGTTGCGCATGGCTTCGGAAAAAA
>Ga0209648_10005656_pt1 | contig 10725 bp, 9 predicted proteins | sample GraSoi2013_115cm_FD_185830 | JGI IMG/M metagenome (GOLD analysis project Ga0209648, IMG submission 185830) | Grasslands soil microbial communities from the Angelo Coastal Reserve, California, USA - Sample 9_17_2013_115cm (SPAdes) (version 2) | ecosystem: Environmental > Terrestrial > Soil >...
CCACCGAGAACGCCACCATCAGGGCTGCGACGCTCCAGCCCAGGCCCACCTGCCAGAGCGGTACGCCGTGCTGCCAGGAGCGCAGCGATGCGCTGCACCAGCCGAGCGCCAGGATGGCGAACGCGGCTCCGGTCACTTCATGGAACACCTGCTTCGAAGCGCGCACCAGTCTGCGGAAGAATCCTGTCCCGGCGCGTGCGGCTGCGGCGATGGCATCCGGCATAGGGGAATTCTAATATAAAGTCGGGCGGCACACGAGGAGGAGGAAAGCCTCCAGGGGGAGTAGTCAGGTTAGACAAGGGACATGCGCAGAGGCCTTGTAACTCGCATCGGCTGCGCCTAGAATCAAGCAGGGAACTCGGAGGAGGTCGGCCGTGCAACTCGACGACGAACTGAAGAATCTTCTGCGCGAGCTGGGTCACGCCATCAACGACACGGTTTCGGAATCGGACCGCATCACCGGCGCCATCGCCGGCGTCCGCGCTCACGGATACGATATCGTGTTGAAGCTCGACGCCACGATCGGGCTGGCGCGGCGCGATGCCGACTCCGATCCGGAACGCATAACCCCGCAGGACCGGCGCTTTCTGGAATCCTTGCGGATCCAGGTCGATCAGGATGTCGAGGATTCGCAGCAGACCACGACGAAGCTGGACATGACGCCGCAGGACATTCGCTTTCTGAAATCGCTGCGCATTGCTGTGGACGACCTCTCTTGATGCGAGCCGGCGCGATGCGAACGCGAAGATTTTCACGCAGAGGTTTTTGGCGCGGGGGTTGGCTGCTGGCCGCTGCAATCGCCTTGTGCGCTCTGTCGAGCGTGCCCGCGGATGCGCAGGTGAGCACCGCCAAACCCATCACGATAAAAACGAAAACACCGAAGAGCGATACGGCGAAATTTGCAGGCACGGTCTTGCACGCCAACATCGCGCAAATCACTGTGCGCGGAAAAGACAACGAAATGGTGGTGCGCACCTTCCCGCTGTCCGGGGAAGTATCCGAGCAAATGCAGAAGATCGTGGACAGGGGCGGCTATCAGTACGGCGACAAAGTCGTCGTCACGTACGATCCGGTGAGCAACACCGCGCTGAAGATCAAAGGAAAGCCTTCCAAGCCCATCTAGATTGCGGAGCGCCTCGATGCTTCGCCCTCCCGCAGTTGCCGGCCGCTTCTATCCCGCCGATGCCGGCGAGTTGACCAAACAGATTCAGCAGCATGTTTCCGCTACCGGAAGCTCTCCTAAAAAGACTGTCCGCGCATGCCTCGTGCCGCACGCGGGGTACATGTACTCGGGCGCGGTGGCCGGCGCAGTGTTTGCGGCGCTCGAGTTGCCGAAGCGGATCATTGTGCTTGGCGTGCGCCATTTTCCGCGCGGGCAGCCGCTGGCCATCCTCTCCGAAGGGGCCTGGCAAACTCCTCTGGGCCTCGCGCCGGTTGACGCCGAGTTGGCGGCGGAACTGAAACGTGCCTGCCCTTTATTGCGAGAGGATGCCGTGGCGCATAGCGGGGAACATTCCCTCGAGGTGCAACTGCCGTTTCTCCAGGTGCTCGCGCCGGAATTCCGGTTTGTCCCCGTTGCGCTGGGCACGGTTCGTTACGAAGAGTTGCGTCATGTGGGCGACGCTGTGGCGCAAGTTGTGGCGGCGCACGAAGAGAAGGTGTTCATCCTGGCGACTTCGGACATGAACCATTACGAAGACGACGAAACCACGCGCCGCAAGGACCACAAGGCCATCGAACAAATTCTGAAGCTCGACCCGCGAGGACTTTATGACACCGTGCGGCAGGAAAAAATTTCGATGTGCGGCCTCGGTCCTGCGGTGGCAGCGCTGACCGCCGCGGGGCGACTCGGCATAGCTCGGGCGGAACTGGTGAAGTACGCGACCTCGGCCGATGTGACCGGGGATCGCTCAGAAGTCGTGGGATATGCGGGCATGATTTTCGAGTGAAAGCGTTATAAGTGCTCCAGTGTCCCGCTATCTGTGCGGGCGGCTGCTACCTCCGCTGCTACTACCGCCGCTGCTGCTCCTGCTGCTACCGCCACTGCTGCTGCCTCCGCCGGAACTGCGCGAAGACGAGGAAGAAGCGGATGGCGAAGAAGGATGCGAGCTCCCGCCAGAAGACGAAGGATGGGACGTCGAGGAAGGACGCGACGGCGCCGCAGGCGGCGTTGAAGACGGACGAGACGATGAACGCGGAGGCGCGGAAGTTGTTCGCGGCGCCGCGGAAGCGCCTGAAGAAGACGGATGACTCTCTATCGGAGCGTTGGGAGCTCGACTCGAAGGAGCCGCCGGGCCATTAGCAGACGGCGCAGACCGCACTAACGGCGCGCCCGGTGCGGAATTGCCGCTTGAATTCTTTTGTGCCGCTGCGGCTGGTGCGGTTGAAGAACCGGAATTTGCCGCCGGGTTCGAATTGACGAATTTATGCTCGCGGGGATCAAAGACAATCCCGGAGGATCCGCGCGCAGCTCCCGGCACGCCAGCATCGCCCACCAGCGAGCGCGACACCAGCACCGGCGGCGCGACGGAAACCGGCGGCGCGCCAGTAAAGCCGCGCGGCGGACGGCTCACCGATTTGACTTTGCCAACACCTTCGACGGGCAGGCGAACCACGGCACCGCCACCGGCGGCACGCGTAATCACTCCCTGACCCAAATTCGCGGGAGTGCCCCGGCGCGCTTCGTGCGGATGGACCGGCACCCAACCCACCAGACCGTTGCTGCCTCGAACAAAAACCGCTGTTGCGGGCCGCCAATTGCGGAATCCTCCGAATCCAAATCCGCCGGGCACCCACAGCCAGCCGTAAACCGGCGAGAACACCCATCCGCCAAAGTGGTACGGCATCCAGCCCCACGGCTCGAAGCTGACCCAGGTCCAGCCGAAGCCCGGATAGAAAACCCACTGGCCATTGAAGAATGGGGACCACCCATAACCGACACCAGAGGGGCGCCAGCAATAGCCATAATCGGAGTAGGACAACCAATTGCCGTAGGTGTAAAGATCAGCCACGCCTGCGGAATAGTCGGGCGAATTCACGTAGGTATTGGCGTAGTTCGTGGCGGAAAGAATGGAATCTTCGTGATCGGAAACCCAATGGTCCCAGTCGTCCTCATCGGGCAGGCGGCCGATGGTGACATCGTTCTGGCCGCCGGCACGGAAGGAAAGCGATTGTCCCTTGGTCACGTGGTTGGTCTCGGCGCCCTCGGCGCCAGAAGTGACATCCACTTCGCCCTGCTGGACGTCAACCACGCTGCCGTCGTCATAGGTGTCCAGGCGGAAGCGGCCTTTGCGCGCCAGTTTCACTTCGACGCTGGGCGACTTGACGACGAACGAATCTTCGCTCGCCGGGTTTGCATAGAACGTGGCGGTACCCTGCGTCAAGGTCAGCTCGGTCAGGCGAGCGCCGTCGGAAAGCGCCAGCCCGGTGAATTGCAGGACAGAGTTATCTGCGAGATAAGCCATCGCGCCATGCTCGAATTCGACGACGGCGCGGCCATTGCCCGTCGCGAGGACATAGCCTTCGCGGATGGGCAGGTTCACAACAGCCTCTTCCCAGTTGAGATTCTGGCCGGACGAACCCTCGGAGGAACCCGTACGCGCGACTTTGACTTCGCCCTGCACCTGGCTGAGGCGCACAATCCGCGCGTGGCTGTAATCCGCCGCCGACGCCGCGGGGGAAAAGGCGACAAGCAAAGCGATGATGGAGAGAATGTTAAGGAGCCTTACGAGCCGGATGGTCATAGCCACCCCCTTTGTCCGGGGACGCGCTTGCCTATTGGGTTGGATGTACGCCGGGGAAACCGGGTTTCACTCAGCGGTGGCTGGGGGAGCAAAGTTAACAGTCCACAGTTGAAAGTCGAAAGTAAGAGATCCGAGACTAGTGACTCGTACCCCCCTCCCTCCCGATGGAACCGGGACTCGCGAGAAACGCTCGCCAGCCCCCACCCCCTGTTTCTTGTAAGTATGTGATTCAAAAGGCTTTGTAAAATAGCACTTTGCAAGTATGTGTCCCTAAAGGGTTTGAAACCACGTGTTTTGATATAGTTCCATGTTTTTTGCGAAGTATGTGAATCTAAACGGCTTATAGATGCAGATTTGGGAAGTATGTGAGTATAAAGGAGTTGGGAGTCGAAAGTAGAGTTTCTAAGGCAACCTGCGCACATCCTAGTTTTCCTTGCCCTTCCTGCTACGTCGGCGTTCTCTGGGCGGCGTGCTACCTAGCGGGCGCCTGGCGATAACAACAGGGATACTTATACCACAAGTGACTAGCGATTGTCAAGGCCTAATTTTTGCAGAGAATCGAGGATCCGTTCGCCATCACTTCATACGTTGGCCGCAGCCCCTTCACCGCCGCCTACGGCAAGCATCAAATAGGCTCGCATAATTTCTTGGTGAGCTTCTTGCATTGCTTCCTCAAGCGGATGCTTACGGATTCCAATTTGGGCCAGGTTAACTAGGGTCTCGATCTCCTGAGCAAACTTTGGCGACCCACGCGCCTTCAAGTATCGATACTTATGCGTGACTAGGGCCGCGTAAGGATATGAATCGACGTCCCCTCGCTGGGCGATCTGTTCGCGCAACAACTCTTCACCGCGTTTCAGATCGGCCTCGGCCGAAGCAGCGTTCTCATCGAGGCGAGCTCTCTTCAGAAAAAGGACACCCAAATTGTGACGTGCTTGGAAGTTCCCGGCATCTCGAATAGCTAGGGATTGCGTCAAGTAATTCTCGGCGACCGCAAAGTGGTCGAAGTACACTTCTGCTCTTCCAAACTGCAACCAAAAGAGAAAGTCGTGACCGTAATAATCTTTTAGCTCGCTGAAGAGAGCGCCGATTACCTCGTAGTCTTCTCCGAACAAATCCAACATATTGTCGAAATTGATTATTCCCCGGTACGCAAGATATTCGGGAGTTCGCCGGGAGATGTTGCGTGGCGTGACGTCTGCGCTAATCTGACTCAAGAACACGGACGCAGCCAGTGCTCTTATTCCCACGGGAGCAGACTCTGTCGCGACTTGGTGAGCGATGACACGGTGCCGCGGTGCCAAGAGGTCGCCACTCTCATTCCAATGTACAATCACCTCGCGCAAATCGTTTGAAAGAGTGCTTGCCTTTTCGAGATCTGTGCCCGCCATGCAGGCTAGCAGGTGTCTGCGGCGAACTGGTGCACCATGCATATAAGTCAAGCATGCAATTGTGTAAGCGATTCGAGCATTTTCCCCAGACAGACTCTTAAATTCATTTTCTAGGATTACGTCGAATCCTTTACCAGACGTAGCTTCCTTCATCGCGACTAGAAGCTGCTTCCTAGACCGACCGAGGAATTGCCTCAATTGCTGACCGGGTGGTTTCCCCCGAAGATCCCCCAACATTCCGAATTGCTCCAACCTCTGGATGATTCGCTCACAATCGGGCCTCTCCAAGGGCGGCATTTCTAACACGGTTGGCTTCATGCCACGCAAATTACGTAATCTCGGATAAATGACGTGTGGTCTGTCGGCGAGGACGAAGGTGACGTTTGCGTCCCTCGGAAGATTGCGGGCAACTTCGTCGATTGCTTCGATATGGATCATGGCGTCATCAATAAACATATAGACATGCCGTTTTTCGAGGGAACTGAGAAAAGTCAAAACTGCGCGTTTGTCTACGATTTGCTCGGCCTTGCAGAAGTAAACAGTTCGACCCTCTGCCGCCAAATGGAAGGCCACGCGGCGGAGCAACGTGCTCTTACCAGAGCCTGCATGGCCAACGAGGGCGAAGCACTGGACGCCGGTCTCAGTCTTCATGATTGTCTGAAGAAATGATGTAGCCACTTCACGCGGTGCGTCTAATCCATTTGCGATATCGTCCCAGGTAGGCTCTGCACCCTCAAAGAATATTTCACGTTTCGGCACTCTGGACTTGGGAGGAAGTTCGCGAGGCCCGAGTAGTTCAAAATTGCGGAGCAATTCAGCCTGCGTGTTTAACAAACCTGCATTTATTGCTGCAATTTGGTGAGGATAACGATTCTTCAACAAATCGAGGCGATCGAGGGGTGTGCCTTGAATGAGTCCGTGGATGCCGGTAAAAAACTCTTCGGCTGTGGCTTCAACGACGAAGTATCCTTGGTCACGCAGTTGCCGGCCTCGAATCGCGCTTATACTGGGAGTTATAACAAATGCCTTTGCGCGTACTTCGGGAACGCCTTTCGAGCGTTCGCTGCGCATCGCCAAATAATGGTACATGGGAGACTCGTTCAGTCTGCTGCCGACAAAAACCACGGAGTTTGAGTACATATCGTCTACCAGGGCTTGATACCAAGGGTTGGGTATGGCCGTTTGCCCTGCATACTCCGCGGGACTGAATGTGAGGCCCTTGCCCAAGTCCAATACGGAACCATGAAGGTGTATTCCATGTACGCGCTCGAACCAAGTGTCTTGCGCTTCAAAGTCTGCCGGACAGGTAACGGAATCGAACCGCTGAGCCGACCCGCGCGCATACGAGTTCTCCAGCACGTCATCGATGTTCGTCGTGTAAATTCGATACCAAAACAGTCTTGGAACGATCAAATGCCATTCGGCGGGAACGCAGTCCTTGTACAAGCTACGTAGGACCCCGCTCAGTCCTGCTGATCCCAAGTGCTTTTGGGCTTGCTCGTAAACGATTCCAAGGTCCTCGCCCTCGTATTTCCAGCCGCACTCCGAAGCCAGAGTCTCTGCGAGTTGCGGTCCGAGGGGAGGATCAGTTCCGCGAGGATTTCGGGCGCCAAGCGAAAAGCCTGCGCCGGCAAACAAAACTACGTTGCCTTTCTTGAACTGGCTGAAGAGCAGTCTTATTTCGTGAGTATCAAAGTCTATCGGCACGAAAACCCCTCCTAAGGATTCTACCAGTTGGCGAACGGAGGGCATAGCGCGTCAGGGCTGGCCCCCTTAGCGCGACCGGGTCGAGATGAAATTTCCGCTTGTCGTACTGGCGCGGAACGCGGCCTTGCGCAAATAATCGCCACGGTGGGCAGCGGCGCATGGATGGGGCGGTGAAGAAGCCGCAAATCGCTCAGAGGGAGCGCAAAAATTCGAGAAGAGCTTCCTTTTCGCCGGGTTTGAGTTTTTCAAATTTTTCGGTGACGTGAGCGGCTTCGCCTCGGTGGCGCCGGATGGCGTCGAGAAGAGTCACGGACGCGCCGTCGTACATCTCTTGTTCGAATCATTGTTCCGGAATCTCTTATGCTGTGCTGCCTGTTCTTCCGCAACGAACTATTCCAATGAAACAAGGCGCCTACTGCCTGTTTGAGACGGCGCTGGGCTGGTGCGGGATTGCCTGGAGCGAACGTGTCACGGCAGGCGCCGCGCTGGAATCCCCACCTGCCTCGCTCGCGGATGCAACTCGGACCCGCCCACTCACGGATAGAACGGCGTGCGGTCGAACAGGTCGTGTGGCTTGAGCATGAAGCCGGTCCACATCACCAGGGCAACCCCGTGCCAGGCTCCATTCAGCATCTCTCCGTCTTCGTCGCGGGGATGATGGTGGACCGAGCCCCGGTACCAGATCACGATGTCAGTGTCGCTCACCGAAACGGGAGGATTGGTATAGGAGACCAAGTCTTTGGCGCTCATTTGCGCGAAGTTGTAGTGCGTAACCCAGAAGTCAGGCTTAGTGAACGGCTCCTGATGCTGGGCCAGGCCCTGGGTGGGCAGCGGGATCAACTGATAGTAGGTCTTGTCGTTCTTGCCGTTGACCAGGAACTTGTCGGAAACGTCGAGGGTGTTGAAGGCGCGCGGATCCCACTGCAGACCCGTGGACATGGGAATGGGCGGCTGGGTGTCGTTCGCCGCCAGTCCCGCTTCCGTGTGAGTTCCCAGGGCGACGGAGTCGTTCGGCCAACCGTTCAGGTCCACGTCCAGCCGCCAAATGGGATTGTGGACGTGGGTGATCCATTCATATCCGGGCAGATTGTGTGAAGTCGCGCCGACCCGGCCCATAACAACTCCGTCATCACGGAACGTCCATTCAATGATGTAGTTGTAGTTATCGGCCGCGAGCGCCGACCACAGGACAATTTCTTCACCGCGGTAAACCTGGGCGTCAGACTTCCAGGAGAGCCCGCGATCGTGGACTTGCTTGCACACGTTGCCGGCCAGCACCGTGCCTCCTTGGGCCGCCGGGCAGTCGGCAGGCCCGATCGGAGTCAGCGGGAACATGAAACCAACGTCATAATAGCGGAGCCACGGTATTCCGTTGTGGTAGGGCACGAATATCTCCGAGACCCGCGCATCCCACAGCAGGAACAGCCAGGGCTTGGAAGGCGAGGTGCGGAAATAAGCCCAATGGATGAGCAGGCCGTTGCCGTCAACGGTCTGCCAGCAAAGCCGCCAATGAGTGATTTCCGGACCTACTGTGGGGAACTTCTGGTCCACCAGATTCGCGCCGGAACAGGGCATGGAAGGCGGCGGCGTTTGCGCGGTGGCGACCGAGGCCAGCGAACAGAACCAGAATCCCAGAAAAACAGCGAGAATAGCGCTTCGCGAGAGTTTCATTTTAGTGGTCCGCCTTTCCAGCCGGGCTGCGTTTTTCCATGTAAACGTGTTTGGCGGTGAGATCTACAGTCACAATCGGCTCGCTCAGGTAATCCGTGCCCCGGCGGAACGTCAGCCGCAGGCAGCGGTGAGTGGAGCAGGCATCTTTGGGATCGGTGGAGTGCACCGGCAATCCGCCGACGGTGTTTTCCGAAAGAGCCGCGCCCGGAGGGCCAGTCCGGGGCCGGAAAGTCTGCGCCGACGGGCCCAGCGCCTTCAACACTTCGGGGTCGCGCAGCGCCATTTGAAAAGCGTCGGCGAGGTCGTCGTTGGTAAAAGGAACTTGGTCACTGGCCAGGCGAGTCACCGCAACCACTCCGTGCTGGGGGAGGTTGACGATCACCCGTGCCCCAACCTCGCCTTGCGGTCGAAACAACACGACTTCAATCTCGCGCTGTGCGAGGTTGGTCTTCTCGGGGGACTCCGCCTTGATCAGCACGGGCACGGCCGAAACCAGGCGCACGCCGGTCTCGCCCAGCAGCTCTTTGACCTTGGGGTCGTTGCGGGCAACGCGCTCGGCCGCGGTCTGTTCGTCCGCGGTCAGAGGATCGAGGGCGCGCCGCTCCCCCTGGGCCTGCGCCACGGGCCGGGCAATTTCCTGCGCTCGCGCGCCGGTTGTGGCCAGGAAAATCAGACCCAGGAGACTCAGAATCGCAAAGACAATCCTGCCGATGATGGACGTGGGAGAAGATCTATCGCATGGCAAAGAACACCTCCGTAAAGCTGCCTTTCCGAGTTGTGACCTCCGTGCTTGACTGCGTAAGACCGGGTAGTTGTCGTTGGCGCCCAGCGCCGGCTGCATCATCTGATGTCGGGGTCGTCCCGCGCCGCGTGCGACGCCAGCTGCGGGAGCCCGATGCCATGGGATACTATATCTGCTGATGTATGTCGGTCAATAAGTTTATTAGCCGATACCTAGCCGAACGGGCCACAGCCATAGGATCGGAATGGATGACTCCATTACGCAGCAACCTTGGTACGCGGTACAATTGCCGGACGGTACGATGATGAAGAAACTCGCGTCACGTCTCGAAGCGTCGGCGAGCGAGGGAGCGGTCACGTGAAACAAGGCGCCTACTGCGTGTTTGAGACGGCGCTGGGTTGGTGCGGGATTGCCTGGAGCGAACGCGCGGATTCCAGCGCGCCGCCTGCGGTGACCTGCCTGCAACTTCCGGAAGCGACGGCAAAGATGACGGAATCGAGGATGGCGCGGAACTCCGGCGCGCGCAAAGCGAGCGCTCCTCCACCGCGAATCGCCGAGGTCATCGAGAAAATACGCAAACACCTTCAGGGTGAAATTCGAGATTTTCGGGACATCGCGATTGACTTGGGCGGAGCGGACCGGTTTGCGCGGCAGGTCTATCAAGCCGCTCGAGAAATCCCGGCGGGAGAGACCAGAACCTACGGCGAGCTTGCCAAAGCCCTGGGGCAACCCGCGGCAGCGCGCGACGTTGGTCAGGCTTTGGCCAGGAATCCAATCGCACTGATTATCCCTTGCCATCGCGTGGTGGCCGCCGGCGGCAAGCCCGGCGGGTTTTCCGCTCACGGGGGACGCGCGACAAAGGCGAGGATGCTGGGGATCGAAGGAGCAGCGAAGCCTGATTCATTCGACAGTCCGTCCCGCAAAGGAGACTCCGCCAAGGCCTCGGACCAACTCGCGTTCAAGTATTCGACGCGCAATCCGGAGTGAAACCTCCGCATAGCCAGAGGGATTCCTCGACTTCGAGACGCGACGCGCGCAACGCGCGCGGAATGCAAGAGCGTCCCGAAGGATTCCCGACCCGGTCGGGACGTGGTCGGGATGCTGCGCTATCGCGTCCTCCGCTCGGAATAACACCGGGAGGCAAACAGCACGCTTTATGTCGGAGCTAAAGCTCCGACCCCCTAGTTGCCACACAGGCCCTTCGGGGCTCAGGGTGAACTGAAGCCTGTGCTACTGGAAGATTCCCGGCTGTCCTGCTGGTATAATCGCGGCCCGGTGGCCAACCGGGAGACTTGGCAAGGAAACGCGATGAGGAAGCTTGCGGCACGGCTCAAAGCGATGAACGGCGAGGGAGCGCTCGAGGTTTTCACGCGCGCGAAGGAACTCGAGCGGCAGGGCCGGTCCATCATTCATCTGGAGATAGGCGAGCCGGACTACCACCCCGCCGCTCCGGTGGTGGACGCGGTGCGCG
>Ga0209648_10005658_pt1 | contig 10724 bp, 7 predicted proteins | sample GraSoi2013_115cm_FD_185830 | JGI IMG/M metagenome (GOLD analysis project Ga0209648, IMG submission 185830) | Grasslands soil microbial communities from the Angelo Coastal Reserve, California, USA - Sample 9_17_2013_115cm (SPAdes) (version 2) | ecosystem: Environmental > Terrestrial > Soil >...
TTGCCTATCTCGTGCCGTCCATCGCCCGCGCCGTCCGCCACGGGGAGCGCGTGGTCGTGTCGACGGACACTCACACGCTGCAGGAGCAGCTGATCGGCAAGGACCTGCCGGGCTTGCGCGAGTGGCTGCCCTGGGACTTCAAAGCGTGCCTCCTCAAGGGCCGTTCGAACTACGTGTCGCTGCGGCGGTGGCGCCGCTACCTCGGCGAGCCGTGCCAGGACTCCGACGACCTTCGCTTCAAGCTCAAAGTTCTCGTCTGGCTCCACAGCACTGAAAGCGGCGACCGTTCCGAGCTCCGGCTCCACGGCCGCGAGGAAGTGTTCTGGGCGCGCATCGCGTCCGACCCGATGGACTGCGTGGGCATCCACTGCACCAAAGAGGACTGCTATGTGCACCGGGCCCGCGCCGAGGCCGAGGCCGCCGACCTCGTGGTGGTCAACCACGCCTTGCTCCTGGCCGATGCTGAGATCGGCGGCGGCCTGCTGCCCGAGTTCGATCATCTCGTCATCGACGAGGCCCATCACCTCGAAGACGCGGCCACGCGCGGCCTGCGCCAGGAGGTCGACGGACCGGGACTCCAGGCGTTGCTGGAACGACTAGGAGGGGGCGCGCAAGCCGGCTTGTTGACCGAGCTCCGACGCCAGCCACACCTTGGCGCGTCCGACGAAGCCTTCGCCGAGGCGATGCCGATGACGCTGGCCGCAGCGGAGCGCGTGCGAGAGCTCTTCGCGTCGGCGGTCACGTGGGTCGCAAGCCGCCTCAACGATTCGGAACGGCGCGAGGAGTCGCTTCGACTGACCCCTTCCCTTCGCGAGGACGAAGGCTGGGAGAGGGTGCGGCTCGAGGGGGAGAACGCGACCACCTCGCTGGCGGCGCTCGACGGCGTGCTGCGACGCGCGGTGGGCGGTGCGCGGGAATGGCTGGGTGGATCGGAACCCGACCAGAGCGTGCGCGAGCTGGAGATCATCCGGGGCCGGCTCCATGGTGCCGCGACCCTGCTCGGCGAGGCGCTGCTCGAACCCGACCCCAACCGCGTTTACTGGTTCACCCTCGCCGCACGCAGCGAAAACCTCGTCCTGAGGGCTGCGCCCATCAACGTCGGCACGCTGCTGCGCGAGCGTGTGTACTCGGAGCGCCGGTCGACGGTTTTCACCTCGGCGACGCTGGCTGTGGGCGGGAGCTTCGACTACTTCCGCTCCCGCATCGGCCTCGGGCCACAGGCTGAAGAGCTCATCCTGCCCTCGCCCTTCGACTTCCTCCATCAGGCTCTCGTCTGCCTGCCGACCGACCTGCCCGCGCCCGAGCACGAGGATTTCGATCTGGGGGTCGAGCAGATCGTCGCCGCGATCGCGCGCCGGGTGGGCGGCAGGACGCTGGTGCTGTTCACCTCTCACCGCCAGCTCCGGGACGTCCACGCCGCCCTGAAGCAGAGGGTTGACCTCGACGACGTGCTCATCCTGGCTCAAGGCATCGACGGCCAGCGCCGGCCGCTGCTAAAGGCATTCGAGGAGGCGGAGCGGCCGCTCCTGCTGGGCACCTCCAGCTTCTGGGAGGGGATCGACGTTCCCGGCGAGCGCCTGAGCTGCGTGATCATGGTCCGCCTGCCGTTCCCGGTGCCGACCGATCCCGTCTACGCGGCTCGTGCCGAGCGGGTGCGCGACGGATTCACGCAGCTGGCGCTGCCGCAGGCGGCGCTCCGCCTGAAGCAGGGCTTCGGACGCCTCATCCGCCGATCCAGCGACCGGGGTGCAGTCGTCATCCTCGACAACCGGATCCTCGGCCGCGATTACGGCAAAGCGTTCCTCGACGTCCTCCCGCCGGCCTCGAGATTCGTGGGCCCATCGGACGAGATCTCGGAACGGGTGGGCGACTGGCTGGAGGCGAAATGAGCCGCCTGTATGTGGTGGCGACGCCGATCGGCAACCTCGAAGACGTGACCGCGCGGGCGGTCAGGGTCCTCGGCGAGGTGACCGCGATCGCAGCAGAGGACACACGCATCACGTCGCGGCTGCTCGCGCGCCACGGCATACGCAAACCGCTGATCAGCTATCGCGCGCCGGTGGAGCGGCGCGGCCTGCCCCGGTTGATGTCGGCCCTCGACGAAGGTGACATCGCGCTCGTGAGCGACGCGGGCTCGCCCACGCTGTCAGACCCCGGCCAGGCGCTGGTGGAAGCCGCGTGGGCAGCGGGGCACACCGTGGTGCCGATCCCCGGGCCGAGCGCGATCACGGCGGCGCTTTCGGTGGCGGGGTACGGGGGGCCAGGCTTCACCTTTCTTGGCTACCTGCCGCGCAAGCCGGGCGAGATGCGCCGGCTGCTGGCCGCGCTCGCGGACGATCCACGTCCCGCGGTCGCGTTCGAGTCGCCCTACCGCGTGCGTAAGTCGCTCGCGTTGGTCGCCGACGTCTTGCCCGAGCGCCACCTGACAGTGGGCCGTGAGCTCACGAAGCTCCACGAGCAAGTTCTGCGTGGAACCGCGGCGGAAATCCTGACCGTGCTCAGCGACCCGCCGCGTGGCGAGTTTACCCTTGTCATCTCCGGTGCCTGATTCCCGCAGAACAGTCCTGGTGGCGCCGGCATGGCCTTACGCCAACGGCCCTCGCCACATCGGCCACGTGGCCGGCTTTGCCGTGCCTGCCGATGTGCTCGCGCGCTTCGAGCGGCTGCGTGGCTCACGCGTGCTGATGGCGAGCGGGACCGACGAGCACGGCACTCCGATCACCTACGAGGCCGACAAGCAGGGCGTGCCGCCGCGTGAGTTCGTCGACCGCAACAGCGCCTTGATCGTCGAGGACCTACGCCGGCTGGGGATGACGTACGACATCTTCACGCGCACGACGACCGCCAACCACTATCGCGTCACCCAGGATCTGTTCCTCAAGCTCTACGAGAAGGGCTACCTGGTCAAGAAGACGCAGATGGGCGCTTTCGATCCGGCCAGCGGCCGAACGCTTCCGGACCGCTACATCGAGGGCAAGTGCCCAATCTGCGGCTTTGCCGAAGCGCGTGGCGACCAGTGCGACAACTGCGGTAATCAGCTCGACCCCATCGACCTGATCGACCCACACCAACGAGGCAGCGACGCGCCGGTCGAGTTTCGGGAGACCGAGCATTTCTTCTTCGACCTGCCTCAGTTCGGCGACCAGCTCAAGCAATGGATCGAGCAGCACGACGACTGGCGCCCGAACGTACGCAAGTACTCCCTCGAATTCGTCCGCAACCTCAAGCCACGGGCGATCACCCGCGACCTGGACTGGGGAGTCCCCGTACCGCTTCCAGGTTGGGAGGACAACCCACACAAGAAGATCTATGTCTGGTTCGACGCGGTCATCGGATATCTGTCCGCCTCCATCGAGTGGGCGGCGGCGCGCGGCGAGCCGGACTCGTGGAAAGACTGGTGGCAAAACGAGGACGCGTTCCATTACTACGTCATGGGCAAAGACAACATCACGTTTCACACGGTGTTGTGGCCGGCCATCCTCATGGGCGTCGGCGACCTGAAGCTGCCGGACGAGATCGTCGCCAGCGAGTACCTGAACATGGGCGGCAAGAAGTTCTCGACCAGCCGCGGGCAGGTCATCTATGTGCGCGACGTGCTCGAGCGCTACGACGCGGACGCTCTGCGCTACTACCTCATGATCGCCGGACCCGAGAACCAGGACAGCGACTTCACCTGGTCGGAGTTCGTGCGGCGGAACAACGATGAGCTGGTCGCCACCTGGGGCAACCTGGTCCACCGCACTCTCGTCAACGCCCATCGCAACTTCGGCGCCGTGCCGGAACCGCAGCAGCTTACCGAGGCCGACCAGGCGCTCATCCGCGAGATCGAAGAGGCCTTGGGCCAGGTCGCGTCGCAACTCGGCCAGGCGCGATTTCAGGTGGCTCTCAAATATGCGATGACGATGGCGGCGAAGGTCAACGTGTACCTCGGCACCGAACAGCCGTGGCACACCATCAAGACCGATCGCGAGAGAGCCGGCACGGTCCTGTACGTGGCGCTCCGGTGCGTGGACAACCTCAAGACGATGCTGACTCCGTTCCTGCCGTTCTCCTCCCAACGGCTCCACCGCATGCTGGGCTACGAGGACGTCATCGCTCCACAACCGCACGTCCGCGAGTTCGCCGAGGGGGGTGCGACGAGAACTGGCTCCGCCAGGCTCGGCGCCCTCAGGGGGGATGCCCCCCCTCAAAATGTCGGCGACACGCACCTGGTCCTGACGGGTACTTACGAAAGCGTCGACCGCTGGCTACCCTCCAAGCTTGCAGCCGGCACCGTGCTGCCCGTTCCCGAGGCCCTCTTCAAGCGGCTGGATGACGTGGTCGACGAGAACGAACCATCTTCGTAGACACGCATCTCCACCTCGAGGAGCTGGGCGACCCGGGCGAGGTGGTGGAGGCAGCGGTCGGAGCGGGAGTCACGCGCATGATCGCCATGGGGGTCGACGTCGAACACAGCCGGCGAGCACTCGCCCTCGCTCACCAATTTCCTGAAGTCTTCGCCGGGATCGGGCACTACCCGACGGAGACGGCGGCGCCCGACATCGCTGCGTTGCGCCTGCTCGCAACCGACGAGCGCGCCGTGGCGATCGGCGAGGTCGGCCTCGACTTCGTGGACTCGAATGGGCCGGCGCGTGAAGTCCAGGAGGCTCGCCTTGACGAGCTGTTCGCGCTCGCGGTCGACCTCGACCTGCCGGTGTCGATCCACAATCGTGGCGCTGCCGAGGAAGTCTGGGCAGCCATCACCGCACATCCAGGCTTGCGCGGAGCGATGCATTACTTCGCGCTCGAATGGGACTGGGCCGAACGGTTTCTGGAGCTGGGCTTCTATCTATCCTTCGCCGGTCTGGTCACCCGGCCCAGCCGGCATGCACTCCGCGAAGTGGTCACGCGCTGTCCCGCCGATCGGCTTCTCCTCGAAACCGACTCGCCCTATGGCAACGCGCACAAGCGCATGGGCGTGCCGAACCGGCCCGCCTTCCTGCTCGACACCGCGACCCTTGTCGCCGAGCTGCGCGGGATCGGCCTCGAGGAGCTGGGGGCAATCGAGGGCGCCAACGCGCTTGCTCTGTTCCAGAAGATGACGTGATCGACCCAGCGGACTCGCATCAGCTCGACGGTCTGCTGAGCCGACATCGGATCGAGCTGAAGCACCGCCTCGGGCAAAATTTCCTGACCGACCCGTCGGTGCGCGACGCCGTGGCCGAAGCCGCGGGCATCACACCCGTCGACGAGGTGCTCGAGGTTGGTGCCGGCGTTGGAACGCTCACGGTCGCGTTGGCTCCCAGATCGCGCAGGTTGGTTGCGGTCGAGCTGGACGGCCGGCTGATACCAGCTCTGCGAGAGTCGCTCGCCGGTCACGACAACGTCGAGGTCGTAAGGACAGACATCCTGCGGTTCAACATCCGTTCCGCGTTTCCCGATGGAAACGAGATCGTCGTGGGCAACATCCCGTACAACCTGACGGGAGCCTTGATCCGCAAGCTCCTCGACGACTCGCCGCGACCGCGTCGGCTTTCGCTGGTGGTGCAGAAGGAGGTCGCGGAGCGATGGACTGCGTCGAGCGGAGCCAGCCTCTCGACTGTTGCGGTGCAGGTTTTCGCAGAGGCGCGAATGCAGTTCACGATTCCTGCCGCTGCCTTCACGCCTCCGCCACGCGTCGACTCCGCCCTGGTCCGGCTCGACGTGCGCGAGCGGCCCGCGGTTGACGTCGATGACCTCCAATCCTTCTTCCGGTTCGTCGAGGCGGTTTTTCAGGGTCGCCGGAAGCAGCTGGGCGGAACGTTGGGCCGGATCAGCGGCACTGGCAGCACCGAAGCCCGGACGCGCCTTCGCGAAGCGGGGATCGATCCTGAGCGCCGACCACAGACCCTCAACCTCGCAGAGTGGGAAACCGTCTACCGAGTCTTCAATCCCGAACCGCCTCGCTAAGCTCTGACGGCGGTGGAAGAACCGATCCGGTTTCCGGTCGAGGCGCCAGGCGGCTTTCGGGCGGTCCTGAAGTTCACCGCCTTCAGGAACATCTGGTTCGCGCAGCTCGCCGCCCAGCTGGCGGACAAGTTCCTTCTCTTCTCGCTGATCATTCTCGCCTTCAAGATCTCCGGCGGCAGCACGCCGGTCGCGATCACCCTGCTGACGTACACGGTGCCGGCCGTCCTGTTTGCGCCGCCGGCGGGCGTCATCGCGGATCGCATGAATCGCAAGCAGATCATGATGTGGTCGAACTTCGGTCGCGCCGCAGCGGTCGCGCTGATCCCGCTCGCGGCCCTCGTCCCCGGGCTGAGGAACGACTTCCTGCACCTGCTCCTGATCACCCTCGTCTTCTCCACGGTCGGACAGCTGTTCGCGCCGGCGGAAGCGGCGGTGATTCCGACCATCCTTCCTCGCTCGGCGTTGATCACTGCCAACTCGATGGCACTCCTGACGATGGTCCTCACGCTGGTCGTCGGCGGCGCCCTGGCGCCGATCCTGTCGCGCATCGACCTCTACACGCCCTACTGGATGGCGGCCGTGTTGCTCATCGTCGCGGGCGCGCTGATCTTCGCCTCGGACATCCCGCCGTTGCCGGCCACGACCGAACCACCCGTGGCGGAGAGCCGCAGCAGGTTCCGCAGGATGGTGTCGGACATCAAAGAGGGGCTCGATGCGCTGCGCGCGTCCCGCGGTCTTCTGCTCGCGTTCGGTCAGGTGAGCATCGCGGTGCTCGTCCTCTTCATGCTCTTCGCGCTGGCGCCCGCGTACGTCAGCCGCGTCATCGGGATTGCCCCCCAGGACTCCTACGTGATCCTCGGGCCCGCCACGGGCGGAGCCATCCTGAGCGCTGTCGTCCTGGGTCAGTTTCTCCGCAACGTGGAGCGCTCTCGCGTCCTGATCGGGTCTCTGGTGGCCAACGGCCTCACCTTGCTGGCGCTCGCCGCCGTGCCGCAGGCCATGGCGCAGGTGCCCAGCCTCCACGTCCACGCCCGCATCACCGGTGCGGTGTTCAGCCTCCTGCTCGGGATCGAGTTCGGGGCGATCATGATCCCGGCCGTCACGTATCTGATGGAGAGCACGAGCGACGAGATCCGGGGCCGGATCTTCGCACTCCTCTACATGGTGATCAACGGGGTCACGGCCATCCCAGTGCTAGCTGCGGCCGCGCTCTCAGACCTCATAGGCACGGCGCACGTGATCGGCGGACTCGGGGTCCTCCTGGTCGTGGGGGGTGTGGTGCTCGCTACGGTCGGGCGGCGCGCCTTCGCGCCAGCAAAGCGATGACGACGAGCAGCACCACGACGACCAGGCCGCCGATCCCGATGTCGCGGATGACCGTGGCGATCAGGGCGAGGTTGCTGCCGAGGAGGTAGCCGGCCACGCCGACGGCGGTCGCCCAGGCGAGGCCACCGAGGGCGCTCAACAGCTGGAAGCGCCAGAACGGCATGTGGGCCATACCGGCAAGCATCGATCCCCAGGTCCGCAGCCCGAGGATGAACCGCGCGGCCAACACCGCCTTGTCGCCATGGCGTGCGAAGAACAACTCGGCGCGCGCGATGTGCTCGGGCCGGATTCGAAAGAGGTGCCCGAAGCGTTCGACGAACGGCCTGCCGCCGCGGTGTCCGAGGTAGTAGCCGATGTCGGCGCCCACCACGGAGCCGAGGAAGCCGAACAAGATGACGAGCACGATGCTGTGGTTTCGCGCCGCCGCCCATGCTGCCGCGGCGAGCAACAGGGCCTCGCCGGGAAAGGGCACGCCGGCGCTTTCGATGAGGATGCCGAGCCCGGCCGCGGGGTAGCCGAGCGCGTCGACGATCGCAGTTGGGTTCACGGGGCTTCATATACTGACGGCCTCATGGCCGACTACGGCGATCACGAGTCGAGCGAAGACCCGCTTCACATCCTGCGGCACTCCACGGCGCACCTGCTCGCCGCAGCTGTGACTGAGCTGTATCCGGATGCGAAATACGGAATCGGGCCGCCGGTGCAGGACGGCTTCTACTACGACTTTGCCTTCAGCAAGCCGATCTCGGAGTCGGATCTCGGTGCGATCGAGTCACGCATGCGCCGGCTCGCGCAGGAGGACCGGCCTTTCATCAGGGAGATCGTCTCGCGGCAGCAGGCCCTCGCCGAGTTCCGCGCGCGGGGCCAGGACTACAAGCTCGAGCTCATCAACGACAAGGTCGAAGGCGATGAGGTCAGCCTTTACCGAACGGGCGACTTCGTCGACCTTTGCCGGGGGCCGCACGTGCGCTCGACCAAGGATCTCAAGTTCTTCAAGCTGCTGCGGGTCGCCGGCGCGTACTGGCGTGGCGATGAGAAGAAGCCGCAGCTGACTCGGATCTACGGAACCGCATGGCCTACGGCCAAAGAGCTCGAAGAGCACCTGAAGTTCCTCGAGGAGGCCGAGAAGCGCGACCACAAGAAGCTGGGCAAGGATTTGAAGCTGTTCATGGTCGACGAGCGCGTCGGTCCAGGGCTCCCGATCTGGTTGCCGGCCGGAGCCACCGTCCGCCGCGAGCTCGAGCGCTTCATCGTGGACGAGGAGCTTGCTCGCGGCTACCAGCACGTGAGGACCCCCGATGTCGCGCGGCTCGACCTATACCGGCAGAGCGGCCACGCCCAGCTCTATGCCGATTACATGTACCCGCCAATGAAGTTTGAAGACGGCGAAGAGCTCGAGCTCCGACCTGTCAGCTGCCCGCATCACATCGTCATCTACCAATCCGAGCTGCGGAGCTACCGCGAGCTGCCGATGCGGATCGCCGAGATCGGCAACAACTGGCGGTATGAACGCTCCGGCACGCTCAGCGGCATGAATCGGGTTCGAGCCTTCGCCCTCAACGATGCGCACATCTTCTGCACCCCGGATCAGCTCATGGGTGAGGTCAAGGGCTCGATCGAGCTCGCGTTGTATTTCTCCAAGGTCCTTGGCATCGACGAGTTTTCGTACCGGCTGTCGGCGCGCGACAACGTCAAGGAGAAGTGGCTGGGGACCGAGGAGCAGTGGCAGTTGGCGCAGGCGGCGCTGATCGAAGCGCTCGAGTCCATGGGCCAGACCTATGAGCTTGGCGTTGGGGAGGCGGCGTTCTACGGACCCAAGATCGACTTCCAGGTCCGCGATGCACACCGCCGCGAATTCACCAACTCGACCGTCCAGGTCGACTTCCAACTGCCGGAGCGCTTCGACCTGGAGTACGTCGCGGAGGACGGGTCACGCCAACGGCCGGTGATGGTTCACCGAGGCGCCGCCGGTTCGATGGAGAGGCTGTTCAGCTACTTGATCGAGCGCTATATGGGCGCATTCCCGACGTGGCTCCATCCGGTGCAGGTGATCATCATCCCGATCACTGACGCAGAGCACGAGTACGCGTGGCGGGTTGCCGATCGACTGCGACAAAGGAACTTACGCGTCGAGGTGGACGGAAGGTCGGAGCGGATGCAGCGCAAGATCCGCGACGCCCAGGCGCGCAAGGTTCCGTACATGGCGATCCTCGGCGGCCGGGAGGCGGAGTCGACTCACGTGAACGTTCGCGACCGCTCGGGCCGGCAGACCGATGAATCGCTGGAAGAGTTCACGCAGCGCGTGGCGCAAGAAGTGGCCGAGCGCCGCCGCTAGGACGGACTGCTAGAGACCACCTGGCAGACGGCCGGCGCACGTCCCCTGAGCGGCGACGGGCACCACCGTCCCAGTCGTGACGTTGCCGATGCGGGGCTGCTGTTGCACGTCACCACCAGAGATCACGTGGGTCGAGTCGATCCAACCGCACGTCTGCATGCTCAGCGTTTTGGTGGCGCCCTGGAACTTCGTAGTGGAACCCGTCACCAGCGCCACGACCTGACCGTCGGGAGAGATGTATGCCGGCGCCGCGCCGTTGATCGCAACGGTGCCGAGGACACCCGCGGTCCAGCCGAGTTTGCGGAGCGTGGTGTAACCCGCCGTGACTTCGCAGGCCGCGCCTGCCGGCGATGGCGAGCCGGCGATCACGCAATCGGGCCCTCCCAGGGTGTAGCGCCGGACAGCCGTAGCCGGATCGACCACGTGCAACTCGAGGGGCCCGCAGCAGAAAAGTCCTCCGCCCTGCGAACAGGACGGCACCTTGGCAACGACAAGGTTGTCGGTTCCGTGCCAGCCGATCGGCCACAGTCCGTACGCACCGGTTGAATTGAAGATGTCGACGTGGTTGGTGCCGCCATTGAGGTCCTCGACGTAAAGCCTGATCGACACCCCTGACGCGGTGAAGTCGCTCACGACCACTGCGATGCGCTGATCGTCGGGGCTGACCGCAAACATGCTCCGGCGTCCGCCGCCCACAGGCACCGTGGTCGCGCGACCCGTCTCACCTTGCACGGTCATGAAGCGCACCACACCCTGCGCGTCCATGTAATACGCGCGGTCGTCGCTGGTGCTGATGGGGAGGGGGAGCACTGCGGCCGCGGCATCGCCGCAAGTGACCGCAGTCGGGCTGCTGGGCTGCGCCGACCCCACCACTTTGCCGCTGGCGGCAATGATGCTCACCGTGTAGGTGTCGCCCGACGGTTGGGTCGACAGGACGGCGAACGCGCCGGTCAGAGGTACGGGTGATGCGGCGGGCGATGCAGTAGGAGAAGCAGAGGACGAAGCTGTCGGCGACCCCGAGGCGGTCGCACGTGGTGAGGCGGTGGGCGAGCTGGCGGCCTTCGCGGAGGGCGACGCACCCGCGTGCGAGCCCGGGACTCCACAACCGGCGATGAGCACGGCGACCGCCAACCAG
>Ga0209648_10005661_pt1 | contig 10721 bp, 9 predicted proteins | sample GraSoi2013_115cm_FD_185830 | JGI IMG/M metagenome (GOLD analysis project Ga0209648, IMG submission 185830) | Grasslands soil microbial communities from the Angelo Coastal Reserve, California, USA - Sample 9_17_2013_115cm (SPAdes) (version 2) | ecosystem: Environmental > Terrestrial > Soil >...
AACCTCCGGTACATGATTCGGCAACCGCCAACGTTTCATTTCGCTTGGTCAATAGTTCGACCACGATCTCTTCTAACGCCCTCCCGTCGGCGCTGACGATATACGAATCAAGTTTGTCTCGAACGATTGTCGCGCCCTGCTCAACCGCACTCCCAGTCCCGATCAGCCTGAGGTCGACCGCCCCCACATGCGCACAGTACCCAACTTCGACCCCAGGGATCGTGGCCAAATCAGCTCCCACCAGCTCTTGGATCGCTGACTCTCCAATTCCGGTGGTTCGAAACACCATCGCGCGCAAATCCGAGTGGCCGACAATCTTTCTGATGATCGGCGTTGCGTAAGTCTGAAACATCGGGCGCAACTCCCGTGGAGGTCCGGGAAACATAAAGAGGTCCGGAAACGCCGGAGTCGCGGGAAGGTAAAGCCCAGGCGCTGTACCAAAGTCATTTGGCAAAACCGTAGCACCCTCGAGGACGTAGGCCTGGCGCTTGATCGCATCGGAAAAACGGAACCCCCGCTTCAGCACGTGCGCTTCGATTTTTGAGAAGACACTTTCATCAAAACGAAGTGTTCTTCCGGTTAGCTCGGCCAACACTTCGCGCGTTACATCATCAGAGGTGGGGCCCAACCCACCGGTGATGATTACCAGTCGAGAACGGGATGTCGCCTCTCGAACGACATCGGCAATGGCTAGACCGTCCGGGACAGTGGTTTGGCGGTCGACTCGAAGCCCGAGCGAAAAAAGCTGCAGTCCGAGGTAAGCCAGGTGGGTGTTAACCACGCTGCCGAACAAAAGCTCTGTACCAGTGTTAATGATTTCTACCGGCCACGAAGCACTCATGCGTGATTAAGGAGACGAATCCAGAAGGTAAGCTTGGTCGATTGTTCAAACTCCTCTTCGCCTTCCAGGATATATGCCAGGTTGGCAAGAATTTGCATGAGGATAAGGCGCGGACTGACTGGATCTAAGCTGCCATGTTCCATTGGTAGGTTCTGGCGTCGAAAGATGTTCTGGCAATCGCGAACGGAAAGAATCTGCGCACCGTGAAACGGGTCAAATAGAATGCCGCCGTGTCGGACAATAAAATGGCCCGGCAAATTCACCCCATCAATGATCCAGCCGGCGCGAGCCGCGACGAAGATGTAAACAAGCGAAAGCGAAGACGGGATCCCGCGGCGGGCGTCGATTACGAAAGGCAAAAGCGCATTTTTCAAATCGTAATAGTTCTCCGAGTTGCCTCTGAATCCGAGTTGTTTGGCGAAAAAGTCTCCGAAAATCTGGACTCGCGATAAATCCGATTGGGTACCGATTGTTTTATCGCGTAACTCCGATGCCCAGAGATCGAACCGCTTCGCATAGGCGGGAACGTCGAGGCCGGGCAGGAAGAATTGAGCAAGCAACCAACAAGCCTCTTCCAGGACTTGGTTCGAAGCGATGTCGGCGCAAAGAGCTTCTAATTTCTTCTCCGCATCTTCTACCTCGATCTCGGCAATCACATCCTGAACGTGACCGCCGACGAGATCGTTGCCGCACGCCAGCAACTCGCGCAGGTCGGAAATAATCGTAGGTCCGAAGGAAACGAGCTGGCGCTTGGTCAGATCGATGGTCACCGAATCCTCGTCGGTGAGCAAACGAACGATCGCATCCCGGTGCTTCAACATAGCGATTCGATCAAACAGAATAGCTTATCCGCGGTGCATCGCTCCAGAGATTTTCCAGCGCGTAAAAGCGTCGTTTCTCCGCTTGGAAAATGTGAATAAGCACGTCGTGGTAATCGATCACCAGCCATTGGCTGGCAGGGACTCCTTCCGAGGAGAGTGGAGACAGGCCAAAGTCCCGGTGCAACCCTTCCCGAATGCCCGAACTAATGGCTTTGAGATGCGGTTCGGAAGTGGCTGAGCAAATCACGAAATAGTCGGTGAAAGACGAGATACCGCGCAAGTCAAGGACGACGACATCCTCCGCCTTTTTGTCCTCGGCAAGTTCTGCGCAACGCCGTGCTAACTCCTCCGGGCCGATAAGCGCTCTCCTTGATATAGGTTGTGATCTAGAATATACCGCAAGACGACTTCTGGAACCAGATACGTGATCTGCTGGCGATTCGCAACCCGGTTCCTGATTTCCGTTGCCGAGATCTCGAAATGCCGATGAATGACCGGATAACGTTTCGGTAACCGCTTATCGGTCCGGCTCAAAACGATGAACCGAACCAGCTTCTCCAATTCTCCGAACCGATGCCACTGTGCTAGGTGATCGGCGTTGTCTTCACCCAGGAGAAAAAAGAGCTCGGAATCGGGAAACTTCTTTCGGATTGCCAGCACGGTATCAATCGAGAAGGAAGTACCGCCGCGGTCGATCTCCAAAGAGTCGACGACGAAGCCCGGTTCGTTCTCGATTGCTAGCTTTACCATTTGCAGACGGTGCTTCGCCGGAGCGCTTTGATGATTAGTCTTGAAGGGTGACTCGGCCGCCGGAACGAACGTTACCAGATCCAAATTCAGCTCTTCTAAAGCTTGCCGAGCCAGAATCAGGTGTCCGTGATGAATCGGATCAAATGTGCCACCGTAAATCGCGATCTTCATCAAAATTCTGGCCAAACTAGCCTGGATTGCTCACAAATCTCTAAGGATTTGTGAGCAATCCAGGCTCAAGCGAAAAGTTATCATCGCCATCTCACAACTCTCCCGTATCATGGGTCTCAGCCTATGGAACGAAGCGATTTGGGTCAACTTTTGCTGGTAGGAGTTCCTGGTCCTGAGTTGGACCCTGAGACTGCGAACGTATTTCGGCAAATTCAGCCTGCCGGATTCGTCTTATTTGGTCGAAACATCCGCACTCCGAGTCAGCTGAGAAAGTTGGTGGACGATTTGCGCGATCTCTGCGCCACCGAACCGATTATCGCCATTGATCAGGAAGGCGGCCGCGTCTCACGTCTAAAACTGATCGGCAACGAACCGCCCAACGCCCAGCAGTTTCGGCAAAAAAACGACGAGAACCTCATTCGCCTGCACGGAGAACTCACCGGCAACTTGCTCCGACTATTTGGATTTAATCTCGATCTTTGCCCGGTCTTGGACATCTCATTTGCCGATGAGGCGGACAATTCGCTGCGTGGCCGATGCTGGGGCACCTCGGTGCCCCAGGTGATCCAGTTTGCCGGGGCCTTTCACGATGGGTTGCTTTCGACTGGCGTGTTGACTTGCGGTAAGCATTTTCCAGGGTACGCCGCTGCCGGCTTGGATCCCCATCACGATCTTCCCACTATCGACCGGTCGCGAACCGAACTCGAGGAGTGCGAACTCAAGATCTTTCGAGCATTTGTCGATCGGGTCTCCAGCATGATGATCGGGCACGCCTGGTACCCGGTGCTGGATCCAGAAAAGATTCCAGCAAGTCTTTCCCAGCGCGTGGTTACCGATCTGCTGAAAGAGGAACTTGGTTTTAAGGGATTAGTCATGACGGACGACCTCGACATGGGTGCAATCATTAATGAGGTTGGATTTGCGGAAGCTATCTCTCGAGCAGTTACCGCCGGAAACGATCTCGCGATGATTTGCCATCGCATTGCGATGGTGCGCGATGCCTATGACACACTCCGCCGTCTTCCGAGCAAGCTGCTTGATCCGGCACTGTCCGCGATCGCCGAAATCAAGCGCCATCTTGCGCCGCCGACCTCCTTCTCCGAGGAAGCTTTTCGATCGTTGGATCATCAGGTCTGGAACCTTCGGGTTGCCGCGCTCGGACCTGAGCTAGCCAAGTACCGAAGTCCGGACGACGGGAAACGGTCGCCGGTGGAGGTGTACTGAGGGTTGCGGGTTACAGGTTCCAGGTTGCAAGTTGCAGGTAGGCCGAGGATTTTCGTCCTCTTGTTTCCGACTTTGCGGATGCTGTGACCCAAGACGAGTGGCTGCTCACGCTACGTCGGACCGGCTGGCATTCTCGGCGTAAAGCCGGGCGGGATCGGTTGTGGATCTCGCGTTGCGTCTTCTGCATTCAGATTGCAGAATCTGTATTCTCTTTTCCGTTTGCGATTTCCTGTTCTAGACTGAGAGCACAATGCTGCCCGAGATCGAACAGCTGCTGGTTATTCAAGACCGAGACCAAAAAATCAAGGCCCACCAGATCGAACTCAATTCTGTACCGCTGGAAAGGCAACGAGTTGACCAAACGCTAAAAAACAAGATCGACGCTTTCGATCAAATGAAACTGCGAGGGAAAGAAATCGAGGTACATCGGAAAAAATTGGAACTCGATGCGAATAGCCGACGTGACACCATCGCCAAATACAAGATTCAGCAATCGCAAACTCGAAAGAACGAAGAATTCCAAGCGATTGGGCAATCGATCAGCCGACTCGAGCAAGAGATCGAGCAGATCGAAGATGAAGAGATTATCCTGATGGAGCAGGGAGAAGTTGCGGGCCGAGAAATCCAGCAAGCGGAGGCTGAATTGAAGGCGAGCCGGGCCCAAACCGAACAACAGCTGACCGCGCTGGCCAAGAAACAAGAGACACTGGAGCAACGGCTCCGCGAAACCGCTACCGAGCGCGAAACGTTGGCGGCTGCCATCGACCCAGACTTGCTTTCCCGGTACCAGCGACTGTTCACCAGCAAAAATGGCACTCCGATCGTGCCGGTGGAGCACGAGGTTTGTATGGGTTGCCATATGAAAAATACCACGACCACCGTACACAAGGCGAAATTGGCGCGGGAAATCGTCTATTGTGAGCAATGCGGCCGGATTTTGTACTAGTGCACCGTCTCGCATATAATGGTGTGTCGTCCAGCAGACGCCGGCCCGGAGGGTTACGTTGCGCCAAGAGATCTCACGCAAAGCCGCAAAGACACAAAGGTTTCGGAAAGAGAGGTTACTTACGACTTTGTGGATGCCATCTTTAAGAATCGCTTCACCAAAGTCAATTAACAATCCCAGACGGAGGACCGTAAGCCGTATATACCACCATCTTAGACTTTATCCTTTAATCCGAAACCTTTGCGTCTTTGCGACTTTGCGTGAGATTTTTTGGCGCCTTGGCGTGAGCCTCTTCATTCTCATGCCTCGTGCGGACGAGGCTTGATCTATGGCTTACGACACCCGTGGGAAAAGGGGATGCGGTTGTTGCGGACCGGTAGGATGCGTTAGCGGATTGCTCCTGATCATCGTCTTGAGTGTCGCCGCGTTTTTTGTGGTGCGATTTGCTTGGGATCTTTCCGATCAACCGCTTCCAGTCAACCAAAACACCGTTCCCCCAGGTGCCTATCCGCAAGTGCGGCATCGATTGAATGATTTCATGGGGAATGCGGAGATTCGCTCGGTTTTATTGTCAGAGGCCGACATCAACGCGATGCTGGAGGACGCGCCTGAGCTAGCTTTTCTCGGAAAAGGCGCATCCATTGCGTTCCGTGAGAATGAAGCCGAATTACGTTTTCGTGTGCCGTTACACCTGTTCCCATTCAATACGAAATACTTGAACTACGAAGTGTTCCTGCGCCCGATCGTCTCATGGGGAAAAGTAACGGTCAACGTTTCGCGGGTTACCAGCGCGGGAAAGCCGCTTGATCCGATCACCCTTCGCGGTTTTAAGGAGCAAGTGGAACCGTTGCTTAACCAAATGCTTTCCTGGCTGAACGAGATGCAACAATCGCGCGCGATTCAGAGCATCCGCGTTCAGAATGGGAGTATGCTGCTGGAAAGGTGAGTGAGCAGGGTCGGAGCGAGACCCATGCGACCCGTGAGACCCATGCGACCTATACCAACACTCCTGATGGTTTACACGCCGTCGCTGCTCGATTAAAGAATGCTCCATGCCTCCGAAGAAGACTGCAGTATCTGCGAAAACTTCCCAGATTTATGCCGTAGTCGGCTCGGATGAGGGTGCGGTGAAGAGCCGGGCGCGCCAGCTTGCGCAGCAACTCACGCCAAAAGACGCCGGCGATTTCGGCCAAGATCTAATCGATGGAGCTGCGGACAATGCCGATCAAGCGGTGAGCCGAATTCATTCTGCGATTGAGGCCGTCCAGACGTTGCCATTCTTTGGGCCGGGGAAACTAGTTTGGCTGAAGGATGTGAGTTTCTGTGGCGATACCGTAACGGGCAGATCTACCCAGGTGCTAGCAGCTCTGGATCAACTGCAGCAATTTCTCTCCGCGGGCGTACCCGCGGGCGTCTTTTTCTTGCTAAGCGCCTCGGAGATAGACAAGCGCCGCTCATTTTATAAATCGATTGCCAAGATAGCCACACTCGAGCAATTCGATCGAATCGACACCAGTCGATCGGGATGGGAGGAAGAAGCGGAAAGTTTGGCCCGAGGCCTTGCCGCGGAGCATCGACTGGTTTTTCAGCCGCAAGCCCTGGAGATGTTTGTCCGGTTAGCTGGTGCGGACACCAGACAACTTCGAAATGAACTGGAGAAGATCGATTTGTACTTAGGCGAAAAACGGGAGATCGACTCAGAATTGGTCCGTAATCTGGTTGCCAGAACCGCAACCGGAGTGATTTGGGAACTCGGCAATGCCATCGCTAAGCGGCAATTGTCCAGAGCTCTGGCGCTCCTGGATCAACTTCTGTTTCAAGGCGAAACACCGATCGGGATTCTTTACGCCGCAATCATCCCAACGGTTCGCAATCTCCTGGTCACAAAAGAGATATTGGAGACGTACGGTGTGCGGCCACCCAGCGCTCCGTATCAATTTAACAGCGTAATTACTCGATTACCCCAGGAGGCGCAAAACTTCCTGCCAAGAAGAAAAGATGGGAACGTGAATGCTTACGGCTTAGGGATTGCCGCCTGTGAAGCGCACCGATTCTCTCTGCCGCAGTTGATTCACGGTTTCGAAGAATGCCTCAAGGCCAATATCCAGCTGGTCACGACCCAGTTAGAACCTCGCCTCGTATTGAGTAAGCTGCTCGTGAGTTTGTTGGCCCCGTGACGGGGTGGGGCGAAACCCGACTCTATCCGGCGGCTGCCCATGCGCGTCAACTTAAGGGCTAGGATTGTACGGTGAGGACTTTTGTCCCGGAGGGACTCAGTGAAAGTAGCCCAGTACGAAGTGCTGGGTTTAGCGTTTTTAAAGAGCTATCCGTCCCGGACGGGACGATCGACGAATGCTGGCAATCGCTGAGCTGCGTCCAAGACCAAAAGCCCCAGCATTTCTATCGTCCCTCACGGGACGGACCTGTTTTTTGCTTCATTTCCCAGCACTTCGTGCTGGGCTACTTTCGTCAGGTCCCTGCGGGACTGATTTTCTCTAACCACCAACGGACCTGCGCGAGCCCGATCGCGAGCCCCTTAAGTTGGCGCGCATGGGCGGCTGCCGACACGCCTACCGCTTCCTCGCCTTTACTCCTCGCTTTGAGCCGTTACCAGAACGATAAGAGACCAGGCGCCGATTTTTGGGTTCAATTTTGGAAAGGCCGGTACCGTTTTTCAGTTCGTTGATTTGGTCGCGTAACAATGCAGCGCGTTCGTATTCCAGATTTGCTGCCGCCATCTGCATCTCAGCCTCGAGCTCTCTCAAGACTTCAGTCAGATCAAGATCCGCACCCGTTTCGCGCACGATCGATTGTTCCAGATCACGTCCACGGAGGATAGTGTGCAAGCTTTCCTGTACGGCACGACGGACACTGGTGGGAGTAACACCGTTTGCTTCATTATACTCCATCTGCTTCCCACGCCGATATTCGGTGATAGCAATGAGCCGTTGAATGCTTTCCGTCATCGTATCGGCAAATAAAACAACTTCGCCATTCACGTGACGGGCGGCGCGACCCGCGGTTTGGATCAAAGAAGTTTGACTTCGCAAGAATCCCTCTTTGTCGGCATCAAGAATACAGACGAGACTGACTTCCGGTAGATCCAGCCCTTCCCGCAACAGGTTGATTCCGACCAACACATCGAACTCACCGGCTCGCAGAGAGCGAAGAATTTCGACCCGCTCGATCGCGTCAATTTCGCTGTGCAAATAGCGGACTCTCAACCCAACATCGCGCAGGTAATCGGTAAGATCTTCGGCTGTTCGTTTGGTCAATGTGGTAATTAAGATGCGTTCGCCTTTTTCTACTCTCTGCCGGCAGTACTCGATAGTCTCGTCTATTTGGTGTTTGAGCGACCGCACGGTAATCCGCGGATCCAGCAAACCAGTTGGCCGGATAATCTGTTGGGCGATCAAATGTGCTCCCGGCATCTGGACATCGAGCTGAGCTGAAGCGCGGCCGGTTAACATCGGCAGAAGTACTGGTTGGGTCTCTTCTTGTCCGATTCGCGCCCGGGAATGAGGAATATAGCTCTCATTGCCGACCACGCTATTTCGAATCTCAAATTCGGCCGGAGTCGCGCTGATATACAAGATTTGGCCGGTCATTTCCATGAATTCCGGAAAATTGAGCGGCCGGTTATCAAGCGCGCTGGGAAGCCGAAATCCATATTCGACCAAAGTCAGCTTTCGGGACCGATCCCCTTCATACATCCCGCCGACTTGGGGAATGGTTGCGTGCGATTCATCGACTACCAGCAAGAAATCTCGGGGAAAGAAATCGAGTAACGTGTAAGGTCGTGAACCGGGCGCTCGTCCGCTGAGATGGCGTGAGTAATTTTCGATCCCGCTGCAAAATCCCATTTCCTGCATCATCTCGAGATCGAACTCGGTGCGCATCTTGATCCGTTGCGCTTCCAGAAATTTGTTTTGGCTTTCAAACCAGGAAATACGTTCGTCCAACTCAATGCGAATGGCTTGAACCGCGCGGCGCATTTTTTCGTGTGGTGTGACGAACTGTTTCGCCGGAAAGAAGGTGAATCGGTCCGGAGCGTCGATGGCAGACCCGGTGAGCGGATCGAACCGAGTGATTTGGTCGACTTCGTCTCCGAAGAATTCGACTCGAATTGCTTCCTCGTCCGAGATCGCCGGATATACTTCTACCACGTCCCCTCGGGCCCGAAATTTTCCACGCGACAAAGCGATGTCGTTTCGCTCGTAAAGCATGTCGACCAGCTTGGCCAGGAAAAGCTCACGGGAGATCTGCTGTCCACGATAGACTTGGCAGGACATGTTCTCGTAGTCTTCCGGGGAACCTAAACCGTAGATACAGGAGACGCTCGCAACTACGATGACATCCTGACGCGACAGCAGAGAACTCGTGGCGGACAAGCGAAGCCGCTCAATTTCTTCATTGATGGATGAATCTTTTTCGATGTAGGTGTCGGTCCGCGGAATGTATGCCTCGGGCTGATAATAATCGAAGTAGCTCACGAAATATTCGACCGCATTCCGGGGGAAGAATTGCTTAAACTCGCTATAAAGTTGGGCCGCTAAAGTTTTGTTGTGGGAAATAACCAAGGTCGGTTTTCCCAGTTGGGCGATCAAATTAGCTGCGGTGAAAGTCTTTCCCGATCCGGTTACGCCGAGCAATGTTTGATGACGGTTACCCGCTTGCAGTGCCCGAATGAGTTGATCGATCGCTGCTTGCTGATCACCTCGCGGTTTATATTCGGAAGTAAGCTGAAAGTTCACGAATCAGAGTACTGGTGACTGCGGGGAGATAGCAAATGGCCAGTGTATCTTTTGCAGCGGCCTTCTGAGCACCAGTGATCGCTGGGAACGCGGTAGACGCACCTTCTAGGTGCGGAATGTCCGGCAAGCTGGGATCGCCGGGATCGCCGAGGAACGCCGGGAACGCCGAGGGCGTGATAGGACTCAGCCCAGGGTGGAGGCTTGGCGGAACCCTGGGTACCGATAACAAAGGCGATTGGCTCTGAAAGAGCGAAAGAATCGGTCCGAGCATCCATCGAAGAAGCGACATTATCATCCGAAGACGACGATAATTCGGCGAGGTCGCGCGATCTGTTACGCTCCTTCAGAGCTAGGCGCTTTTTTACCGGTTACCCAGAGTTCCGCAAAGCCTCCACCCCAGGGCGGAGTCCTATCACGCCTTCGGCGTTTCGGCGCTAGTACTCCTTAGCGACCGGGTTGCTGAGCACGCCGACCTTCTCGATCTCGACTTCGACCACATCACCAGGCCGTAAGAAACGAGGCGGTTTCATTGCCATGCCTACGCCGTTAGGAGTCCCGGTTAGAATCACCGATCCCGCTAATAGTGTTGTGCTACCGCTCAAGAACTCGATCAGCGTGGGAATATCAAAAATAAGGTTGGAGGTATTCGAGTCCTGCCTGGTTTCCCCGTTCACTCGGGTTTGAATTCGCAATCGGCCGGGATCCGGAATTTCGTCTTTGGTCAGCAGGGCGGGACCGAGGGGCGCGAACGTATCAAAACTCTTTCCACGGCAGAACTGGCCGCCACCATATTTCTTTTGCCAATCGCGTGCGGTCACATCATCCGCGATCGTGTAGCCGAGCACGTAATCGAGAGCCGCCTCGCGTCGGACATTTTTACAGTCTCGGCCGATAACGACCGCGAGCTCTCCTTCATAATCAACTTCTGCGCTGACCAGGTGAGTCGGGATAGCAATCGGGTCGCCTGGATGATTTAGACTATTGGGAGATTTAATGAAAAGCATCGGCCACTGCGGCAAAGCAGACCCTTGTTCCTGTGCGTGATCGCGATAATTCAGCCCGATGCAGAGCAAGACACGCGGGTCTACCGGCGCCAGAAGCTTCACCATTTGCGCTTCGCGGTCCGTAACCTCGAATGCGTGGTAGATATCGCCGGCCAGATCAAAGCAGCGGCCGCTTGGCTCCTGAACTCCCCAACGCACATCGCCTTCCTG
>Ga0209648_10005663_pt1 | contig 10720 bp, 9 predicted proteins | sample GraSoi2013_115cm_FD_185830 | JGI IMG/M metagenome (GOLD analysis project Ga0209648, IMG submission 185830) | Grasslands soil microbial communities from the Angelo Coastal Reserve, California, USA - Sample 9_17_2013_115cm (SPAdes) (version 2) | ecosystem: Environmental > Terrestrial > Soil >...
CCTGCGATATTCAACTGCCGCAAAATACGGTTATCCCATGAATTGCCTGGGTGACGGCTAGCTCACATCACTTCCGCTGCCAAGACTAAGTTTCCTTGCTGCGAGCGTGGTGCATGCGCCTGCGTTCTTCGAGCTTGACGCTGAATCTCAAAAAAAGACAGCCGACGAGAAATCGTCGAGCGTCGTCGTGAATTGCAAAGCAGCGAGATAATGCCGCGATGTTCAGGTCCCCAGTCCTGATCGGCCGGATAAAGCTTACTCGCTTTGACCGGCGCGATCATACTGCAACAGCGTCTGCTGCTGGGCGCGTGCGCGCTTTTTGGCTTGGCCGCGGCCGCCATGTCGGGAATCCAGCGGCGGCGTGGAAATCTTGGGCTGCTTGGCGGAAGGGGTGGGATTCGAACCCACGAGGGGCTTGCACCCCTGGCGGTTTTCAAGACCGCTGCCTTAAACCACTCGGCCACCCTTCCTCGCTCGCAACGTCAACTACTGACGCATTGGCGTTGGCAGACAAAGTCGACATTGCCGGCGCATCGCCGTAGCCACCGACGGCCGTCATTTTGGCCCGGACTTATCTTAAAAAAACGGCGGGTACTACGGGGAGAGCGGCGGCGATCAGGAGCGGGTCGATTGAGCGGCGCGGGCCCGGCGCTCGCCCTTCCCGACCAAAATCGAGGCCTGCAGAACGCGGCCGCAAAAAAGAAAACCCCGCGGGGATGCGGGGCTAGTCCCAGGTTCGGCGTATGTCAGGACAGCTCGGGGATTGGGGGAATCTGAAAGCCGTCCAGCCCGCCTTGCATCCAGTAGATAGGGAGGCCGTGGCCATACCGATGTGATGGCCATCACAAAAAGTGCGTTTTCGGCCGTCGGCGCGATCTTCAGCGGAACAGGTTGAACGGGGCGGCGGCGGCCCGACGCTCCGCCGCCGGCAGCACCACGACCTTGGTGCCGACCTTGACGCGGTCATAAAGGTCGATGACGTCGTCGTTGGCCATGCGGATGCATCCCGCCGTCGCGCGGCTGCCGATGGTCGCGGGCGCGTTAGTACCGTGGATGCGGTAGAAAGAGCCGCTGAGATACATGGCGCGCGCGCCGAGCGGATTGGTCGCGCCGCCGGCCATGAAACGCGGCAGATAAGGCGAGCGGGCAATCATCTCGGGTGGCGGCGTCCAATCCGGCCACTCGGCCTTGCGCTCGACGCTCTTCACGCCGGCCCAGGTGAAACCCTCACGGCCAACGCCGATGCCGTAGCGGATCGCCTTACCGCCGGGAAGAACATAGTAAAGGTAGGTGTTCGGCGTATCGACGATGATCGTGCCCGGTACCTCGTTGGTCGGATAGTCGACGGTCCGGCGCTGCAAGTCGGCGCGGACCTGGTTCCCGTTGTCGGACGGAGTGTAGCCCAGGCCGAGCCAAGCGAATGGGTTGGCGGATGCCTGCGTAGCGAAGGCGCTCGCGGCAACGACGACGGCGGCAACCGTCGCAAAACGGCACAACTTGTTCATGATAAGCTCCCCTATCCCTGCCTGATTAGTCGGCCGAGGGGCGCCAAGGTTCAAATTGACCGAAAGAATTTGCGCTGGGACCCGGGGCGTTGGTTATCGGGGCCCCAAGGCGTGCGAATGACGCGGCCTATACGTGGACGCCCTGGCTACCCCAGCGACTGCGTGCGCCTGCGTGGCCCTGGGCGCGACGGGCGCCGGCTGAAGGGCGAAAAGAAACCCCGGCCGTGGGTGATCTGACGGCCGGGGCTCTCTCTCGTAGGAGCATTCGCTGCGGCCGTGAGGGCGAACCGCGGCGATCAAACAGGCTAATGCGCAAGCATTGCGTCGACAACCATCGGCGGCTGAAATTTCGCCGCTGTGACATTTTTGCAAAGGTTCGTTTCGGCCGACGTGGCGGGATGTCAGTGCGATCGGCGCTGGACGCGGGCGGAATGATGCGAGCGCCGCGTCGGGGACGCGGACTTCGCGGGCGGCTGGACCGGCTGGGCGGCTACGCTGGTCTCGGGCGGTGGTACGTTCGGCGCGACCGTAGGAAGCGACGCGGTTGTTGCAGAATGTATGACTGCCCCTGGTGGCTTCGAGCCGTCAGGCAGGAGGTGGGCATTCAGCGCGATCAGGCCGAGCGTAAGCACTGCCCCGACCACCAGGAAGTATTTCAAGATCAACATCATTGCCCCTCGAGCCGCAAACGCCGCGGCATCCCTATTTAGTCGCGCCACCCATCTTCGGGGTTCATTTGCAGCCGTATGGAGATACCGGATTGGCCTATTTTCCTGCTTACGGGAGGAAATTGGCGGGGCGGCTTTTTTAACGCGAGCGCGGACCGGCGCCGCCGCGAGCAACCCGGAACGGGCAACCTGGCAAATGAAAACCCGCCTGAGATTTCTCCCGGCGGGCCCACGTTGACCGCGCCCTCGCTTCCGCCGGTACATCCGCGGTCGGAAGCTCGGTCGCGAACAACGCTATGTATATAGGCTGAAATCATGAATATTCAATGACGATGATCCGTGCGCCCGTCCGCTACGCTCGAACATGAACGCCGCCAGCAAGAGCGTGCCGGCTTGCTCCCGGCGGCCCGCTCGGGTAGCCCCTCGGCCATGGAAAATCGACATCCCTCGCCGCAAGCGCTGCGCGCGCCGAGAGTGAGCTTTGTCTCGCTCGGCTGCCCGAAGGCGCTGGTCGACAGCGAACGCATCATTACGCGCCTGCGCGCGGAGGGCTATGAACTTGTTCGTTCCCATTCCGGTGCCGACCTCGCGGTCGTCAACACCTGCGGCTTTCTCGACAGCGCCCAGGCGGAATCGCTCGCTGCCATCGGCCAGGCGCTCAACGAGAACGGCAAGGTGATCGTGACCGGCTGCATGGGCGCCGAGCCGGAGAAGATCACCGCCCGTTACCCCGGGGTCCTCGCGATCACTGGTCCGCAGCAATACGAGAGCGTGGTCGCGGCAGTGCATCGCGCGCTGCCGCCGCGCCATGACCCGTTCTTCGATCTCCTGCCCCCCGAGGGCATCAAGCTTACGCCGCGGCATTATGCCTATCTGAAGATTTCGGAGGGCTGCAACAATCGCTGCAGCTTCTGCATCATCCCGAAACTGCGGGGCAATCTGATCTCGCGCCCTGCCGCCGACGTGCTGCACGACGCCGAGCGCCTCATCGCCGCTGGGGTGAAGGAGCTTCTGGTTATTTCGCAAGACACGTCGGCCTATGGGACCGACCTCGACTATGCGGCGAGCGCGTGGAACGGGCGCGAGGTGCGGGCGAAATTTCTCGATCTCGCCAGCGCGCTCGGCGAGCTCGGCGCCTGGGTGCGGCTGCATTACGTCTATCCCTACCCGCATGTGGACGAGGTCGTCCCATTGATGGCAGAGGGCAAGGTACTGCCCTATCTCGACATCCCGTTTCAGCACGCCGCACCTGCCGTGCTGCGCCGGATGAAACGACCGGCCGCGCAGGAGAAGACCTTGCAGCGCATCGCCCGCTGGCGCGAGATCTGCCCCGATCTCACCATCCGCTCGACCTTCATCGTGGGTTTTCCCGGCGAGAGCGAAGAAGATTTCCGATGTCTGCTCGATTGGCTGGATGCGGCCGAGCTCGACCGCGTCGGCTGCTTCCGTTACGAGCCGGTCGCGGGGGCGCTCGCCAATGAGCTTGCGGCCGCCGTCCCCGACGCGGTGAAAGAGGAGCGCTGGCATCGCTTCATGGGACATCAGCAGGCGATTTCCGCGCGACGTCTCAAGCGCAGGGTCGGAACCCGCCAACAGGTGATCATCGACGAGGTTCACACCGGCGCTCGCGGCAGATCGGATACGGCGGGCGCCGGCGCGACCGTGGCCAAGGGACGCACGCGTGGCGACGCGCCGCAGATCGACGGCTCGGTCCACGTCGCAAGCCGCCGTCCGCTGCGCCGGGGCGAGATCGCGACGGTGCGCATCGAACGCACCGACGAATACGACCTGCATGGCACGGTGGTGGGATTTTGAGGGGCCCGCTAGTGTGGCGGTTCAGAAGTCCGCATCATTTTTGCAGCGAGTCCGAAACGCGGACTTCTGAACCAAAGCCACACTAGATCAATAAGTTGCTAGTGTCCCTCGATCCCGAAGTTCGCAAGCGAGGCTGCGGCACAATGGTGCGAACTTCGGAATCGGGACACTAGCGTCGCAGCGGATTGGGATTGCTCATCCTATTTCGGCTTTGCCCACCACTTTCGTCACCGCTGCCGTCAAGCTCGCGAGCTCGTCCTCGCCGATCGTGAACGCCGGCGTGAGATAGATGATGGAGCCGAACGGGCGGACAAAAACCCCCTCCTCCACGAACCGCGCGCGCATGGCCTCGAGATCGTCGATGCGGTCAAGCTCCACAACTCCGATCGCGCCCTTCACCCGCACGTCCTTGACGCCTGGAAGGCCGCGGCAAGGCGCAAGGCCCTGCTCGAGGGCGGTCGCGATATCGGCGACTTGCCGCAGGCGCGGTTCGCGCTCGAAAAGGTCGAGCGAGGCATTGGCGGCGGCGCAGGCGAGCGCGTTTCCCATGAGGGTCGGCCCGTGCAGGAGCGCGCGGGTCGGATCGTCGGACCAGAAGGCGTCGAAAACTTTGTCGCGCGCAACCGTGACCGCGAGCGCGAGCGTCCCGCCCGTCAGTGCCTTCGATAGCGTCATGATGTCCGGCACGACGCCGGCTTGCTCGCAGGCGAAGAGGCTTCCGGTTCGTCCGAAGCCGGTGAAAATTTCGTCGAAGATCAACAGCAGCTGGTAGCGGTCCGCCGCCGCGCGAAGGCGCTGCAGCACCGACGGCGTATGAAAACGCATCCCGCCCGCGCCTTGCACCAACGGTTCGACGATGACGCCCGCGAGCTCCTCGGCGTGTCGCTCGAGACGGCACGCAAAGGCCGCGACGCTCTCCTCGCTCTGCGGCAGCTCGACGATGTAGTGCTCGGGCAACAGGCCGCGGAACCGCGCATGCATGCCGTCTTCGGAATCGCAGACCGCCATCGCCCCGGTCGTGTCGCCGTGATAGCCGCCTTTGAAGGCAAGGAATTTCTTGCGCTTGCCCACGCCCTGGTTCAGCCAGAACTGCACCGCCATCTTCATGGCGATTTCGACGGCGACCGAGCCCGACTCCGAGAAGAAGACGCGAGTCAGATCGCCCGGAATGCGTGCCGCAAGTCGACGGGCGAGCGTGAGCGCCTGCTCGTGGGCAAGCCCCCCGAACATGATGTGGGGCATCAGCGCGAGCTGGTCCTCGACCGCCTTGCGGATGTGAGGGTGGTTATAGCCGTGACAGGCGGTCCACCACGACGCGATCCCGTCGATCAGCTCGCGTCCATCGCAGAGCACGATGCGACAGCCATGGGTGCGAGCCACAGGCAGCGGCGCTCGCACCGTCTTCATCTGCGCATAGGGCAGCCAGACGTGAGCGAGCCCGGCCTCATACCACTCCGGCCGCGAAGTTCCTTGATCTCCCTTTTTGCGAGACATTCGGCGCTTTCAATGCAAAGCTTACGGGCATGACGGGTCGAGGTCGATGCGAGGATGCGTTCACTCGATGAATTTGCGACCGCCAAGCTCGGCGAGCTCGAACGCAGCAGTCTACGCCGTGCGCTCGTCGACACCACCCGGGTGACGGCAATTTGGCTGCTGCGCAACGGCCGCCGGCTGTTGTCGTTTTGCTGCAACGATTACCTCAACCTGACCCATCACCCAGCCGTCAAGGAGGCGGCCATCGAGGCGTTGCGCGTCCATGGTGTGGGTGCAGGCGCCTCCCGCTTCGTGACCGGCAATCATCCTTTGTTCAGCGAATTGGAAGCGCGGCTTGCCCGGCTCAAGGGGACGGAGGCTGCCTGCGTCTTTGGCTCCGGCTATCTCGCGAATCTCGGCATCATCCCCGCGCTGATCGGCCCCGACGACCTCGTTCTGATCGACGAGCTGGCCCATGCCTGCCTGTGGGCCGGCGCGCGGCTCGCGCGTGCCGCCGTCGTGCCGTTTCGCCATGCGGACGTGGAACACGTGGAATTGCTGCTCGCGCAGCTACGCCGCCGTCACCGGCGCGCCTTGATCGCCACCGACGGGGTCTTTTCGATGGACGGCGACATCGCGCCCTTGCATCGGCTTGCGGCGCTGGCGCAGCGCCACGACGCCTGGCTCATGTCCGACGATGCCCATGGTCTCGGCGTGGTGGGGGGCGGCCGCGGCTCGAATTTCCTCGGGGGCAGGAAGGCCGATGTCCCGCTGCAGATGGGCACGCTCTCCAAAGCGCTCGGTTCCTATGGCGGCTATATTTGCGCCTCCGCCGCGGTCGTGGACCTCATTCGCAACCGCGCGCGCACCGTGATCTACTCAACCGGACTTCCGCCGGCAATCGTCGCGGCCGCGATCGCGGCGCTCGACGTGATCGAGCGCGAACCCGCCTACGCCGCCCTTCCCGTCGCAAAGGCCAAGGCTTTTGCGCGCGGCGCCGGGTTGCCGGAGCCGGTAAGCCCGATCGTCCCCGTGCTCCTCGGTGAGGCCGAGGCGGCGCTGAAAGCGTCGCGGCTCTTGGAGGATCACGGTTTCCTCGTCGTCGCCATCAGGCCTCCGACCGTGCCGGCCGGGACCGCGCGACTGCGGCTGACCTTTACCGCGCAGCATCCCGATGACGAGATCGAGCGGCTGGCCGAAGTCGTGCGCACGCGCATTCTTGCGCATGCTCCGGCAAGCGTCATCGAAACGCAATGACCGCTGTCTTCATCACCGCGACGGGAACCGACATCGGCAAGACCTTCGTGACCGCAGGCTTGATCCGGCATATCCGCGGCGCCGGCGGCGCGGTCGCCGCCGTCAAGCCGATTGTCAGCGGCTTCGATCCTGGCGCATGGCAGGGCAGCGATCCGGCCATGCTGCTCGCGGCACTTGGACGCCCCGTCGCATTGGAGGAGGTCGAGCGCATCTCGCCCTGGCGGTTCAAGGCGCCGCTCTCGCCCCACATGGCGGGCAGGCGCGAGGGTCGCCTCATCGTCTTCCAGGACGTCGTCGAGTTTTGCCGCCGTTCAATGGCTGGAAACCGCGGCGTGCTTTTGATCGAGGGCGTCGGCGGCATCATGGTGCCGTTCGACGACCGCCGCACGGTGCTGGACCTGATGTCGGTGTTGCGTATCCCGGCAATCTTGGTGGCCGGGAGCTATGTCGGCACCATCAGCCACACCTTGTCAGCGCTCGAAGTCATGGCGCGGCGCAATCTCGACATCGCGGCGGTCGTCGTCAGCGAAAGCGAAGGCAGCGCCGCGTCGCTCGAGGAGACGATCGCAACGGTCGAGCGATTTGCCGATGCGATCGACGTGGTGGGAATTCCACGCCTCGCTCCTGGAGTGGACGACCACGCGGCCTTCGCGCGCGTTGCTGGGTTGATCGGCTGAGCGCGCCGCGATCGGCGCGCCGCCGATCACGGCAGCAGAATGCTCGATCCCGTGGTATGGCGGCTTTCGAGATCGCGGTGCGCCTTCTGCGCGTCCTTCAGCGGGTATTTTTGGTTCACGGGGATCTTGACCGCGCCGCGCGCCACCACGTCGAACAGGTCGTTTGCGGTCTTGAGCAAGTCCTCGCGAGCGGCGACGTAGGTGTTGAGCGTCGGGCGGGTGGCGAACAGCGATCCTTTCGTCTGCAGAATGTTGATGTTGAAGGCATCGATCGGTCCGGACGCTGAGCCGAAGCTTACGAACATGCCGAGCGGCTTGATGCAATCGAGTGAGGCCGGAAAAGTTTCCTTGCCGACGCCGTCATAAACCACCTGGCACAACTTGCCGCCGGTGATCTCCTTCACCTTGGCGGCGAAATCTTCATCGCGGTAGAGGATGACGTGGTGGGCGCCGTTTTTCTTGGCGAGTTCGGCCTTGTCCTTCGAACCGACGGTGCCGATCACGTTGGCGCCGAGATAGTTCGCCCACTGGCAGGCGATGAGACCGATGCCGCCGGCGGCGGCATGGATGAGCACGTTGTCACCCTTCTGCACCTTATAGGTACGCCGCACCAGATACTGCACCGTCATGCCTTTGAGCATCATGCCGGCGGCCTGTTCGTAGCTGATCTTGTCCGGCAGCTTCACCGCCCGCTCGGCCGGCAGCAGCCGCTCGGCCGCATAGGCCCCGAGCGCCGACACATAGCCGACGCGATCGCCGACCTTGATGTCGCTGACCCCGGGCCCGACGGCGAGGACTTCGCCCGCCCCCTCGTTGCCGGAGACGAACGGCAGCCCGACCGGCGAGGGATACATGCCGCTGCGGAAATAGGTGTCGATGAAATTGACGCCGCTGGCGTGGTTCCTGATCTTGATCTGGCCGGGACCCGGCGCCGCCACGGGAACGTCCTCGTAGGTCAGCACGTCCGGACCGCCTGTCTTGTGTACTCGCACCGCTGCGACCATTGCTGCACTCCCTGCTCGACTTGCACGCGCCGCAAACCGGCCCGGCGGCGGCAATGTCTCTCAGCAGAGCCTGTGGATCAAGCCGTCAGATCCGCGGCGGACGCCGCCGGTTGCGCTTTGCCATGACGTTGAACGCCTCCACCGCGCCGGCAAACGCCATGGCGAAATAGATATATCCGCGCGGAATATGGAACTCGAAGCCGTCGGCGACCAATGCGACGCCGATCAGCACAAGGAAGGCGAGCGCCAACATTTTCGTGGTGGGGTGCTCGGCGATGAATGCGCCGACCGGCGCGGCCGCCGCATACATCACGATCATGGCGATGACCACGGCGGCGATCATAACCTCTAGGTGCTCCGCCATCCCGATCGCCGTGATGATTGAATCGAGCGAGAATACCAGATCGATGGCAACGAGCTGGACCACGATCCAGGCAAATGCCCGCTTGCTCGAGGTCGCCGTGGTGGCGCTTTCGCGCGACTCCACCTCGTTGTGGATTTCATACGTCGCCTTGGCGATGAGGAACAGGCCGCCACCGATCAGGATGATGTCGCGCCAGGATATTGCCATGCGGAAAACGGTAAAGAGCGGCGCGGTGAGACCCATCAGCCAAGTGAGCCCGGCGAGCATGATCACGCGGAAGATGAATGCGAGTGACAGACCCACTTGGCGGGCGCGGCGTGCCTTGTCCGCCTCGAGCCGTGCGGTGAGGACCGAGATGAACACGAGATTGTCGATCCCGAGCACGATCTCGAGCGCGGTCAGCGCGACGAGCGCGGCCCACGCATTTGGGTCGGTCAGCAGCGGCAGCACGTTCATTCAGCGTTTCTCGGTCAGCCCGACGCCGAGGAAATATAGGGCGATCGCCACCAGGCCGCCTGCGACCCAGGGTCCCGGGGCGAGATCGCGCAGCACGGCGACCAGCGCGAGCAACGACCACAAGATCAAAGCGGCGAGGTTCAGTGCCCGCAGCCGCGCAACTCGCAAGGGGTGCAGGAACTTGAACGGCACGAAGGTCAGCACCGCCAGCGCGACGACGATGGCGGCGGCGAGCGACGGTGCGGGTTTGAGCAGGAACAGATAAAACGCGGCCGCGTTCCAGAGCGCCGGAAAGCCGCGAAAGAAATAGTCCGCGGTCTTCATCTCCCGGTCGGCGAAATAAAGCGCGCCCGTGACCACAACCACGATGCCCGCCGGCAACGCGAGCGGCTGCGGCAGCAGCCCGCCGGCGGCAATCGCGTAGGCCGGAACGAACACATAGGTGACGAAATCAACGACAAGATCGAGCACATCGCCCGACCAGCGCGGAAGCACTTCCGCAACCTTGAGCCAACGCGCGATGGTGCCGTCGATGCCGTCGACGATGAGCGCGATGCCTAGGCACAAAAACATCGCCGGCCATTGGCCGCGCACCGCGTAGATCAGCGCGGCGAGCGCGAGCGCCGCACCTGCGGCGGTGAAAACGTGCACCGCGAAGGCGCGGGCGCGGATGAACATGCCATCCTCGATCGTCACGCGCGGGCCTTGACCCGCGCAGTCATCATACGGTCTTGCTAGCCGTTGTCATGTCCCCGCGGACGGGCGGACATCGAAGGTCCGGCAATGCACGACGGCGCCAAGTTCCCAAATTGGAGTTATCGCATCGTCGGCCGGGTTTTCACGGGGAGATGCCGTCGGGATGACGGCCTGGACTGAGTGGAGGCGGCATGAACCATTTGACCGCGGAGGTGGCGATCGTCGGCGCCGGGCCGGCGGGCCTGACGGCTGCGATCGCGCTCGCGTCGGCTGGGGTCGAGACCGCGCTAATCGCTAGGTCGCCCACTGCGTCAGATGTTCGCACCAGCGCCTTGCTCGAAGGGTCGGTCAAGGCGCTCGACGCGCTGGGGGTCTGGCGACTTTGCCGCGAGCATGCCGCGCCGCTTCGGGTGATGCGGGTTGTCGACGACACGCCGCGGCTGGTGCGCGCGCCGGAAGTTTGCTTTGCCGCGAGCGAGATCGGCCTCGATGCTTTTGGTTACAACGTCGAAAATCGGTTTCTCGTCGCCGCGCTGGAAGCGCGCGCCGGCGAACTTGCCGCGCTTAGGCGTATCGAAGACGAAGCGGTCGCGGTCGAAATCGCCGATGCGCAGGTGACCATCCGCTGCAACGGCGGCGTCGCGCTGTCGGCGCGGCTGGCAATCGGCGCCGAAGGACGGCACTCGTTGTGTCGGGCCGCCGCCAGCATCGACATGCGGGGCCGCAGCTACCCGCAGACCGCGCTCGCCTTCAACCTCCGTCATAGCCGCCCCCACCACGACACCTCGACTGAATTCCACGCCGA
>Ga0209648_10005665_pt1 | contig 10718 bp, 10 predicted proteins | sample GraSoi2013_115cm_FD_185830 | JGI IMG/M metagenome (GOLD analysis project Ga0209648, IMG submission 185830) | Grasslands soil microbial communities from the Angelo Coastal Reserve, California, USA - Sample 9_17_2013_115cm (SPAdes) (version 2) | ecosystem: Environmental > Terrestrial > Soil >...
GCGCGCCGCGGCGGCGCAGGAGACGGGCCTTGACCTTGCGCACGAGCCCGACCAGCGCCGGCGCCAGGAGCAGAACCAGCAGCATCTGCATGCCTTGGACGGCAAGAGCGTTGATCAGAGCCATAGGGCCGAGACCAGCAGGAGTGCGACCAGCGCCAGGAAGACGAGGCTGAGATACTGCCGGATCGTCAAGAACTGCAGATGGTTGAGCCGTTCCGCCGCGGTGTTCACCGCATGCGAGATCGGCACGTAGAGCCACTCCCAGATCAGATCGTGCAAGTCGACCCGGAGCACCGCCGGGCTGGCGTCGCCGGGCGGCGGCATCTCGACGCGCTCGCGGGCCCGGAATACGACGGTGCCGAAGACGCGGCGGATCGGCTGTGCAAAGCTGGCGGCGCTGTACTGCGTCAGCGGGCTCGGATCGGGATAGCCGCAATCCCAGGCCGGGGCGCGTCGCAGGCGATGCGAGGCCAGGCGATGGATGGCATAGGCCGAGAGCAGCGCCGAGAACGTGATGAAGACAAAGACGAGGAGCCCGTCATAAGAGCTGCGGCTCTCGCTCACTGGCACCATCGCAAGCCAGGGGACGACCGCCTGCACCGGCATGCGGCCGCCGACGAGGCTCTGCGTCAGCGGCGCCAGCGCATCGATCACAAACCCCGGCAGGATGCCCGCGAGAAGGCAGAGGGCAGCGAGGAAGAGCATGGCCGCCAGCGAGAAGTGGTCCGCTTCCCCGGCCTTCGCCACGACCGGCGACCGTGGTCGGCCGAGGAAGGTGACGCCGAAGGCTTTGACGAAACAGGCGGCGGCGAGCGCCGCCGACAACGCCAGCACGGCGCCTACGGAGGGGATTAGAATCTTCAGGCCCCATTGCGGTAGTGCCGGGCTCAGGAGGATGGCCTGGAAGGTCAGCCATTCGGAGACGAAGCCGTTGAGGGGTGGCAGAGCCGAGATGGCGACGCACCCGACCAGGAAGGCGAAGCTCGCAAGCGGCATGCGATGAATGAGACCGCCCAGGCGCTCCATGTCGCGCTCGCCCGTGCCGGTCAGCACCGCGCCGGCGCCGAAGAACAGCAGGCTCTTGAAGACGGAATGATTGAAGACGTGGAACAGGGCCGCCGTGAACGCGAGCGCCGCGGCGCCGCCCAGGCCGTTCGCGCGAAAGGCCAGCGCCAAGCCCAGGCCAATGAAGATGATGCCGATGTTCTCGACCGTGTGATAGGCCAGAAGCCGCTTCAAATCGTGCTGCATCAGAGCGTAGAGCACGCCCAGCAACGCCGTGGCGGCCGCGAGCGCCAAGACGACCATGCTCGACCACCAGCTTGGCTCGTCAAGCAGGTCGAAGACGATGCGGACGAAGCCGTAGACGGCGACCTTGGTCATGACGCCGCTCATCAGCGCCGAGACATGGCTCGGCGCCGCCGGATGGGCCAAGGGCAGCCAGACATGCAGCGGCACGAGCCCGGCTTTCGATCCGGCCCCCAGCAGCACGAGCGCGAGAACCAAGGCAGCGGTCGCCGCGGAATGGTGATCCGCGCGCATGGCGGCGAAGGCGTAGCCGCCCTCGGGTCCGGCGAGCAGGCCGAAGGCAAGCAGCAGGGCGAGCGTCCCGAAGCTCGCCATCACCAGGTAGATGTAGCCGGCGCGCGCATTGTCGGCCTCGCGATGATGCGCCATCACCAGCGCCCACGAGGACAGCGACATGAACTCCCAGGACAGCAGGAAGGTGAAGGCGTCATCGGCAAGGACGACGAGGTTCATGCCGGCGAGGAACGCGGGATAGAATGGCAGGACGCGCTGCGGCGCCGCTTCATGGCGCCCATATCCCAGCGCATAGCAGCTTGCCGAGCCGGCGCCGAGGTTGACGACGGCGAGAAAGAACGCTGCGAGCAAGTCGACACGGAAATGCGAGCCGACCCAGGGAAGACCGAGCGGGAGGACCAGGGCCGACGTCGCGCCGCCGGCGATGAGATGGCCGAGCGCGACGCAAAAGGCCAGGGTGGACGTAGCGAGGCAGCCGCCATAGACGAGCGCCGTCCCAGCCCGCCGCCGCGCCGTGACGACGCCGAGGCAGGCGAGAGCGAGCAGCGCCGCGACGCACCAAAGCGCGATGATGACCGGCATCCAGGTCTACCTTTGCCCTGCTATGCGCCGGCCCATCATGAAAGTCGAATGCGTCACCCGTCGCCTTTCGCCGTCACCGCCTTGAAGCGCACGCCGCGCCCGCCGGCTTGGCTGATCGCTCCCTCGCCGATGAGCTCGATGCCGGCCGCGTCGAGAGCGCCCACCAGCTTCATCAGCGACTCCACGTTGCCGCGAATCACGCCCTCGCTCGCTTCCATCCGTTGGATCGTCGGCACGGAAAGGCGCGACAGCTCTGCCAGCTTGCGCTGATCAATGCCGAGAAGAGCGCGCGCAGCACGCAGCTGCGCCGGAGAGATCATGTTTAAGGCATGAGAAATAGGGTACGTGCAATGAGAGCTAACTGATATCCCCTGTAAAAATACAATTCAAGCCCTATGTGGCCTTCCGTTCCGTGACCCGACCGTTTCGGCACGTCGCAATGAGGCGGGCGGCAGCAGCGGCCTTAGGCTTTCGCCGCCAAGTCCGGTTGATCGATTTTTGCGCCGAAGCGTTTGATAGGGCTCGCCGCTGACGCGCGCCGGCGTTCATGCTATGAGCGCGCGAATGTCGGCCCCGCCTCGCTCCTGCCCTCAAGAAGAGGGGTGGGCGCTGGGCGGCAGCGCGTTGAGAGGAAAGGGTGATGGCAGCAGACAAGAGAACCCTGCCCAAGGGCGGGGAAATCAGGGGCGAGATGCGCCCGGGCTACGACAATATCCTGTCGCCGGAGGCGCTGGGCTTCATCGCCGGGCTCGAGCGCAAATTCGGGCCGGAGCGGCGGCGGCTTCTGGCGCGGCGCGCCGAGCTGCAGCAGAAGCTCGATGCCGGCTGGCGGCCTGGTTTCCTGCCTGAGACGCGCGAGGTGCGCGAGAGCGATTGGACGGTGGCGCCGATCCCGAAGGATCTCCTCGACCGCCGCGTCGAGATCACCGGGCCGGTCGACCGCAAGATGGTCATCAACGCACTCAATTGCGGCGCCAATGTCTACATGGCCGATTTCGAGGATGCGAGCACGCCGACCTGGGACAATTTGATCGAAGGGCAAATGAACCTGATCGATGCGGTGCGCCGCTCGATCACCTTCGACGATCCCGCGAGCCGCAAGCATTACGCGCTCAACCCGAAGACCGCGACCCTGCTGGTGCGGCCGCGCGGCTGGCACCTGCCGGAGGCGCATCTGCTGGTCGACGGCCAGCCGATGTCGGGCGCGCTGTTCGATTTCGGCCTCTATTTCTTCCACAACGCCAAGGCACTGCGGCAGCGCGGCAGCGGCCCCTATTTCTACCTGCCGAAGCTCGAGAGCCACTTGGAGGCGCGGCTCTGGAACGACGTCTTCGTCCACGCCCAGGCGGCGCTCGGCGTACCACAGGGAACCATACGCGCCACCGTCCTCATCGAGACGATCATGGCCGCTTTCGCGATGGACGAGATCATCTACGAGTTGCGCGACCACATGGGTGGGCTCAATTGCGGTCGCTGGGACTACATCTACAGCTACATCAAGAAGTTCGCCGAGGACCCGAAGTCGGTCATGCCGGACCGTGCGCAGGTCACGATGACCACGCCTTTCCTGCAGAGCTATGTGCGTCTCCTCATCAAGACCTGCCACCGCCGCAACATCCACGCCATGGGCGGCATGGCCGCACAGATTCCGATCAAGAACGACCCGGTCGCCAACGACGCCGCCATGGCCAAGGTGCGCGCCGACAAGGAGCGCGAGGTCGCCGAGGGCCATGACGGCACCTGGGTGGCGCATCCCGGCCTCGTTGCGCTCGCCAAGGAGGTGTTCGACAAGGGCATGCCCGAGGCGAACCAGATCGCGCGCAAGCGCCAGGACGTGCATGTCGGCGCCGCCGACCTGCTCAAGGTGCCGACCGGGGAGGTCACCGAGGCGGGCTTGCGCTCGAACATCAATGTCGGGCTGGGCTATGTCGAATCCTGGCTGCGCGGCTTGGGCTGCGTGCCGCTCTACAACCTCATGGAGGACGCCGCCACCGCCGAGATCAGCCGCAGCCAGGTGTGGCAGTGGATTCGCCACTCAGCCAAGCTCGCCGACGGCCGCACTGTCGACCGGGCGCTCGCCGCGAAGGTCCTCGACGAGGAGCTCGCGAAGCTCAAAGGCTCGGCGCCCGCCGGCAACCGCTACGACGACGCGGCCCGGCTCTTCCGCGACATGATCGAGGCCGAGCATTTCGTCGAGTTCCTGACGCTGCCGGCCTACGAGCAGCTGGTGCAGGAGGGGAAATGAGGCGCCGGCTACCGCCTCACATGCGCCGACACGGCGAGCCAGCGGCCGCCGCGGCGCGCCCAGACATCGGTGTAGCGCCCGTTGCCCGTCGCCGTCGCATAGCTCGTGCGGGCATGGATGATGGCGAGGTCGCCGAGGAGGCGCATGCGGACGTCGTGAGCGGCGAGGCCAGCGATCGACACCGGACGGGCGGTCTGCGCCAGAAATTGCCGCTTGTCGACGAGCGAGCCGTCGGGGTTCGAGCAGAGAAAATCCGCGGCGAGGATCTCGTCGAAGCGCCGGACATCGCCGTGCTGCACCGGCCGTATGTAGTCGTCGTTGAGCGCGGTCAGCGCGGCGAGGTCGGTTCCGCCCTGTCAGAACGCATGCCTGCCTCCATCGGCCGCCGGGTGCGGCCTAGACGCATCGATTGACGCCGGGCATCCGCCACCCGTTAAGCCTTTGCTCGAACGGCGCACCGGATGATGCGCTGTCGGCGACACTCGCTGGATTTCGGCCCAGCGTGTGTCCGCCGGCCGCGCGCGTCGCGACGAGGAGCTGCTTCAGGCCACCTCGGCTCCGCCTATCACCGTATTTCGACATTGATCCGGCTGCCGCCGGGCGATGATCTGCACCGACCACAACCTCCTTAAGCTCGCAAAGGCGACCGCGTTCCACTCTGCACCTTAAAGGCCTCAGCCGCTGCCCCGCTTCTGGCGCGGCAGCTATGCACGCAATCGAGATGACCGCTCGTCACCGCGACGTGGCGCGGATGCGAATCAGATATTTCGAAGTGGTGATCGATGCGGCTGGCCTTCACCTCGCAGATATTCGCCAGCTCAAGAAGTTCGCAGCAGAGGAAAGGGTCTGTCGCCGTTAGCGCACGGATTCGAAAGTGCAGTGCGAGTTCACGAATTGTCCTGGCGTGTTCCATAATGACTTACCTCGCGCTCTTACTATCAGCCTGGCGCGGGCATTTGATAATCGACCAGACGCTGAAGAGACCGTTAGGCGGTGCCGCGTAATCCATCACAACGACGTGAACAAAACACCCCATTGATCGCAAAAGCACAGCCTGCCGCGAGGGGCGGCGCTGGAGTGCGATGATGGACAGGCGAACATCGCGGCACCAGCGTCGCCCGTGCCGGTACACGAGTTTCTCCGCGGATCAGAATCGAGAAACAGCTCTCGCGGCGCACGCGCTCATAGGTCTTTGCCGCATTCACCCAACGGATTCCCTCCATGTAGGCGTCGACATAAGCCGCTGCCTTGGCGCCATAGTCCATGTGATCATCGTGCGCGAACATATCGAGCACGACGATCGGCCGGCCGCCGGCGAGCGTCGTCGTATGGTCGGCGGCCCAGTGGTTGATGAGGTGCTTGTCGCGCGACGAATAGGCGAGAACCGTCCAGCCGGCGCCGCCGCCCTGGGCCTTGCCGCTGGCGGCGAATTCCGCGCGCCAGCGGTCGAAGGGCAGCAGCTTGATGTCGTAGATCAAGGGCTCGGGTCCCGTGGTAGTGGGTTGGGCAAGCGCATTCTCCCGAGTGAGCGATGCCGCAACCGCCGCGCGGCAAGCATCCCTGCGCCGCGTACGAAGCTCCGCCGTTAGATTTCCTCTTGCATGGATTTTCTCCGGTCGTCCTGTCGTTGCCGAAATTTTCGATTCGTCAGCCGCCCGGGCGACAGCACTACCAACTCGCCGAAGGCGCTGACGGAGTCCGCTTTGTCCGTCTCACGAATTACGCTTCGTTTGAGGCCTCCGCGCAGCGGCTGTTGCGGAGCTTGCCCAATGTGCCGTTCCAAAGCCCGATGCGGGCTTTGATGCTGCTGCACGCGGCCTGCAGAGCCCGCTCGTCCCTATGCGGCGACTTCGCAACCAGGCCTTCGAGCAACTCGCGTCCCTTGGGGCCATGATTGTCGCCATCAAGTTCGATGTGCCGATCGATGTAGTAGATGAAGTGGCGCAAGCGATCGCTGTTGTGCTTCGCGCCATAGATCGTCTTCAGGAGCCTGCGGAACATCTCCGGGATGATGTCTTCGCGGCCGTAGAAAAACGCCGCCATGACTTCTTCCGTGGTACCCGAATTGGCTAGCGCCATCGTATGCGCAACGAAAGCTTGCACATGGGGCGCTGCGCCGATCCGCGCGAGGGCTACTTCCACCGGAATGCCGGCGAGTGCCAGCGAGCGGAACGTGTCGAAATGGAGGGTGCTGGCGCCGACGTTCCCCATTGCCTGGAGATAGAGATCGAGGTGGCTGACGTAGGAGCCGTCCGGGCCGACATCCGTCTCCTCGCCGATGACGATATCGTTGATCAACCGCGCGGCCCGAGCATCGTCTGCCGGAAACCACGGCACTCTGGTGCACGTCATGTCCTGCTGAAGCCGCTTCAGGAGCGACATGAAATCCCAGACGGCAAAGACGTGATCTTCCATGAATTGCCTGAGATCGGCGACGGAAACGACGTCGGTGTAAAGGGGATGGTGCATCAGTGCCGTGCGAAGGTTGCCAAGGTGGTCACTGTCGTGTTTCGGCATGCTTGATTGCTCCGGGTTCAGAAGTGAACTGCGTGTTGCCCGCCGACGGTTTCGGTGGCCTTGCCTCGAGTTCGAGATCGAGAAATGCGGACGGAACCGGCGCCTCACAATTGCTAAGATTTCAATTTGGAGATGAGGGACATTCATCGACACCGACGCATCGCCGTGTGAAGGATACGCTGTGCTCGCGCTTATCGCGCGCTGCATCAACGATCCAAAGGTTTGGGCTGCATCGGCTGCCGCTTCACTATGGAAGCGACGGTCTCGTATCGTTCGGCCCGCTCGTTTAACTCATCGCGTAATGTTAGGGTGCGCGCCCTTTTCGCCATCTCGCGGTAAGCGTCCGCGCTGTCAAGCAGCTGTTGCTCGTCGAGCAGGGCCGCTCCAGTCTCCCGAACTGTCTTGGCATGTTCCATAATGACTTACCTCGCCTCCGCGTCACCTCGGACGTCAAGCTACGCCGGGCGCAGGCATTTGATAATGAGCGGACGGCTGAAGAGACCGTTCGGCGATGCTGTAATCACAACGACGTGAACAAAGCGCTGCGTTTAGCGGCTTAACACCAAATCAAGATGGCTCACCTCGAGCGCTTCGACCGATCTCTTACGTCGTAACGATGGTCGGATTCCGTGGCCCGCCTTCCACCCGATGCTTCAGCGTCCCGGTACCGGTGTCCGAGTAGGAGACGACGACGAGACCGGCGTGCGCCCGTGACTCCTGCCGTCACTGCTGCGCGCCCCGCGCCATGGGTGCTGCTAGGGGCGCACGCCGACAGTAATATCAGTTGGATTTCGGTGTCAGTGCGGGAAGGCGCGAGACTCGCAGAGCCGCTTAGTCTCTTTCCGTCGAGGATGAGGGAATGATCTAGCCGCGGAGGTTGGGAATTCTCGCTCGAAGTGCGTGCAAGTAACGCTGGTTGCGCTTCCCGGCTTTTGAACGCTCATCCAGCCGGTGTTAGGACTCGGCAGCGCTCGGCCAGGAGCAGTGGGTTCGCTCGCGTGCCGCTGCCTCGCCGACGCCGGCGATCCGGGGCTCAGGGTCGCGCGCGAGCTTCGACCGGATCGCTGTGGGCCGCGGCAAGCCATCTCAGACAACGGCACCAAGTTGACCTCGAACGCGATGCTGCGGTGGGCTGATGAGCGCCGCGTCCGTTGGCACTACATTGCGCCGGGCAAGCCGAGCCGGAACGCCTTCATCGAGAGCTTCAACGGCAGACTCCGCGACGAGCTGCTGAACGAGACGTTGTTCCGCTGGCTACCGCATGCCCGCGCCGCTCAGTGGCTGAGGCGATCGCGTTCGGCGACGCGCTCCTTATTGCCGTGCCCTACGCCGCTCTGCCGCAGCGCGGCCAGGATTACGGCGGCGCCCTCAAGGGCAAGATCGTGCTCGACGCCTGCAACGCGGTGGCCGCCCGCGAGGGGGCCCGGCTGGCTTCAGCAAGCGACACCCCGCGTGTGCGCAGCGCTGTTATCACGACGAATTGAAGCACGCGCTACCGGTGCCGGTGCCCTCCAAAATATGTTGGTCGACAGCCAACTCAACTGCCGACACGCCTAGCAGGCTGTTGAAGAAGTCTATAGCGGAACGGCAGTGAACGTGATTCTCTCGATGCGGGATTACATTGGGGGATGCGATGCGCGGCGTCGACGAGCGGTCTGGATCGCTGTTCAGTTATGTTGACCTTGAAGCGCGGGTGCGGGGCGACCACCCGCTGCGGACGATTCGGGTGGTCGCAAACGCGGCGCTGGCCGATCTGTCGGATGATTTTGCGGGGCTCTATACGAATTTCGGCCGGCCGTCGATCCCGCCGGAGAAGTTGCTGCGGGCAATGTTGCTGCAAGCGTTCTATGGGGTGCGTTCCGAACGGCAGTTGATGGACCGGTTGGAGTTCGACCTGTTGTTCCGCTGGTTCGTGGGTCTTGGAGTGGACGATCCGACCTGGGATCACTCGACCTTCTCGAAGAACCGCGACCGGCTGCTTGAAGGCGAGATCGCGGCGAAGTTCCTGACGGCGGTGCTGGCGCAGCCGCGGGTGAAGCGACTGCTGTCGAGCGAGCACTTCTCGGTGGACGGCACCTTGATCGAGGCATGGGCGTCGCTGAAGAGCTTCCGGCGCAAGGACGGGAAGGACGACGGCGGAGATGGCCCCGGGCGCAATGCCGAGCGGAACTTCCACGGCGAGAAGCGGTCCAATGAGAGCCATGAGAGCATGACCGATCCCGAAGCGAGGCTCTATCGCAAGGGCAACGGCCAGCCGGCGAAGCTTTGCTACATGGGTCACGCGCTCATGGAGAACCGCAACGGCCTGGTCGTCGGCAGCCAAGTGACGCTGGCCAACGGCACGGCCGAGCGCGCGGCGGCATTGTCGCTGATCGACCGCCGCCGCGGCCGTTCGGGCCGGCGACTGACGCTGGGAGCGGACAAGGCTTATGACGTGTCGGACTTCGTTGGCGCTCTCAGAGCCCGATCGGTGACGCCGCATATCGCGCGCAATGATCACGTGACCAAGACCGGCAAGCGACGCCGGACGACGATCGACGCGCGAACGCTGCGCCATGCGGGATACGCGATCAGCCAGTGTTGCCGCAAGCGGATCGAGGAGGTCTTCGGCTGGGCCAAGACGCAGGCAGGCCTTGCCAAGACGCGGTTCCGGGGAACCAGGCGGGTCGAAGCCTCCTTCACCCTGGCGCTGGCCGCCTACAATCTGATCCGCCTGCCCAAGCTCATGGCGGCGCCATCATGACGAGCCGAGCACGCCTGAAAGGCAAATGGCGCATCGCGGCGATGGAGATGTGGGGCACCGACTTCCTCGACATGCTCGAGCCCGCCTACATTGCCTTCGACGGCAAGGGATCGGGCGAGTTCCTCTTCGGTTGCGTCACCGCCAGCCTCGATTGCGCCGACACGCCCGGCGGCGCCGACTTCACCTGGCAGGGTCACAACGAAATGGACGAAGCCAGCGGCGACGGCTTTGCAGAACTTGACGATGACGGCTCGCTCACCGGCGAGATCCGCTTCCATAATGGCGATGAATCCGGCTTCAAAGCCAGCCCTTGGTGACTTCTTCAACAGCCTGCTAGAGGAGTAGGGGAAACCTGCGGAATCAGCCACGCGCGGCGATCGCGTCGTGTCATGGGCGATGACGATGGGCGGCTCTGCCTGACGTTTTCGCAATGCAGGCGTGACTTGGGACACCCACCGGGGCGCTCCAGATGAAGTAGTGCGCGAGATTGCTCGCATCGCATACGAGGTTGTCCATGACTGGCCGTCATACTCTAGCCGCGATCGTTGCGGTGATTGCCGCGGCTCAGCTTGCCGGTTGCGCGGATCAACCTGCCCCAACATACAGCTACTATCTTGTGCCTTGCCCACCGACGGCCGCTGTCGGCGCCCCGCCGGCGCCTAGCGCCGCCTCTCCCGAAGAAAGTCCCCCGAACACGACCGCGCCGCCATCCGCGCCGCCCGCGAGCGCTTCAAACACCCCTGTTGCTCCGGACGCTGCCGGCACTCCCCAGCCAACCGCACCAACAAGCTGTGTCGCGGCCGTACCTAATTACGACTATGCCGCCGGCTACGATCCATACTGGGACTATGGTTGGCCCTATTACGGTGGCATCGGCTTCGACGGCTTTATTGGCGGAGATTTCGATCGCAGATTTCACGATCACGACTTCCATCATAGATTTCACGATCACGAATTCCACGATCACGACTTCCACGATCACGGTTTCCGCGATCACGACTTCCATCACGCCTTCCACGATGGCTTCCACGGCGGCGGCTTCCACGGTGGCGGCTTCCACGGCGGCGGCTTCCACGGTGGCGGGGGCCA
>Ga0209648_10005666_pt1 | contig 10717 bp, 9 predicted proteins | sample GraSoi2013_115cm_FD_185830 | JGI IMG/M metagenome (GOLD analysis project Ga0209648, IMG submission 185830) | Grasslands soil microbial communities from the Angelo Coastal Reserve, California, USA - Sample 9_17_2013_115cm (SPAdes) (version 2) | ecosystem: Environmental > Terrestrial > Soil >...
AAGCGCGCGGCATAGCTTGATCAGCCCAAGTTCGGCCGGTCCAACCGGACGCCTGGGCATTACGGTGACAGCAGCGGGCATTCAGATCACACGCTGCGTGCGCGCATACGCCATGTAGAGCTCGTGCGCCCGGTGGGCGATCGGGCCGGGCTGCAGGTCGCGGCTTTCGTAGCGGCTGACCGGCTGCACCTTGCCGGCGTTGCCAGTGGTGAAGAGCTCGTCGGCGTCGTCGAGGTCGGTCGTCGTCACGGTGCGTTCCTCGACCGTGACGCCGGCATTGCGCAGCAGCTTGACCGTGCGGTTGCGCGTGATGCCGGCCAGGAACGTGCCATTGGGTATCGGCGTGCTGACGACGCCGTTCTTGGCGAGGAAGATGTTGGAGCTGCAGGTCTCGGCCACGTTGCCCAGCGCATCGAGCACGATGCCGTTCTGGAAGCCGCGCTTCATCATCTCGGCCGCGCCGCGCGAGGAGTTGGGATAGAGGCAGCTTGCCTTGGCATCGGTCGGCGCGCTCTCGGGCGTCGGCCGGCGGATGGTGCGGCACAGGCCGAGCGTGGTCGGCGTGCCGGCGCGCATCGGCGAATGGTAGACGCAGAGCAGGAACTGGCAGGAATCACCGTCGACCGAGATCGGTCCCGCGCCGCCTTTCATGGCCCAGAACATCGGCCGCACATAGAGCTCGGCCTTGGGCCCGAAACGGCGGATCGCCTCGTGCATCAGCTCGAGGATCTCCTGCGGCGTCTTGGTCGGATTGAGCCCCAGCGAACGCGCCGAGCGCACGACCCTTTCCGCATGGAGGTCGAGGTCCGGGCCGCAGCCCTCGAAGGCGCGGCCGCCGTCGAATATCATCGAGCCCAGCCAGAAGGCGTGATCGCGCGGGCCCAGGATCGCCGGGTTGCCCTCGTGCCACGTGCCGTTCCAGTAGGTCAGCGTGTCCATTGTCCAGTCTCCGCCTCGGAAGCGGGCGCTTCTAGCAGACCGTGAGCGGCGCGGCCATCCTGGCTTTGGGGCGGCATTCTGTTTCGCCGTGGCCCTGATCCTCATGCGGTACGGCTCCGCATCGGGCCTTCCTGCGTAATTCTTTTGCTGATCGGCGGAACCTCAACGTGACGGAAAAGCGGCGAAATAGGCGCCGTAATTCCTCCAATCAGGACGAAACGCACACGGGGTGACGTGCGTAGTTGCCCTGAGGCGCGGGCCATATCGGCCGCGTATCAATGGAGGCAAGTCATGTTGAAGCATATTGCGATAACGTCCCTTGCCGCTGCCGCAGTCTTCTCAACAGCGACGGTGGCCATGGCGCCTGTGACGCCTGCCGCCGCGCAGGTCAGCGTCGTCTTCGGCTCCCCGCCACCGCCGGCTGTCTATGAGGCGGTGCCGGCGCCGCGGGCCGGCTATGTCTGGGCGCCCGGCCACTACCGCCTGATCAACGACCGCTACGTCTGGACTCCGGGCCGCTGGGAAGCGCTCCGGGTGGGCTACCGCTACATCCCTGATACCTGGGAGCGCTTCGTTGCCGGCGGCCGCGAGCAGTGGCGCTACGTCCCGAGCCGCTGGGACCGTGACGGCGATGGCATCGCCGATCGCTACGAGCGCCGTGGCGAGCGCGGACCTTATGGCGACCGGGATCACGACGGCATCCCGAATGCGTACGATCACTACGACAATCGTCGCTAACGGCGTTTGAGTGCCGAAGGCGGGCCCGCGCAAGCGGGCCCGTTTTCGTTTGTTAAGAATTGTATCAGGACGATGGCGAAATATCGGCTGAATGGGTGCGTGAATTCCATGATCGCGGCGGGCACGCCGGCAGGGGCTGATACCGTATTTCCTGCAGGCGTGGATGAGTGCCGCGCCGCACGGCGCGGGTGACCGCGCATAGGAGGAAGTCATGATCAAGCGTACGGCTATCACCCTGCTCGCCGTCGCCGCCATTCTCGCGCCGGCGGCGATGACGCCGGCAGCCGCCCAGCTGGGCGTCAGTATCAACATCGGCACGCCGCCACCGGCGCCGGTCTACGAGGTCGTGCCGGCGCCGCGAGTCGGCTACGCGTGGGCGCCGGGCTACTGGCGCTGGGAGAACGAGCGCCATGTGTGGGCGCCTGGCCATTGGATGGAGGCCCGCCACGGCCATCACTGGGTCGCCGACCATTGGGTCGAGGGTCCGCACGGCGGCTGGCGTCACGATACGGGTCACTGGGATCGCGACTAGCGTCACCAGATTTGAGTAAGAGCGGGGCGCTTCGGCGCCCCGCTTCTTTTTTGCTATCCTCCGGCCGACAAAAGCCGGAAGGAAACAGCTCAGTGCCTCTTCGCAGTCCTCGCTTCGGTCTCTCCGTCGCGCTCGCCACGCCTTTCGCCGAGGATCGATCGATCGACCTGCCGCGGCTGGTGGCGCACGGCCGCCAGTCGCTGGCCGACGGCTGCAACAGCCTGACCGTGTTCGGCACGACGGGCGAGGGCGCCTCGCTTGGTCTCAATGAGCGCCAGCGCGCGCTGGGCGCTCTGCTGGGCGCCGGCATCGATCCCCGGACGCAGCTCGTGGTCGGCATCGCCGCCACCTCGGTCGAGGATGCCATCGCCCAGGGCCGCGCCGGACTGATGTTGGGCTGCCCGAGTTTCCTGCTGGCGCCGCCTTTCTATTTCAAGGGCGCCGGCGACGAAGGCCTGTTCGACTGGTTCGCCGCGGTGCTGGCCGGGCTTGGCCCCACGGCGAGCAACGTCATCCTCTATCATATCCCACAGGTCACTTCGGTCGGCCTGTCGATCGAGCTCGTCGGCCAGCTTAAAAAGGCATTCCCCGCGCAGGTGAGCGGCGTGAAGGATTCCTCCGGCGACTGGAGCAACGCCGAGGCGCTGCTGAAGCATCATGGCGAACTGCACATCCTGGTGGGCGACGAGCGTCTCCTGGCGCGCGCCATGAACCTCGGCGCCTCGGGCGCCATCACCGGCCTGGCGAACATCGCACCCGATCTCATGCTGCCCTTGATCGACGGCATCGAGGAGCCCAGGGTCAATGCCATGGTCGAGCTGGTGCTGCCCTATGCCGTGACCGCTGCCGTGAAGGCGCTGGTGGGCCTTCGGCGCAATGATCCGATCGCCTGGAGCCGCATGCGCGCGCCGCTGGCCTCGCTCGGCGAGAGCGACGTCCGCAAGCTCGGCGCCGCCATCGATGGTATTCGCAGCCGCCGCGCTGCCTGATTTTTGAACGCGAGGACGCCATGACCGCACCCCTCACCATCCGCCTTCACCCCGCCGACAACGTCGTCGTGGCGCGCATGGACATCCTTCCCGGCACCGCGGTCGACGGCGAGGTCGCGGCGGCGACGCGCGTGCCGCCGGGCCATAAGATACTCACCCGGGCGGTGAAGAAGGGCGAGCCGCTGCGCAAGTACAACCAGATCATCGGCTTTGCCACTGATGACCTTTTAGCGGGCGAGCACGTCCATACGCACAACTGCGTCATGGGCGACTTCGAGCGCGACTACGCCTTCTGCGCCGATGCCCATCCGACCGAGTACATCACCCCGCCGGCCAGCTTCCAGGGCTATCGCCGCGCCGACGGTCGCGCCGCCACCCGCAACTACATCGGCATCGTCACCACGGTGAACTGCTCGGCCGCCACCAGCCGCATGATCGCCGGGCGCATCGCGCCCATGCTCGCCGAGTTCCCCAACGTCGACGGCGTGGTGCCGCTCACGCATGGCGGCGGTTGCGGCATGGCCTCGTCGGGGTTGGAAATGGACGTGCTGCGGCGAACCCTGGCGGGCTACACAAGGCATCCCAACATGGCGGCGGTCGTCGTGCTGGGGCTCGGCTGCGAGACCAATCAGATCTCCGGCCTGATGACGGCCGAGGGCCTCAAGGAAGGGCCCAAGCTCATCCCCATGGCAATCCAGGACGAGGGCGGCGTTTCCAAGACCGTGATGCGCGCCACCGGTTTCCTGAAGGAGCTGCTGCCCGAGGCCAATGATGTGACGCGCCAGCCGATCCCGGCCAGCGAGCTGATCCTGGCGCTGCAGTGCGGCGGTTCGGACGGCTACTCGGGCATTTCGGCCAATCCGGCGCTGGGAGCCGCGGTCGATCTGCTGGTGCAGAACGGCGGCACCGCGGTGCTGTCGGAGACGCCGGAGATCTACGGCGCCGAGCATCTGCTGACGCGGCGTGCCGTCACGCGCGAGGTCGGCGAAAAGATCGTCGAGCGCATCCGCTGGTGGGAAGAGCATTGCGCCAGGACCGGCGGGGAGATGAACAACAACCCTTCGCCCGGCAACAAGGCGGGCGGCCTCACGACCATCCTGGAAAAATCTTTGGGTGCAGTTGCGAAGGGCGGCACCACCAACCTGGTCGACGTATACAAATATGCAGAACTGATCACCGCAAAAGGGTTCGTCTACATGGACTCGCCAGGCTACGACCCGGTCTCGGCCACGGGCCAGGTGGCCGGCGGCGCCAACGTGCTGTGCTTCACCACGGGCCGCGGCAGCGTCTTCGGCTGCAAGCCCACCCCGTCACTCAAGCTCGCGACGAATAGCTCCCTCTACCGGCGCATGACTGACGACATGGACATCAACTGCGGGACCATCGTCGACGGCGAAGAGACGATCCAGGATAATGGCCGGCGCATTTTCGATCTGATTTTGCGCACAGCCTCCGGCCGGAAGACGAAATCCGAGGCGCTGGGCATCGGCGATGATGAATTCGAGCCCTGGAAGATCGGCGCAACGATGTGACTACCTGGGGCAACCAACTTGACTAAAAGACGTTAAATCCCCATATGCGGCCCTACGACTTACGAACTTGCGAACTTGGCCACGCCTTGGCGGCCCAGCCCACAGCGGCTACGGACTACCCCCACGAGCTAATTCCCAAATTCTTCGAGTTGTCGCGGACCGTGCAAAGATCGCGCGGGCCGCGCGTGTAGGTATGTGTGCGTATTGCTCGACAAACTGCCTAGGAGAGAGAGATGGCTACAGGTACGGTGAAGTGGTTCAACGCCACCAAGGGTTTCGGTTTCATCCAGCCGAGCGACGGCGGCAAGGACGTGTTCGTTCATATCAGCGCGGTCGAGCGCTCGGGCATGAACGGCCTCAACGAGGGCCAGAAGATCAGCTACGAGATCGCCACGGAGCGCGGCCGGTCGGCTGCGGTCAATCTCAAGGCGGCTGACTAGTCGTTTGATCGTCCGCTCCAGGGGCGGACCACCAGGATCCGAGAGAAGATGAACGCCGACCGCGTGCCGGTCGCGTTCGTCGCTCTCGATGACGCCGGCGCCATTGCCGGCACTTTCCTCATGTCATGCGGACCGCGGGCCTCCAGGCCCGCTCGTTCGTTTGGGCCAGGGCACGCGTCCTGGCCCTGAGCGCATGAGCGGGCCTGGAGGCCCGCGGTCCAATGACACCCGAGCTTGATATGCTTTAGGGTGGCGGAGGAGAGGAAACGCATGCCCACCGACCTGCACTACCTGTCGCTCGACGAGGTCGCGCGGCGCCTGAAGGCGCGCAAGCTGTCGTCGGTCGAGGCGACCCAGGCGATCCTCGACCGCATCGAGACGCTCGATGCCAAACTCAAGAGCTACGCCACGGTGACGCCCGAGCGCGCGCTGCAGGATGCTGTGCGCCTCGACGCCGAAACGGCGGCCGGCAAGTCGCGCGGCCGGCTGCATGGCGTGCCGATCGCGGTGAAGGACCTTTGCAACACCGCCGGCGTGCCGACGGCCGCCGGCATGGCGATTCACCGCAAGCACGTGCCGGCCAAGGACGCGACCGTCGTGGCGCGGCTCCGGCAGGCCGGCGCGGTGATCCTGGGCAAGCTGCAGATGACCGAGGGCGCCTATGGCCTGCATCACCCGACGATCGAGCCGCCGATAAATCCCTGGAACGCGGCCTACTGGACCGGCGTGTCGTCGTCGGGCTCGGGCGTGGCCACGGCATCCGGCCTCTGCTTCGCCTCGCTGGGGTCGGATACCGGCGGGTCGATCCGCTTTCCCTCGACCATGAACGGCCTCTCGGGCCTGAAGCCGACCTGGGGCCGGGTGAGCCGGGCCGGCGTTTTTCCGCTCGCCGAATCGCTCGACCATGTCGGACCGATGTGCCGCAGCGCGCTCGATGCAGCGCTGGTCCTCGGCGTGATCGCCGGCGCCGACCCCGACGACCCGACCGCCTCGCCGCATCCGGTGCCCGACTATGCCGGATCGATCGACGCCGGCGTGAAGGGCAGGACGCTCGGTGTGCCGAAAAACCTCTTGGGCATGGATGCCGATTCGCAGCGCGCCTTCGACGGCGCCGCCACGATGTTCAAGAACGCGGGCGCGCTGCTGGTCGACGTCGAGCTGCCTGAGCTCGACGAGGCGACGCTGAAATGGATACCTCTCTGCGGCCTCGAGGCGGCGCTGGCGCATGAGGCGACCTTTCCAGCCCGGCGCCAAGAATATGGTCCGGACCTGGCCGCCCTGATCGATCTCGGCCGCGGCCTGTCCGGCCTCGAACTCGGCAAGCTGCAGCTCGTCCGCGCCCGGGTGAAAGGTGAGATCGAACGGCTGCTGGCATCGGTCGACCTGCTCCTGATGCCGGTGATGGGCATGGCCACACCCTCGCTGGCCGCCATGAAGGCGGCGGGCCGCACGCCGCAGACCACGGCAGCGCGGCTGCGCTACACCGCGCCCTTCGACATGAGCGGCCATCCCACGCTCACCATGCCGGGCGGCGTCACGTCCGACGGGGTTCCGGTCGGCTTCCAGATCGTCGGCCGTGCCTTTGACGAGGCGGGCCTCCTCGCGGCCGGTCATGCCTACCAGCAGGCCACCGACTGGCACCTGAAGCGGCCGCCGCTTTAGCGTTCCCCCCGACCTATCCGGTGGTTGCGTGGACGCTGAATCGCCGATGATATACAATGATTCGTGCCCTTCGAGGATGGTCCGTGCTCTTCAGGAACAATCTGCGGCTCAAGCCTAGCATCCTGACGGCGTTCGCTTTTCTGACCATCCCGGTTTTTTTCACGATCATCGCGGTCAACTATTTTTCGAACGACTCGATCGCTCGCATCGATGCCAAGGAACTGATCGAGCGCTTCCGCACCGATGCGCTCGAGAACATCGAAGACGATTTCAATCCGCTGAAATCCCTGATCCGGAGCGCGGCTGCAATCGGCGATCAGTATCCCGACTTCTACGCCGACAACCGCTGCCTTACCTACTTCTACAGCATCCTGCTTCACAGCCGGAAGATCGTCAGCGTCTATGTCGGCCTCAGCGACGGCTCCTTCCGCCAGACCCGGCGCGTCGACCCGACCGCGACGATCCAGGACAAGCCGCCGCCGGAAGGCGCCCAGTACGCCTATCGCTGGGTCGTGCCGAAAGCGGGATCGCCGACCCTCGATCATTACCTCTTTCTCGATGCCAAGCAGAAGGAACTGGGCAGCACCGAGCAGCCCACGACCTACGATCCGCGCCCACGGCTCTGGTACCGCAGCGCCGCAGAGGCCGGCACGATCATGATCTCCGATCCCGACATCTTCGCCGCGCAGGGATTGATAGGCGTCACCGTCGCCGCCCCGTTCTATGCCGACGGCAAGCTGCTGGGGGTCGCGGCGGCCGACATCACGCTGAACGATCTCGGCGCCTATCTCGCGGAGCGCAAGGTCAGCCCGGGAACGCTGAGCTACATCCTCGATCACGAGGGCCGGGTGATCGCAGCGTCCGACCTGTCGCAAACCTACGACAGAACTGACGGAAAGCTCGAGCTGCGCCACATCACGTCGCTCGACAATCCGCTGGCAGCCATCGCCTTCGGTGCGCGTCCCCGCGCGAGCGAGGGCATGTTCTCCTTCCGCCACGATGGCCATGAGTATGTCGCGAGTGTTTCGACATTGGCCGCCGAATTCGGCAAGAAGTGGCAGCTCTTCACCATCACGCCGCTGTCGGATTTCACCGGCCCCTATCTGGCCAACAACGAACGCATGGTCCTTTTCGGGCTGCTCGCGGTCGCCTTGCAGATCGTGATCATCTACTTCCTGAGCAGCGTGATTTCCGCGCCGCTCGAGAAGCTCGCTTTCAAGGTCGGCAGGATCCAGCAGCTCGGCAGCGAGCAATTGCCGTCCGTCAGCTCGCCGATCCGCGAGATCTCCGTCCTGTCGAAGGCCATCGACACGCTGGACGTCGCCGTGAAGTCGTTCTCGGCCTTCGTGCCGGTCGGCCTGGTCACCCAGCTTCTGGAGTCGGAGCAGAAGCTGGAGCTGGGCGGCCACAGCCGCTTCCTCACCATCTTCTTCTCCGACCTCGAAGCCTTCTCGACCCTCTCCGAGCAGGTCCCCTCGCAGGAACTTCTGCTCCGTGTGTCGGCCTATCTCGAGCTGGTCACCAAGACCGTCAACCAGGAGCTCGGCACGATCGACAAGTTCATCGGCGACGGCGTGATGGCGTTCTGGGGCGCGCCGGCGCTCCTCGAGGATCACGCCTGGCGCGCCTGCGTGGCGGCGCTGCGCATCCAGCGCGGCGTCGAGGCGCTGAACGAGCGCTGGCGGGCCGAAGGCATGAAGCCGTTCAGGATCCGCATGGGCATCCACAGCGACGCGGTGCTGGTCGGCAACATCGGCTCCAAGGAGCGGATGAGCTACACCGTGATGGGCGACGGCGTGAACATCGCGTCGCGGCTCGAAGGCATCAACAAGGAATTCGGCACCCGCATCTGCATCAGCCACAGCGTCTTCAAGGAGGCGGGTGAGCGGCTCTGCGTGCGGCCGATCGACGATGTCGCGGTCAAGGGACGGCGGTCGAAAATTCCGATCTACGAGCTTTTGGGCGTGTTCGGCGCCGACGATCCGGGGCTCGAGCCCGACCCGGCAACGGTCAAAGTGTGTAAGATGACGCAGCTGGCCTATGAGGCCCTGATCACGGAAGACTACGTGCTGGCGCAGCGTTGCTACCGGGAGATATTGGCCGAGTTTCCGGACGATCCGGTTTCCTCGATGCTGATCAAGCGGCTCGTCACGGCATGACGGTCATCGCCGCGCGTGGGGCGCGGTTTGGGGGTGTGGAGTTGTCGAAGCCCAAATCGGCGTCGGACCAACGTGCTGCGCTGGCGATCGCCGCCCTTCGGCCGAGCGAATACACGGCGGCGCTTATCCAGGTTCTGCAGGCCAACGCCCGTTGCGTGCAGGGTGCCAAGGTGCTCGAAATCGGCTCGGGCAGCGGCGTCGTGCTCGCGGCGCTAGGGGCGCTGGGCGCCCGTTCCCTCTGTGGCATCGACATCGAGGAGGATGCGGTCACGTCGGGCATGCTGTTGCTGGAGGAACTCGGCCACGGCGAGATGGCGGAGTTCCATCACGGCGACATGTGGTCGCCGGTCGGCGATCGTCGCTTCGACCTGATCGTGGCCAACCTGCCGCACTTTCCGATGGGCGACAGCGCCATCCCCGGTCGCCTGCCGACCTGGAGCGCCGGCGGACTCGACGGGCGTCGCCTGCTCGATCCGTTCCTGGAGGGGCTTCGCCGGCATCTGGCGCCCGGCGGCCGGGTGTTCATTACGCACAATGCGTTCGTCGGCGTCGAGCGCTCGCGCGAGATCGTCGAGAGGCTGGGCTTCGCCTTTCGCATCGTGCTCACGACCCTCGTCAATATTCCCGACGGGAAGCTCGATCGGATCGCAGCGGGCGTGCTCTCCGCCGAAGAAGGACGGTCGATCCATCGCTACGGTCCCTATGCCTTTGGCGAGGTGCATATCGTCGAGATCGGCGGATGACGGTGTTCTGCCGATCTGCAGCCGCCTGCGCACTGGCGATCGTCGTGAGTCTCGCCGTCTCACCGCTCCAGGCGCAACAGGACAAATCGCCCGACGCTGCTCTGGCGCGACTGCTGCAGGCGGCGCGCGCTACGCTTCCGGCCGCCTGCACGCAGCCCGCTTCCGACCGTCTCATCCGCATCCTCTGCACCGGGCGCATCCGGATCGGCGTCCGCGACTATTACCCGCTGTTCTCCACCCGCGTCGGCGCGGCCCGCGAGGGCTACGAGGTCGACGTGGCGCGGGCCATCGGCCGCCAGCTCGGCGTCGCCGTCGAGTTCGACCGCGTCAACGCGGCCACCCGCATCCCCCTGCTGGCCGAGGATCGTATCGACCTCGTCATCGCCACCATGGGGCACAACACGCAGCGCGATGGCCAGGCGCGCTTCGTCCGGCCGCACTACTACCAGTCCGAGACGACCGTCGTCGGGCCGCGCGCGCTGGCGGTATCGGGCTGGCAGGACATTCCCGGCCGCACCGTCTGCGTGACCGTGGGCAATGGTTCGAACGCCGAGCTGGTCGCCCGGGACGCGCGGCTCATGCTGTTCGACGAGGCGGGCGTCCTGCCCGAACGCCTGAAGGACGAAACCTGCACCCTGGCCGCGCAGGACGACAGTTTCTTCGCCGAATCCTTCACCGATCCCGCCTTTGCGGAACGCTACGCCCAGAAGTTCGGCTTCGCCCAGGTGCCCTGGGGCATGGCGGTCGCCCGCGACGGCAGCGCACAGCTGGCCCGCGCGCTCGACCTGATCAGCCAGATCTTCCACCGCGACGGCGTGTTCGTCGAGCTGGGCCGCGCGCATCGCATCGGCACGGGTTTCCTCGAGCAGCAGCAGGCCGTCTGGCAGCGGCCGGAGTGCAACACCGAGGCGGGCGCCGCCAACGACGTCTGCGTGTTGCCGCCGTTCGACGCCGAGCTGAAGCCGACGCCCTTCGCCGGCGGC
>Ga0209648_10005667_pt1 | contig 10717 bp, 6 predicted proteins | sample GraSoi2013_115cm_FD_185830 | JGI IMG/M metagenome (GOLD analysis project Ga0209648, IMG submission 185830) | Grasslands soil microbial communities from the Angelo Coastal Reserve, California, USA - Sample 9_17_2013_115cm (SPAdes) (version 2) | ecosystem: Environmental > Terrestrial > Soil >...
ACAGTCTGCCATCCTTTGGCGCCGACGTCACGGCATCGCCAACCCCCGATGGCAAGGAAACTAAGAAAATTGTCCTACCCCCTAAGCCGCCAGAACCACGATTCAAAATTTACGGTTGGATTGAGGCGGGTATCACGGGAAATCCGGATTCACCTATCGATAACCATAACTTCGGTCATCTGTTTACCGACCGGGCGAACGAACCGTTGTTGAACCAGGCCGTAATTACGGCCGAACGAGCGTTAGATCCTAACGCCACCGGGTTTGACTGGGGATTCAAGGTCCAGTTCATGTATGGCAGCGATGCTCGCTATATTCATTCGCTCGGAATGATGGATCTGACGACGAATGAACGATTTCAACCGGACTTCCCTGAAGTGTACGCCAGCGTACATTTGCCGATCATTACCGCCGGTGGGTTAGATCTTAAACTTGGCAAGGCCGTAACGTTGGAGGGAGCGGAGACAATCGACCCGCGCACGAACGTCTTTTATTCCCACACATACATCTTCAACTTCGGAATCCCGTTCAATAACACCGGAATCGCGGGTGTGCTGCACGTGAATAAGTACCTTGATGTTTATGCGGGTATCGACCGGGGAGTGAATGTCACCTTCAAAGACAACAACAGCTCGGTAGCCTTTGAGGGCGGCATCGGATTGAACCTATTGGACGGCAATCTAACGACGCTGGCTATCACGCATGTCGGACCGGAGAATCCTGGAGACAATCACGATTATCGATTTTTGAACGACATCACGACGACTTGGAAGATCAACAAGTGCTTGACGTCCATTACCGATTTGAACCTGATCTATGATGAGTTGCTGCCGGCCTGGGGTTATGGTGTGGCCCAGTATCTCACATATACTGTCAATGATTGGCTGACTCTTGGGGTTCGGGGCGAAATCTGGCGGGACGAGGAAGGGTTCTTCGTCGCTCAGTTTCGAGCGAACAACGATTTCATCCACGTTGAGCGCGGTGATCCACTCGCACCCGATCCGAGTACACACGGCGGAGGTAAAACCACTTACCTCGCAATTACGGGGGGCGTGACGATCAAGCCACCCCTGCCGAAGCCGTTCGCCGGATTACTCATCCGGCCCGAGGTTCGTTATGACCGAGCATTGACGGATAGTAGCAATAGTACTAAGCCATTCGACCAGCTCACGGATCGTGATCAATGGACGTTCGGCATTGACGCAATCTTGGAATTCTAGTCTGAGCGTTTCAGACCGTTCCCGTTCTTTGAAGCGCCGGAAGATCTTCCGGCACTTTTGCCGTCGCTATGGAGCAATGAAGAGGCGCGAAGCGCAGAAAAGATGATAGCCTGGGCTGTTAGGCCCAGGGAATGTGAAATAAAGGCGAGTAGCGCTGAAGGCGCGGCGGACTCTCGGGCTTGGGCGGTTCTCAAAATCCACCGCGCCTTCAGCGCTGGACCGCGACGGGGACGTTTCCCTGGGCCTAACAGCCCAGGCTAGAATCGCGTCAGCGCTTCGCGCCTTCCCCGCGCCCAATATCCATTATCACGCTTAGACCGGCGTTTGGGACATCTTGGTAGCGGCAACTAGCCTGTCCGACATAGTCTGTGGCTTTCACGTTGCGGGCTGTTGCATTGAGACGACGTCGGATCCCGATACGCCTTCGGTTTGGCGCGACCGAGAAGTTGATGCGGAGCTGCGCGTTTGACGTTACCACAAACCGCAGTCGCCATTCTCGTCATGCTGCCTAGGCGGGTTAACCGGCATCCGCCCATCCGACTGCTTGGCGGTTTTGCTGGATCAAAATCGGACCGCGTCTTCGATCGCACTAAAACCCCGGTTCAAACCGCGGTCTTAAAAGTCGCCAGTTCTTGTTGGCCCGTTGGATAATTTTTCTCCGGATCACTGTGAAAACTCTTCTCTGCCTGTGAGGTCGAACAAACGTAAAGCCTCTGTGCGTGAATGGCTTTAAGACGAGGCAGGGGTTCAAACCCAAGGAGATGGCAGAAAGCGAAGGCGACCTCCGACTGGCCGCGACTGTCAATATACTGTATTAGACGGTTATTCGAAAAGGTAGAGGGTTTTCTGCGAGCTCGGTGTTTTACTGAACGTATGGATGACGATCAGCTCAGGCAGAAGCTGGCCTCGTGGGAGGTTCGACCAGAAATTCCCCCCGATTTCCAGCGTAACGTTTGGCAGAAGATAGCGGTTCGCGAGCCAAAGCCGAAATTGCCGTTGTTCGGCAATTGGAACATTTCGTGGCTACGTACGCCGGCGCTCGCGACTTACGCCATTATTTTAGGAGGTTTGGCCGGTACCGGGTTCGGACTCGTCGAGTCATCTAAGGCGAACTCAAGAAACTGGAAAAGCTTAGAAGCCAAATATGTCCAATCCATCGACCCCTACGAGCATGTACGAACGTACTAGCATCAGATATTGGTTGCTTTTCATTGCAATCGGCGCCTTCGCTGTCGCACTGATTGCTTTTTGTGGGACTAACTTCTTTGGCACACGCGATCTTCGTGAAATCGCGAAGGCTCCCAATGGTGAGTTAGAGTGGCTACGGCGAGAATTTCATCTGAGTGACACGCAATTCGCGAAAATTGCAACGCTGCAGTCAGCATACACGCCGGTCTGCGACGAAATGTGTCGCAGGATTATGGAGACCAACTCAAAACTGGATCGGCTCGTGTCAGAGAAGCGCGAAGTGACACCCGAACTGGAAGCCGCAATCCGAGAGGCGGGGTCGGTACAAGAAGACTGCCATAAGCAGATGTTGGCGCACATCTACCGGGTAAGTGCGCAAATGAATCCCACTGATGGCCAGAATTATCTCCGTTTGATGAAATCACGAGTGATCCAACCGGCCTTATCCAGCGATACCGCGATCAGAGCCGCAACGGAATAGGGAAGCAAGCGACATTCTCAAACTTAAGTCCATGAAGCTGGGAGCACTCATGATTTTTGTCCTTACTACTGGAGCAGCGGTTCTGGCGCAGGAGCCGATGAGCAAAGCCAAGCAGACGAAGATGGGTCAACTAGCCTTGAGCGATGCTGTGGCAGCCGCTCTGGAGAACAATCCGGCTATAAAAACGGCCCGCGCCAAATGGGAATCTGCCAGACAGCGAATAACTCAGGCAGCGGCTTGGGATGATCCAAAGCTGAGTGTGAATTCGCTGCTCGGTCGTTTTGTCGATATTTCGCGAAACGGATTCGCGGACCAAATGGTGACGGTAGAGCAGATGATTCCGCTCACTGGCAAGAACCGGAGCAAGGAGCGAATCGCCGCCGCGGAAGCGGTTGCGAGCTTCGAGGATTTCCGGCGCCAGCAGCTTGATGTGATCTCGAAGACAAAGGCGAGCTATTTCCGTCTGGCTAACCTCTATTTGCTTCTGGATCTCAACGATCAGGAAGAAGCCGCACTTTCCCAGACCTTGGATGCAAGCAAGGCGAAATTCGAGGTCGGTACTCAATCACAAGCAGACTATTTAACCGCCGACGTTGAGCGACAGAAAATCATCGAAACTCGGCGCGACCTGGAACAGAAACTCTCGGACGAGCAAACCAAACTGAAGGTGCTGATGAACCGAGACCCGTTTGCCCCATTGGGCCGGACGGTCTCGAGTGAAGCGTTGCCACCAGATCTATCACCAGAGCGCTTACGCCGGCTCACGCTGGCAAACCGTCCCGAGGTTCGGCAGGCGCAGTCTATGGTGATAGGAGCTTCGGCGAAGGTTGAGCTCGCGAAGCGAGAATGGATTCCTGACCCTTCGGTAAGTTTACAGGCGCAGCACTACAATGCCGGCAGGCAGGCCATTAGCGAACTTAATGCTGGGGTATCGATCGATCTTCCCTGGTTTAACCGCAAGAAATACCGGGCGGGCGAACGTGAAGCTCAAAGTGACCTTCTGGCGGCTCAACAAAGCTTGGAGGGAGCACAGACGGAGGCAATAGGCATGCTGCGAGATCAGTTGGAGAAAATCGAGACCCTTCATCATCACATCGAGCTTTACCGGGATCAACTACTGCCAAGCGCACGTCAAACCGTATCGTCGTACCAAGCGGATTATGAGACGGATAAAGCCACTCTGATTCAGGTGCTCACTTCCGAGAACAACCGGCGAGAACTGGAAACCATGTACAACCAGGATCAGACCGATTATCGGGTCGCGATTGCGGAGTTAGAATCACTGGTCGGCACAGATTTGAACGGGAGAAATCAGAGCTCGCACAGCTCAAAACACGGCAGAAAATGAAAATTCGTTTTTACCCAATATTCATGCTCCTGAGCATCGGCTTGCTCGTACCCTTGGTATTGAGCGGTTGCTCCAAATCAAATGATAAGACAGCTGCGGATGCTGATGTCGATTACTACACCTGTACGATGCATCCCTCGGTTCATTCGAAGGATCCGGGTAAATGTCCAATTTGCTCCATGGATCTGGTGCCAGTGAAAAAGAAGGGCGCGAATGAAACTAAAGTAAAAGAGAATTCCGGGGGAATGACTGACAGCGGCTCCAGCTCGATGGGCTCGATGCCGATGCCCTCCCCGAAGCAGGAAGCCGGCAAATCGACCGAGTTTGCCGTTCCGGTTGAACGGCAACAGCAGATTGGCGTGACCTATGCCACGGCAACGAAGCGACCGATCGAGCTGTCGATCCGTTCCGTTGGCATGCTGGAACCCGATACATCAAAGATGTTTGACTATGTAGCTCGCGTCGATGGTTACGTGCAGGAATTGAAAGTCAGCTCTCCCGGGCAGGATGTCTCGCAAGGCCAGCCCTTAATAACGATCTACAGTCCAGATCTGCGCAGCACTGAGCAGGAGTTAGTCAATATCTTAAATGATCGCGATCGTGGTGGTACCAGCCGGGTTTCGAATGATCAGATGATCGACGCTTCCAAACGCCGGCTCAAGCTTTGGAATGTGAGTGATCAAGAAATTGCTGAACTCGAAAAAAGCCGGAAACCGTCCGATCAACTGGTCCTCCGGTCGCCCTTCGATGGTGTGGTTAACGAAGTGATGAGCCGTCCGGGAATGAATGTGAAGATGGGCGACAAACTGGTAAGTGTCCTCGACCTCTCCAATCTCTGGGTGTGGGCAGAGTTTTACGAAAACGAGATCGGCCTCTTGAAGCGGGGGCAGCAGATCGATGTGAGTCTTCCGGCCTTTCCCAACCAAACCTTCCAGGGTCAGATTGCGGTCATCAATCCGAGTATTGACCCAGCCAAGCGGACTGCTCGGGTTCGAATCGACATACCGAATCCCAGAACTCAATTGCGTCCAGGGATGTACGCAAATGTTGAGGTGAAGATCGATGGCGGAGAAGGGTTAACGATTCCGGTGCAAGCGGCGTTGCCGACTGGCGAGCGGATGCTTGTCTTCCTCGATCGAGGCCAGGGGAAATTACTGCCGCGCTATGTCCAGGTAGGTCGCTCGTTTACCACCTTCGATGGTCAACAACAGGGAAATTATTACCAGGTGCTGAATGGGTTACAGGAAGGCGACCGCATAGTCGCAAGCGCAAACTTCCTGATCGACGCGGAATCTCAAGTGCAAGGCGCACTCAAAGATTGGGCAGGAGAGCAGCCGTCCGGCACTCCAGCGCTTCGGGCCGAAAGGTAATTTAAATGGCCGAACCCTTGGCACCGGCAAAGCGTCCGGAGACCATCATCGAGCGGATCATTGGTGCCAGCGCACGCAATCCGTTCCTGGTCGTTGTGTTCGTGATACTCGGGATTGCTGGAGGGATTTATGCGTTATACCAGACGCCGCTCGATGCGATTCCTGATCTAAGTGACGTTCAGGTCATCGTCTATACCGATTGGGAAGGTCGTTCACCCGATCTGGTCGAAGATCAGATTACCTATCCTATCTCGACCAAATTCATCGCAGCGCCGAAGGTTAAATTTGTCCGCGGTGAATCGATGTTCGGTAAATCGTTCGTTTACGTCATCTTTCAAGATGGCACGGACATTTATTGGGCGAGATCTCGGGTCATCGAGTACTTGAACTCGGTTCGCGGATCGTTACCGGAAGGCGTCAATCCGGTTATCGGACCGGATGCCACCGGCGTCGGGTGGGTTTACGAATACGCGCTGATCGACAAGAGCGGCAAACATGATCTGGCGGCGCTGCGCTCGCTCCAAGATTGGAACATCCGGTATGCGCTGGAATCGGTGGAAGGCGTGGCTGAGGTCGCGCCGGTTGGCGGCTTCGTCAAACAATATCAGGTCGATCTCGATCCGAATAAGCTGACCGCCTATAACATCCCGATCGGCGATGTCGTCAACGCGATCCGGATGAGTAATCAGGATGTCGGCGGCAAAACGTTCGAAGTATCGTCGACCGAATTTTTTGTCCGAGGTCGCGGTTACATCAAGAGTTTGGAGGATTTCGATGACATCGTCCTCAAGGTTCAAAACGGTACTCCAGTCTATCTAAAGCAGGTAGGTAACGTTCATCTCGGTCCGGACCTGCGGCGGGGAATCGCGGAGCTGGACGGGGAAGGCGAAACCGTCGGCGGAATTGTGGTGATGCGCTACGGCGAGAATGCTCTCAAGGTCATCGACGGGATAAAGAAAAAATTTGAGGAGATCAAGAAGGCGCTCCCGGAAGGTGTCGAGATTGTTCCGGTCTATGATCGAAGTACCCTGATCCATAATGCCATCGACACACTGCGCGAAAAGCTCCTTGAGGAAAGCATTGTCGTAGCTTTCGTATCGATTCTTTTCCTTTGGCATGTCAGGTCGGCTCTGGTGGCTATCATCACGCTGCCGATAGCCATCATTCTGTCGTTCGTCCCAATGCTCTGGCTGGGGCAAACTTCCAACATCATGTCGCTGGGCGGAATTGCCATCGCGATTGGCGCAATGATCGATGCGGCGATCATCATGGTCGAGAACGCGCACAAGGCGCTGGAACACTTTCGTGACGAGAAAGGACACGATGCCCATGGCCGGGAACGCTTCGAAGTTATTCTGTCGGCAGCCAAGAGCGTTGGGCGGCCGCTGTTCTATTCTCTTCTGGTAATCACCGTTAGTTTCGTACCGGTTTTCTCGCTCGGGGCCCAGGAAGGCCGATTGTTTCGCCCGTTGGCGTTCACGAAAACATTTTCGATGTTTTTTGCCTCGATCCTGGGAATAGTCCTGGTGCCGGTGCTAATGACCTGGCTCATCCGGGGAAAGATCACACCCGAAACCAAGAATCCGATTAATCGCTTCTTAATCTGGGCGTACCAGCCATTCGTCAACTTTGCTCTTCGATTCCGCTGGTTGACGCTCTTGCTGGCGCTCGTAGTGCTCGTCCTGACTTATATTCCTTTCAGCCGGCTGGGAAAGGAGTTCATGCCCCCATTAAATGAAGGAACGCTCCTCTACATGCCAACGGCTGTCCCGGGAATGTCAGTTACCGAAGCCACCAAAATCTTACAGATCCAGGATCGTATTCTGCGGAAATTTCCTGAGGTCGAAAGCGTTTTCGGCAAAGCCGGCCAAGCAGACACGCCGACCGATCCCGCGCCCTTGTCCATGTTCGAGACGGTCTTGCAGCTCAAGCCACCGGACCAATGGCGGCCAGGAATGACTTGGGAAAAACTGATCGCCCAGATGAACGAGGTCAGTAAAACGCCGGGAATGGCTCAGATCTTCTGGATGCCGATCCAGACCCGAACCGAAATGTTGACTACTGGCTTCCGTTCGGTTCTGGGGATTAAGGTTTTTGGTCCGGATCTAAAAGGAATTCAGAATGTCGCGATCGCCATCGAGCAAGCGCTATCGAATTTTCCGAACACGCGCAGTGCGTTCGCGGAGCGCACTACTGGCGGTTACTTCCTCGATTTTACGCCGAATCGTCAAGCGGCGGCTCGCTACGGACTACGAATCGAAGATGTCAACCAGATCGTTGAAACCGCCATCGGAGGAAACACCATTGGTACGACGGTCGAGGGACGGGAACGTTACCCAATCAGCGTCCGATATGCCCGTGATTTCCGCAATGATATTAATCAGTTGAAGCGGGTATTGGTCTCCACGCCGACGGGAGATCAGGTGCCGATCTCGCTCCTCGCCGATATCCAGTATCGTACCGGCGCGCCTGAGGTCCGTACCGAGAACGGCCAATTAGTTGGATTTGTCTTTGTCGATATCACCAGCAGCGACATAAACGGCTACGTTAATGCAGCGAGCCAAAGGATCGATCAGGAAGTAAAATTTCCACCCGGCTATTACATTCAATGGGCCGGCCAGTTTCAGTACTTGCAAGAAGCGGAAAAACGTTTGTCGATTCTCATTCCGTTCACTTTGCTAATCATCTTTGTGCTCATCTACATGAACACGAGTTCGATCACCCGAACCTTTATTGTTCTATTGTCCGTCCCTTTCTCCTTGGTCGGAGCCTTCTGGTTGCTTTACCTACTTGGTTACAACATGAGCGTCGCGGTTTGGGTCGGGCTCATTGCTTTGGCTGGCCTGGACGCTGAAACCGGTGTGGTGATGCTGCTTTATCTGGATCAAGCATTCGACAAATATCGTCTCGCCGGACGGATGAACAATATCACAGACCTCTATGAGGCGGTGAAAGAAGGTGCCGTCCAGCGTATTCGACCCAAGATGATGACGGTCTGCGCCATACTTTTCGGTCTGCTTCCTATCATGTGGTCTCCAGCCCTGCAGGCGGGAGCGGATGTGATGAAACGCATTGCCACACCGATGATCGGTGGGGTGATTACCTCAGCAATCCTGAACCTCCTGATCTACCCGGTCATTTATGTTATCTGGCGGAAGCGCGAACTACCATCGAATGGCCAGATCGAGAGTGGCCCGCTGATTAATACCGGCCAAAGACGAGCAATGACATTCAAAGGGCTGCTTCGTTTCCTGATCGTCGCATTAGTCGCGGCCGCCCTCTTTGCCGGCGGATTCGCCGCATGGAATTGGTGGAGTTCCCGTTCGCCGAGCACTGCTCAAATCCAAGGCGAACCAATCGCCACCCGTACAACCGGGGACCTAACGGTCAGTCTGTATGGCGACCTGCACAATGGACCAAGCAAAGTGTTAGTGCGGTTCGCCGATGCTAAGGGTCAACCCAAGGATGTCGGTGAGGTGAAGACTGACCTCATGATGAATATGCCCGGCATGGTCATGAATTCCGGAGGCGACGTGACCAAAACCAGTACACCGGGAGTTTATCGAGCGAAGCTCCAACCTCAGATGGGAGGTGACTGGGTGGTGAAACTTTCGTGGAAAGGTCCGGCCGGCGAAGGACAGGTTGAAATCCCTGTCAGCGTGAAACAGTAGGGATGGAAGCCGATCCGGATGCGGAGTTAATGCTTCGCCTGAAAAATGGCGAAGACTGGATTCTCAACGAGCTAATGACTCGCTGGCAGCAGCCGCTGGTTGCCTTCATCTATCGATATATTGGGCGCGAGACTGAAGCCCTCGATCTCGCTCAGGAAACCTTTGTGCGCGTCTACGAAACGCGGTTTCGTTACGCAGTGCGAGGGAAGTTTTCGACCTGGCTCTTTGCTATTGCCGCCAATCTATGCCGAAATTATTTGCGGCGGCGGCAGCGGCGGGGCGAGTCGGCCACCGAAACCTGGGATATGGAAGACGCCAAGTCCGCTGAATTCCTCCAAAGTCTGGACGATTCTCCCGATCAAGCCGCGATGAGATCAGAATCAATTTCGTTGATCAGAGCAGTCATCGACAAACTCCCGCACGACTTGAAAACTGCTATCCTACTCTATGAGTACCAATCTCTTTCGTATGCAGAGATTTCGTCCGTGCTTGGATGCAGTGTTAAAGCGGTAGAAATGAAACTTTATCGTGCGAGGCAATTGCTTCGGGAGAGATTAGTACGAAGTGATCTTCGCTAACCCGAAGGGCCAATTTTGGCCCGAGTGACTTCTATAGAGAGACTTTCGAAATGGGAATGGACATCCTTTTCATGAGCTATCGATCTCCGGATCGGACGCTGGCGCTTATAGCACCGGCGACAAATGCTACAAATCCGAGGGTGGTATCGTTCACTTGCGCAGATCACCCTCTGAGTAAGGCCCTCAAGTTGCAAACGTAGGTAAGTCTCGCGGAAATGTGCTCGTGTAGTCCATGGAAAAAATTGTACACTCCAAGCCCGAAATCGCCGCAGCGCTTGCTCTGTCTTCTGAGCTTGCTGCTACCAATTGCGGCGCTGGCGCAGCATAGCGCTACGGATTACGACAAGCGAGGCAATGCCAAACAAGACAAGGGTGACTACGACAAGGCGATCCGGCTCGATCCGAAACTCGCCGAGGCCTACGCCTATCGGGGACTTGCCAAGGCCAGCAACGATGACTTCTACGGAGCGATCGCGGATTACAATCAGGCTATTGAGCTCAATCCGAAACTCGCCGAGGCATACGCCTATTGTGGATTTGCCAAGGCCAGCATGGATGATTTCGACGGAGCGATCGCGGATTACAATCAGGCTATTGAGCTCAATCCGGAACTCGCAGTGGCCTACGCCTACCGTGGATCTGCCAAGGCCAGCAAGCGTAACTGGGACGGAGCGATCGCTGACTTCACTCAAGTCATCCACCTCAATCCGAAAAGTGCTGGTGTTTATTTTGGCCGCGGGAATGCAAAGGTCAACAAGCGTGACTTCGACGGGGCGATCGCAGACTATGATAGGTCTATCGAGCTGGACTCGAAACGTGCGGAAGCTTACCGCAATCGGGGAATAGCCAAGGCGGAAAAAG
>Ga0209648_10005668_pt1 | contig 10716 bp, 8 predicted proteins | sample GraSoi2013_115cm_FD_185830 | JGI IMG/M metagenome (GOLD analysis project Ga0209648, IMG submission 185830) | Grasslands soil microbial communities from the Angelo Coastal Reserve, California, USA - Sample 9_17_2013_115cm (SPAdes) (version 2) | ecosystem: Environmental > Terrestrial > Soil >...
TCCTCCTGCAACAAGTGGGCACGCAAAAACTCCCTGGCACGTAGCGTCGTGCCGTTGACACGCACAGGTTCACTGGTTATTAAGTGATAGTCCAGGAAAAGCCGTAACGCCTGCATCGTCTCCGGCCGCCAGGCTCCCCTCACGTCTACACGCCGCAGTCCTTTGCCAATAAAACGCCACAGGGTATGCGTCTCCGAATGCGGAACAAAGTAGACCTCTTGCTCGCCTACAGGAGGCTGAAAGCCTATAATCTGGGCGCCATCAAACGGTTGGACCTCAATGAGCTGCCCATCTTCGTAGTAGAAGCGTGATGCTTCAGGACTGAACTCTTCAATTACAGTATCCAGGAGGCCTGGAGAGGGCGCGATGCTCCTGTGACTGGCGAAGGCGATATGGATGGCCTCCACGGTGTCTAGATCGTCTGCTCCCCGGCGTGCCAGCACGTTTGTCACACCCGGTGTGGCACCACATCCCAGCACAATCGCTATCCCTGCTGCCCGTGCCTCACTATCCAGGGCCAGTTGTTTGGGTGTGTTGTGCATCCCACCCAGGTCTAGATAACTCACGCCAGCGCGAATAGCGGCTCGTGTGGCCTGCAAGCCAAAGTGATAGGTCATGGTATTGACAATTATGTCCTGTCCGCGCACAACTTTTACCAACGCATCTTCATCCGAGGCGTCCACTGGCACGGCACGCACACGCCCACGACCCGTGAGGGAGTTAAGTTCATCGGCCAATGCCCGCGCTTGTGCGATATTGAGGTCCGCAATGGTAATCTCGTCAAAGTCGCTCGTCGTGGCCAGGTCGCGCGTCGTCTCCGAACCCATCGCGCCGCAGCCACCCAGGACTACTACTCTCATTTGCCAGCCTGCCTTTCATCTATCAGTAAACCAGGGCTCGCCGCCTAATAGGACGGCGGTGTCGTAATCCATAACACTTCAGCCTGGACCGGTCCCGGATTACTATTGCGGTGAGGGATACGGCTCTCGAAAACAATACTGTCTCCCTCTTCGAGTAAGTACCAATCAGAGCCGACCCAGAATTCTAGCCGTCCCCGCAGGACCACCACGCATTCCTCATCCGAGTCATGAGCATAAGGCTCATCTCCAGAGCCACCGCCTGGCTCGATCACACTCAAGATTACCTGGAGCTTGCCTGTCAGATTCGGCGTCAGCAGGTAATCGCGCCATTGCCGCCTGGGGTGTATCAGTTGTCGACGCTCGTTGCGCCGCACTACGTGATCTTCCGGCAATGTCGGTCCCTGGAACAGCGCGGTCAATGGTACGTCAAACGCCTGTGCCACCTTGCGGAGCGAAGCTACCGATGGACTTGTTAGATTGCGTTCCACCTGGCTAAGAAAGCTCGGCGTCAAGCCTGAGCGCGCAGCCACCTCTTTGAGTGATAGGTTGCGCTCCTCTCGCAGCCGCCGAATTGTCGCCCCGAGGTCCGGCTCGTTAGGCGCTCCCCCTGTGGTCTCCGTCCATCCCGTCACTCCCCGCGCGGCGGGATTCTCCTGTCCTTCGTTCGCATTCAAGTGAATTGCGCTCTCTTTCTCCAGAAGCTTACCGGCATGTTCCAGCACATCCCGCATAGGAACTTGCGCTCCATGCTTCCCTTTCCTGCCATTTCGCCTGTTATTACCGGCCATGACCTGGAAAACCTCTTTCTTGTCTACTATTTAAGCTTCGTTAGACATTTAAACTTCCTTATAGCTAACCCCCTGCTACCTCCTCTACACGGGCCACCCTTGTTCCTCGCGCTCCCTTGCGGAGCACTAACTGCGCTATAACGATAGCAGTCAGCGTGAGCGTAAGCATTGTCGCGGCCACGGCATTGATAATCGGTGAGACTCCAAAGCGCAGCCGTGAGAATAAATTCAGCGGCAGCGTCGTTGAGCCCACTCCCGACACAAAGAAGCTCAAAATAAAGTCATCGAATGAGAAAGTAAAAGCCAGCAGCGCTCCGGCCAGAACCGCCGGGTAGAGTTGTGGCAGCGTCACCCGCCAGAATGTGCCAAAAGGTGTCGCTCCCAGGTCCGCTGATGCCTCCTCCAGCGTGCGATCCATACCGGCCAGCCGCGTTGCGACGATAAGCGTAACAATTGATGTATTATACACCGCGTGGGTCACCACAATAGTTTGCAAGCCCAGGCTTATGTTCAGACTGACAAAATACAGCAGCGAGGCGATGGCTACAACAATCTCTGGCGTGATGATTGTCGTATACACCAGCCCCTCGAAGCCGATACGCAGCCACCGTGGTGCAGATCTCATCCCTAGGGCCGCCAGGGTGCCCAGCGAAACCGCCAGCACAGCGTTCAGCAATGCCGCCGTCAGGCTGATCTGTAGCGAACTCGTCACATCGGGGCTGGTCCAGGCGGCGTAATACCACTTTGTCGTAAATCCACCCCAGGTCATCACCCGCCGCGAGTTGTTGAACGAGTAGAGTACGACGACGGCAATGGGAGCATACAGGAAGATGTAGAGCAATGCTGCCTGGCCACGTAACCACGTCTCTACGAGCAAGCCCGGTAGACGGCGACGCCATAATGCCTGTTCCGTCCTCGTGGTCTGCGTATCGCTGGCAGCAGGTTGCGCTTGAACCTGCAGTCCCATTGGCTTCCCCCTTTCGCTCTGGTAACTCCTCTATAGTCGAAATATTATAACCCTGGCACCGACTGTACGCGCCGGAATACCATCAGATAAATATTGACCAGCACCAGCAGCAGGACCATCACCATTACTCCCAGTGCTGCTCCAAATGGCCAGTCACGCACCTCCAGGAACTGATTGGCAATCAGGCTTCCCATGAAGATGTTTTTTGAGCCGCCCAGGATCGTTGGAATAAGGTACTCACCGGTGAGTGGGATAAATACCAGCAGGCAGCCGGTCATTACTCCTGGCAGCGTCAGCGGCAGCGTCACTTGCCTGAACGTGGCGAACCTGCCGGCTCCGAGGTCCTTCGATGCTTCCACCAGTCGCTTATCCATCCGCTCCAGAGCGACGTAGAGAGGAAAGACCATCAATGGCAGGTAGTTATAGACGATGCCGATGAAGATTGCCACCGGCGAATACAGAACCTGCAGTGGTTGATGAATCACACCTATCGCCTGGAGCACATTGCTGAGCACTCCCTGTGAATCCAGGATCGTCTCCCAGGCGTAGGTACGGATCAGAAAGCTTGTCCAGAAAGGTACTATAATCAACAGGAGCAGGACCGTCTTATAGCGTCCTGCCCGTGTGGCCAGGAAGTAGGCCAGCGGGTAGCCTATAACCAGGCATGCCAGCGTTCCAATGAGGGCCATTTTCAACGTTACCGCGAAGACATTGACGTACAGCGGATTTGTGAGTTCCTGGTAGCTATCTAGATAAAAGCCCGGTTCGACGCCGCCATATGGCCCGCGCTGAGCAAAGCTAATCAAGACCATTTGCCATAATGGTCCTAGGAAGAACACTGCATACCACACAACGGCGGGCAGTAAAAGCACGAAACTGTGCGCCCATGGTGGCAACCGGCGCAACAGTATCAGAACCCGCTCAGTGAAAGGCAGCGAACTCACAGCGCGCAAGATAACCCTCCTGTAGCAGGGATGCTGGATGCTCAGGTGTGGTCACAGCCAACCACTATCTCCTGAAAATCCAGATCCCACAACTCGTTTGATAAGTAAATTACTCATAATCAACTAGGCAGACTTGAACTCCGTCCAGATCTGATCGCGCAGCTTTATACCATTGCCCAGATCCTTCTGTGCCTCCAGCTTGTCAGTAACAGCCTGAGGCGGATAGATCGAGGGGTTGTTGATGATGGACGGGTCGATGTACGGCCTGGCAGCAGCAATACAACTGGCATAATAGGTGACAATCGGCTCCTTGCCGGCAACCTTTGGGTCCATGAAGAAGTTCAGGAAGGCATGAGCCGCGACCGGGTCAGGAGCCGTATTGGTAATGCCCCAGTTGTCCACCCAGAACTCTGAGCCTTCTTCTGGAACGGCGTAGATGACCTTGGGCTGCTTTGTTTGTACTGAGAAAAAGTCACCATTCCAGCCAAGAGAGAGGAGCGCCTGGCCATTCTGCATCAAAGTGATGTACTCGGTAGAAGTAATCGAGAGCAGATGGGGCTTAAGTTCCAACAGCTTGACTTTGACCTGGTTGAGCTGGTTTGGATCTACCGAGTTATAGGAGTAACCAAGCATCTTGAGCGCAGATCCTATCACTTCGTTCTCGCCATCCAGTATGGTCACCTTCCCTGAAGCCTTCGTTGTCGCTACCTGCCAGAAATCAGCCCAACTCTTCATAGGTGGCAACAAATCGGTGCGATAGCCAAAGCCGGTGGTCCCCCAGTCCTTTGGAACGCTGTACTGGTTGCCAGGATCAAACGGCAGGTTCTTAAATCTTGCATCCACGTACTGAAAGTTAGGCAGGTGATCCTTCGCCAGCTTGTAAAGCATCCCCTGCTTGATCATGATCTCGACCATATAGCCGGTCGGGACGACTACATCATAGCCCTTGGCCCCCGCCTGTAGTTTTGCCAGCATGGCCTCGTTGCTGTCGTAGAAGTCCTGCGTCACCTTCTGCCCAAATTGCTGTTGAAACGCTTTGATGTTGTCAGGGTTAACATAGGATTGCCAGTTGTAGAGATTTACCGTCCCTTCCAGTTTTGTACCCAGCGTGGGTGCCTGGGCAAGCTGCCAGCCATGCTGTTGTTGCTGTAGCTGCGGCCACAGCCATGAAGCCCCGCCGCGTGACGCGCGGATTCAAACTGAGCGCACTAAGGTCAATTGAGGTTGCGGATTCGAGATGATTGGATCCTTGATTACCAGGCATGCTACTACCTCCTTTGGGTAATGCGGAGCGCCACCTGTGACGCCCATACCTGTATCCGACGACAGTTTAAACTACGGATGCGTGGGGATCTGGCACCTGTCCCCCCGCGCTATCCTTTTGCCGCGCTTCCGCGCTTGACTCACAGAGAATAAGGCTGGCTTCGTGTCGCCACGCGAGGTTCACGTGTTCACCGGGTCCGAACACGCGCCATCCTCCATGTAGCCCGATGTCCTGGTCATCCAATACCTTGACATCGGTGAGAGCCCCCATATTCTGCTGGCGTACAGTAATCTCCTGGCCACCGCTGCCGTCACCCACACGTACGCGGTACTCGTTCTGTGCGCCAAGGAACGTTGCCTGCGTAATGACGCCCCCAACGACATTCCAATCACCAGGAGCCGGTGTATTTGCCGCCAACACCTGCACCTTCTCTGGGCGCAGCGTCAGCGTTACGCGCTCACCACTTACCACCTCTGGCTGCGGCCCCCCGCAGATAATTTCCCCAATGGCAGTGGTCACCACCACTCGCCTCGAACTTGTACTACCCGACCTATATGCATGGGGCTCGCGTACCGTGCCAGCAATGAAATTCGTCAATCCAATGAAATCGGCCACAAAACGTGTCTGGGGACGCTCGTACACTTCTGTTGGCGTGCCCTCTTGTTCCAACCGGCCTGCATTCATGACGGCAATGCGATTCGAGAGAGTGATAGCCTCTTCCTGGTCATGTGTCACATAGATGAAGGTAATGCCTACTGTACGCTGTAAGGTTTTCAGTTCGGATTGCATCTCCTTGCGCAGCTTGAGATCGAGTGCGCTAAGTGGCTCATCGAGTAGCAACACCGTAGGGCGGTTGACCAGGGCACGCGCCAGTGCCACCCGCTGCTGTTGACCACCTGAAAGTTCGCTGGGCTTGCGCTTATCAGCTCCCACCAGTCGCACCATTTCGAGCGCCTCATTCACACGACGACGAATCTCCGCTCGACCCATGTGACGCTGGCGGAGGCCATAAGCGATGTTGTCGAAGACGGACATGTGGGGAAAGAGGGCGTAGCTTTGAAAGACTGTGTTCACGTCGCGGCAATACGGAGGCAGCCCTGCTACGTCAATGCCACGAATCAACACTCGACCAGCTGTCGGTTGCTCAAATCCGGCAATCAGGCGCAGCGTTGTCGTCTTACCACACCCACTGGGACCAAGCAGCGAGTAGAAGATGCCTCGTTCTACCTGAAGTGTTAAATCGCGCACAGCCCATGTTGTGCCAAAGGCTTTACTGACATCAGTGAGTTGCACGTCAGAGAAGGGCGCCCGTGGTTCGCTAGTGGGTTTCGACAGCATATCCTGCTCCTCCAAGTTTTATGAGGATGAGATGGCTACTTACCAACCTGGCCGAATGGACTGCTGGATACCAGGACATGCTACCGTAGCCTATGTCATGTCGCCAAAATGTACCTGTACTTAACTTGATGTAAGTATACTGAACGCATCTGGGTTTGTCAAGGAAGCAGGAATGGGGTCACCATATTGGAATTTATAGCGTCAAGTTCGTATATCTATGTAGGCAGCAGATAGGAGATGCAAGCTGCACGATTAATATCGCAATTCATAATTGTCAAGTTCGCGAGATCAGTGTTATAATGCCTTAAGTTCTTCGCTTTAATAGCAGGCGTGATATAATGGCGAGAAATTGTGCTTCTGACATACTCTGATAAGTAAAGCCATAGAGCGACTTTCATGACTTACAGTAAGGTTAAAAGGAATACCTATGAACAATCATTTCACAAATATCAATAAAGCCACCTCAACTGTTGACGTTCTTATTGTCGGTGGTGGTCCGGCAGGACTAGCGGCTGCTGAAGCTGCTGCTCGCACCGGAGCACGTACTGTCTTGCTTGAAAGACAGAAAGAGATAGGCTATCCTATCCACACGAGTGGCGGCTCTTGGATTGCAGATATGGTTGCTTTAAATATCCCTTCGACTCTTTATCATCCAATTCGGCATGTTACATTCCTTAGCCCAAACAATTCAGTTCGCTTCGATTATGATGAGCCAGTATGCTGTGTCCTCGATGTACGAGGTGTCTATCAACACCTTGCTGGCCGAGCTATACGCGAGGGTGCGATAATCCTGCCCGCATCTCCGGTAGAAGGTCCTATCATTGAAAATGGTCGCGTTATTGGGGTTCGTGCAAAGAACTCGCTTAATGAAACTCAGGAATGGCGAGCCTCGGTAACAATTGATTGCACTGGTTTCTCTTCTACCCTCGCAGCTCGGGCTGGTTTGCATGTAGGTTATCGACGTTACGGTTATGGAGCCGAGTGGGATCTTTTGGCACCGAACTATCCTGAGGATGAATTGTATCTTATTATGGGCAGCCAAGTAGCTCCTGCTGGCTACGCATGGGCCTTCCCACGAGGCAAAGGGCGAGTTCGATTGGGAGTGGGTATTATACGTCCTGACGTTGACGAAGATGCACGCCTCTATCTTAATACGTTTATTGAGCGATTACCACAAATGGCACCAGTTTTTGCAGGAGCCAGTCCCATTGAGTATCATGTAGGTCTGTTTCCATCAGAGGGTATGATGCAGCACTTTGTGAGTGATGGGCTCATGACAGCTGGCGACTCTGCTGGGCAGGGATCAACGCTCGTTGGTGAAGGTATTCGTTTCGCCATCTATGCAGGTCAAATGGCCGGTGCCACGGCTGGTAGAGCAGCTCTAGCCAGCGATACGTCTGTACACAAACTTAGTGAGTTCGATCGTGCCTGGAGAGCAAAATTTGGCCGCAACCTGGATATTGCATTACTTATTAACAAGCACATCGCAGCTTACACTGATGCAAAATGGGATGAAAAGTTAGAACTGCTCGAGCGGCTTACGCCTTCGCAAGCGGCTCAGGTTCTTCGTGGCGATTTCACAGTAAGGCTCGTTCTCGACATTGTACGGCGCAATCCTAGTCTTTTGCGTGATGGTTCATATTCTTTTGTGAAGAAGATTTTTGCTAAATTAACCAAAGGCAAAAATGATAGTATAATAAGCGATAGCGTAATGGAAGAGCAGGATGAAGACAAATTAAATTCGCTATTTTCCGATATGCGTGAAGAACCAAATCCTATGAGTGAGCTAACGCAATCATAAGATTTCTTTTATCAAGTTGACAAGGATAGACAAGAAACGCCAAACGAAGCCAAGACTACGATGAAGTCGAGATGCACTGTCTTGAGTAAAATTTAGAGCCCAGGTAGCAGTGTTAGGTTCTAATTTATACTGCTTACGGATGATCAGGTACATTACTCTTTTTTTTACCGCTCGCATCGATTATATTTTTATTCCTTATTTAGCTATTTCAGTTTGATAATGAGACAGATTCCGAGGAGAGATGGTGAGGTCTATCATAGAACCTTCCCTTTATATGGACACACATGGAAGCGAGTGATCCTTATAGACTCTAAGGGGAATAATATGACCAGTAGTACTCCAAACATGAATACACCTACCCAAACCGCTGATGTGCTTATTGTTGGTGGTGGCCCTGCAGGACTGGCAGCGGCAGAGGCAGCCGCTCGCACAGGTGCGCGTACTGTCTTGCTCGAGCGTCACAAAGAGATTGGTTATCCGATCCACACCAGTGGTGGATCTTGGATTGCCGATATGGTTGCTCTAGGAATCCCTTCGAGTCTCTATCATCCAATCCGACACGTCATATTCCTCACCCCAAATAATGCCGCTCGCTTCGATTATGACAAGCCTGTATGCTGCGTCCTCGATGTACGGGGGGTCTATCAATACTTGGCCAGTCAAGCTATACGGGTGGGGGCGACGATTCGGCCTGGTTCGCCAGTTGAAGGACCGATCCTCGAGGGAGGTCATGTCGTCGGTGTCCGCGCAAAGAACTCCCTCAATGAGCCTGAGGAATGGCGAGCATCAGTAACGATCGATTGTACTGGTTTTTCTTCCATCATCGCATCACGGGCTGGTCTGCATGTCGGTTACCGTCGCTATGGTTATGGTGCAGAGTGGGATCTCATAGCACCGAACTACCCGGAGGACGAGCTGTACCTCATCATGGGTAGCCAGGTGGCCCCTGCTGGCTACGCATGGACCTTTCCACATGGCAAAGGGCGTGTTCGGCTGGGAATAGGCATCATACGTCCTGACGTGGATGAGGATGCCCGCCTCTATCTTAATACGTTTATTGAGCGATTACCACAAATGGCACCAGTTTTTGCAGGAGCCAGTCCCATTGAGTATCATGTAGGCTTGTTTCCCTCTGAAGGTATGATGCAGCACTTCGTCAGTAATGGACTTATTACGGCAGGCGATTCTGCTGGGCAAGGTTCGACACTTGTTGGAGAAGGAATCCGCTTCGCAATCTATGCAGGCCAGATGGCTGGGGTCACAGCTGCCAGAGCCGTCCAACGTGGTGATACATCTGCAAGCATGCTTAGTGAATATGAGCGTGCCTGGAGAACGAAATTTGGACGTAACCTGGAGATCGCGTTACTTATCAACAAGCGCATCGCTGTTTATACTGATGCCAAGTGGGATAAACGCTTAGAAATACTGAAGCAGCTTACGCCCATCCAAGCAGCAGAGATTATGAGAGGTGATTTTACGCCAAAACTATTGCTCGGCATTTTGCGACGTAACCCTGGCCTTCTTAGCGAAAGTGCGGGCAAGTTCCTGCGTCTTCTCCTAAAGAAATTCAGCAATGGACAGCAGACCGCTGAGGTTGATTCGACCAGCACTGATCTTACAGGCAAGCCATAGTGGTACGAGGGAATAGGATTCCTCCTTTGGTTTAAATGAGAAAATTTATAGGTTTCATGCTTTTACAACTCTTGAAAAGCAGGCTCGCACTTAGTTTTGGTACGGGGCTGATAATGGGACTTGTACTCATGGTTTTTATGAAGCGCCTTTCAAGACATTCTATCAGTACTGACCCTACTATTGAAGCGAAATCAGATAACATTAAATTACAAATTATTCGGTTGGCATGTCACCTCAAATGAGAGCGGGCCACCCGAATAATGGTAAAAATTCCGCCCATTTCATGCTCACATTTACAATAGGGCACTTCCAAGTCAGAAAACGCCACACCCCAAACCGCCAGGCTATTATAGGGTCACCATATTATCCGGGGCAGAACATACGCTAAACTGTGAATCTGCTTCTCAGGTTCGTTCATTTGAGGCACCGAAAGCGCCAACATCCCTTTTACTGTTGAGATAACATGCATCTTTTTCTCTTGTCGCTCTAAAAACAAGTACTTGAAGTGCGTTGAGAAGCCTTAGCGTATGTTCTGCCCCAGATAATATGGTGACCCCATCATGAACGTCCTCTCTTTCATTTCATACGAGCACCTTCTGCCCAATTCTTGTCCTGTACACCTGCTGCACCAACCCTGGCACCGTCCAGCGCGCGAGGGCTCCCAGGGAGAGCACCGTCAGCCCTACGAGAGGGAGTGTGCTTGCGCTTGCTCGCTGGGGCAAGCAGCCGCCGGAAGAGGAGCGACCCCACCAGTACGACACTGACGAGGTAAATACCCAGTCCCCACCAGGTCTGCGTGTCACTGCCGGTGCCGATCCCGTGAACGGTCACGAGGGCATAGATGCCCAGCGTCAGTACGTGCAGACGCCGCCACCAGGTGTAGCCAATGAGCGGGCGAAGCCAGGTGCTGATGCCGATGGCGATTCCAAGGTACAACGCCACAATACCGAGGGCCATCCACTCTGAACGATAATGGCTCACAAGAGGAATGAATACCTCGCTCCAGCCAAAACGGGTGAAAGGGTCCACCCATACCGCCAGGACATGCACAACGATAAAGATCGCGCTAAGCAGCGTCAGAAAGTTATGCAGTTCGCTATTAAGCAAGCGGGGCCAGCGGCT
>Ga0209648_10005673_pt1 | contig 10709 bp, 7 predicted proteins | sample GraSoi2013_115cm_FD_185830 | JGI IMG/M metagenome (GOLD analysis project Ga0209648, IMG submission 185830) | Grasslands soil microbial communities from the Angelo Coastal Reserve, California, USA - Sample 9_17_2013_115cm (SPAdes) (version 2) | ecosystem: Environmental > Terrestrial > Soil >...
CGCATCCGCGAGTGCGCGCTGTCGGAACAAATGCTCTTTGTCTTCGAGCGAAGTGAAATCGACCGGCGCGAAATCGCGGGTGGTAATTTTTCCATCCACCGTCATGGCAAAAGTCGCGCTGACAAAGGGCCGGGAAATGTGGGTGCTACGTTTGGGCGATGCTGCCCGTCCGGCTCGGACCGCCCGTGCGGCTCGCACCTTACTGCGGCTCTTGGATTTCATGCTCCATCGTGGCCACTTCGCGTTGCATTTCGCGCAGGCGCACCCGTTTCGCGACGCCGCTCGGTTTGTAGAAGAAGTAAACGATGCCGCCCGGTGCACAGCAGACCAGAATCACGAGAAAGCTCATTGTCCCAATCAACTTCGCCACGGCTACCGGAACGCCGCAAAGATTGTGGAGCATGATTTGCAGGATTTGTTCGCGCAGACCGACGCCGGCGAAACTAATCGGCAGAGCAGTGAGAGTGCGCTCTACCGGCAGCACTGCAAAAAAATCGATCAGTTTTACGCCGGCATGAAAAGCGTAAGCGACGCAGAGAAAAGTAGTGAAGGTGGCAAGATGGGCCACGAGCGACGCCGCGAAGGCGAAGAACGTCGCGACCCAGTGCCGCGCGTAAAGATGATAAGCTGCTGCGATCTCGATCAACTTGTCGCGCCCGGGAAATTTGCGCGGCAAAAGATGAAAAAGATTGAAGCCACTGACAACGAAGCTTGCGATCAACGCCGAGATCGAAATCCCGAGCACAAAGAGCAGGAGCCAGAGCAAATTTCTGGTTTCCGGCGTTCGCGAGAGCAAATCGAACCGCAAACTCACTAGTGTCACCGTGATCGCCACTAGCGCGACCAGTCCGATTAATCGATCGAAAACAACTGCGAGCAACGCGCCGGCCTTATGTTCCGCGGTTTCTTTGAGCAGCAAGTAACTCTTAATAATATCACCGCCAGTGCCCCCGGGCAGGAATTGATTGTAAAACATGCCGATCAAGAACAGGCCTGAGAGCCGTGGCAAACTGAGGCGGATCTTCTGGACGCGGAGTAGAATTTGCCATCGCACCGCGGCTGCAATTTCCACGATCAGATAAGCGACGATGGCGCCGCCAACCCATCGGTAATCCGCTGCGCGCAACGCGGTTGCCATCTGCGCTCGCTGCTGCGGATCGTGAAAAACCCAAATCAGCAACGTTACGGTGACCGCTAGTTGGATGAGGGTAACGAGAATTTTCTTCATCCGCCGAAGCGTTCTTTCCATTTTGCGACCGAGCGCTGGATTTCTTCGGCGGTCTTTCGCGGACTCATTTCCCAAACCCACGCACAATCTTTGGGCAAGAGCGGCACCAGTTTCGCAAGATCGACATCTCCGCTAAACGGCGGCTGATGATCTTGGGCAGGCCAGACGCAATCCTGAACATGGCAGCCAAACGCGCGGGGACCGATTTGACGGAGCCATTCGGCATGATCGAGAAAGGCGAGGTTCTCTTTGATTTGAATGTGCCCGAAGTCGTGCCAATAACCGACCTGCGGCGAGTTGAGTTCGTCGAGTAACGGAGGCAATTCGCGTTCGCTCGGAATCTCTTCGTACCCGCGGCGGCCTTCGATCCCGAGTTTTACCTTTTTTGATGCGGCGTACTCGACAATGCGACGCAAACAGCCTTTCACTCGCTCGAGGTATGCGGCCGATGCCGCTTCACGCTTTTCTACGGCGCGAATCTTCTCGCGAACATATTTGCGGGAAAGGAGTTCACCTTTGCGAGCAAGCTTGATGAATGAATCCGTCACCGGTTTCATTGGAACTTCTCCAAGATGCATGACGATGAACGGCGCGCCCAGGCGCTCCGCGAAATCGATCGTCTGGAAAGTTTGTTTGATCGCGCGCTCGCGTTCTTTCCCGTAAGGCGACGAAAATTGATAGCAATCGGGTGAAGCGCCCATCACTTCCACCGGCAACGGACAGAAATTGTGCAGGCTGCTGAACTTTACTTTGCCGGTCTCATACATGTTTTGAATTCCGGGCATGAGTGAAATGCGAATGCCGTGGCCGAGCTCAACGCGATCGAAGCCAAGATCGACAATCTCGCGCAACATTTCGGCGCCGTCGGTGTGTCGAGCTGAATTCCAGCACGTGGAAAACGCGATCACGTTTAAATAGTCGCAGCGACTGGCGGCGCAGGCGTTTCAACTGGTCTCGCTTCGCTCAGCGCCGGTTCACAGCATTGCCGGCGGACGCGCGCCAGGACCAATAACGTGATGGTACCATAGGAAATGGCAGCAATTGCCAGTGCTGTCGGCATTCCAATTACGTCCGACAAACCCGTGACGCCGAGTCCGGCGACCGGCATAATGCCGACAAAGCTCAACATGAACACGGCCGAAACGCGCCCGCGCAAATAATCCGGTGCGCGTTCCTGCACAATCGTGCTGCAAAGGCCGAAGTTGGTCGCCAGGCCTAACGAATTAATGATCATTAGCGCAGTTGCAATGTAGAAGCTCGGGGCGCGCGACAATCCGAAGATCGCCCCCGTCACCGCCGCCGCGTTGATCATCATCAGCGGAATGCGTTTGTCGCGAGGGAGTCCAATCAAGAAGAGCGAACCTACAACCGAACCAACCGCCGACGCGCCCATCAGCAATCCGACCTGATCCGCGCCGAGGTGGAGGACGAGGCGGCCGTAAAGCGGCATCATGACCGTGATGATTGGGAAAATGCAGAACGATTGCGTTGCGATCAGCATGATCATCGCCCGACTCGGTCTATCTTTAGCGATGTAGCGAAAACCTTCCTTCATTCCGCTGGCGCGCTTTTCTTCTTCCTCGGCTGTTCCACGCGGCCGCGGCGGCAATGACAAAATCGCGATGATTAACGCCACGAACGAAACAGCATTGGCGAAAAACGCCGAGGCCTTGCCCCATGCTGTGATCAAAATGCCGGCCAGCGAGAATCCAACCATTCGCGATCCATGAAAAACGGAGCGATCGAGCGAAATCGCGCCTTGGATTTCATCGCGATCAACTAATTCCGGGACGAGCGCGGAAAGCGTCGGCATTTCGAATGAATTTGAAACGCCCTGGATGGCCGCGAAAATAAACACCTGCCAGATCGCGATGTGGTTGGTCCAGATCAACAATCCAATCGAAACCGCGATTCCAATCTGGACGTATTGCGTGATCAGCAAAATCTTGCGTTTATCGAATTTGTCTGCAGTTGAGCCTCCAACCATTGTCAGTGCCAGCATTGGCAGTCCCGAGCAAAGCTGCACCAACCCAAGCATCAAAGCCGAAGTCGTCAGGGTGGTCATGACCCAGGCTTGCGCCATCACCTGCATCCACGTTCCGGTGTCGGAAATCGCGCTGCCGATGATGTAGCGGCGGAACGGACCGGGTCGCAAAACACGAAGTGCGTTGCGCGTTGTTAATTTTACCTCGCCGCTCATGGCCAACACTGATACGCGGGGAGCAGCGTGGCTGCAATCAATGCGGCGCGACAAATGTTTGATTCGTTGGGGTAGGGGTGATTGACTCAATCGCCCGCGGGCGGTTCGGTGAACCCCCCTACCTAAGCTTGCGTTGATGCGCCGCGCTCGCCGAATAGATTTGAAGCGATGCGCATCGACAAGTTCACCCAGAAGATGCAGGAAGCGCTCCAGGCGGCGCAGGATGTCGCTTCGCAATTTAATCATCAGGAAATCACGAACGAACATTTTCTGTCCGCGCTCCTCGACCAAAGCGAGGGCATCACTCAACCGTTGCTGGAAAAAATCGGCGTTCAGCCGAATCAGCTTCGCGAACGCCTAACGAGCGAGCTCGAGCGTCGTCCGAAAGTTACCGGTGCCGCTGTCGATCTTCGTTTGTCCAATGAACTCCGTAGCGTTCTCGACGGCGCGGAAAAGGAGATGGCGAAGTTGAAAGATGAATTCACCAGCGCCGAGCATTATCTGCTCGCGCTGACGGCGGCGAACGTTCCCGCCGCGAAAATCTTGAAAGATTTCGGCGCTACGCGCGACAAGTTGATGCAGGCGCTCCAACAAGTGCGAGGTTCGCAGCGCGTGACCGATCAAAATCCGGAAGGAAAATATCAGACGCTGGAAAAATACGGGCGCGATCTGATTGAACTGGCGCGGCGCGGCAAAATTGATCCCGTGATCGGCCGCGACAATGAGATTCGCCGGATCATGCAGGTGCTTTCGCGCCGCAGAAAGAATAATCCGGTGCTGATCGGCGATCCCGGCGTTGGCAAAACTGCGATCGTCGAAGGTCTCGCGCGCAGAATTATCAGCGGCGACGTCCCCGAATCGTTAAAGAACAAGAAACTCATCGCGATGGACATTGGCGCGATGGTCGCCGGCGCGAAGTTCCGCGGCGAATTCGAAGATCGCTTGAAAGCGTTCTTGAAAGAGGTGACCGATTCGCAGGGGCAGATCATTTTGTTCATCGATGAATTGCACACGATCGTCGGTGCTGGAGCGGCGGAAGGATCAGTCGACGCGTCGAACATGTTGAAACCGATGCTCGCGCGCGGCGAGTTGCGCACGATCGGCGCGACCACGCTCGATGAGTATCGGAAATACATTGAGAAAGACGCTGCGCTCGAACGCCGGTTTCAGCCGGTAATGGTGAACGAGCCGAGTGTGGAGGACACGATCGCGATTTTGCGCGGATTGAAGGAGCGTTACGAAGTGCATCACGGCGTGCGGATCACCGACGCCGCGATTGTCGCGGCCGCCGTGTTGTCGAATCGCTACATCAGCGATCGCTTTCTTCCCGACAAGGCGATCGATCTTGTCGATGAAGCGGCGTCGCGTTTGAAGATCGAGCTCGATTCGATGCCGACGGAGATCGACGTGATCGAGCGCGAGATCATGCAGCACGAAATGGAGCGGCAGGCGCTGAAAAAGGAAAAAGATCCCGCGAGCAAAGAGAGATTGAAGAAGCTCGAGAAAGAATTGGCCGAGCTGAAAGAGAAATCCGGCGCGCTCAAAGCCGAGTGGCAGAAAGAGAAGGCCGTCATCGAAGAACAGCGGAAATGGAAAGAGGAGCTCGATCGACTTCGGACCGAGTTAGAACGCGCCACCCGGCGCGGCGAATTAGCCAAGGCGAGCGAGCTTCAGTACGGGCGTATACCCGAATTGGAAAAGAAACTCGCAGACGTAACTCAGGCTTCCAGCCTGAAAGGACCAGGCAAGATGCCTGGGTTACGATTACTGCGCGAAGAGGTAACGGAGGAAGACATCGCCCAAGTCGTTTCGAGCTGGACGCATATTCCCGTCTCACGATTGCAGGAAGGCGAGCGCCAGAAACTGGTGAAGCTCGAGGAGCATTTGCATCAACGCGTCGTTGGTCAGGACGAAGCCATTAAAGCTGTCTCGAACGCAGTCCGTCGCGCGCGCGCCGGCTTGCAGGATCCGAATCGTCCACTCGGCTCGTTTATTTTTCTCGGACCGACTGGCGTTGGCAAAACGGAGCTCTCGCGCGCGCTCGCCGAATTTTTGTTCGACGACGAGAACGCCATGATCCGGATCGACATGAGCGAGTACATGGAGAAACACACCGTCGCGCGATTGATCGGCGCGCCGCCTGGATACGTCGGTTACGAAGAAGGCGGCCAACTTTCGGAAGCCGTGCGTCGCCGGCCGTATTCGGTCATTCTCTTCGACGAGGTCGAAAAAGCGCACCAGGACGTGTTCAACGTGCTCCTGCAAGTGCTCGACGACGGCCGGATCACGGACGGGCAGGGGAGAACGGTTGATTTCAAGAACACGGTCATCATCATGACCTCGAACATCGGTTCGCAATATATTTTGGAAGAAGAGCAATCGCAGGAAGCGCGCGAGCGTTTGGTCATGGACGCGTTGCGCGGACATTTCCGTCCCGAATTTCTCAACCGCGTCGATGAAATCATCATCTTCGATCGGTTGAGCGAAGACGATTTGAAGAAGATCGTCGAAATCCAATTGAAACGTTTGGCGAAACGACTCGAACAACAAAAGATCACGCTCGACTTATCCGACTCAGCCAAAGCGCACCTCGCCCGCGAAGGTCACGATCCGGTTTACGGCGCCCGACCGCTCCGGCGCACGATCCAAAAAGAAATTCTCGATCCGCTCTCGATCGACATCCTCGAAGGCAAAGTGCGCGAAGGCCAAACCGTTCACATCGACGCCAAGAACGGCGCACTCGAATTCAGAGAAAAATGACGATGGCGGATCCGTTTATCTTATCCGTTCCTGAAGCAAACGCAGCCAGCTTGGATATACCGATCAGTCCAGGTGAAATGCTTTTTGTCTTGGGCGCGAACGGGACCGGAAAATCAAGCCTAATGCATCGCTTTTACACAATGCATAAGGAAACGGCGCGAAGGATGTCCGCTCACCGTCAGACTTGGTTTCCGTCCGGCGCTAATACTCTATCCGCACAAGGGCGACTAGACACGGGAACTAACATTCGCGGCGCGGACGTCCAGGAGCGCGCGCGGTGGACTGACGACTACGCTCCACAGCGACCAGCCGTCGCTGTCTATGATTTGGTCGATGCGGAGAATGTTCGGGCACGATCAATTGCAGCAGCCGTCGACGAGCGAAAGATCGATCTCGCAGAAACGCTTTCCAAGAAGGGTGCGCCGCTCAAAACAATTAACAAACTTCTCCGTCTTTCCAATATTCCGATTGAGATCGCGATACATTCGAATGGTGAAGTCGTTGCAAGTAAATCAGGCAGCAAACCCTACAACATTGATCGGTTATCCGACGGTGAGCGTAATGCGCTCCTCGTTGCAGCGGAAGTCCTGACTGTTCCATCAAGCACGTTGATCTTGATTGATGAGCCCGAGCGACACCTACACCGAGCGATCATTTCGCCTTTGCTAAGCCTCCTTTTCGCTGAAAGGCCTGATTGTGCATTTGTGATATCCACTCACGAAGTGACGTTGCCCCTGGACAATTCGTCGGCGCGTACGTTGCTGGTGCGCGGCTGTAATTACAATGAAGCCGGTGCGATTGAAAATTGGGAGGCAGACGTTGTGCCGCCGGGAGCGGATATTGGGGACGATCTAAAGAAAGATATTCTAGGTGCACGCAGAAAATTATTGTTTGTGGAAGGCGCGAACACGAGTCCTGACAAACCACTTTATAGTTTGGTTTTCCCCGACGTTTCGATAGTTGCCAAATCAGGTTATCGCGAGGTCTCGCGGGCCGTATCTGGAATACGCGATGCCGGTGATCTTCATTGGGTGCGCCCGTTCGGGATAATCGATAACGATGGTCGATCAGAGAACGAGGTTCAGGAACTAAAAAAGAAAGGGATTTATGCGCTGTCAGTGTTTTCGGTCGAATCGATTTATTATCATCCCGAGATCCAACGAAGAATCGCGCAACGGCAGGCGGATGCTACCGGCAAGAGCACCTCGGAGTACGTCGAAAACGCAAAAATTGCCGCTCTAACCGCGGTTGGAGAACATGTACAGAGACTTAGCGGACGCGTTGTTGAAAAAACGCTACGTGAAGAAATCCTGCAAAAGTTGCGAGGTCAGCCCGAAATTACCGCGGGCGCGGGCGCGCCACTAACTATTTCAATTGATGTGGCGGGGAAGGTGAGCGCGGAAAAGACCGTTCTCGAGAACGCACTAAAGAAAAGCGATCTTGAAGGAATAATCGGCCGATATCCGGTCCGCGAAACGCCTGCGTTGACGGAGATCGCGAAGAAGCTCGGATTCAAGAATCGTGAGGAGTATGAAGCTGCGGTACGCAAACTTTTGATCGACGATGATGACGCTCTTAAGTTTGTAAAATCGCTCTTCGGATCCCTGCCGACGGACGTAGCGGCGACGTGACGATTCGATGTGGTGTTTAAACTTTGATCGAAATTACACGATCACTTACTTGAAAGCGGAAACAAATGATTTCATTTCGGATTTCTAAGCAATCGCAATCAACTGCTCGATGACTGATCGACGGGTTTCTGCTGAGCTTTTACTTCTTTCTGGTAAGCGTCTTCGCCTTCTTGCACGTAACATCTAGTGAAAAATCGATCGTGGTACTTGTCCCAGCCTTGGGCAAAAAGAAATTCGTGAGCTTGCGATGGAGTGTACTTAAACTCCGCCATGCTGCGCCCTTGTTCGCGCGCCGGCTGTGCGTCTTCCATTCCGAAGACAAAACAAAGGACTGCTTGAGCATCCTTGGAAATTTTTCGCTTCTCTCCAGTTTTCGGGTCCGTGGCCGAGTCAATTTGAGCAATGAAATGCCGGCTGTGCTCGTCGGGCTTGTACATTTGCATGATTCGGTTTTTATCGAGGAGCGCTTGCTCTTCTTTGGTGAACTTGTCCGCTTTACTAGAACTGACCGCTACGCAGAAGGCGGCACTTATCAGCAACAGTCTGAGGGATCGTTTGTTCATGGAGGGATTTCGGCGCGGAGGGAGATTTCTTTCAGGTAATTTGAGTCACGCGGCCATTACCTGCTTAAACGCAGACACAAACGATTCCATCTCTGACTTCTTGCCTATGGTCAGGCGCATGTGGTTCGGCATTGCGGGAAAGCGGCGGCCGACCGCGACGTTTTTCTCTTTCATCGCCGGGATTAGCCGGTCGACTGGCTCTTTGCAGTCGAACATGATGAAGTTCGCTTGCGACGGGATTGATTTGTAACCCATCTTGTCGAGTTCGCTCAGCGTGAAGCTTTTCGCCTCGCCGGTTAGCTTCCGGCCGTTGTTTACTTGATCGACATCGTCCAGGCTCGCGCTCGCCGCGGCCAGCGCCATGACATTGACGCTGTCCCACATTTGGAAACCGTGCATTCGCTCGATCGTTCCCTTTTGCGCGACGCAGTAACCGCAACGGAGCCCGGCCATGCCGTAAATTTTTGAGAACGTCCGCGCGACGACCAGATTCGGATGATCTTTCACGAGCGGGATCACGCTCTCGTAGTCCGGACCGTCGGCGTAATGAAAGTACGCTTCGTCCACCAGGATCATTGTCCCGGGCGAAGTCTTCGCGATGAACTCGCGCAGATCGTTCTTCGGCGTAATGCTCGCGGTCGGATTGTTAGGGTTGCAGATGTAAATCAGCCCCTTATGCGAAGCCGCGCCCATCTTGGCGAGGTCGTGATGGAAATCCGACGTGAGCGGGACTTTCACGACTTCGCTGCCACAAGCTTTAGAATATTCAAGAATCGCTTCGAATGTCGGCTCCGCGGCAATAAGTTTGCCTTGAGTCGGTCCGGTGAAAGTTTCCGCGCACAGTTTCAAAATCTCGCTCGAACCGTCGCCGAGCACGATCTGCTCGCGATTAACTCCATTGATCTTCGCGATCTTGTCGATCAACACGTCGTTCGCTTCATCGGGATAACGGCAACAGAGATCGAACGAGCCGTTCATCGCTTGATGCGCTTTCGCTGATGGCCCGTATGGGTTTTCGTTCGCGCTCAAGCGGACGACAACCGAGCCGGTTGAGGCGGTTTTAAGCGACGGACGTTCGGTTGCAACCGAGAATTGCGGTCGAACAATCGCGGCTGCGGCGCCGACGCCGAGCAAATGAGCAAATTTACGACGAGAGATTGAGAGTGTGTTCATAGCGATACCTCCGGACGAAGTCCTAACGTAAACAGCAACAAAACGCGAGCTTGAAAACGTACCCTTACCTGCCGCTTCGCGACTTCCTCTCCCTTGAAGGGAGAGGAGGGAGGTGAGGGTTGACGAAGCGCAAGTGAATCGCGCCAAGTTTGTCATTGCCCGACAACGAGCGTTTAGTTTCAGTCGTGATTTTTGGGTTCCTGAAAGAACGACGCCGAAACCGGCTGAGAGCGCGGCCGTTTCCGAACGAGTGGCTGAAGATCATCAAGAACAGAGTCGCGTTCTTTGTCCGGCTCTCGGCAACGGACCAGGCTGAACTTCTCGATCACATTCAGGTGTTTCTCGCCGAAAAAGGTTTCGAAGGTTGTGCCGGATTGGAAATAACAGACGAGATCCGAGTGACGATCGCGGCGCAGGCCTGTCTTCTTCTGTTGCATCGCCGGACTGATTACTTTCCGTGGCTGCTCACGATTCTTGTTTATCCGTCGACATATCTGGTGGAAGAGAATCGGCCCGTCGAAGGTCCGGTTTGGGGAGAAGGAAAAATGTCTCGACTCGGCGAGACTGGCCGCACGATGGGATCGATGGTGCTCGCATGGGACGCGGTGAAATCCGGCGCAGCCGACCCTTCTGACGGCAAAAACGTTGTCTTGCACGAATTTGCTCACCAACTCGATTACGAGAATTTCGCCGCCGACGGCGCGCCGGCACTGGCAACACGTGAACAGCAGATGTCGTGGCGCGAAGTGATGAGGACCGAGTTTGCATCGCTTCGCGCGGCTGATGACACTGGAATTCCGACTCTGCTCGACACTTATGGGGCGACAAATCCGGCTGAGTTTTTCGCGGTGTCAGTCGAAGCGTTTTTTGAGCGACCATCCGCGCTGTGTTCCCGTCATCCAAAATTTTACGCGGAGCTACAGCGTTATTTTAATCAAAGTCCGATCGATTATTCGGCCGAGCGCAGCGTCCGCGGCGATTGATGTGTCCATTTACTATCCCAATCAATGTCGGATTTCAGGTGATAACGATTGAACAATTCCAAGACGGCGCCTGTCTGATCAGTCACCATGGTTAAAAGTATCGGAATGAGTGTTGTAGCGACCGCGCTGCTGATGGCATCGGTCGCATTTGCAAAAGACAAATCGGGTGAC
>Ga0209648_10005675_pt1 | contig 10708 bp, 6 predicted proteins | sample GraSoi2013_115cm_FD_185830 | JGI IMG/M metagenome (GOLD analysis project Ga0209648, IMG submission 185830) | Grasslands soil microbial communities from the Angelo Coastal Reserve, California, USA - Sample 9_17_2013_115cm (SPAdes) (version 2) | ecosystem: Environmental > Terrestrial > Soil >...
GGGCGGCGCAAGCAAATCGAAGAGGAACTGGCGGCGCTGAAAGAAGATTCCAGCGGGCGCAAGGCGCGCTGGCAGGCGGAAAAGGAAGCCATCGGAAAAATTCGCAAGCTCAAGGAGCAGATTGAACAGCTCAAAGCGGAGGAGCAGAAATACGAACGCGCCGGCGAACTGGCCAAGGTGGCGGAAATCCGTTATGGCAAGATCGCCGCGGCGGAACGCGAATTGAAGCAGGCGCAGGAACGATTTTCCGCAGTGCAGAAAGACGCGCCGATGCTCAAGGAAGAGGTCGATGAGGAAGACATCGCGAAGCTGGTGAGCAAGTGGACGGGCATTCCCACTGGCCGGCTGCTCGAAGGCGAAGCGCAGAAGCTCGTGCGCATGGAAGAGCGGCTGCGGCAGCGGGTTGTCGGCCAGGACGACGCGCTGGGGCGCGTTTCGAATGCCGTGCGGCGCAGCCGCGCAGGTCTCTCCGACACCAAGCGGCCAATCGGCTCGTTCATTTTCCTAGGACCCACCGGCGTCGGAAAAACGGAACTGGCGCGGGCGCTGGCGGAGTTTCTCTTCGACGATGAAAAATTGATGATCCGCATCGATATGAGCGAGTATATGGAGAAGCACAGCGTGTCGCGGCTGATAGGCGCGCCTCCCGGCTACGTGGGATACGAGGAGGGCGGACAGCTGACCGAGCAGGTGAGACGTCATCCGTATTCAGTGATCTTGTTTGACGAGATTGAGAAAGCGCATCCGGATGTGTTCAACGTGCTGCTTCAGATTCTCGAGGACGGACGCCTCACCGACGGCAAAGGCCGCACCGTGGACTTCCGCAACAGTGTGCTGGTGATGACCAGTAACGTGGGGTCCAATGCGATCTTTGAATTGTCGGGCAAGGATCCGGAGCGGGCGCGCAAGGAAGCGATGGAGGCATTGCGTGCCTCGTTCCGGCCGGAGTTCCTCAACCGCATCGACGAGATCGTGATCTTCAACCCGCTCGGGAAAGAGCATATGGAGCGCATCGTGGGCTTGCTGCTGAAGAGCGTGGAGAAGCTGCTGGAAGAGCGGCAGATTACGGTGGAGCTGACTTCGTCCGCGCAGGACTTGTTGCTGCGCGAAGGCTACGATCCGGCGTACGGGGCGCGGCCGCTGCGCAGAACCATTCAGCGCCTGATTCAGGATCCACTGGCGTTGCAGATCTTGCAAGGCATGGTGTTGCCGGGCGATCATGTGCGCGTAGATCGCGAGGGGCAGAAAGATGCGATGCGCTTTGAGCGTGCGCCTGCGAAACAACCCGCGGCTGCCGCGAGAATCTAATTCAGAGCAGGAGTAGAACGCTGCGGCTCCAAAAGTTTAATTCCTGTCCGAACCCTGACATTGGTGATTGCTTTTTTGCGTAGACTGAGTGGATGAGGAAGACATGAAAATTCTAAGAACCGGCCTGCTGCTGATTCTCCTGAGTGTGCTGCTGGTGATCGCCGGAGGAGCGATTGGCGGGCGCAGTGGGCTGAAAATCGCCTTAGCCGTTGCCGTGGTGATGAATGGTATTTCCTATTTCTTCTCGGACAAAATCGCGTTGGCCTCCAGCGGCGCGCAGCGGGTTTCGCGCGAACAAGTGCCCAGACTTTATGAAGTGATGGAACGCCTCGCCGCGAAGGCGCGCCTTCCGATGCCGAAGCTTTATGTCATTCCCGAAGCCGCGCCGAATGCCTTCGCCACGGGTCGCAACCCGCAGCACGCGTCCGTGGCGGCGACGCAAGGATTGCTGGAGTTGATGAACGACGACGAACTCGAAGGCGTGATTGCCCACGAGCTTTCTCACGTTCGAAATTACGACATCCTGACAAGCTCGATCGCCGCAACGATTGCCGGAGCCATTACGTATCTTGCGTCCATGGGTCGCTGGGCCATGCTCTTCGGAGGCTTCGGAAGAGACCGCGACGATGACCGCGAGGGCGGCGGGTTCGCGGCCCTGCTGATGATTTTCCTGGCGCCCATTGCAGCCATGATGTTGCAACTTTTTCTTTCGCGGACGCGGGAATATTCCGCCGATGAGACCGGCGCACGAATGGTAGGCCAGCCTTATGGCCTGATCAGCGCACTGCAAAAGCTGGGCGCGTACAACCAGCGCATCCCGACAACTTCCGTTTCTCCGTCGACCTCGGCATTGTGCATCGTAAAGCCGTTCTTCGGGAGCGGCACTTTGTCATCTCTGTTTAGCACACATCCGCCGCTTGAGAAGCGTATCCAAGCGCTGCGTGAGATGACTGTAATCCCTCAGCGCTAGTGAAATTTTGGCAGGGGCCTGCACATATGAACCAACTCACGTGTAATCTTTTCAGAATTCGCTCCGTGCGCGTGCGGTTCAGGCTCTTACGCGCCGGCTAAATATCTGATTTATAAGCAGATAATATTTTCGGTCGCGGAAGTGTGTTTGGCGCGGGGAATGCACATGCATCGGTGGGACCTATTGTTGTATTTGGGAAGCTGAGGGCGCGGTGATGAGCTGTAGAGACACTATCCATTTGATTTGTTGGTATTTAGAAGGGCGACTCTCGGAGTCCGTAGAGGATGAGATCAAGAGTCATCTGGATGCATGTTCCGACTGCCATCTGGTTCTGGATGCAGCCGTCAACACTCTGGATCGCTATTTCAACTCCGAGCACGCTGCGGGAACCGAAGCCAGTTTTCGCCCCGCTTGATTTATCTCCCCCTATCTAATTGAACCATTGAGGCTTAGATCGATGGATAGCGCCTCGCTTGGGCTTTCCAAGCGGTTGATATTGACAAATCCCGTCGACTGAGGTTCCTAAGAGTACTGACAGCAAATTATACGATTTTCCGGCAGACAACGTAAATTTTACTAGTGCTGATTTCTTGGGATTCGCGCCTCCTTCTCCCCTGAACACCATGTAAACTATTCATTTTAGGTGTGTTAGCACGAAAAAAGTGCCCACGCACCATTTGGCGAAGCGGGTGCTCCCTTCCACGATACAGGGCCAAGAGCCAAAAGGAGAAACGAAGTTATGAGCGATTTTCAAGATTCACCCAACAGGTACACCACCGGGACACCCCGCTGGGTCGGACTGGCCGTAGCGATTTTGGGTGGCGTTTCGCTGGTCTCATTGGGAGTAGGCTGGAGCGCACTGAATCAGGCGAAGACTGTCGAGCAATCGACACAAGCCAGCGTGAAACAGGCCAATGAAGCGCTGACCCAGCGGCTGGCGAGGGCCGACGACATCAATCAGCAATTGCAGAGCGATGTGAAGGTTGTCACCGACAAGCTCAATCTCACGGAAGGCGAACTTACCACCGCTCGCAAGCAAAATAAGAAGGCAACCACCGCGGTAGACCAGAAGGTCACCAACTTGGCGACTTCGGTCAAGGCCGAACTAGCCGCCAAAGCAAATTCCGAAGATCTGAACAAGTTGAACGGCGATGTCAGCGGTGTGAAGACCGACCTGGACGCCACGAAAAGCAGCATTCAGATGGCGCGCAGCGAAATGGGCACGCTCATCGCGCGGAACCACGATGAAATCGATCAGCTCCGCCACATGGGCCAGCGCGATTATTTCGAATTCACCGTGCAGCGCAAGGGCGGTGCGACCAAGGTCGGCGCCATTAGAATCGAATTGAAGGACACCAACACCAAGAAGAACCGCTACACCATCAACGTCCTGGCGGATGACAACAGCTTTGAAAAGAAGGATCGCTCCGTGAACGAGCCGATCTTCTTCTACACTGGCGGAAGCCGCGCGGCACTGGAACTGGTGGTTAACAAGGTTACCAAGACGACCGCCACGGGCTACCTCAGCATACCCAAGTCCGCGGGAACGGCGTCGGCGAGCGCCGCGACCTCCGGGCAGTAAGCGAGTTCCGCAAAAGTTAATCTTCAATTCCAGGAGAGTACAGCAGGACAGGGAGGATTCCAGAGAATCCTCCCTTTTTTGTTGACGCTCATCCGGGACTTAGAATCCTCCGCACTAGTTCCGTTCCAACTTGTTCTTGCAAATCTCTTCAAAAATGCTTTCTCATTGTAATGGTCGTGTCCGATCCTTGGGCCGTCATTTGACCCGACCAATTCCGTCTTTCTGCAAAAACCATTTCGATTTGCAACTCTTCCCGAACAGATTAAACTCGTCCGGCGCAGAGCCTGAAGTTGCGCATTCTCTTTCTCGGACGGAGACGATGAACGCATCGCGGGTTGTTCACAGTGGCGGCCTGGTTTGTCTGCTCCTGCTGGCGCCTCCGGCCATCCCCGCGCGCGCCTCCAGGATCACTTTGCCGCCGGAGACGCCCGCCATCCTTGACAAAATCTATTCCTTTGACCTGGACGGGGCGGTCGATGCCGCGAAGCGTATACAACAGGAGCAGCCCCGCCACCCGCTGGGCTATCTACTGGAAGCGGAAGCCTTGTGGTGGCGCATTTGGTGTACTTCCCTCGATTTCAAATATGGGATGAGCGACGCCCGGCGCCGCCCGAAACTCGAAGCGGACCGCCACTATTTTGAGCTGGTGGCCAAGGCCTTGTCGCTTGCGGAAGACCAAATCAAGCAGGGCGAATCCGCGGAAATGCAATTTTATGCCGGCATGGCGCAAGCGTCCTCGGCGCGGCTTTACGGACTGCGCGCCGAAAATCGCAACGCCGCCCGCGCTGGCGTGCGCGGACGCGAACATCTCCTGCGCGCTAAAGCTCTGGACGCGGATCTCGCCGATGTTGATTTCGGGCTGGGTCTTTACAACTATTATGTGGACACGCTCAGTGGCATTGCCAAAATCTTGCGCTTTTTCATGGGCATTCCCGGGGGTTCAAAACAGGAGGGAGTGCGCCTTCTCGAACAGGCCATCGCGCAAGGCGTTCTCACCTCGAACGTCGCGCGCTTTTACCTTGCGCTGAATCTGCACCGTTACGATCAACAGTATGAAAAGGCCCTTAGCGTCCTCGGCCCTCTCGTTGAAAGGTACCCCGCAAATCCGCTCTTTCAATTGGCACGCGGCGACCTCTACGCCAAACTGGGCCGAAAGCAGCAAGCCTTGGCTTGTTATCGTGCCGCAAGCGCATTGCCGGTCCAGGATGCGCAGTGTCAAACCCATATACAGGATCTAGTGCGCGCATCGATCGCAGCACTGGGCAGGAAGAATGTGAGCGGAGACCTTTGAGTGATACTCGCAAAAGTGTCGCGAGCTTACACACAGCTTCGAGGGGCATACCGACTGCCAGTTTCGGCGGCTGCCAACCGAGCGTATGGACACTGGCGAGACGCAGCGATCTGCCGCACCGACGCGCAATTGCAGAATTTGATTTCCCGGGAACGCTTGCGACGGGCTCACGATGCGCATTGACCTTGCTGCCGCAGGGATGGTAATCATGTAGGGTTGCGCGAGTCCTGAGATTCGTGGCAAAGTGCAGCCTCACGAAGGTTGGATCAAGGCTGGGCGTGTCCTCCGGTTCCCGGCTTCGTCGCAGTCAACGCGCGGCACAATTTTGGCATCTCATCCCCAAAGTGCGCTGGCGACACGGTTCACTCCCGTTCGCGCAGGCAGGTTGGCCCTGGCGCGGCTGGGGTCGTCAGAAAAAATGAAGGAGTTTCAATGAAGCGGTCATGCACAGCATTGGCTGTCGCACTTTTGGCGATTTTCGCGGTTGCCGGCTGCAACGATTACGGAAACACGTTTCAGGGCAACACGGGCGCTCTGATTACCTCTCTTTCGCCTTCCCGGATCAGCGCCGGCCATGCCGATTTTACGCTGACGGTGACCGGCAGCGGTTTCGTGACAAGAACCGTAGTGCAATGGAACGGCAGTCCCCTCACGACAACCCCTACGCTCAACAGCGCTGGAAATATCGTGAATGAGACCGCGATTGTACCCATGGCGCTGGTCGCCAAGCCTGGTGTCGCCACCGTCATCACTCTGAATCCCGCTTCTGGCCAGGGAAACAACGGCCTCTCCAATCCCGTCCCCTTCAAAATCAATCCGCCGCCGAATCCCCTGCCCAGTCTCACAAGCATCAGCCCCTCGAATGCGCTGGCAGGTAGCGCTAATCTCACGTTGATTCTCAATGGCTCAAACTTTCTTCCCGCTACGGACCCCTCGGGAGGCTCCCAGGTAAAGTGGAGCGGGACCACGCAGCAGCAACTGACGATTGTCGGCACCACGACTCCCAATCAGACCACGGCTACGGTCACCGCGGCCCTGCTCCTGAACCCAGGTTCGGCGAGTGTGACTGTTTTCAATCCACCGTCTCCTCCTGAGGCGGGTTGCACCGCAGAGTGCACGGGCGGTGGCGGCGGCGGATCGAGTGCCTCCTTAACCTTTACGATTTGCCCCTCAACAGGATGTCCGCCGGGCACGACGGCGGGCGCTCCAACGGCGGCTGCTGTCGCGGAAGAGATGCCTGCACTGAGTCTTGATGGGCGCTACGTTGCTTACACTGCGGCGCAGAATGATCGCGCGCAGGTCTTTCTGCGGGACACTTGTGAAGGCGCGGCGGCGGGCTGTCAGCCGCGCACAACTTTGCTGTCAGCGGCGACCGATGGCAGCCCCGCAAACGAGGAAAGCCACGCGCCATCCATGAGCGCCGATGGCCGCTATGTGGCCTTTAGCTCTGCGGCCACGAATCTCGTGGAAAACGCTCCACTCGGAAGGCAGATCTATGTGCGCGATACCTGTGCAGGCGCGGGAGAATCGTGCAAGCCGTCTACGCAACTCATTTCTACCGATTCGAACGGCACGCTTGTCGGAACGGAAAGCATTCTGCCTTCCATCAGCTCTTCGGGACGCTTTGTAGCGTTTCTCGCCATCACACCCGGCCATTCCTCGAGTCCGGTTCCTGCTCCATTAAAGACAACCGCCAGCGCCAACAACAGCGGTTTGCGCCAGGTATTCATCCGGGACACGTGTCTCGGTGCCACGAACTGCGCGCCGAAGACGACCCGGATTTCGCTTCAGCCCGGTGATGGAGCCGAATCCGGCTTAAAGCCCACGGGGCCAGCGCTGAGCGGCAATGCCGGGCACGTCGCCATCGTGGGCGCAAACTCCGCCACTCTCTTCAGCCGCTCAGTGGCCGTGGATGATCGCGTCTTCCTAGCCATCGCGAATCAGCAGCATTGAGCTTTGCCTTTTGAGTTACCGGCTGTGTGAATCCGCAATTCCGCGGCAAACTGAATTCTGACGTGAACGCACCTTTGCTCGGAACAAATCGAAGCGGTCTCCTAAACACTAGGAGAAGTGATTGGCAACATTCAGGCGTGAAATTCACCGCGCACTCCCACGAGTCACCAGTCGCTAGTTCCCGCTTCAGTTAAACCGCACCTTGATGTCCGGCCGCTTTTCCAGGTGCACCGAATCGATGAATCGCACTTGCCGGTCATCCAGCGTCAGGATCATGGAACTGGTGCGCACGCCTTCCCCGAAGAACCGCACGCCTTTCAATAGATTCCCGTCCGTCACGCCAGTGCACGCGAAAATCATTTTCTTCCCCGGCGCCAGATCTTCCGTGTCGTAAACGCGTTTCACATCCTGCACGCCCATTTTCGCCAGCCGTTCCGCGTGTTCCGGCTTGCTCACCACCAGCCGCGCAAGGATCTGCCCGTTCAAGCAGCGCAACGCCGCGGCCGTCAGCACGCCTTCCGGCGCGCCGCCCGTGCCCATCACCGCATGCACGCCCGTCCCGATCACCGCGGCGGAAATCCCGGCCGAGAGGTCGCCATCGCCAATCAGCCGAATGCGTGCGCCCGCTTTACGAATCTCTTCAATCAGCTTTTCATGACGCGGGCGGTCCAGCACGATCACCACGAGGTCCTCGACGTCGCGGTCCAGCCGCTTGGCAATCGCCTTTAAGTTGTCGGCCACCGGCGCATCCAGGTCCACTGCGCCCTTGCACGAAGGCCCCACAACCAACTTCTCCATGTACAGATCCGGCGCATGCAGCAATCCGCCGCGCTCGCTCGCTGCCAGAACCGCGATGGCGTTCGCCGCACCTGTCGCGCAAAGGTTCGTTCCTTCCAGCGGATCCACGGCGATGTCCACTTGCGGAAACAAGGCTTTCGGCGCGTGCGTCCCCAGGCCCACCTTCTCCCCGATGTACAGCATCGGCGCCTCGTCGCGCTCGCCTTCACCGATCACAATCGTTCCGTCGATCTCCACCGAGTCCATCGTTTTGCGCATAGCTTCCACGGCCACTTCATCGGCGTGGTGCCGGTCGCCGAATCCCATGGTGCGCGCCGCCGCCATCGCGGCGTTTTCCACCACCCGCAGAAAGTCCAGGCTAAGTTGTTCTTCCATCCATTCTTCTCCTCAATTCCCTGTACCGCTGGCTTGCCCTGAGCCCCAAAGGCGTTGCCTTCAATAGGCGAAGTGCATCCTTGCCGGCGATTTTCTCTTGGTCGCACCTTGCCAGCGCGGGCGTCATCATAAGCCAAACCGCGGTTTCCCGTCGACAATTTGGGCTTCAGAATTCCTGGTCTAAAACTCCAGGCGTAATTGAAATGCGATCATGCGCGGCGTGCTATCTCCGCCCAAACCGACACCGAGCAAGCCGGTCGGCGGGGAGGTGGTGTAGGTAAGCGCTCCAAATCCAGTCTGGGTGGATGGCTTTCCTGGAATGCCGGCTAGCACCATGCTGGGCAGTCCGAAGTTCGGATGATTGAATACATTGAAGAATTGGGCGTCGAAGCGCATTTTCACACGCTCGCTCAGCGGAAACCACTTCGTGAGGTAGAAATCACTCCAGGTGAAATTCGGGCCGCGCAGCGCGTTGCGGCCGAGGTTCCCGAATTGACAATTCTTGGGGCTGTCGCCTCCCGCGCACGCCCCGGTACTTGGGTCCACGGTCGAAACAAAAGCATCGGGATTAAGAAACTGAACTGTGCCCGGTTGTGTGACGCCTGGAATGGGATTGTGTGCGTACAGCGGCACGCCGGGAACAATGCTTGCGAATTGCGGTCCGCTTCCGTTCACAATGCCATTTCCATTTGCTGAATACGGTGTGCTCAGAACGGAGAACGGAATCCCACTATGCAAAAACAATGTTCCCGACACCTGCCAGCCGTTCAGCGCATAGCTAAGCGGCCGGTTTCGGACCTTCACCGGCAATTGATACACGTATTGCGCGTTGAGATTGTGTCGGATGTCGTAGTCGCAGGGACCATAGTCGCGAGCTAAGTCTCCTGGGAAAGGGGAAAGGATTCCTCCCGCCGAGAACTGCAAGAATCCGCCATTTGAGACGGTGTCCATGCCACGGCTCCAGGTGTAGGCGGTTATTTGCAGCCCGTTGTAATGGCTGTTCGCGCCGGTGGAAAATTGCGTCGCCGCGCCGAATCGCGGATCGGCAGATTGCGCAAAAGGAAACGGCGCAAAACACCCATCGCAGACCGTTTGATGGCCGTTCACTTGCGTCAGATACGGTTGGTTCACTGCGCGTGTGCCGACGTATTGCGCGCGGATACTTCCCGTGGCGCCCAACTGATGTTCCAAACCAAGACTCCACTCCAGGAAGTATGGGGCGTGAAGTTTTCCGTCGGGTACCGCCGTGATGGCCACCGGAGGAAGACAAGTTGCTGGATTTGCTTGTGCAGATGCGCAGGAAAGCTGGCCCAGTGTAAATCCCGAGCTAAACGTCTTATTGGCGGCCACAGTTGCGTCTATCGCGCTGTTAGGTAATCCCGGCGCAATGGCTGTGCCGCCAGCAGTTCCAAGAAGTCCGCCTTGAAAAGTCTTGACGTAGGGTGGGTTGACACCGACTACATCCGCGATGGTGCCGGGCAAAATGTCGCTGAAAACCCCGAAGCCCGCGCGCAGCGCAGTCTTGGGTTCAAATTGCCACGCAATCGCTGTTCTCGGTTGCAGGATCGCCAAGGGCGTCGAGGAAAATACCTTGCCGAGATTGGTCTGGATCGCGGCGTTTAGCGGTTGATTCACATCATGCGTGATGGAATTGAAGGACCCCTTAAGCCTGGCAATCTGCTGATGCGGATTCAACGGATTGGAATTCAATGTATCTCGTATCCCGAAGGTCCACGTCAGCTTCTTGGTCACTTTCCATGTGTCCTGGGTATATAGGTCGAGATTCAAGAAGTTGAACGGTTCGTTTGCAGACGTCGGAAAAGTTTTTGTTGCCGTAGATGCGACACCATAAATGTATTGTGACAGGGTCGTATAGGTGACCGTCGGAACAGTTCCCTGTCCGAAGTCATAGTCGTTCAGGCGAAAAATCCGCGTATTGGTTCCAAAGCGGAGTTCGTGCGCACCATGGCTCCAGGCGAGATTGTCGTTGATAAAGAATCGGGAGGCGCGCCGTCCCTGCACCCACGTGTTATCGAGCCCTCCGAGCGTACTGAAGGGGGCGTTCGCGCCGCTGCCTTGTAAAACGATCGGGAATGCGGTGAGGGTTTTCTGAAAATCCGCGGGCCCGAACAGGCTCTCATACCAGGAAAATGCCGGGTTGAAGTAGTTCACCAGATTCTGCGAAAAGACGTGAGTATATCCCGCTGCGAAGGAGTACAGCGGTTGAGGAGAGACTGAGTCAAACAAGGGATTGATCGGATCAGTGTAGGCAGCTTGCACGCCGGTATCGGCCTGAAAGCGAAACCAGGTCGTGTTTTTCTCATTGATGTTGTAATCGATGCGCACCGTCTGCACTTGCTCATGATCATCGCTTGAATGCGAGACGCTCTGCCGGTTGGCGCAACCGTTTCCATCCTTCGCGATGGTGGGC
>Ga0209648_10005677_pt1 | contig 10707 bp, 10 predicted proteins | sample GraSoi2013_115cm_FD_185830 | JGI IMG/M metagenome (GOLD analysis project Ga0209648, IMG submission 185830) | Grasslands soil microbial communities from the Angelo Coastal Reserve, California, USA - Sample 9_17_2013_115cm (SPAdes) (version 2) | ecosystem: Environmental > Terrestrial > Soil >...
CAAACAATGAGACTCTTCGCGCCAGCCAGCATTCGCTCGGGCGAAAGGCGCCGCGGGTCATCCAGGTAGTGCATCTCGCCTGCATAACCCCGCGCCAGCCATTCCGGCAGGCGGCCGAGTTCGGGATAGTCCTCAACCGCAACCACGCCGCAGAGGTCAAACCCCGCTGCGCCGGCGCGCTCTATGATCCACCGGGTATGTTCCCGGGAAGGCACGGAGAGATTGTGCCGCAAACCTGGGGTAGAAAGCGAGCCGATGAGAAAGAGATGGCCCTTTCCTGCCGCACCAAACAGAACCCGGACTGCTTGTCCGCTAAGCTTTCGTGACGTTCTCCGCCTGGAAACCCTTCGGCCCCTGCTTGACCTCGAACTCCACGGTCTGGCCTTCGGTCAGGGTTTTATAGCCATCCATTTGGATTGCCGAAAAGTGAACGAAAACATCTTCGCCCGACTGGCGCTGGATGAAACCATACCCCTTGGACGCATTGAACCACTTCACGACACCTTGTTCTCTACTCAACTTCGGCGCTCCTTGATCTGTGAAGTAGCGCTTGGCCGGGGGTAACGCCAGTCGGTGGAAGTATGGCCCGAGCGAGTTCCCAATACCCACGGTGTTACAAACCCGCAAACGCGGGGGTACTTTGGCACAACTCTGCGGCGCTGTCCAGAGGGCGAGCCGCTGGTTTGCTAACTGAAGCTGCGGACGGCCGTGTTCTCGTCGGAGTGAATATCGAACACGGTGTAGAGCTTGGTGATGAGCATCACGTCGTGAACTTTCTTGGTCAGATTAAGCAACTTCAGCTCCCCGCCGCGGTTTCTCACTGAGTTGAAGCCGCTGACCAGTTCTCCGATCCCCGAGCTGTCAATATAGCTGACGTCGCCCAGGTTGAGAACGATGCGGCTGTTTCCTTTGGCTAGGAGATCGCGGAGGAGTTCGCGCAGCTTCGCGCTACCCTCGCCGAGCGTGATTTGGCCGCTGATGTCCACGAGGGTGATGTTGCCGGACTCCCGCGCAGTTGCTTTGAAGCCCAAGAGTTATTTCTCCTTGCGAGTCGCCCGCCGCTTGGCCGTGGCCACTTCCGGCGATGCCGTTCGGGGATGTGGAAACCGCTTGGCCATGATGACTTCGGCTCCGCCTTGTCGCCCGCGGGCGACTTCGAATTCATCCATGAATGCGCGCATCAGAAAAATCCCGCGCCCCGACATCTTCAGCAAATTTTCTTCGGCCAACGGGTCCGGGACATCGGCCAGATTGAATCCCTCGCCTTCATCGAGAACGTGAATCACCATTTTTTCGGGGGTCAGCTCGAACGCGAGCCGGATCTTCTTGTCGCGCCGCTCGCTGTTTCCGTAATGAAAGGCATTGATTACCCCTTCGCGCACCGACATCCCAATGCGGTGGCATTCCTCATCGCCAAAGCCGGCAGCGCTGGCCACGCGCAGGCTCATCTCCTCGGCAAGGCTCACGCTGTCCAGAGCCGTATCGAGGGTGATATCAATTCGGCTGGTTTGTGGTGTCATTCGGGGTCGCGGGCCCTCCGGCAAAACTTCCTTCGGGCCGATATTCAGGACCGTCTCCGCGCCTTGGGATAGCCGGCGAAAGGAACTTCTTCTCACGCTGCCGCCAGGGCTGACTGCAAGCCACGTATGCGTAACATAGCGGCCAAGGCGAAGTCAATGGAACAAGCCTATCATGACTGGCGCTAACCGGGGAGTGTTGGCAAGAACTAACGCGCAGCATCTAGGCCCAATAAGTGCGGTCGAGGCTGCGGTACTGGACTGCTTCGCTCAGGTGGTTGGGCTGGATGCCCGACGAGCCGTCCAGATCGGCTATAGTGCGCGAGACTTTCAAGATGCGGTCGTGCGCGCGGGCGGAAAGCCCCAGGCGCGTAATGGCGTTTTCGAGCAGTTTCTCGCCTTCCGCAGAAATCGCGCAGTGTTTTCGAATGAGTTTCGGCGGCATCTGCGCGTTGGCGTACACCTTTTTCTCCTCCGCGTAACGCTGCAACTGCGCTTCCCGCGCCTGTATCACGCGCTGCCGCACGCTGTTCGAGTCTTCCGCCACATGCTGGCTTCGCAGTTCCTTGTACTTCACCGCGGGGACTTCGATGTGGATATCAATACGGTCCAGCAGCGGACCGGAGATTTTCGAGACGTAGCGCTGGATCAGCGGCGGTGTGCAATGGCATTCGCGCGTCGGGTCTCCGAAAAAACCGCAGGGACACGGATTCATCGCTGCGGCCAGCATGAAGCGTGACGGGAACGTCACCGAAATCGCTGCGCGAGCGATGGTGACTGCCCCGTCTTCCAGCGGCTGGCGCATCACTTCGAGGACGTTACGCTGAAATTCGGGCAGCTCGTCGAGGAACAGCACGCCGTTGTGCCCGAGCGAGACCTCTCCCGGCCGCGGCACCGCCCCGCCTCCGATCAGTCCGGCATCACTGATGGTGTGGTGCGGCGAGCGGAACGGCCGCGTCCCCACCAAGCCGCGCGAATCCTCCAGTATTCCGGCGACGCTGTGGATGCGGGTGGTCTCGATGGCTTCTTCCAGCGACATCGGAGGAAGAATCGTGGGGATGCGTTTCGCCAGCATGGTCTTGCCGGCGCCGGGCGGACCGATGAAAATGATGTTGTGGCTGCCTGCGCAGGCCACCTCGAGGGCGCGCTTGGCGGCCTGCTGGCCGTGAACGTCGCGGAGGTCCACCGAATATTGCGCGGCCTCCGCAAGCATGGCCTGCGTATCGATCCGCAACGGCTGGAAGGATTCTGGCGAGTTCACCAGGTCCACCGCTTGCGGCAGAGAGCGCAGCGGAAACACGTCGAGGCCTTCCACGACGGCCGCCTCACGCGCGTTGGCTTCCGGAAGGGCCAGCGCTCGGATTCCCTTCTCGCGCGCCGCGAGCGCGGCAGAGAGAGCGCCGTGCACCGGGCGCACGCCGCCATCCAGAGAAAGCTCGCCCAGAAAAATCATGCGGTCGAGCGGCTTGCCGAAAAATGTTCCGAGGCATCCGAGAATGCCCAGCGCCATCGGCAGATCGAATGCCGAGCCTTCCTTGCGCACGTCGGCGGGAGCCAGGTTGATGGTGACGCCATGAGGCGCGGGAAAATCGTATCCGCAGTTCTTCAGCGCCGATTTGATCCGCTCGCGGCTCTCCTTGACGGCGATGTCGGGCAGGCCCACGACGTTGAACTCACCCATCTTGGTCGAGCCGACGTCCACCTCAACTTCCACGAGGTATGCTTCGATGCCGAAAACGGCGGCGCTAAGAGATTTGAAGAGCATGAATAGAGAGGGAAGACCTGCCCCGCGTGCGAAGATTAAACCAAAAATGGACTATATTCCAGCGGTACCATTTGCGGAGCAGCAGTCGCCCGCTGTGGTACCCTTTTGGGCCGTCGCGTCTCCGGCTGCTTCGCGGCCGCGGGTCAACAAAATGGCTGAGATGAGAGAGGCGAAGATGAATCTCGCCAGAACCGCTGCCAGAGTCCGTTCTCTCTTTTGGGCAAGTCTGCTTCTTGCTTCCCTCAGTGCATCCCTGCTCGTTGCGGGTCAATCCGCAGGGTCTGCAACCGGCGATGCGAACGCACTCATAAAAAGAGCAGACAAACTCTACGAATCCGGCGACCTGAATGGCGCCGTTTCCGGTTACCGCCAGGCGGCCAGCTTCAAGCCGAACGATCCCGAAGTTCTCTTCAAGCTGGGCTTGGCGCTTGCTGACCAGGAACATTTGGACGAAGCTGCCGCAAACTGCGAGAAAGCCACAGCGCTCTATCAGAAGATGCCCGGGCAGCGATTCAATTACGCGGTCACGTTGAACAATCTGGGGCTCGTCTATTATCGCCAGGGCCGGCTGGACGACGCGCTCGCCCGAATTGACCTTGCCATTGCCACATGGCCGCGCACCGCGGATTCGTATGTCTCCCGGGGCGTCGTCCTGGAAGCGAAGGGCAAACTCGAAGATGCCATCGAGGCATATCGCAAGGCAGTGGCGCTCGCGCCGCGTTCCGCAGATGCGCTCACCAAGCTCGGCGCGGCTCTCCAGAAAAAAGGCCAACTCGACGAGGCCGTTTCCGTCCTGCAGCGCGCCGTGGTGGCCAAGCCATTCGACTCCGACGTGTTCGCGACGCTCGGCGACGCGCTGGCGGCAAAGAATCAGCTCGACGATGCCATTTCCGCGTACGCAAGAAGCGTTGAACTCCGCCCGGACGCTCCGCCAGTTCGGCAATCTCCAGCAGCGAAAAGGCAATACCGGCGAGGCCATCCGCAATCTCCAGCGTGCCAACCAACTCCAGCCGAACGATCCGGACACGCTGCTTGGTTTGGGCAACGCGCTGACGCAGGCAGGCCGCGCGGCGGAGGCCATCCCGTTGCTTGAAGTCGCACAGAAGGCCCGGCCGGAAAGAGCCGATTTGCGTCTCGCGCTGGGGAACGCGTTGGCCGCCGCAGGGCGCAGCACCGATGCGATTCCCCTACTGCGCGCAGCGCTGGCTGCGCGCCCGGATTTTCCCGAGGCGTCGGAATCGCTGGGCGTCGCGCTGCTCGCCAAGAGCGACTTTGCCGGTGCGCGAGCCGCGCTGGAATCCGCACTAAAGGCGCACCCCGAAGGCGCGGAACTTCACAACGACCTGGGTCTCGCGCTGACCGGACAAAGAAAATTTGCCGAGGCTCTCGCGGAATATCAGAGAGCACTCCACTTGAATCCTCAGTACGCCGACGCGCTTGCGAATCACGCCGTGGCGCTGACGCTGACGGGCAGACAAACGGAAGCTGTGCCGGAGTTTCACAGGGCGCTCGAACTCCAGCCGCAGAATTTGAAGGCCGCGAATCCAGCGAGGCCTGGGCCAGGGCCGTGGCTCTTTCACCGGACGATGCGGATCTCCACTACAACCTCGGCCTGGCGCTCGAAAAAGCGGGGCGCACTGAAGAAGCTCGCAAGGCTTTCGCCGAAGCTCACCAGCTCAATCCAAAGCTTCCAGCTCATCCTTAAGGCGCGGGCGAATTGGCTCGCACTTATGCCTGCTCGCCTGTGGCGCCGCCGCACTGGGCTACCGCTGCTTTACAGAAGTATCGCCTGCACCGTATAGTGTCCCAAGTTTTCAGGGTCCCCGAACCCAGCGCACGATTGAGGATCAACTATGTGGATAGCGCTCATCGTTGTTGCGGTGCTGTTCATCTTCGTCATCAGCATTTACAACGGGCTGATACGGCTGAAGGTGCAGTGTGAAAACGCTTGGGCTGACATTGACGTCCAGCTCAAGCGGCGTTACGACTTGATTCCCAATGTCGTTGAGACGGTGAAGGGTTACGCGGCGCATGAGAAAGGCACGCTTGAAGCGGTCATCAACGCGCGTAGCCGCGCCATGGCCGCGCAGGGGCCCGCCGCAAAGGGTGAAGCGGAAGGGATCCTGGCCGGCGCGCTGAAAAACCTGTTTGCTCTCGCTGAAGCCTATCCACAATTGCGCGCCGTCGAAACGTTCTCGCAGTTCCAGCACACGCTGGCGCAACTCGAAGACACGATCCAGAATGCGCGCCGCTACTACAATGCTGTAGTACGCGACCTCAACACCAAGATCGAGCAGTTCCCCTCCAACATCATCGCCGGAATGTTCAATTTCAAGCCACGCGAGTTTTTCGAGATCACCGCAGCGGCCGAGCGCGAAGTCCCGAAGGTCAGCTTCAACACGCCCAACGCGCAGCCGTCCTGAGGAAGCCGCATGACCAGGACCCGGCTCGCAGGCCACCCGAGCGGCTTCCGGCTCACCGCTGCTTTGCTCGCGCTGTCTCGGAGCGGAGGCAGACTCGGCGACTGGCTTAGATCCCGGCTCAGACAATCGGTTTCTCCTGGTTACTTACTTTTCCCCCCGTTTGTTCGCCGGGAATTGCTCTGCCGCCGGGTGCGCTCAAGGAGACGGTCGAGGGCGCGGACCAATTCGGGACCGGTGTCATGCAACTCGGCCAGGCGCTGTTGCGCCAGCTTGTCCAGAAGCTTCTGGGCGCGAGGAGTCAGGCCAACCAGCACCTCGCGGCGGTCATCCGTGCTTCGCACCCGCCGAACGTAGCCGTGTTTGACCATGCGATCCACCAGCTCCACCGCGCTGTGGTGGCGCAGCAGAAGCTGATCGGCCAGCGCACGGATCGTGGCGGGCGTCCCCTCGGGAAGCCCGCGAATCGCCAGGAGCACATGATATTGATGGGGTTCGAGACCCGTCGCGCGGGCGGCCTGGTCGCTCAAATTCAGAAACTTTCGAATCTGGCGGCGGAACTCGGCGAGGGCGCGATAGTCCGCGGGGCGGGTAGTCCGATTCATCCCGATGCGATTATATCGTAAAACGATAGAACTGCAAACAGCGGTTGCGAATCCATTACCCGGTGGCCGATAATCTCGGTGCAGCGGATTTCCGAGGTACGATGTCCACGGCGAGCAAACCCGCAGGACCGGGGAAAACGGCATGGTGGCGGACCCCTTTCGGCTCGTGGGCCGCGCTTCTTGAGGAACGTGAGGACCAGGTCTTCCTCATCCTGACGCTCGTCATTGGCGCCTTGACGGGCCTCGCCGTCGTCGCCTTCATCGTTCTCACCGAACGGCTTGGAATGCGTCTTTACCCGGTGGGGAGCGCTGCGTGGCGCCGGCTGCTGATCCCTGTCTTGGGTTCCCTGGGCATGGGCTATTTGTTGTTTCGCTATTTTCCGGATGCCCGCGGTAGCGGCGTTCCTCAGACAAAAGCTGCGCTCTTCGCCCGCGATGGCGTCATCACTCTCGCCACATTGCTCGGAAAGTTTTTTTGTACTTCGGCGACGCTGGCCAGCGGCATTCCGCTGGGGCGCGAAGGACCTTCCGTCCAGGTTGGCGGCGGCATCGCTTCGGTGTTGGGCCGCCGCCTGGGACTGCGTCCCGAGAAGGTGAAAGCGCTCATACCCGTCGGAGCGGCTGCTGCGATTGCCGCCGCATTTAATACGCCTCTGGCGGCGGTCCTTTTTTCACTTGAGGAAATCATGGGCGATCTTCACGCGCCCGTCCTGGGCTCGGTGGTGCTGGCGTCGGCGACCTCCTGGCTGGTTCTCCGCCTGATTCTCGGCAACAATCCTCTTTTCCAAGTCCCGCAGTACCAACTGGTCCACCCGCTGGAGTTCGCTATCTACGCCGTCCTGGGAGTAGCCGGCGGTTTGGTGTCTGTGGCATTCACCAAGCTTCTGCTGGGCATGAGGGAACGCTTCTTACGTCTGCCGAAATGGACCAGTTGGTTTCAACCCGTCACCGGAGGATTGGTCGCGGGAATGTTGGGACTGCTTGTCCCACAAGTCCTCGGCGTGGGCTACGGATATGTGGGCGATGCGCTCAACGGCAAGATGGCGCTAGAACTGATGGCTCTGCTCGTGGTGTTCAAACTTGTGGCCGTGGCTGCCAGCTACGCTTCGGGGAATGCGGGCGGAATTTTTGGGCCCAGCCTGTTCATCGGAGCAATGCTGGGGGGCGCCGTCGGAAGCGTGGCGCATCGGTTTTTGCCGGGCTACACAGCGACGCCGGGGGCCTATGCTCTCGTAGGCATGGGCGCGCTTTTTGCCGGCATCGTGCGTGCTCCTATGACTTCGGTATTGATGATTTTTGAGACCACTCACGATTACGCCGTCATTGTTCCTTTGATGATCTCGAACCTGGTAAGTTTCTTCATCTCCTCTCGGCTCCAGCGCGAACCCATCTACGAGGCCCTGGCGCATCAGGACGGCATCCATCTGCCTACCGCGCAGACACGCCAGCGGATTGGCCAACGGCAAGTAATCCAGGCGATGCGCCCGGCGGCGCAGATACTCCCCGCGCTGCTTACGGTCAGAGAGGCTTTAGAGCGAGTTGATGGCGATCCATTCCGCGCGTGGCCGGTGGCCGATGAGAACGGCCTGATTGGTGTTGCCAGCTTTCAGATGCTCGAGCAAGCCGCCGCTATGGGCGCCGAAGCAAAGCGGCTCAGTGAATTCGTGGACCCTCAAGACTTTCCGCACGTCCACACGGACCAATCGCTCCATTTGGCGCTTGAGCGCATGGGCGCGGCGAACCTTGACGTGCTGCCGGTCGTGAGCCGTGCGGACATGCACAAACTGGAAGGCATCGTGACTTTGTCGGATATCCTGGGATCCTACGGCGTCGATAAGCAACACCTGGGATAACGGCAAAACGCTACAACACCTTGCGAAACGCTTTCTGCGTCTTGTAATGCTCGTACCCTTGCCGCTCGTAGAATTGGTGCGCGCGCTCGCGAATCACATTGGAACGGAGATGCAACGCGCGGCAGCCCCGCTGGCGCGCCCACTTCTCCGCTTGCTCGAGAATCCGCTGCCCCGCGCCAAGGCTGCGCTGCCCTTCGGCAACGACCAGCCCATTCAGCTCCGCGCGGACGTCGTTCTCGATCAAATGGTTCACGCTCACGTGACCCCAGCCGATTACCTCGCCTGCCGGCGATTCCGCCACAAGCACCGCATGCAACGCAGCGGGCGCGAGGCTGCGCATCCGGCGAAGAATATCCTCTGTCGTGGAAGGATAACCGAGTTGCCCGGCGAGCTTGGCAATCTGCGCGGCGTCGGATTCCCTCGCCAGGCGAACGTGTGTTCCTGCAGGACGCAGAGACGTGCTCATCTCGCTTACCTCCGGGGAAAGAATAGAGCACGGCGCGCCGTGGGACAAGAGCGTGGGCGGGGCGAGAAGCGTCAGGCGGCGGGCCATCTTCGCGCCGCCAACCGCCTCTGCACGGCGGCACCGGCAAGCTCCCGCAAAGCATCTGCGGCGATCCATCGTGCGGCGCTCGAATCGAACGCGCGAATCTTGCGGGCCGTGCGAATGGCCGCGCGATTCAGCGCCTGGTTACGCTTGCCGATATTGCGCAGCGCCCAGTTCACGGCTTTCTTCACAAAATGGCGGTGGTCCCGGGATTCGCGGCGGATAATAGCCAGCAGCCGCAGAAACTTCGCATTGGCCGCCCTCTTATCGCGGTACGCCAGATAAGCCATCAACGAGAAAGCCGCGCGCTTCACAAATTCTTCTTCGCGGCGGCTCCACTCGACGGCCTTTTTCCACGCCGGCGCGGCGAAAACAAATAAGTAGCAGCAGCTTGCGTCTACGACGTCCCAGGCGTCGTAACTGCGCGCCCACCGTTCCATCTGCGCCTCGGTGACCTTCCCGGGCTCGCCAATCAATGCCGCCAGGCCTTTTGCCTCGTGAATGCCGGTGGCCCAGAGCTGATCGGCTAGCTTATGATTCTTTCCGACTCTTTTTGCCAGGCGGTGGAGTTGCGGCGCGGAAACCGGCCGCCTCCGCCGAATCTTCGCGAGCCACACCCAGCAGCACGACGACGCCGGGCCCAATCTCGCCGGTGACGCGGCCTTCGACGACGACTCGTGCGCGGCTAACGCGCTGGACGACTACTCTCAAATGCAGCTCTCGAAGAAGCTCGCGCTGCCCGCTAGGGTTTCTTCTCAGCCGCCGGGGGCGCAGGCTTGCGTGGCAGCAAGTCCGGAAGCTGCGCCACGTTGTAGGCCCACACGGCCAGCACCTGCGCGCCTTCGACCAAATCATCCGGGCGGACGCGGTCAAACGTGTCGGCTTGGGAGTGGTGCGTCTGCGCATAGTCCACCGGTTCCTGCACGCACCAAAAGCCCGGCACACCGGCCTCGTCGAACGGAACATGGTCGCTGCCGCCTTCGGTGCGCAGGCTCGGCTCTACCAATCCAATTTTTGCGAGCGGATACACCACGCGGTCCATGACTTCGCGCGCCGCGTAGTTTGCCATCATGCCGATGGTCAGCACGCGCCCGGTGCCGCTGTCGTGAACGAGCACTCCGGAAATTTTACCCAGCTCAGCCTTGTGTGCCTCCACATACGCGCGCGAGCCCACCAGCCCTTGCTCCTCTCCGGTAAACAGCACAAAGCGGATGGTGCGCTTCGGTTTGACGCCGAGCTGCTGCAGCGCCCGGGCGGCCTCGAGCACGGCCATCGCGCCCGTACCGTTGTCGGTCGCGCCGGTCCCGAGGTCCCAGGAATCGAGGTGCCCGCCGATAATCACGGCCTCATCAGGTTTCTCCGTGCCGGGAATCTCCGCCACGGTGTTGTACACCTCAACGAGTTTCTTGGTCGCCGAGTTGCTGATCTCCACTTCGGCCTGTACCGGGCCGCCATCCAGGAGCCGCCAGAGCAGGTGATGGCTCTCGCCGGTCACAAATGCCAAGGGAAATGCGCCGCTCTTGTACTCATTGCCGCGGCTCATCGAAAACATATTCAGCAGTCCATATGATTTGTCCGAAGGAAACAAGACCGCCGCGACGCCTTCCTCCGCGAAGAATTTGATCTCGGCTCTCCACATGTTGATGAACGTTGCCAAATTGAAGGGGCGTCCTGCCGCCTTCGGTGAAGCGATGGGTATGGACATCTCTCCAAACGGCGTAAGGATGGGATTGCGCGGCGGTTCGAAATCGAGGGCGGGCCCGACGACCACGATTGCGCCCTTCAGCTTCCCCTTGTACTGCGCGAGGTCTTCTTCCTTTTCCGCCTTGATGCCGACCACCGTTCCGCGAACGGCGCCTTTGGTGCTCGGCGACCAGCCGGCCGACGCCAGCGTGAGCACCTGCTCGGCGGGAGCGATGATTCGCCCGCGCGCCGTGCCGCGCGTCCACGCGGAATTGATAGTTCTCTGCTCGAGGTGAACGTTGGAGAGGCCGTACTTG
>Ga0209648_10005678_pt1 | contig 10706 bp, 7 predicted proteins | sample GraSoi2013_115cm_FD_185830 | JGI IMG/M metagenome (GOLD analysis project Ga0209648, IMG submission 185830) | Grasslands soil microbial communities from the Angelo Coastal Reserve, California, USA - Sample 9_17_2013_115cm (SPAdes) (version 2) | ecosystem: Environmental > Terrestrial > Soil >...
AGTCTGTTCGTCAGCAGTTAGCGTCTGTAATGCGTAATCTAGCATTGGTGGAATAAAAGCGCACGTTTGCGTATTTCCTGTCGCCGTCACCGTCTGTACTTGCGACTGGCTAAACCCTTTAATGGTGATACCGATGAGCAAGGTCTTTGGGCTGCTACTGCTATAATCAACGGAGAATAGGGAATATTGCGTAGACATATAAGACCGGTAGAATGCGCTAAAAATTGATTTTGGAGTGTGTACACAAATACGTACTGGAGTCTGTCCACCGCAATATGCTTGTGTTGACAGACTCTCCTGTTGATAGCGCATATAGGCCAGTGCCCCGCCGACGACATACACGCTAGAAAGCGTGATGAGTATTGCGGAGATGAAGAATAGCACTACCAATTTTTTGCTCATCTATTTTTTCCGTGCACATCATAGCAAGAGATTTAGCGGGTGAATGATATCACCTTGTACCATTGTGAGCAACTCGGTGGGACTTGTGGGGGAAGCGAGCCACCTTTTCGGGCGTATCTACCGGTTGGTATTGACCCCAAAATATAGAACGTTTCGCAGCAAACTCCTATAAACATGCTATAATAAATCGCATCTATTCAGGCCATCTAGATTAGAGAAAAGTCATCCATGCATCAACAATTTGATACACCGATCGAAGGTGAAGAAGATCATCCTTCACGTAACAACACCCTGCGCTCTATCATTTTAGGATTGCTCTGGGCTCGTCCCATGAGCGGCTACGATATCAAACAGACCTTTGACCGGGCTATCGCCAGCTACTGGAATGCAGGTAACAGCCAGATCTATACAACGCTGAAGCGTCTGCATAAAGCTGGGCTAGTAGAAGTCGAAGTGATTGTGCAGACTACACGTCCTAACCGCAAGGTCTACCGCTTGACAGAGACTGGCTATGCAGAGATTGCACACTGGCTGGAGGAAGTAGTACCAGAACGCTTTACTAAAGACGAATTTCTCACCAAACTCTTCTTCTGCGGTGAGACAACCGATATTGTAGCTCTAGAACATCTACGTGGACACCGTGAAAGCTTGCTGAAACAACTGGCTCACATGGAGTGGGCTCGGCAGGAATACGGTTCTCGGCCCACACGACGTCCTCGCCTGCTTGAATACCAGATGCTGGTACGCGAATATAAAGAGGCCGTGCTCAAAGCCGGCTTGGAGGTCACCGAGCGTGCTATCGCAGGGTTAGAGGAACGGTTAGGTAATAGTGAAAAAGGAAATGATCTGGTGGATTAAGAGCATCATTCATTGCATAGAGTATATACGACACGAGTAGCTCCTGTCAAAGAGCCAGTAGAGGACAGACGACCAAGCAAATTTGCTATTGTGTTTGCGAAACATCTGTACTATACTAGATGATAAGTACATACCCAAACATAACTACTCGGATATTATGATATTTATAGAGCATACTGTAATCCGCTATGATCCTGAGTAGCTACATAGGCAGTGCAGATAGTAAGGGGGGAATAATCAATTGCCGAATGGAAAGCTAGAATATTCAAATGTTTCAAAGCCATATGATAGTACGCTCAAAGCTCTTTTCGGCGAGCTAGACTGGGAGATCATTCCCTGCTTGCTCTCTGAGGCACATCGACCAGAGGGTCTAGTGGATGAAGAGTTGAATGTTGAATTGAATCGCAATACGATCTCCATCGATGTAGGCCGTCATGTTGTGTATAAAGGGGATTCCGCAATCCTCAATCTAGAGGCGCAATCTAGTCCAGACGACGATCTGTTGCCGCGTATGCTGGAGTATGCGATCAATCTCTATCGCAAGTATAAACGGCGGCCAGTCGTCTCAGTAGCTCTCTTTCTCTTTAAGTGCGAGATACCGGATAGGCCTTTTATAATCGAATGTGGCGGAGACCGTTTCGTAGAATTTTGTCCCATCATCATCTGTATGTGGGAGATGGATCCACCGAAAGTTGTCGACCACCATCAGAGGTGTCTGTACACCTTGTTGCCGACGATGAAGGAGCCTAAGCCTGATCTACTCAAGCGAGCTTTACAAGAGCTGTACGAGCAAGAAGGTCCACAAGATTTTAAGTGTCATCTGGCGTGGTTCGAGACAATGTTATCGCGAACCACAACAATGTCAGACGAAGACAAACAATTAGTTCAGGAGTATGTGCATATGCAATATCAGCTTCATCCTCTGCTCGCCGAGAATCCAACGATCCAGAGCGTGATTGCAGAGGAAACCGCCAAGGAAGTTGCCAAGGAAATCGCCAAGGAAGTCGCCAAGGAAGTTGCCAAGAGCCTACAAGGAACGATTGTGGACCTCGTCACTGATCGTTTCTCCACTCCAATTGTGCATTACGTGCAACGAACCATCGCCCCCTCTCGCAATATTGAGGAACTGAGAAAGCTTCACCGCCAACTGGCTCGGATGTCGGATGAACAAGAGGTCTATCCCTTGCTGGACCAGTTTTCAGCTGTTCTGGATGAGGAGATGAAGGATGAGGCGATGAGAGGTGAGATAAAGGGGATACAGGAATCGATCTTAGATTTCGTTGGTGCTCGCTTCTCAATGTACGTCTACACCCAGGTTCAACAAGCTATTGCTCCTATGCAAGATGTGGCACAGCTGAGAAACTTTTCCCGCCAACTGGCTTGCCTATCGGATGCGGAGGAAGTCCTTGCCTTGCTGGAGCGATGCTTCCCAACCCAGTGAGGGCAAGCTTTGCGGCAGTGGATTATTATGAAGAGCTGATGTCCTCAGCTGAACTGCCATCCGTGTATGCGGTAAATGGCTAGCGTCTGCTGATCACCGGGAAGGTAGCTGACCATTGAATAGTTAGTTACGCCGGTAAATACAGTTGTAGCGGTACGTAAGGTGATGCGGCCAAGCTGGCTATGCTGCATCCGGAACACAAAGGAGGGAGATGGTCTGCCACGCTGGTAGAGTGAAGAAGAGATGCGCCGGAAGTCTGGTGATTCGCGTAATTGCCTCCACAAGGCCTTGTATTCAGGTAAATGTGTAATCCTGCTAGTGTGGTACTGAAAGTCGCTCACTAGGCGACGAACGAGGTTTTCCCAGCCAAGAAATAGTCGGCGTCTAGATGGATCAAATAGTAAAGCCAGCATATGTAACCTGTCGTTGCGTGCCACATGCTCTTGTACTTCGAAAAGTATCATGGCTGCCTCGTTCCAAGAAGGCACATACCATAGCTTGTCCAGTGATTGTGCCGGATAGGATGTATTGTACACAAGCAAACTGGCAAGTTCTCCCATATCGAGCAGGGTGCTTTCGATCTGCTCCTGATCGAGAAATTGGCCAGTGAGTGCGGTATAGGCCTCGAATAGGTGCTGGCGCTCGTTACTCGCCAATTCCAGTGCACGGACGATATTCTGTACTACCTGAGGCGACGGATTGGCACGCTGTCCCGTTTCTAGATGGTAAATATAGGTACGAGAGAGACGTGTAGCATGTGCAAGTTGCCCTTGTGACATGCCACGTTCCTGGCGGAAACACGTAACAAGTTGTGCGAACTCAGATACCTTCTCCATAGACCCCAGATTACTCTGCATGATTAAGCTTTTATCGCAACTACTCGGAGGTACGGCGGGCGCGATAAATCGGGCCCCTACCAATTGGCGATAAATCGCGTTGATTAGCCCGATTGGTACCTGAGTAGTTAGCTTTTATCAATACCTTTTGTTAACTCTCTGCTCATTATAACGCAAAAAATGTTAGCTGGCAACGTGTTCATGTTCCCTGACTGTGACATATAATTATGGTTAAGTGGGTTATCGTTGTTTTCCGGGCGACAAAGAGGTTGCCCTAGCACCACACAAAGCGGTGCTTCTATGGAGAAGAGTCATGGATCGCATTTCTAACCCATCGGTAATCAACAACATTCAAGTTGAGCAGTGCTCATCTGATCAGCGTGACGAGCGTCCTTACCCCTGGCTTCAACATTACGAGGTGAGCGTCCTTACCCCTGGCTTCAACATTATGAGGAAGCTGTGCCTGTGCACCTTGAACTTCCCGATCGTCCTTTGACCTGGCTTCTGGATAAGGCTGCTAACCATCATCCCAATCAGGCGGCATTTATCTATTATGGGTCCAGGATCACCTATGCTCAGTTCTCTAACCTGGCTAATCGGTTTGCAATCGGTTTGCAGCGTTTAGGCGTACAGAAAGGGGACCGTGTCGCCATCGCGCTTCCCAATATTCCGCAATTTCCCATTGCTTTTTATGGTGCGCTGAGGGCAGGAGCCGTAGTTGTACCAGCAAATCCCCTCTACACCGAGCGCGAGATGCAGCACCAACTGGCAGACTCAGGGGCGAAAATCATCGTAATGCTCGACACGCTTTACTCAATTGTGCGGAAGATTCGTCAGCAGACGGCCCTTGAACATGTTGTCGTCACCAATCCTGCCGACTTTCTCTCACCGTCACTGCGTCTGCTTTATCCCCTGCAAGAGCGTTGGAGCAAGAATACCCAACTGGGTCTTACAAAGAATGATTTCGCTCAGGACCCAACCTTGCACAGAATGCAGCCGATGCTTGTATCTCGCACTAAGGGGGGCATCGAACTATTCAATCTGCCAGTGCCCACCAGAAGCGAAGATCTTGCTGTCCTCCAGTACACTGGCGGTACCACCGGGCTATCCAAAGGGGCAATGTTGACCCATCGGAATCTGCTGGCAAATACCATACAGACGTGGAGCTGGTTCCCTGGAACACAAGAGGGTGCAGAGACGACAGTGTGCGTTATCCCTTTCTTTCACGCTTATGGCTTGACTGCTGCGATGAATGTCTCGATTCTTAGTGCGGCGACAATGATCTTAGTACCTCGTTTTAAAGCCAAGCATATCTTGGACCTCATTCATCGCTATCATCCGACTCTCTTTCCTGGAGTTCCTACTCTTTATGTCGCTATCATGCGTGAGTTAGGTAGACGTAGTTATTCTTTGCAATCCATCAAATGTTGTATGAGCGGTTCTGCACCTCTGCCAGCTAAAGTGCAGGAGGAATTCGAGGAACTTACCCACGACAAGCTCGTAGAAGGTTATGGCTTGAGTGAGGCTTCACCCGTCACACACTGCAACCCACCGACAGATCAATGCCGTAATGGCAGCATTGGTCTGCCTTTACCAGACGTGGAAGCTGCTATCATGAATAGTCAAACGGGCGACTTACTACCAGTCGGAGAAATGGGTGAGATTGTGGTGAAGGGGCCGAATATTATGCAGGGCTACTGGAACCGCCCAGAGGAGACACAGGCCACCTTTACCAATGGCTGGATGCGCACTGGTGATATTGGCCACATGGATGCAGACGGCTACTTCTATGTCGTTGATCGCGCTAAAGATTTGATTATCGCCAGCGGCTTCAATGTCTATCCCCGCGAAGTTGAAGAAGTACTCTTTCAGCATCCGGCAATTGTAGAAGCTGCCGTTACCGGCGTTACTGACAGCTATAGGGGTGAAACTGTGGCAGCATTTGTGGTGTTAAAGCCAGGAATTGAGGCATCAGAGCAAACAAAACAGGAGCTTCTCGCGTTTTGCAAAGAGAAACTCAGTGCCTACAAGGTGCCCAAAATCCTGCAGTTCCGTGACAGCCTGCCCAAGTCGACAATCGGCAAGATCTTGCGTAGAGAATTACGACAAGGGGAAGAGCGGACGCAATGAATTGCGTCCAATATACATCAACTTAACGGTTTGCTGCTCCTTGCGCAGGGTACAGGGAGGCGGCTAGCCTCCCTGACGGGGTTTCGGGGTGTCCCCGAAAATCTCTTTTTATTCTTTTTGCACGCCGCCAGAGGCGGCGTGCAAGGGGAGGAGAAAGTTGGGGCGCTGCCCCAAACCCCAGGTTAAGGACGGCCGTCCTTAACAATCCTGCTTAAGTTGATGCATATTGGACCGCAATTCATTGCGTCCGTAGTCACATATGCAAACAGATACACGTAGAAGGAGGACCTATGCTATGACAACGACTACCAACCCTACAGAGCTAGGAACAGCCTTTCTGACCACTCCTGTCAGCGAGAGCGCAGATAAACTATTCATCCTGGAGGAACTCGACGAAGACCAACGCATGATTCAAGAGGCAAGCACAACTTTTATCGAACGAGAAGTATTGCCCAGGATCGAAGCTATTGAGCATCAGGAACCGGGTGTTTTGCCTGGACTAGTCAAGAAAGCAGGCGAGCAGGGATTGCTGATGGTCGATGTCCCGGTGCAGTACGGCGGCGCGGAGCTCGGTCTGCTCACCAGTATCCTGGTAGCCTCGACAATGCGTGAAGCCTCTTTCAGCGTAGCCTTGGGTGCGCATAGCACAATTGGCACCTTGCCCATTGTCTACTACGGCACCGAGGAGCAAAAGCAGCGTTACCTGCCGAAACTGGCCTCCGGCGAATGGATCTCTGCCTACGCGCTGACCGAACCCGGCGTTGGTTCAGATGCTATGAACTTAAGCACGCGAGCTGAACTCTCGCCCGATGGCAAATACTACATTCTAAATGGTACGAAACAGTGGATCTCAAATGCAGGGTTTGCCGACATAATGATTGCTTTTGCTCGTATCGGCAATGAACGTCCCACGGCCTTTATTGTCGAGTTCTCATGGCCAGGTGTCTCGACTGGAGCAGAAGAGCGAAAGATGGGCATTAAAGGCTCCTCAACGCGCCAAGTCTACTTTGAGAATGTACAAGTGCCTATCGAGAATGTCCTGGGAGAACTGCACAAAGGCTACAAAATTGCCTTTAATATCCTGAATATTGGACGCTTGAAACTGGCAGGCGGTACCATTGGTGGGAATCGTGCAGCACTGAGTCTGGCTGCAACCTATACCACCGAGCGAAAAGCCTTTGGCAGGCACCTACACGAATTTGGTATGATGAAGAAGAAGCTTGCACGCATGGCCGCTGAAGCTTATGCTGTCGAGAGCGAAGTCTTTCGCACGGCTGCCAATATGACACTAGCCCAGAAAGCCTCTGGCGATGATACTGAAAGGGTCTTCAAGGCTGTTGAGGAATATGCGCTAGAAGCATCGATTGCCAAGATTCATGGCAGCGAAGTATTATCTCAGATTGTGGATGAAGGTGTGCAGATCTTCGGTGGCTATGGCTTTATGCAGGAGTATCCTATTGAGAAGGCTTATCGCGATGCACGTATCCAGCGTATCTTCGAGGGCACCAATGAGATCAACCGCCTCGTCGCTGTCAATACGCTATTCCGCCGTGCGCTAAAGGGCAAGATCGACCTGATGTCACTCTATCCTAAGATCGAAACCAGGATCAAGGACGGACAGGCACCCGATCGTGCGAGCGAGGCAGTTCCAGTAGCCTTGCGCGATGCCGTTAACGCCCTGGAGCGAGCCAAAGATGCCACAATCTATGCAGCGATGCAGGTTGTAGTGAAATATATGTCTAATCCACAGGGACTCGAGCAGGAACAGGAATTTATTGAATACCTGGCGAATCTGCTGATTGAACTCTATGCCGTCGATAGCGCCCTGGCTCGTGCCATCAAAGTGGTTCGTCGTGGTGATGAGAGCGGCACAACCCATATCAAACTGGCCCAGCTGGCGACATGGCTGTCCTTCTCACGTATCCGCAGCAATCTCGACCAGCTCATCATGAGCTATGTCGATGAGCACAGAGTCGAGAAAGTGCTCGCACGCGTACGAACTTACGTCGGAGATTACCTGCTCAACGGCGTTGCAGCACAACGCGAGATCGCAGCTCTCGTAGTCGAGAGAAAGGGTTACCCTTTATAAGACCAGGAAAGCGCTATGAGCCTTAATGTATGTCCAGCAGCCACGGTTGCAGCTCCCATTGAAGATGTATGGGAGCTTATCAGCAACCTGGCTCGCTAAGGCAGAGGTGCTATGAACAAGCTTTGTGACACAACCAATCGCCACTGTCCCGCCGGTGCCGATCCTTGTAGCGCAGTGCGTTTGTTGCGGGCAACGATTGCATCCTGGCCAGCCATACTCGGCTCATTGGAGCATTCTGGACATGCTGTTTGGACAAAGCGGCAAAGAAAAGTCAGGTCCTAGCACCTGTAACGAAGAGTTATAAACCAGCGACCAGACCGTTACTCATCAGTAGAGTAGCCGTCTGGTTATTTTATGCTACACACACGGCAGAAAGGGGACATCTTATGCAGCTCTTGCTCTTCATCCTTGGCATCCTTGGCATATGCTGGTTGGTGTATATAAGCTTGTGGTTGTGTTCATGGCTGTATTTACATTGCTTGCATAAACATCGCAGCAATAGTGCGCGACTCTGACCACCAACGCCCCGGACGTTCACAGCGAGCGGACCGGGGCTTTTTGCACCTGCTGCTTATGATCTTTTATCACTAAATTTGTCCAAGAGCCTTTATTCGTCAGAGACGGGGCCACTTAATTTGTATTTCCCCTCTTTATAATGCCACGTCCAGTTATCCGTATCCTGAGAAAATGCCTTATTAATGTCCTTGATGTGTTTAGGAATATTTACCGGACAAATATGGTTTATTTTACTATACTCCTTCCATGCCTTTCTTTCTAATGCATCCTCCAGAGATGGTAAATGGGGTATATCAGGGGCCAATTTCCCTTCATCATCAACGGGTCTGAGTTTAAAGTTGTCATCCAAATTAGGGTAATTTTCATTATATCTTTGGTTTCTATGATTGTGCACAGCAATCTCGCGCTTTAAATGTTCCTTTTTCCGGTTATGAATTTCAATTGGACCTAAAAGAGGGGGGGGAACAGGTGCTAGGATGAGCTCCCCGGTATCAGTTCTTATCAAGCGCGGAAGGTGAGAATCGGGGTCAGTCTTAAGTTTAGTTAGATCTAGGTTAAGCTCATAATGATCAACCCAGCGACTATATTTGTCCTGGTATTCTGTTCCTCCTGCACCTTCTGCGCCTGTACGCGCGTCTATATCCCTGGCAACGTGCTCGGCAAATTCAACAAGTGGTTTTTCTGCAAAGCCCTCCAGAACTTCTGGATTATCCTTATATAACTCTTTTCCAAATTGCACTAAATTATGAATCTGGAAAGCAACGTACATAGAAGTGTAAACTATATGCATAGCAGTAGTATACTCTTGATGCAAATTATCAATTTTAAGAGTAAGCTCTCTTTTCTCACTTTCATCTCGTTCAACTCTACTCGCTGCCATATCTGCCTGAAGATGTGTTTCATATTCATTTAGACTACTACTGCTACTATTAGGACTTTCAAAAAAAAACGGCCTCTTTTGAGGTGGATCCCGACGAGGAGGTTCTAGAATAGGAGAATCCGGAGATAAGGTGCTCTCCAACTTATTCCTCATCTTCTCGATCTCCCCGGCAGACTCTTCATAAAGCCCTAAGAAAGCTTCCTTGTGTAGCTCTTTATAGCATCTTTCATAATAGTTAGCATATTTATCATACTGCTGGTATAGTTTCCGGAGTCCATCATCTAGACAGTTTGCCTTAAGCCAGGCAAGGTTGGTCTCTATGCGATCTTTAGCATCTTTAAAAGCTTCCTCTTTTTCGCGTTTCGTACGGCAGCGGACAGGATCAAAAGTTTTTTTTGTAGGCACACTTTCAGGCTGCTTTCCTGGAGCATCAATTTTTCTCTGTCCCCCTCCATCTCCAGACATAATATTTCTCCTTATTCATATCTTTTCAAACATTTTTCACAACTCACTCAAAACGAGTGCCTACATCAAGGATACCCAACGAGTGCCTTGTTTTCAATGACAATCAGGGGACTGCCTACATCAAGGATACCCAACGAGTGCCTTGTTTTCAATGACAATCAGGGGACATCTAAACGACATCTATGTGACAAACCTCCGCCCCAAGGCTCTGACGAGGTTTGCTCTGTGGACAGCAGTGCCTGCGTAGCTTGCAAGAAAGGAGAAGACGGACAGCAGCTTCTGTTGGTAGTTGTGTTGGCTATTCTACCATGGGAAGCAACCTTTGCAAAGAAATTGAAAGATGCAGGTTCCACCAAGAGACTCGTGTTCCAGCAACGCACTAAGACTACTCTTGACTATACAAGGAAATTAGTTTACAATTTAGAAAGTTAGAAAGTTAGAAAGTTGGAAAGTTAAACCTAGGAGGTTTTTATGAATCAACCAATTACCAATGATGGTCAGGAAGCATGGTTAAAGGTCCTTGCGAAGGGCATGGTTACTCTTCCAAAAAGGTGCGAAGGGCATGGTTACTCTTCCAAAAAGGTGGCGGGACGAGTTGGGTATAGAGAACGGTACTCTTGTCAAAGCTAGAAAAGAAGGAAATAAGCTCATTATCGAAGTACAGCCGAGAAAGCTGGCACCTTATCGGGTCTATAGTGACGCTGAAATTGATGAGTTCCTGAAAGAGGATGAGCTATCCGAAGCACTTTTTCAGAAGGTACAAAATAAACTTTCTGAATTAGATAACTCATGAGAGTATATTTTGATGCTTCAATAATCATTGCTGGGCTTCTTTCTCCAACCGGAGGTTCAGCACAGTTGTTTCGATTTATAAAACTTGGCATAATTACAGGTATTACATCGCAAACAGCAATAGAAGAAGTGCTGGAAGAAGACAAGCCAAAGCGAATAAAGCGCTCAATGGAAGAGATAGAACAATTTATTGCTGAGAGTGGGCTAATTGTTAGAGAGGCTATAAGTGAGGAAGAGATAGAGCCGTACCAGGATCAAGTTGATAAGGAAGATGCACATCTTATTGCGGGTGCAAAG
>Ga0209648_10005679_pt1 | contig 10706 bp, 10 predicted proteins | sample GraSoi2013_115cm_FD_185830 | JGI IMG/M metagenome (GOLD analysis project Ga0209648, IMG submission 185830) | Grasslands soil microbial communities from the Angelo Coastal Reserve, California, USA - Sample 9_17_2013_115cm (SPAdes) (version 2) | ecosystem: Environmental > Terrestrial > Soil >...
AGCAGCGGAATCCCAACATGAAGCCGCTCGAGGCCCTCTACGCCCAGCAGATTCTCAAGCAGCTGGTATTCGAAAAAGAGATTGAATACGAGGCCAAGCGCCTCGGAATTGCCGTGTCCGATCAGGAGCGCGCCGATCGCATTCGCCAATTCGTTCCCACGGCATTCAATGGCGGCGCGTTTGTCGGCATGGATCGCTATTCGGCTGAAGTTCAGGCGCGCTACCAGATGACCGTGCCCGTGTTCGAAGAGCTGATCCGTCAGGGCTTGCTCGAGGAAAAATTCCGCAAGCTCGTGACCGACGGGGTCAGCGTGGGACCCGCCGAACTTCAAGACGAGTTCCGCTACAAGAATGAAAAGGTGAAGCTGGATTACGCGCTGATCAAGCCGGAAGACCTCGAAGGCAAGATTTCACCTGATGAGGCGGAAATCCACGCGGCCTACGAAAAGAACAAGTCGAAATACCAGCTGCCCGAGCGGCGTGTGGTGCGCTACGCGCTCGTGGACGTAAACCAGATCCGTCAGAACGTGCAAGTCTCCGATGACATGCTCAAACTGCAATATCAGGCCAACATTCAGCAGTATCAGGTGCCAAACCGCGTGCACGTCGAGCACATTCTCTTTATGACCGTCGGAAAGACCGACGCCGAAGTCGAGGAGATCAAGAAGAAGGCCGAACACGTTCTAATGCAGGCCAAGAAGGGAAAGTTCGACGACCTGGCGAAGAAGTACTCCGAGGACCCGGGATCGAAAGATAAGGGCGGCGATTTAGGCTGGATTACTCAAGGCCAGACTGTCCCGGAGTTCGAAAAGACCGCCTTCAGCCTCAGCCCTGGCCAGGTCTCGGATCTCGTCAAGACGCAGTATGGCTTCCACATTATTAAGGTCCTGGAAAAAGAGACCGCTCACACCAAGCCCTTCGATGAAGTAAAGGATTCGCTGCGTGCGCCTCTCTTGCTCTCGCAGGCGGATAAGCTGGCCAGCGACACGGCCGATCAGTTGTCCGCGGCCATCCGCCAGTCCAACAAGAGCTCTCTCGACGATCTGGCGAAGCAATATCACCTCACGGTGAACGAAACGCGTCCTGTCAGCGCGACAGACCCTTTGCTGGAGCTTGCGGATTCGAAAGAAGCCAAGAATGCCATCTTCCAGTTGCGGATTGGTGAGCTGAACCCGCCCATTCGAACCGATCGCGGCTACGTCGTTCTCTCCGTAAAATCGATCCAGCCGGCGCACCAGGGTTCGCTCGAAGAAGTCCGCGATCGTGTGATCACCGACCTAAAACGCGAAAAATCCTCGGAAATGGCAAAGAACAAAGCGGAAGAGCTGATCAAGCGCGTCAAGGCGGGCGAGAAATTCGATGCTGCCGCCCGCGCCCTCGGCCTGGAGCCGAAAACGAGTGATCCCATCGCGCGCGACGGCTCCATACCCGGCGCGGCCAGCGGCAAGCAGGTCAGCGCCGCCTTCAGCCTGAAGCCCGGCGATGTGGCTTCCCCCTTGGGCCTGGGACAGAACTGGCTGGTCTACCGCGTGGCTGAAAAAACGGAGCCCAACCCGGCCGATTTCGACAAACAAAAGAAGCAGTTGACCGACGAGCTCCTCCAATCCAAGCGAAACCTGGCGTTTGAAGCCTTCCAGAAGGCCTTGGACAACCGCCTGAAACAGGAAGGCAAGCTCAAGCTCATGCCCGAGAAATTGAAGAGCTTCGGCACTTTCGGCTAGTCTAAGTGACACAAATTAATAGGTTTATAGCATTCGAACGGTACACTTGTCTTTCCTCCCGTGTCCCGATACCCTATTGGTGTCTTCCTTGAAACCGAATTCGACCCGCAACGCCCTTGTTTGGCGGCACTTGGGTTCCGGGGCACGCGCCCAGAATTCGGAGCAGAAGCAATCATGGCCACCCAACGTCAAGACTCCAGGGATCGGTGATACAAACATGCCAGTCCGCACTTCCGCTGCGCGCAACGACTACCGGTGCAGCATCGAACGAAACCAGTCGGGGAAATATTGTGTGCGTGTGCAGGTACATTACCCCCGCCACGCTTGGACGCTGGGCATTTTCTTCCTGGCATCATCCTTCGATCGCGCTATGAAAAAACTCGAAGGGGCCCTGGATTTCCTCCAGCGTCAGGAAGAGAAGCTGTGGTTTTGGGGCGTCGATCGCGCCGAAGACATGGGTTTTTCGGCTGAGTTTCTGAAAGAAGCGGGCTTGCGGCTGGACCGCCGCACGGAATTCCCGCCAAAAGCTACCAACGTGTCGCTAACTCCGGAGCGCGAAGTGCCCGCTTTTGTCCTGGGACCGATGCGCCGCGGCCTGGCCGAATCCGTCGAAATGGCCCGAAGCGCAGCCGCCGGCGCCTGATCCTAGTCTGATTTCTCCCCACGAAAGCTCCATTCGAACGCGCCACAAACCTACGTATTTGTGCACAACGACTTCGGGTCCAATGGTTTTTCTTCGTTCCGTTCTTGACTTACCACTAGCTCTCAGACAAGATGCGCGCATTCCACCGCGGAAGACCCGCGACGCGCTCCTGAAAGTCATCTGCCAGCCGTCTAACGCCCTCGATTCGAATGCGCCCGGCAGATGGATCAGCCGCCGCGGGCGAAGGGATAAAACCCAAAATGAAAAGCGCCAGGAATCTCCCCATCGCTTTGCTCGCTGCCTTGCTGCTCGTTGCCGGCAACGTAGTCACTCACGCGCAAACCGCACCACCGACGAATGATCAGACCAAGACCGGCCCGAGCGGCACCAAGCAAAAAGGGAAGAAGGGTGCCGACAGCGCGGCCACGCAAAAGAAAGACACTTCAAAGAACTCCATCGCATCAACCACAGCAGCCACTCCTGCCGCGGCGGCAGCAACTCCGGCGAGCACACCAGGCAGCAGCGCACCCGCGCCAAAGACCGCAACCGCTCAGCAGGCGCCTCCGGCAAACAGCGCTGGCATGGTCTGGGTGAACACGGACTCCGGCGTGTATCACAAGCCCGGGATGCGTTGGTATGGGAAAACCAAGCAAGGGAAATACATGACTGAAGCGGACGCCCAAAAAGCCGGCTATCGCGCGAGCGGAGCGGTTGCGCCGAAAAAGAAATTGAAGTAGCGGTGTACGGGGCGGCTTCACGGCTGCGCCGAAAAAGAAATCGAACTAGCGGATGTATGCGGGGCCGCTTCGGGACCGCCCGCAATTTCTCCATCCAGGACGGCTCATTTTTTCGCTCGGCGGTTAGATGTCATCGCTGCTGCTCTGTGAATTCCTGCGCACCGCGCTTTCATTTTCTTGCGCGATCGTTTTTGCTCCACGAGACTGCTTCTCTCACTCTCATTTTTCGCGCAGGATGACTTCGCCTTGGCCCACGAGTTGGTCGTTCAGCCACAGGCGGTACTTATATGTGGCCGCTTTGCTTCCGGGGCGTGGCGGGCCGCTGAGCAGCCGCATGCCGGCGGGCGCCTGAAAAACGTTCGACGAAAACGGACAGCGGTTTACATCGAATTCGACGCGCAAATTGCCCGCGTCGGAGATCCAGGATACCTGGTCGCCTTCGTCGATCACGACGACTTGCGGGATGAGTCCAACGAGTACGGGGCGTTCAGCCATTTTTCTGTGTGGCCTCGAGGCAATTCCGGGGCCCATGCTCCTGATTCTATCGGTGCACAGGGACGATAGCATATTCCCTGGAAAGAATTCCTGTGAGCCTGCTCGCAGCGGCCAAGAAACTCATGTTAGCGAGACTTAATTTGCGATAGCGCACAACGAACCCGTACCATCGGGCATCTATGCTACTGGAACCTGTACTTCGCTGCGCTTGACCGCTTCTCAACGCGACCGTACACTGAAATTGTTGATTCGTGGCGCGAAGCTCCGGCTGGACCTCTTGCGCTCGCGGAAAATGCACCGATAAGCGCCTGAAACTGGGCGCGGAGGATTTTGCCGGATGGCTTCAGCTTCCCGATATTTGTCCATACCGCTCCCGAATGGCTCGCGGATATCCCTTCTTCTTTCTTTGCCATTTGCGCTCGTGCACCTCGCCTCGCTGCTGATTTTCTTCATGCCGTTTCACTGGTATTACCTGGTGGCGTGCCTCGGCCTGCTGGTGGTGCGCATGTTCTTCGTCACCGCGGGCTATCACCGCTATTTTTCGCACCGCTCGTTCAAGACCAGCCGCGTGTTCCAGTTCGTGATCGCGTTCATGGCCATGACCTCTTCGCAGAAGGGTGTGCTGTGGTGGGCGGCGCATCACCGCCACCATCACCGGCATTCGGACCAGGAGCTGGATTTGCATTCGCCGACGCTTTTCGGATTTTTCTGGTCGCACGTCGGATGGATCATCTCCGATAAATACAACGACACGCGGACCGAATACATCGCCGACTTCGCAAAGTTTCCCGAGCTGCGCTGGCTGAACAAGTATCATCTGGTGCCACCGGTCGCACTTGCCGTGGTGCTTTGGCTGATCGGCGGGTGGCCGCTCTTCATCTGGGGCTTCTGCCTGAGCACCGTGCTGCTGTGGCACGACACCTTCACCATCAATTCGCTCTCGCACCTCTTCGGATCGCGGCGCTACGAGACGACCGACACCAGCAAGAACAATTGGCTGCTCGCGCTGCTGACGCTCGGCGAAGGCTGGCACAACAACCATCATCACTTCATGGCTTCGGCGCGCCAGGGCTTCTTCTGGTGGGAGATCGACATCACCTATTACACGCTGAAGGTCCTCTCCTGGTTCGGCATCGTCTGGGACCTGCGCAAGGTGCCCGTGCATTTGCTCACCCAAGACCGGCTCGCGGCCTAAAGCAAGACCATCTAAGATTTGTGGGACAGGCTTTCGTGTCTGTCCCATTTCTTTTTTCTCGCCTGATGCTGGGGCGGTTGCATTCTTAGAAGAATTCTCCGGCAGCACAAAGGCTCCCCCCCTCCCCCACCCCCGGTGTTTTTGCCAAAGAGTGCGGAAACGGTTGAAAAGAAAAGAGTTGAGTTTTGCGCGAGCGCAAAAGAGTGCGGAAGAGTGCGCAAGAATGTGAAAAGAAAGGGGATCCCTCGGTTTTCCTCGGGACAAGCAGGGATAAGGGGCAGGGGATAGGCACTCGAGACCCCGAGGGGGGTACACCCCCTCCATTCCATGTATGAATTTGAAAACAAAAGGGTTGCAAAATGGGTTCCACGCAAGTGTATGAAAGGAAAGGGGTGATTTTTTCTGAGAGGAGGGAGGGGCGAGACCCAAAACGGGAATCGGGGCGGGAGGAAGAAAGGATTGGCGGGTCCCCGAGCGGCTCGGGGCAGGTGCTGTCGATTCATCACGACCCATGCTAACATGGATTACATAATGTGTCAAATAATATTATAGTACTAGTATTGAGGGGATTGATGTCTTTTGTTCGAAAGATTTCGTAAAGAGAAGATAACAAAGGGGTAGAGCTCGCAGGGGATGGCAACCCGCCGAACGAGGGAAGGAGGTTAACAGTCGAAAGTTAAAAGTTAAAAGTTAAAAGTTGAAAGTTAAAAGTTGAAAGTTGAAAGTTGAAAGTTGAAAGTTGAAAGTTGAAAGTTGAAAGTTGAAAGTTGAAAGTTGAAAGTAAAGACCCTGGGAGGGATTCGGTCCTGCGGCGGGCGGGTGCGGCTAGCCGGTCTGAAGAGGTTAAAAATCGACAGTCCCGACAAGGTCGGGATCTTCGATTTGAAGCTGAAAGTGATGGCTCTTAAAGAAAGTGCTTGGAAGGAAGCTGCACTGAGACAAGCGTGCCGGGAAGGAGTACGGAAAGTATAAAATCCGCGATGAGCGATTTTATTCGTAGTGGGTTCACGGCCTTGTCGTGCTGATTTTCCCGGATTGGATTTATCGTGAGCGACCGCCCGGCGCATAAACGAAAGTCAAGAGCCCCACACGCAAACCCGGCGTGATGGGGCACCCAAATTCGTATCCGGATTTAGCGTCCGGGCCACGCGTCCGGGAAAAAGTCAAACCCCGCACCCTTAAACCCGAAGGCCGCGGCACCCGGCTCTTACTCTTAAGCTAACCATGCTAAAATGCGTCGCACTTACTGACGGTGGCAGGAGTTGCAATTATGCCCAGATGCTTCGTCATCCAACCATTTGACCGAGGTCCATTTGACAAACGATACAGGGATGTCTTGGCTCCGGCGATCAAGGACGCGGACCTAGAACCGTATCGCGTTGATGAAGACCCGGGCGCGACCATATTAATTGATGACATTGAAGCCGGCATCCAAAGCTCGGAAATCTGTCTCGCCGACATAACCAGCGACAACCCCAATATTTGGTACGAGGTCGGATTCGCGATTGCCAACGACAAGCCGGTGGTACTGATTTGTGCGAAGCCCAGACCGACCCAATCCCCCTTTGACATCCGGCATCGGCAAATTATCTTCTATTCGCTCGATTCATCGAGTGATTTCCAGAAGCTGGCGACGGAGATCACAGCCAAGTTGAAGGCACAAATCAAGAAGACCGAAGTAATGCAAACGATTGAGTCACTCTCTCCGGTCAAATCAACCGAGGGTCTGTCGTCGTACGAAATATCGGCCCTCGTGTCAATAATGGAAAACCGCCTCACTCCAGATGCTCAAGTAACCCCGAGGGATGTTCAGGAGGACATGCGGAAGGCCGGCTACACCGCAATCGCGATCAGCCTTAGCCTAGAGGGCCTAAACCGGAAGGGGATGATCGAATTCGACGATCACGAGGCCGATAACTTCGGAAACACATACACGGTTATTCGGCTCACCCCCAAGGGCCTCGACTGGCTGCTGGATAACAAAGACCAATTCAAAATCGTTGTGGACCGCTCGGCGACATCAACAGCAAAGGGCATCGAGATTAGCGACGAGGACATTCCATTCTAAAAGGCGGGTGGCGCAGAGAAAGTCTTGCGGGAATGCCTTTGGCTATATGGAGGCTGGCCCACCCGCCTGCTCCATTCGCCTGATTTGGCGACCGACAAAAAACAAATTGTTCTATGTTTAAGTATCTATCTTCGTTATATCGGTCAAGGGGCCAAATACCGGTTTGTCTCATCGGGAGTGCACTCAATGGACGGCAAGAGCGCCAATCCAATCAAAGGCAAAAAGGAAATTCTTGCGCAGGTGCATTTCGGTCAACGTATAGCCGAACAAGAATCGAAAGAGTTGCTTGAGTACTTCGTGGAGACAGATCAGTGGAGATCTATCCTGAGCGGCGATGTTGACATTGTCTATGGATCGAAGGGTTCAGGAAAAAGCGCCATCTACTCGCTTCTGCTAGCTCATCAGCATCACTTGAACCAGGAGGGCATTTCGGCTATTGCGGCGGAGAATCCACAAGGGGCTCCAGTTTTTGACGACTTGAAGATCGACCCTCCGGCATCGGAACGGGAATTTCGGGGGCTCTGGAAGCTTTACTTCGTGTGTCTGGTGGGAAGCTATTTTCGGGCGTCGGGTATTTCCAATAAACCCTCGAAAGAAGTGCTCGAAAAGTTGGAGGAAGCTGAGCTTCTAGCTCCCGAACAGACTCTCAAGGGGATGCTTTACTCAGTGTTGCGCCATGTTCGCCGGATGGCCCAAGCCGAATCGATCTCTCTCGGGGAAATCCAGATGGATCCGATTACTGGTCTACCCAAAGGGGTGATCGGTAAGATCACACTCCGCGAACCAACCGCCGCCTCACGTAAGCTCGGTATGGTGACTCCAGATGATCTATTCGAGAAGGCAGATGCGGCGCTCCGCACGAGTGGTCGCAAGATCTGGATCTTATTAGATCGGCTGGATGTGGTATTCGCAGAGTCATCTGATCTGGAGGTTAATGCGCTCAGAGCCCTCTTTAGGACTTATCTTGATCTTGTCAGACTAGAAAATATCTCGCTAAAGCTTTTCTTGCGAACTGATATCTGGAAGCGGATAACCGCTGGTGGTTTTCGGGAAGCGAGTCACATATCACGAGATACCACGATCCGATGGCACAGAGTAACTCTCGCCAATTTGATAGCCAGGCGCCTGCTGCACAACCGGGTGATAGTAGAACACTATAAACTTAACCCTTTAGAAATACTTACCGATTCGAGGAAACAATTTGAGTTATTGGCTCGAATCTTCCCGCCCAACATGGACAGCACGTCCAACCATCCGATAGATTGGATGATGTCTAGACTGCACGATGGTTCAGGCCTCGTCACGCCAAGGGAACTAATACATTTTCTTGTGCAGGCAAGAGAAATCCAATTGTCAAGGCTCGAAGTCGGCGTATCTGAGCTGGCCGCCGAGGCACTCTTTCATCAACTGGCTTTCCACGTAGCGCTGCGAGACGTCTCCACAGTTCGATTCGATCAGACCCTTTGTCAGGAGTATCCTCAATGGAAGTCCCGGATGACAAGCCTCAAAGGTGAGAAGCACCTGCTAAGTTTAAGCGACCTGGCAGGAATTTGGCATGAGTCGAAAGAAAAAGCCCTTACGATTGCAGAGAACCTTATGGAGATAGGTTTCTTTGAACGCTCAAATTCGACAAGTGAACCTGTCTTCTCTGTGCCCCATCTTTATCGGCCTGCTCTTGGTATCAAATGACAAGGGAACGAAGACATGAGAATTGAAAAGGGACGTTGGAACGATGGCGAGTTCCTGCGCACTTTCCTATCAGCGCGATGCAAACACTTTGACAGAGGGCGAACCACCTCTTACACTGACGGCATGGAACTAAAACTTCCCCCCGAACTGCAAGCCAAGCTGGACAGCATTGCCGCCCAGCAGGGGCGCGATAGTGCATCTCTGGTCCATGAAGCGGTGGAGCGTTTGATTGGTTACGACGAGTGGTTTATCCGCCAAGTGGAAGAGGGCTTGGCGCAGATCGACCGCGGGGAAGTGCTCCCGCACGACGAAGTTGCCGCTCGAATGGAAAAGCTGATCGGCGAAAAACAACGCCGCAGCTAATGCAAGTCCGCTGGACCACCGCGGCCGCGGGTGACCTGGAAAACATTGCCGATTACCTCTTTGCAAAAACACCGGAAAACGCGGCGCGCCTGATACGCGAGATCTGCGACGCGGTTTTCGCGCTGAGAATCTACCCAAATCGAGGGCGCCCCGGCAAGAAATCAGGAACACGCGAACTTGTACTTCCCTCACTGCCGTATATAGTCGTCTACAAGGTCGCGAGCGATGTTCTCCACATTGCTCGTATTTTGCACGGCGCCCAGGATTGGCCACGATAAATTGACGGCCGGTGGCCCAGGCTTTTGAATTAGGTGGCGCACCCTTTGGGGTTTCGTTTTTCAAAGCGCGCGGCTTTTGACTTTGCTTTTTTCTTGTTCGTCACGCAGGCTCAGCACGCGCGGCGGAGAGGGCGCTTCGCGGCGTGAATCCGTGAATCAAGGTGCGCAAGGCCGTATTGACGGATTGCTCGTCGGGAAAATACGCAGCGACGTCCGGTGAAAGGAGTACGAGATTCGTTTCTGCTCGAGACGCCAATCGGAGATTGGCGTTCCCGGGATAAGAGAAGGTTTCCGCTCGATAGCGCGCGAACTATTTGCCGCGGACGCCGCCTTTCAATTTGGACAGGTCGTACTCGCGGCGTAGGTCGTCCGTTCTCGTTTCTCAGTTTTTTTCTTCATGCTGTTTTTGTTCGCGCGGTTTTTGACTTGGCTTTTTCTTGCTCGTCTCGCTGCTGCGAGAATCGTTTGCTGCGCCTCCGCAATCGTTCGACTCTCACTTCCATAGTTCACTCTCTTGTACGCAAGAGGGCGGCGATAACCCGGGGATTGCGGCGACCGTGGAGCACAGCCACGACAAGGAGGGGTTTTTCATCTGGGGCGTAAGCAATCAGAAGATCCCGAACGAGCTGAAAACGCAGAGGCCGCGACGTCAGATCAGGACGGACGTGGCCCAGTTGAGGGAATGGGACGAGGGCGCGAATCGCTTCCTGGATTTCCCCAAGGACACGGCGGCAGCACTGGGACTGTCGGTAGCGATGTATTCCCAAATTTCGGTCAGGTCTGTGAGGGCATCCGGATGGAGAACAAATCCGCTCATGAACGGCGGCGGTCTTGGCTCTCTTGGCGCAGTTGGTCAAATGCCTTTTCGCCGTCGATGGGCTGAACTCATCCGCTCTTGATCTCATCATAGCGGCCATCAAGCATGTCGCGCACTTGGGTCAACTCAGCGAGGTATCCAGTCATGGCATCCTCGACGAGTTCATCGGGCGCGCGACCGGTCGTCGCGGCAAGCTCTTGCAGGCGGGATTCGGTTTCCGGCTTGAGGTGCACGACCATAATTGCCAGTCTAGAGGCGCGCTGGGGGAGCTGTCAAAGCGATTTTCAAAGGCAATGCAGCCGGGTGCGCCATCGGCGTGGGGTGTGCAATGCTGTGGCACGCGGCGAAAAGCGAAAGTAGAAACTAGAAATCAGAAACTAGAAATGGGAAATCAGAAACCAGAAAATTGGAAAAGAGGGGAGAGGGACGAGTGGCGAGCGGTGAGGGAAGATCGAAACTAGAAGTCAGAAACTAGAAATTGGAAAAGCGAAGAGAGGCGAAGAGAGATTTCTCTCTGCGCAGGCCGACGCATTCGCAGGAGCGAATGCGGAAGAAAAAGTCGGCCTGCTCCGTTTGATTTCATAACGGCGTCGGCTCCTAGGACCCGGGTAGACTTGGCGTGATGAGCGACCAAGGCTCGGGAGGAAGGAGCCGAACAATGAAGATTATAGGATGTGATTTTCACCCGGGCTATCAGCAG
>Ga0209648_10005680_pt1 | contig 10705 bp, 8 predicted proteins | sample GraSoi2013_115cm_FD_185830 | JGI IMG/M metagenome (GOLD analysis project Ga0209648, IMG submission 185830) | Grasslands soil microbial communities from the Angelo Coastal Reserve, California, USA - Sample 9_17_2013_115cm (SPAdes) (version 2) | ecosystem: Environmental > Terrestrial > Soil >...
TGTTGACGGTGGTATTCCCGTCGGCGACCGACGGGAATACCACCGTCAACAGTACTCAATCCACCGTGACGGTCACGGGTCCGGCGCTGTCGATTAACGATGTCAGCGTAAACGAGGGCAACTCTGGCCCAACAACTTTGACTTTCACTGTCAGCCTGTCACAACCCGCACCAGCCGCGGGAGTAACGTTTGATATCGCGACTCAGGATGGCAGCGCCACCGTCGCCGACAACGATTACGCGCCCCGCGGCCTTTCAGTGCAGACGATCCCCGCAGGCCAACAGACCTACAACTTTGACGTGACGGTACAGGGCGACCTAAACATCGAGGCGAACGAAAACTTCTTTGTTAATGTCACCAACGTGTCCGGAGCAAGTGTCGGGGATGGGCAGGGACTGGGAACGATCCTAAACGACGATAGCCCGGTGCTCAGCGTTAGCGACGTTTCGGCGAATGAAGGCAACAGTGGGACGACTACCTTCACGTTCACAGTCAGTTCTACCTTACCGGCACCCGCGGGCGGGATCGCATTTGATATTGCCACTCAGGACAACACCGCTACCGTGGCCAGCAACGATTACGTGGCCCGAACTCTCACCGGCCAAACCATCCCGGCCGGCCAACAGACTTATAGCTTTGATGTCAATGTTAACGGCGACATTTTGGTCGAGCCAAACGAGAATTTCTTCGTCAACATCACCAACGTCACTAACGCGAGTGCCGGCGATGGTCAGGGCGCAGGAACGATTCAGAATGACGACAGGGCGCTTTTGGCGATCAGCCAGGTCTACGGCGGCGGGGACAATTCAGGCGCGCCGTTCCGTAACGACTTTGTCGAAATCTACAATCGCGGCACGACGACCGTAGACTTCTCAGTCACTCCTTACTCTGTCCAGTACGCGAGCGTCGGTTCCAATTTCGGAAGTTCCAAAACGAATCTGACCAGCGGCACCATCGCTCCCGGCCGTTACTTTCTGGTTCAGGAAGCGGGCGGGACGACCAACGGCGCCGCGTTGCCGACACCCGACGCCACAGGAACTATCGCCCTGGCCGCCACCTCGGGCAAGGTCGCCCTGGTTGCCGGCACCACGGCGCTGGCGGCGGCGAGTTGTCCAGGCGATGACGGTTCGCCTCCCTTCAATCCGAACAACACCTCGATTGCCGACTCTGTTGGTTACGGGAGTTCTGCCGCGAATGCCGGTCATTGTTATGAAGGAGCCGGGCCGGCCAATGCGCCGTCCAATACGACTGCGGACTTTAGAAAAGCCGGCGGTTGTGTGGATACGAACGAAAACGGTGCGGACTTTTTCGTCGCTTCGCCCAGTCCGCGCAACAGCAGTTCGCCGATTGGGGACTGCAAACCTGAGATCACAATCAATGATGTAACGATGACGGAAGGCAACAGCGGAACGGCCAATGCCACGTTCACGGTTTCGCTCTCCGCCGCCAGCGCCCAAACCGTGACCGTGAATTACGCCACCGCCGACGGAACTGCGGTGGCACCGGCGGATTATCAAACGACGAGTGGCCTGCTCACCTTTAATCCTGCCGACTTGACCAGGACCATCACAGTGCTGGTTAACGGTGACACGCTGGACGAGCCGAGCGAAACTTTCTTCGTCAATCTTTCTAATACCACGAACGCGATGCTGCTCGACAATCAGGGTCAGGGCACAATCAACGACAACGATCCGGCGCCATCGCTCTCAATCAATGACTTGTCCATTGCCGAAGGCGACAGCGATACCACGCCGTTCACCTTCACTGTAAGTCTCTCCGCGGCCAGTGGCCAAACTATCACTGTGAACTACGCTACCGCCGACAGCTCGGCCGCCGCCGGCAGTGATTATCAGGCGGCAAGCGGCACGCTGACGTTCAATCCTGGTGATACTTCAAAGCCTGTCACGGTGGTGGTGAATGGCGACACCGCGTTCGAACCGAACGAGACCTTCTTCGTCAATCTCACCAGTCCGACGAACGCGAGTATCACCGACAGTCAGGGCCAGGGCACGATCATCAACGACGATGCTGCGCCGCCTACGCCGACTCTGTTCATTAGCGATGCCAGCATCATCGAGGGCAACAGCGGAACCTCGATAGTTACGTTCAATGTCACGTTGTCGCCGTCAAGCGGCTCGACCGTTATGGTGGATTACGCCACCGCGAACGGCACAGCTACCGCCGGCAATGATTACGTGGCAACCAGCGGCACGCTCACCTTCGCTCCCGGCGATACCAGCAAGCCCATTAACGTAACTATCAACGGCGACACACTTGTCGAGCCGGATGAAACTTTCCGGGTCGATCAGTCGAACGCTACAGGCGGAGCCACAATCGGCACGCCTTCAGGAACCGGAACAATCCAGAAAGACGACACGGCCAATCTGGTTATCAGTCAGGTTTACGGTGGCGGTAATAATTCGGGGGCGACCTTCCGCAATGATTTCGTGGAGATCTTTAATCGTGGAACGACTACGGTTGATTTTTCGATCACGTCGTACTCGGTTCAGTACGCCAGCGTCGGGTCAGACTTCGGCACCAGCAAGACAAATCTGACTGCTGGGACAATTGCGCCGGGCAAGTATTTTCTGGTTCAGGAATCGGGCGGAACTATGAACGGTGTCGCGCTGCCAAACCCCTGATGCCGCCGGCGCGATCATTTTAGCTGCGACTTCGGGCAAAGTGGCGCTGGTTGCCGGCACCACCGCGTTGTCAGCCGCTGCTTGTCCCGGCGATGACGGTTCATCTCCCTTCAATCCAAACAACTCGTCTATAGCTGACCTGGTTGGATACGGCGATTTCACCGGGACAGCTGAACATTGCTACGAAGGGAGCGGGCCGACTGCGGCGCCGAGCAACACTACCGCGGATTTCCGCAAGGCCGGCGGCTGCACCGATACTGACCAAAACGCGGTAGTGTTGTTTGTGTCAGCACCTTACCCGCGCAATTCGACTTCACCGTCCAACAATTGCGCCGGTGGTGCGGCGCCGAATTTGACGATTAGCGATGTGACGGTCACTGAGGGCAACAGCGGAACCACCACGGCGAGCTTTACGGTCACTCTCTCAGCCCCGGCACAGGGAACGGACGTGACTTTCGACATCGCGACCCAGAACAACACAGCCCTGTCCGGCAGCGACTATGTCGCGAGGACTCTAACTAATCAGGTGATTCCCGCCGGGCAAACAAGCTATAGCTTTGACGTCACTGTGAATGGCGATACCACCGTTGAGCCCGATGAGACTTTCTTTGTCAACGTTACCAACGCGGTCGGCGCCACCGTCACTGACGGCCAGGGTGTCGGCACAATTCAGCATGACGACCTGCCGACACTTTCCATCGATGACGTCTCGGCGGCTGAAGGCGACACCGGCACCAAGACCTTCACCTTCCACGTGACTCTATCGGCCGCGGCGCCCGCGACGGTTACCTTTGATATTGCCACTGCCGACGGGACTGCGCAGGATGGTGTCCCGGGGGGCGAGGATAACGATTACGTCGCGCACAGTATTCCGGCCCAAACCATCGCCGCCGGAAGTTCGTCCTTCAACTTTGATGTAACCGTCAATGGTGATCTGAATATCGAAGCGAACGAGACCTTTCTGGTTAATGTCACTAACCTCTCAGGCGCTACCGTTCTTGACGGACAGGGCCAGGGCACGATCCAAAACGATGACAGTCCGGTGCTCAGTATCAATGATGTGTCGGCAAGTGAGGGGAATAGTGGGACGACCACTTTCACCTTTCACGTAACGCTTTCAATCCCGGCGGGCCCGGGCGGCGTTTCTTTCGACATCGCGACGGCGGATGGGACAGCGCGGGATCACAACCCAGTCAGCGAAGACAACGACTATGTGGCGCACAGTCTGACGAACCAAACAATCCCGGCGGGACAATCCAGTTACAACTTTGATGTGACGGTTCATGGCGACACCGCAGTCGAGCCGGATGAATCTTTCTCTGTCAACGTCACGAATGTCACGGGTGCAAACGTCCTGGATGGCACCGGCGTCGGTACGATCCAGAACGATGACGCGGCCAATCTGGTGATCAGCCAGATTTACCCTGGCGGTGGCCTGACGAACGCGTCATTCACTAACGATTTCATAGAAGTTTTCAACCGAGGCACGACTACTGTGGACTTTTCTGTGACGCCCTATTCAGTGCAGTTCCTGAGTACGGGAGCTACTACCTGGGTCAAGACCGACCTAACGTCCGGCACGCTCTCACCGGGGCGCTACTTCCTGGTTAAGGAGGCATCGGGCGGCGCTGCCGGTGCTGCGCTCCCAACGCCGGATACCACGGGAACCATCAATCTAACCAGTACGACGGGTGGCAAGGTTGCGCTGGTCGCAGGTGCTGCCCTTCTCACCGGTAATTGTCCCGGCGATGACGGAACCACGCCGTTCAATCCAGCTAACGCCACGGTTGTCGACTTCGTTGGTTACGGCGGCAACGCGGCCACGGCGAATCATTGCTATGAAGGAGCCGGCCCGGCATCGTTCACACCTGGTAACAACACGATCGCAGAATTCAGAAAGTCCGGTGGTTGTGTTGACACGAACGAGAACGCAGCTGACTTCACCACCTCAACGCCGAATCCTCGTAATACCAGTTCGGCAGCGAACGATTGCAGCACCGGATTCCGGCCGGACATCACCATCAACGATCCTGAGGCCGTAACCGAAGGCGATAGTGGAACCACCACTTTGACCTTCAACGTAACGCTTTCAGCTCCTAACAATACCCAGACTGTCTTGGTAAATTATGCGACGGCTGATGGCACTGCTACCGCCGGCGCCGACTACCAATCTGCCAGCGGCACAGTCACTTTCAATCCGACGGAAACCACCAAACCGGTTGTCATTACTATCGACAGCGACTTGCTGGATGAAGTGAGCGAAACACTCTTTGTCAATCTTTCGAATCCCACAAACGCGGTGATTCTCGATTCGCAGGGACAGGGTACGATTATGGACAATGATCCAACCCCATCGCTTTCAATCAACGACCTGCCGAGCATTGCAGAGGGCGACACCGGAACGAGCACCGCATTTTTCACCGTCACGCTTTCCGCAGCGAGCGGGCAAACGGTCACAGTGAATTACGCCACAGCCGACGGCAGCGCCACCATAGCCGACAACGATTATTTAGCCACGAACGGCACGCTTACATTCAATCCGGGAGAGACGACTAAGTCGGTACTGGTCACGATCAATGGAGATTCCACCTTCGAACCGAATGAAACGTTTTTCGTGAATCTAAGCAGCCCGTCGGCAACGGCGACGATCTCAGATCCCCAGGGTCAGGGCACGATCGTGAACGACGATGCTGCTCCGCCAACTCCAAACATAACCATCGACGATCTCAGCGTTGCAGAGGGAAACGCGGGAACCAGGACTCTCGATTTTACCGTGTCACTCTCAATCTCGAGCGCAACAACTGTGACCGTCGATTATGCTACGGCAAGTGCGGCTCCCGCGAGTGGCGTCGCCACTGCGGGCACGGACTACGTAGCCGCAAATGGGACCGTCACCTTCAATCCCGGCGAGACGAGCAAGCCGATCACCATTACTATCAACGGAGATAAGCTGGTTGAGCCAAACGAAACCTTCTTCATCAATCTAACGAATGCGTCGCCGGGCGCGACGATTACTGATTCCCAGGGCGTGGGAACGATAACTAATGATGACATGCCGCTGCTGGTGATAAGTCAGGTGTATGGCGGAGGTGGCAATAGCAGTGCCACGTACACGAATGACTTCATCGAGATATTCAACCGCGGAACTACGACTGTGGATTTCGCAGTCACACCGTATTCAGTCCAATATGCTGCGGCCACTAGTGCGTTCAGCAGTAATAAGACTGATATCACTTCAGGAATGCTGGCCCCGGGACACTACTTCCTTATTCAAGAAGCGTCCGGTGGAGCTGTCGGAGCGGCTTTACCTACGCCAGACGCAATAGGCACAATTAATCTAGCTGCAACCTCAGGCAAGGTTGCTCTGGTTTTAGGAACCACGCTCTTGAACACCGCAACCTGCCCGGGCGACGACGGGGTGACTCCTTTCAATCCCAATGTTGCGGCGATTTCAGACTTCTTAGGTTATGGAAGCACCGCCAATTGTTACGAAGGGTCCGGACCTCCCACTGTCTCAAGCACGAACTCAAATGCGCGTTCGGTCATTCGAACCTCAAGCTGCACGGACACGAACGTAAACTCGGCTGATTTCAGCAACCCGACGACCGGTCCGACAGCGCGAAACACAGGCTCGCCCACAACTTCGTGTCCGTAGCATTTAGAATCCTGTGTAGCGCGTGCAGATCGATGACCGGCGCCTAATTGGTTTTGAGAAAATATCGGCTAGCGGATCACGCCGGCTGGCGGACTGGAGGCGCTCGCATAGAGTCGTTTGGGCATGCGGCCTGAAAGATAGGCGAGACGACCAGCTTCAATCGCGAGTTTCATCGCCTCAGCCATCCTTGCCGAGTCACTTGCTTCGGCGATGGCAGTATTCATCAGCACGGCGTCCGCGCCGAGTTCCATCGCGATCGTCGCGTCGCTGGCCGTCCCGACCCCAGCGTCCACGATAATGGTCGTGTCGGGCAACTGTTCGCGCATGATCCGCAGGTTGGTGGGGTTCTGCACGCCGAGGCCGGAACCAATCGGGGCAGCCAGGGGCATTACCGCCGGGCAGCCGGCATCGAGAAGCTTTTTCGCGACGATCAAATCATCTGTAAAGTACGGCAGCACGATAAACCCTTCCTTTACCAGCGTGCGGGCCGCTGCGAGTGTTTGTTCGTTGTCAGGAAAAAGCGTCGTCTGGTCGCCGATGACTTCCAGCTTGATCCATTCAGTGTTCAGAGCTTCACGCGCAAGTCGCGCGGTGCGGATGGCTTCTTCGGCTGAGTAACAAGCTGCGGTGTTCGGCAGAATTTGCAAAGACGGATCCAGATGATCCAGGAACGATTCGCTTTTACGATCCAGAGGGACGCGGCGCACGGCGACCGTAACCATTTCAGCGCCTGACGCGCGGTGCGCTGCTTTCATTTCATCGTAACTGCGATACTTACCCGTGCCGATGATCAGACGCGACCGAAAAACGCGATCTGCAATCTTAAAGGGGTCAGTTAATGCCGGTATCACGCTGGACATGAAAGTGAACTTCCTTTTCTGTGTGCTACAAAGACTGTACACCCGACGGCTGGAAACATAGAAGTGACCGCGCGGTCATTTATGGTTCGCCGAAACCGGATTTTTCCAAAAAGTGATCGGCTATCCGCCGCCGACGAAGTGAACCACCTCCAGCCGATCGCCTTCGCTGAGCACCGTCTCAGTCCATTTGTTCCGGCGAACGACTTCACCGTTGAGTTCGACTGCGATTCGAGCCGGCGCCAGCGAGAGTTCATCCACGAGATCACTCAGGGTCGAGTGATCAGCAACATTTCGAATCTCACCATTGATCTGGACGCGCAGTTCTTTCTTCTCCGGTCTTGTCGCAACGATCATTCCGGCAAGATGATCCGGCGCAGCTCAGCAATCTCGCCATCGGCCTCGGCGCGGAACAGAATTGCCGCGCGGCCGGTATCGAACTTTGGCAAGAGCACATCGAACATTGCAATGCCTTTACCGTCGGTCGTTGCATTTGTTGATTCCGGACGAAACGTGGTGCCGAGCGTTTTCAAGGTCACCCGGGCGCGTGGCACTGGTTCACGAGCATTCTGCGCCGAACGTGTTACCAGTACCCGCAATGTCACGGATTCCCCGGCGTGCAGTTCTCGTTCTGCGAGCAGCGTTACTTGCAGCGCTTCCTCTTCGGCGCCGGACGCAAGCGTCTCGCTCGCGTAGTCCTCCGGATCCGGCTTTGTGACCGGCAGCTCAGTGATGTTGGCTTTGTTTGGTTCCCTGGCCTGCGGTGCAGCATTCTCAGCTGGCTTCGGTGCGGGCGGTGTTTGCGCCTGCGACCCGCGTTGGCCGAGCTGTTTCAAGTCCTCGATACGCCCGGCGCGCACGGCCGCGCAAATGAGTTTATGTTGGCGCTGAAGACGGCGGGTTAAGATCTCTTTATCGAAACCGCCAGCGATCAGATCATCGTAGGGCGACCGCTTACTCGCCAGGATTGCTCCGTCCACATAAACGAGCGAAAGAATAATGGGATGTTCCACCCCCTTATCCTCGGTCTGGATGTGGTAAACAATCCCGTCGTATTCAACATCAGTGTTGTAGCCGGTAATCAATGCCGTTAGAGTCGCGCTTCAAACTCGCTGACACAAGATAAGTCTCATGTGCGTAACTCGAAAGTTAGCATAACGATTTTTGGCCGGTCAAACACCTCCTCCTTTCGCTCAAGGGCGAACTAGCATCGCCTTGACACCCCTTAATCGTTGCAATACGATCCGCTTGTACAATGATTCTCAAGCAGAAGCTGCTCTGAACGCTTTAGATAAGGTTGAATTGCGCTTACTTCAGAACGGGGACGTCGGACGCTAATGAGCTTTAATTTGATGGATTACCTGCCGGTGCTCTTGATGTTCGTGGTCGCGGCAGGCTTTGCCGTAACTTTCATCACGCTCTCTCAACTGGTGGGCCAACGCAAACGGACGCGCACGAAATTGATGCCCTACGAATGCGGCAAAGATCCGGTCGGTTCGGCGCGCGAACGATTTTCCGTCAAGTTTTATCTGATTGCGATGCTCTTCATCCTGTTCGATATCGAAGTAATTTTTCTGGTGCCCTGGGCGGTTGTTTTCAAAAGACTCGCCAGTCCGGCGTACGGTCTGAGCAATGTTATCTATTTTGAGATGGTGATATTTATCGCGCTGCTGGCGGCCGGCTTGATTTACGTAATCAAGAAAGGCGCGTTTGACTGGAGCGTCACCGCGCGCCGCGAGGCTGAAGCGGAAGGAAGGCTGCTTGAAAAGGTCGAGAAGCCTGTGAAGAAAGCTGCTTGAGATCCAGCTGTCCTGGTTCCGTCTAACCTGAAACCTGAAACCTGGAATTTGAAACTAAGCAATATGGGACTGGAAAACATTATCGCCGAAGCCCTGCCGGAAGTTTTGACTACCCGGCTGGATTCGCTGATTAACTGGGCGCGCAAATCATCGCTGTGGCCGGCGACCTTTGGTTTGGCGTGTTGCGCGATCGAGATGATGAATGCCACTTCTTCGCGGAACGACCTGGCCCGTTTTGGCTCTGAAGTCTTTCGTGCTTCACCACGGCAGGCTGACGTGATGATTGTATCCGGTCGGGTCTCGAGAAAAATGGCCCCCGTGCTGCGCCGAATTTACGATCAAATGCCTGAGCCGAAGTGGGTGATCTCGATGGGTGCGTGCGCCACCTCGGGTGGGGTCTTCGACAATTACGCGATCGTTCAGGGCGTCGACAAGATCGTCCCGGTAGATGTTTACATCCCCGGCTGCCCTCCCCGTCCTGAGATGTTGATTCACGCGGTGATGATGTTGCAGGACAAAGTAATGAAAGAGTCGATTCGAGATCGGCGTGATGCTCCTGAGAATGAATCGCGAGAAGCTTTGACACCCGGCACGCTGCCCGTGACCGATGGCTCGACTGTGCAGGGCGATGGAGCAAACATCTCGCGACCGTATACGATCGCTTCAAAGCATGAAAAGCGGCGATCTTTCTGAGAGTCAGAGTTTTCGGTTTTGAAGTTAAATCCTTTTTTCGAACTCCCCCGGAACTGAAGATTTAGATGGAAGAACAGCACGGGCCGGACATCGAAGCGAACCAACGATCATCGGGCAGTCAGGAAAATATAGCGTCGTCGCCGCTGGCGTCGGCGTTTTTGCGTCAGCATCCCAAATGGGTAAGCGAAGTTGTCAACGCTCTTGGAGAAACCACGTGTGTAATCCCGCGTGAGCAGATCGTGGCTGCCTGCGCGTTCCTCAAGAGTACGCCCGAACTGGAGTTCAATTTTCTTGCTGATCTCTGCGGCTTTGACCGTGGACCTGAAGAAGAGCCACGCTTCGAAGTCAACTATCATCTCTTTTCAACCACCAGGCATCACCGGCTGCGCCTGAAGGTCCTGCTGAACGAAGATGATCCGCACGTACCTACGGTCACTGGCGTCTGGCGCACTGCGAATTGGCACGAGCGCGAAACTTTCGATCTCTTCGGGATTGTCTTTGACGATCATCCGGATCTGCGCCGCATACTCCTGCCCGACGATTGGCAGGGACATGCGCTGCGAAAGGATTTCCCCTTGCGAGGTTACGAACCGTATTCCTTGAAGTAATTGTTTGGAGTACCGCCTTTAGGCGGAAATCAATGGCCGCCTGAAGGCGGAACTCCGAACTCTGAGATTAGTAATGAGTGCAGTCGCAAACATTCCGCCGCAGTTTGAGATTGTCGATCGACCGCTGGACACGCAGATGACGATCTCAATGGGGCCGCAGCATCCTTCGACGCATGGAGTGCTGCGCCTCGAGCTGGTGCTGGACGGCGAGATGGTGGTCAAGTCAACGCCCGACATTGGCTATCTGCACACCGGAATGGAAAAGCTGTTCGAGTACAGGAAATATCAGCAAGGCATCGTCATCACGGACCGGATGGACTATCTCAATCCGCTCGGAAACAACCTCGCCTATGTGATGGCTGTGGAAAAGCTTTTACAGATTGAGATACCCGAACGGGCCCAGGTAATTCGCGTCCTGATGTGCGAGCTGCAGAGGAAAGAGTGTAGATCT
>Ga0209648_10005681_pt1 | contig 10704 bp, 11 predicted proteins | sample GraSoi2013_115cm_FD_185830 | JGI IMG/M metagenome (GOLD analysis project Ga0209648, IMG submission 185830) | Grasslands soil microbial communities from the Angelo Coastal Reserve, California, USA - Sample 9_17_2013_115cm (SPAdes) (version 2) | ecosystem: Environmental > Terrestrial > Soil >...
TCGAAATTCCAGGCGGTATTTTGGCTTCGCGGCTAGGACTAGCTCGTGGGGCGCGGTGATAGCGATGATGTACGTGCCCGGCCCCCAGGCGACGTCCCTGATGGACACTGTTCTCAGGAACGTCATCAACTGCCGGTTAAAGTACGGCACGGGTGCGCCCAGATCGTTTTTATAAATCGGCATCGTCATGTCTATTAAGTTACCGCTCGGCTCAAGTGCAATCACGGCATTTCCTATGGCCAGCGCGCTCCCATCGGCAGACCATGCGAGCAACACAGAACTGGCCGATGAGTTGAACTGCTGTTTGGCCTTGGGCGAGGTCTTACTCGCCTGCCCCTGCGCGATAGCCGCGATGTCCCATAACATTACCTGGGAATCTTTACCCGCAGAGGCCAGCATGTTTGCTGCTGTCGGGGACCAGGCCAGCGAAGAAACTGGCTGCGTATGAGCAAGCAGCGTCATAATAGGAGCATCAGGATTTGGCGTCGGCTTCGGAGCCAGTCCGTGTTTAGTGGCAGCGCTGGATCTGGAGATGACTGCCCAGGCGCCCAGGCCGCCGGCAACCAGTAGCGCCGCCGCACCGCCGCCAACCAGCACCTGCCGCCGCGAAATGCCGCCATGCTCTGGCGCTGGTTGCACCTTGCTATAGCCAGGGCCGTGCGGCGGCTGCGGAGTGGTAGGTTGTTGCTCTACACTGGGAGGAGTGAGAAGGGTATCCTTGACGGCGAGCGTGGGAGCCTCCATCGCGGGCATTCTACCAGACGCCGCCTGCTTCAATGCGGTGACAAATGCGTGCGCGGTAGGGGGGCGCTGCGCCGGATCTTTCGCAAGGCCTTGCAGCAGCACCTGCTCAACAGCCGGCGGGATGTCAGGGTTGATCTGCCGTGGCGGCGGTGGCGGCGTGGTGATGTGCTGAATGGTTGTCGCATACGGTGTATCGGCATGAAACGGAAGCTGCCCCGTAAAGAGTTGGTAGGCAATGACCGCCAGGCTATAGTTATCGCTGGCAGCTTCGGGCTTGCCCTGAGCCTGCTCTGGAGCCATATATTCGGCAGTGCCGACGCCGACGCCTGCCTGCGTAAGATGCTGCTGATCGGAGAGGATGCGCGCGATGCCAAAATCAGCCAGCAAGATCCATTTGCCCTTGCGTAAGAGCATGTTGCTCGGCTTGATATCGCGGTGCATAACGTTTTGCTCGTGTGCATAGTCGATAGCTTCCGCCGCTTGTGATAGATAGTCGATAGCGTCATCGAGCGGCATCGCCCTTTGCTCGGCGGCGAGCTGCTTCACACGGTCGGCCAGCGTGCCACCCTCTACGTAGGGCATCACGATATACGTGATCGCCTGCCCCTCAGCCAGTGGTTGTTCGCCGTAGTCGTGCACCGACAGGATGTGGGGATGGTTTAAGGCAGCAGCGGCGTGCGCTTCACGTTCAAAGCGCTGCAAAAATTCACTATCGCCCTGGGTGTGGAAAGGGAGCGTTTTGATGGCAACCTGCCGGTGTAGGCGCGGATCATCCGCGAGCCAGACTTCGCCCATGCCGCCCTTGCCTATCCTGCGTTGCAGGCGGTAACGGCCCAGAACCATCAGATCAATACTTTGCGTGCGATCTCCGTCATTCATAATCCACCTTCCTTGACGCGGATATTTACATAGTACCACATCAACGTCCTGAAATCGTTACAAAAGCGTTGCGAACTGTGTGAAGCCATACCAACCTTGACACGCTTTGCTTTCTTTTGTCAGCATTACTAAAGGAGGCAACTCCTCGCATCGCTAGAATATCTTGAAAAGAGCTTGTGCAAATCGATAGAAAAATTATGGATGCGCCATAACTAAGAACGTTTCAAGCTGCTATTTTTAGAGATATACTCTTTTGGGTGAGCTTGACGGCACGGCATTATTGTTGTTTGTCCGAATAAAACGTCGTTTCTCTGCCTGTGATTTGTCTTAATTCTTGTTGTTTGACCCATAAGTTTGGCAGCGAGGATATGTGTCAAAATTCAAGACACCATCCCGTGAGGAAATGAAGGTGTTAGATGTCTCTGGTCACCCTTTAGTCTAGCGTAAACACCTATTCCTTACCGCAATCCAAGAGGATAACGACTTAGTTGCCAAATCTTTGCGCTCGCGCTAGCTTATCTGCATCGCCTGACTGAACCACGTGCTCCATCAGCCGTCGCTTCAACTCAGAGGGAAGCAGTTGAGCCGCAGAGCCACTATGCTGGCGGAAATTCCATCCAAAAAAGTAGCGAGCGGCTCCCTCCATCTCAGCAGAACCCACCGAGAATCCGTCCAGGGCTTGAATCAGAATAGAAATCGGCAATCCAAGCAAGAGCATTTCAGGAACCTCTTCATACATAGGGAAGCCTGACCAGGGTCCCCGTCCATGGCCAAAACACTTGAAGAGTACCCATGCTTGCTCGACCGGGTCCGGATAGGTCTGCTCAAGCGCCTGACGCAGAGGGACAAGATCAGGAGAAGATGAGGTTATTGGCCGGGCTATCTGCTCGATGTATGGTCTGAGGCAAGCGGGCATGGCTTGATACCATAGATGATACGCCTTGCGAGCTTCTTCGCTCCGTCTTAGGGACTCCTCTCTCTGTTGTTTGAAGCCGGGCATCCCGTGATCGGCAAGCCAGTTGACAATCTTTGAGCCATCGGCAAGCCTCGCATCGAACTTCCATCGATCCCAACGGATGCTCAGGCCATGATGCAGGCCAATGGTCGCCAGAGCGTCCTTCCCACGAGAAAAGATGATGGCGAGATCCCCCGCACACATACACCATCCAAAAGTTTGCGGATCTTCGAGAATCTGTAAGCACTGCTGTAATTGTGCAATCTCTTGCCGATTCGTGGTTTCAAATAGCACACCCGACCTTCCTGATTGTTTCTGGAGAGGCCGAATTTCGGTGATGTGGATGCGGTCGGCAGCTTGCATCATGCTATCGAGTTCGGCCTGTGACGGCGTATGCCTGTCTGCGCTCTTCCAACTTGCACTCATTGCTCTCTTCCTCTCCTAATTTTGCCACTGTGTCAAATTATTTGCTTATCCTGAAGCTGTCTCTATGGCTTTCAAATTGGATACTGACGTCCATTTTCCGGCTGGCAAACGTTCCACACATTGAAGAGACGGCCCTAGACCCGACGAGCAGGAGGAGGAGAACGAAGAGGAGCAAGGAAGTCCGCGTGGCAGTCGAAAGCTGAAGCCGATCACACCACTGCTCAAACGCGGAGGTTTTCATGCGCTGCTCCTTCCCATCGGCTTTAACCAAATGGGATGCTAGACACTCCTGCTCAAAGGATACCCAATTCTCGAGCCAAAAACAAGGTGTTGACGCATTTTGTCGCCATATTGCACTCTTGGTGCATCGGACAGATCACATAAAAATGAGAATATATTTCTTGCTTTCCTCAACCTTTCGTTTGATCGAGCATGGTATATTCAAGGAGAAACCGCTGACCTGTCTACTCGTTCACCCGTGAGGTTGTCATGGATGCCACACTGCTCTTTCCACTCCCCGAAGGGATGCTCATTGAGGATATTCAAGCGACGGAAACCAGCTTGAGCCTCACGGTGAGAGCCACACACCCCACATCTTGCTGTCCCTTGTGTTCTCAAGCGTCTTCCTCGATCCATAGTCATTATCAGCGGACTCTCAGTGATGCCTCTTGTGCCGGACGCCAGATTCAGCTTTCCCTGATCGTTCGGCGGTTCTACTGCCGCAATCGGATCTGTGAGCGCAAAGTCTTTACCGAGCGCTTGCCACGCTTTGTCAAACCGTGGGCGCGCATGACGATCCGGCTGAGCGAGCACCTGCAAGCGGTGGCGAGGGCTCCCAGTGGGCGCGGAGGAATCAAACTGGCCGTTCGCCTGGGGATGCAGACTGATCGCCAGACGCTTCTACGCCTGATCATGGCACTGCCGGATCTCCCAGAGGAATCGGTGCTCTAGTCTTCGCGTGGATGACTTTGCGTTTCGGCGTGGCCAGCGCTTCGGTACGGTCCTGGTGAATCTGGAAACGCACCGGATCGTGGACCTACTTCCTGATCGCCGTGCCGAAACCGCCGCAGCCTGGATGAAGCACCGACCGGACATCACAGCGATCAGCCGGGATCGCGGAGCGGAGTATGCCAAAGCCGCAGCCCTGGGAGCGCCTCAAGCGACCAACGTGGCCGACCGTTTTCATGTGGTCAAAAACCTGACTGAAGCGCTCCAACTGCTTCTGGCGCGAGGCCTCGAGGAAATCAAAGCAGCCAGCCAGGCGCCAGAGCCCGCGTCAGGATGAGCCGAGCAAGCCGGTGGTTTCGGTGGAAGAATGGCGCCCGCTGGAACCAGCCCATGTGGAGAAAGCACGCTTAGCACGGCGGTCTGGGCGATATGCCCGCTATCAACAGGTGGTGCAGTTGCGAGAACAAGGCATGAAAACCCCGGAAATCGCTCGACAACTGAGGATGGGAGAACGAACGGTACGGGAATGGCTCAAGCAAGGAACCTTTCCAGAGGCGAAAAAGCGGCGCGTCGCGGGCAAAGCTCCTTTGATGCCTTTGCACGCCATGTGCTTTCACGCTCTTAAGCTGGGGAAAGAAATGGTCTGGCCCTGTGGCGAGCAATCAAGGAACAAGGCTACACGGGAGGAGGCGCGAACCGTCTATCGGTACCTGGAGACACTCAAACAAGCCGAGGGGAAGCGCATCAGCCAATCCACAGCGCATCCAGAAGTATGCTCCCAACGCGGCACTCTGGCTCTTTGTGCGTGATCCTGAGAGCCTGGATGAGGTGGAGCACGAGGACCTAGCTGCTTTTTGCCAGGCGAGTACCGCACTCAAGAAGGCGTATGACCTCGTTCAGGATTTCTTGTCGATGGTTCACAAGCGAGAGGGACATCGACTGGAGACATGGTTAGAGCAGGTCGAAAGCTCTGATCTTTCCGAACTCCAATCGTTCGCCACTGGGGTGGAGCGGGACAAAGCCGCCGTGCAAGCAGGTTTAACGTGGTGGATCAACAACGGCGTAGTGGAAGGATCGGTAACGAAGGTGAAGCTCATCAAAAGGCAAATGTACGGGAGAGCAGGGTTCGCTCTCCTGCGTCAACGCGTTCTTCACGCCCTGTAACCCATCCGCCTCTCCCAAGCTTTATGGGTGGTGATCTACCAGGAGGCAGTCCAAGCGCACAGACGAGACGTGCCCATTGGATTTCTCCAGGGGAAACACTCCTTGTTTTCGGCAGAGCAGCCAAGGACCCCTTCCGAAATGGGTCCAGCAGACCCACTTTTGAGCATCAGGAAGAAAATACCCGTTTTATCTGGCTATCGGATGCACCAAGAGTGTGCCAGAGCCAATTTATAGTCTTTCCGACAATATCTTTCCTGATGGGTCACGAGGTACAATCGCGCCACAACCACTTACCTCTTCAGTTATTTCTCGAAAAAGTACTACAAGCTCAAACCTCTCTAGAAGGCACGTTGGCCATCACCTTATTCTGCGACCCATAAGGTGAGCATTGCTAGAATGCAACGGCGGTTGAAGAAGAGGACTCGCATAGATGGCAAAAGAGTTGTCCTTTAGAGCATCAGCTAGACAACCAGTTCTGCCAGTTGATCGATCTGTTCCAGGTCAGGAGTGCATGGCCACATAATCACTTCGTCTGCTCCAACGTCAGCATAGCCCTGAATATTGCCCTTGATTGCTTCGAGCGTGGTGGGAAGACTATTGATCATCCTTTCCACCATTGGCCCCATGAATCCATAGTAGTTGCGGAGGTAGGTTCCCCCACGCTCTTTTGCATCTGGCCCGAGGGCATAGTAAAAGCATCCAACCAGGCGCGGTTTGCCGGTTCTACCCGCGGCTTTCCACGCTTCTTCAGCCAATTTGAAGAGCTGTTGAGCCGCCTGTGAGCCACCTCCGCCGGCAATGTAGCCCTCTCCCCAACGGCCGACCCTCTGTATGGCAGCGGGTGTATAGCCGCCGATGAGTATTTCTGGCCCTCCTGCACGCACGGGGTGAGGACCAATAGGTCCCACATTATCGCTAAGTGGTTGACCAGACCAGATACGCATCATGGTTGTAAGTTGCTCTTCAAACCTCTTGCCACGATTGTTGAATGGAACAGATGCGGCGAGGAAGTCATCTTCTCTTCCACCAACACCAAGGCCAAGTGTGAGGCGACCACCTGAGAGCGCATCCAGGCTAGCTGCTTGCTTTGCAAGTATGGCAGTATTGCGCAGAGGCGCAAGCAAAACCGTGGGCATCAGGCGAATGCGTTGTGTCGCCCCTGCTACCGCTGCCAATGTAATGAGCGGTTCATAGTTGGGATAAACGAGGCGATCAAGGATAGTAAGACTGGAGAATGGGCCGGCATCCGCCTTTTTAGCCCATTCCAAAATGTGTTTACCCTCTATGCCGGGGATAGTTGCTGGTAAACCAATACCAACTTGCATATGTTACCTCCAATTTATATCTGAATGTTTAGAGTCTCAACTAATCCCGATATGAGATCAATCACCCTGACGGCGTTATTGTTTGTATCGGCCACGTATAGCTTGCCATCGGCTGCTGCGAGGCCCGCAGGTTCATTGAACTGCGCAACACCAGGTGTGCCGTCCTTGAAGCCTGCTTCACCAGTTCCAGTAAATGACCTCACCTCGCGTGTGCGAGGGTTTAATACCTTGATGCGGTTGTTATATGTATCTGCAAGGTACACCTGACCATCGACGAAACATACTGCTTGCACATGCTGTAAGCGTACCTTATCCCCGATGCCATCGACATCACCGAAGTCGAAGAGGCCAGTTCCGACGAGTGTTGTGACCGTCTCGGTTCCTGTCAGGGAGATAGCACGAACGGCGCTTGTCTCACTATCGGCTACATATATTATACGGCCATCATCGAGCGATAGCCCATTGGGTTGGGCAAAAAAGGCCTTGTCGCGTGTTTCGTCCACGATTCCCTCGTGTCCGGTACCTGCGAATGGTTCTATCTCCTTGCGATCCAGGAAAAGTACATATACCTGGTGAGTGCCGGCCATGGCGATGAAAAGGCGATTATTGTTGTAAGCGACGTCCCAGGGTGAACTCAAGGCCGCTTCGCGTGCTGCTCCCCAGGTAGGGGCTTGAGACATGCCCGCTTGTTCGCCTGTTCCGGCGATTGTTTCTACCTGTTGCATGTCGAGGTCTACACGCCGGATCATGTGATTTTCGGTATCTGCCACGTACAGTATTTCACCTACGAGCGTAACGCCTTGAGGACGGTTGAACTGGGCCTGTGTAAAAGAGCCATCGGCTTTGCCAGCTTCTCCGGTGCCAATCACCCGCCGTACATTGCCGCTCAGATCCATCTCCAACAAACGATGATGCCCTGAGTCGCTTACGACCAGGCGATTAGCCCGGGTATCCACAGCCAATTTGGTCGGGAACGCGATGATGGCTTCAGGTGCGGTTTCACGTGCGAAGCGCAGTGGGCGATGATCGAGTAAGCCGGCAGCGTCGAATTCCTTAATCATGTCCTGGATAAGTCTCTTAGTCGCCTCTGGATGAATCTCGCCTTCGTGTTTGGCGATGACCCTGTTTTCGGGGTTTATGAACATCAAAGTCGGCCATGCTCGTACGGCGTATTCTTGCCAGATGCGCATGTTGCGGTCATTGACCACGGGATGTTGGATGCCATAACGTAGGACGGCATCACGCACACTATCGGTATATTGCTCACGAGCAAATTTAGGAGAATGGACGCTCACTACAAGCAAACCTTTCCATCCGGGAACAGATATTTGACCCCACCCACAGTATATTCAATTTGCGCAAGCTTCTTCATAGAGCAGTTTAGCAATACAAACCCCAACAGGAAAGGAGCAACACATATGAAGCAATTCCAAAGCATCGAAAAACTTGATACGGGCATCCTCTACCTCTTCGAGCTCGCCTCAAGCGTGAGCGTGTTACTGCTTGCGTTTGGGCTTATCGCGTCAATGGCTAATGTCCTCACGAAAGGCTCAGTCCTAACAGACAACCTTATCATGCAATACATCTGGGCATGGACGCAATGTATCGCAATTGACGCCAGCGTTGCCGGAACCATTATTAGAACATTCCGCTACCAGGCAGAAGGCGAGAGCGTCAAGATGTGGCTCTATGCGCTGCTTTCTGTCCTGCTCCTGTTTACCGCCGCGATTGTTTCAAACATTGAAGCGATCCAGCAGACGCTTAACGTGACCCTTGCGAATGCCTACCTGCATGTGTTTGTTCCGGTCGAAGCGTTAATCTGGATCAGGTCAATTGCGATTGTGCTGCTCATAGTCGCCCACGCCATGCGGCACATCCACTTTGCAAAAGCGGCAGAGCCACAAGTGCAACCCGCTGACCTTGCCCTCACTCCGGAGCTTATCAATGAGTTACGCATGTTCCTCGCACAAACAACGGTTTCTGAGGAACAGCGGGAAACACCCAGGCTTGCAGAAACAGCGTCAGTAACACAGCCATCCGGTGAGGAAGCGGAAGAACAACGCACCCCGCCTGAACCCTTGTTCCTCAATGTAACTGACCAGGAGAGAAACAAAGTCATTGCAGCACACTTACAAGGCATCCCGCGCCGTGAAATCTGCTCGTATCTCAAATGGGGAAATGCGAAATACACCACCATTGTAAAGCCTGTTCTTGATAGCTACGAACAACAGGAACACCACGCGGGAACAGCGTAGCAACAGTTTTCTGTGCTGTTCTCCTGTTGCAAAAACTTGAGAACAGCTTTTTTATTTTGCAAGCAACTATACACCAATAGGCTATCCTGTATGCACTTTTACACAGGACTTGACATACTGCCTTCCAGTTCTTGCAATACCAACTGTGGAAACCTATCCTGAACCACAGTGGTTGCGGCTTTCATCAGTGGAAAGGCGAAGTCACCCTTACTACTATTCAGTAGTGATAGCCACTTTGATGGATAGTAACGAGCGAGCATACCCATCGAGTACGCAATCAAATACAGCAGAGATAATGAAGAGAGGTCTAAACCGTCAGGTAATGGTTCGACAACATACGTGTTGCCTTCCCTGTCGCTCTTAATAGGTGGCAGCTTTGCAAGTAATTCAGACTCTGATGAATGATTTATACGATACCAAATGTTTTTGACTATATAAGGCCCCGCTCCGTCCGATGTCGAAAGCGGAACGTCGGCTGGCAGGGCGAAAGCTGAGCGTATGTCTTCTGGGTCCGGCACCCCTAATTCTGACTCTAGTATATGTACGTCCGTTTGGGTATCTCCTGAAAGGAAAAATACTACCGCTTGATAGCATTTAGGAGAACTGCCAAATGTAGTGGCGAAAATGGTGCTTAAGTCTGGCAGACGTTCCAGCACCATTTTTATGCTGATTGTTGCCGGAGTTTTAATCGTGGTTGTGCCTGCTCTTGATAACGGATAGTGAGGCGGAGCGGACATAGGCACCGCATGAATAAGGCATCTCTCAACATTGCTCGTTACATTCGACAATGCACCAAATGTTCCTCTTGTGATCTTGAGCGGCAGGTTTGGTAGCTGGTCTATCCCCCCAGGAGCATTTTGCCAGCCTACAGCTTCAATACCGTGTGATGAGGGTAGACTGCATTCACGCAAACTTATATCCAGGAATAAAATCAAGCCTCTGGACAGAGCGAGGACACCATAATAGAGGAGTAACGGGCGTACTAGCTCAGACGATTGTCGTGCACTTGAGAAGAACCCACGCCCCTGGGCCAGATGTGCGATGATTTCATAGGCTTTCTCTGCTGACAGTTCTCCGCTGTGTCGTTTCTGATAGAAACGGGACAGCAAGTCTCTACTCTCGTACAGAGACAACCGCTCCCAGCTATCTGTCATGGCTCCTCCCAACTATTGGTTTTACGTGTATATTTGACGGCAGCATAAAATGTGGCCTTCCCGCAGTAAACCGAAAAAATCGCTTCCGATTTTACTTTTTCGCATATAAGGGTTATCCTCTCCTCAAAAGCCTTATGCTGAGTGGGATTATAACATCCATTGCACCTCTGGTACAGTTTTTAGTACAGAGCACATTGACGTTCTATCACCTACTTGCTATAGTACAAGTACTTAAACTACCTGCAAGACCTGAAAAGGTGTTTGCAGGTTTTTTAATATGCAGGACTTTCGCTTGAAGAGAGCAAAGTATGCTAAACTGGATCAATGATAACGAAGAAGCAGTATATCGAATATTTAGTACATACGCCGATAAATTACACAGGGACAAATTTAGCAAATCATTTACAAGATGTTAGTCATGATGCAATCAGCGATTACCTAGCGAGAGAGAAAGCAACAGCAAGACAGATATGGGAATTAGCAAAAGATGTGATTCAAGATGATCCAAAATCATATTTGATTGTGGATGACAGCGTCCAAGACAAGAGATATTCCAGAAAGATCGAGTTGGTAAAAAATCAATATAGTGGAGCAGAACATGGACTGGTGAATGGGATTGGAATTGTGAATTTAGTGCATAGTGATGGAAGTACATTTGCTCCTATCGACTATCGTTTGTACGCACCGATGCAGGATGGGAAAACAAAGAATGAGCATTTCAGAGATATGGGTAAAACTCAACAAACAGGGAAAAACGGCCATGAGACAAAGGCAGGCAGTCTATCTTCTCAATCTATTGTCCAGTTTTACCCTTCCTGTTTTTGCGTCACTTTTAACCCAAGAATTTTTGAGAG
>Ga0209648_10005682_pt1 | contig 10702 bp, 11 predicted proteins | sample GraSoi2013_115cm_FD_185830 | JGI IMG/M metagenome (GOLD analysis project Ga0209648, IMG submission 185830) | Grasslands soil microbial communities from the Angelo Coastal Reserve, California, USA - Sample 9_17_2013_115cm (SPAdes) (version 2) | ecosystem: Environmental > Terrestrial > Soil >...
TTGCGATCTTGATGAAGACCGTTCTCAACGAAGGCCAGCCGGTCCGCCTGGCGGAGCGCATCTTCGAGCACTTCCGAACCCCCTTCAAGATCGAGGAGCGCGAGATAGTGCTGCGGCTCAGCATCGGGATCGCCCCGCAGGCGGCGCTCGAAGACACGGCCGAGAACCTTATGCGGAACGCCGACATCGCGCTCAATGCGGCGAAGGCGGGCGGGAAGGGGAGATATGAGCGCTACGAGCCGAAGCAGCATGCGGCGGTCAGCGATCGGATGGAGCTGCAGTCCGACCTGGCTCGGGCGTTCGAGCGGCGGCAGTTCGTGCTGCACTACCAGCCGACGGTGCGCCTCGGGGATGGCGTGATCCTCGGGTTCGAGGCCTTCGTGCGATGGAATCACCCGCGCCGAGGGTTGCTATCGCCGGGCGACTTCCTCGCGCTGGCCGAGGAGACGGGGATGAGCGGCTCGCTGCAACGGTGGGTGCTTGGACAGGCCTGCGCCGACGGGCGGCAATGGCAGCTCAGGTTTCCGGTCGAGCCGGCGCTGACGGTCAGCGTCAATATCAGCCAGCGCGGCCTGGCGGAGGCCGACCTTGTGGCGGATGTCACGCACGCGTGCACCGCCGCCGCGTTTCCGCCAGAGCGCCTCGTCCTCGAACTGACGGAGGGCGCGACGCTGGAACCGAAGGTCACCGCATCGCGGTTGCTGGAGCTTCACGAACGCGGCGTCAGCGTGGCGCTCGACGACTTCGGCGCCGACGCCGCGCCGCTGAGCGCGTTGCGCGATCTCCCGGTGGACATCGTCAAGCTCGATCATTCGTTCGTCGGCCGGATGGCGACCAGTCCAACGGATGCCACCGTCGCCCGGGCCGTCATCGACCTGGGCACGGCTCTGGGGATGATCACGATCGCCGACGGGATCGAGCGGGTCGATCAGCTCGCCACGCTGCGGCAGATGGGCTGCATCGCCGGGCAGGGGTATTACCTGTCTCGGCCACTCCCGGCCGCCGGTGTCGAACGACTGCTCGCCGAGTGCACTGGCGATGGGGGACTGATCTTGCCGTCGCTTCAGCTCGACCGCGCCGGCTGAGAGCCCCTCCGAGCGGTGATCAAAAACGGGCTCGCCAGCCAGCCGATGGCGCCAGCCAGGGCGACGATCAGGATCGACGTCGCGAGCGACGGCTTCAGGGTCATGAGGAGGACGATGCCGAGGACGATCCCCAACCGCGTTCCGATCGAGATCACCAGGACCGGATCTCGAAGCGCGGCCCTCAGCTCATCGGACAGCGGCCCGCTCGACCGGCCGACGGCCGGGCCGCCAGAGAAACTGGTCGAGCAGGACGATCACGGCGATCAGGGTGCCGAGCCCGAGAAACAGCGCCCCGGAGTTTCCGTCGTTCGCGGCGGCCTGCAGGTACGAGCCGAGGCCGGGGAGCTGGAAGCTCTGGCTGCCGAGCGTCAGCTGTTCCGCGGCCATCAGGAAGAACCAACCGCCGGCCCAGCTCATCATCGAGTTCCAGACCAGGGGGATGGCGCCAAAGGGCAGCTCGAGTCGCGTGAAGCGCTGCCAGAAGTTGAGGTGGTAGATCGTCGCCGCGTCGGACAGGTCCTTGGGGATGGTCATCATCGATTGGTGAAAGCTGAAGGCCATGTTCCAGGCCTGGCTGGTGAAGATCAAGATGATCGCGGCCAGCTCCAACCCCACCGTGCAATGCGGAAAGAGCGCAATCAGGGCCAGGACGACACCCGGCAGGAAAGAAAGGATGGGAATGCTCTGCAGGATGTCGAGCACCGGGATCATGACGCGCTCGGCCCGCCGGTTGGCGACGGCGATCCGCGCATACGCGATGCTGAAAATCAGTGAGAGCACGTAGGCTGCCGACATGCGCATGGTGGAGAGGCCGGCGTACATGGGCAGCGACCAGGGCGACAGGTCGATGTGCTGGCTGGGTGTCAATGGTCGCGCCCAGCGCGAGGCGGTGCCCACCAGGCCGTAGGCGAGCCCGATGAAGGCGACGAATACCAGCGCATCGATCCACCACGCCGACCGGAATCGGAGTGCGGCCTTGGGGCGGAGCGGATCGCGGACGTAGACCTGGGCCAAGTCGGTTTATTTTCCCCCTCCCCCGCTCGCACGGGAGCCAATCTCGTCAGGGTCGCGGGATTTCCCGCGTGGGCAGGGTAGGGAGGGGGTCCTGTCGATTTCGCTGGGCCTCGTTCGACGTTCTTGTAGGGTGGGACGGCAAAGGACAAAGAGAAGGAGCATCAAGATGGGAAGAATCGTGGTAACCGAGTTCGTCTCTCTCGACGGCGTAATGGAGGACCCCGGCGGAAGCGAGCACACGAAGTACGGTGGCTGGACCTTCAAGTTCTCACGCGGAAACGAGGGCGACAAGTTCAAGGTCGACGAGACCCTCAACGCGGAGGCGCAGCTGTTGGGTCGGGTGACCTACGAGGGTTTCGCTGAGGCCTGGCCCCAGAGGAGTGGCGACCCATTCTCGGGCAAGTTCAACAGCATGCCCAAGTACGTCATCTCCCAGACGCTCAAGAAGGCCGACTGGAACAACTCGACGATCCTCAAGGGGAACGTCGTGGAGGAGGTCTCCAAGTTGAAGCAGAGGCTGAAGGGAGACATCCTGGTGAGTGGCAGCGCCAGGCTCGTGCAGACGCTGATCGCGAATGATCTCGTCGATCAACTAAACCTGATGGTCTTTCCGGTCATCCTCGGGAGCGGCAAGCGCCTCTTCGCTGACACGACGGACATGAAGACACTGAAGTTGGCGGAGTTAAAGACGGTTGGAGACGGCGTCCTCATCCTGGTCTATCGAGCCGCCGAGGAGAAGCGGGAGGGAAATGGCGGAGGGATTTACGCAGGTTGACGTAGATCCGCCCCGATTTCACCGAGCCGTCACTTTTTCTGCGCAGACCACGTTCATCGCTTCGACCTCTTGGGAGAAGTTCGGTGCCAGACTAAGTCAAGCTTCTTTCGCAGGAGGTGAATCCAATGTTTTCGAGCCTGTACAACCGTCTGCACGCACTGCTCAACCGTGAGGAAGGGCAGGGTATGGTCGAGTACGCCCTTATCCTCGTCTTGATCGCGGTCGTGGTTATCGTAGTCCTGATCATTCTTGGCAACCAGGTCAAGAACGTCTTCTGCAACATCTCGGGCGGTCTGGGCCAGTAGGCCTTCTACCGCGAACGAAGAAAGGGTCCCAACGCGGGGCCCTTTCTCTTTTGTCCAGGAACACTGCTTACCGCAAGGATTCCGTCAACAAATGGGTGCCACACTAGGCTCGAACTCCTCTTCCCAGGAGGTGAATCCAATGTTTTCGAGCCTCTATAACCGCCTGCGCGCACTGCTCAACCGTGAGGAAGGGCAGGGTATGGTCGAGTACGCCCTTATCCTCGTATTGATCGCGGTCGTGGTCATCGTGATCCTGATCGTTCTCGGCAACCAGGTCAAGAACGTCTTCTGCAACATCTCGGGCGGTCTGGGCCAGTAGGCCTTCTACCGCAAAGAAAGAAAGGGTCCCAACTCGGGCCCTTTCTCTGTTTCTGGCTTGGCCGGGGCTACGCTTGACTTTCGCGTGCCGGCCGCTGCTCGGGTGGGGGCAGCAATATCAACGCGAAAGACGAATCGAGCCGCTTACTCCTGCTAAACACCGCGCCTCCCACCCCCCAGACGGGAATTTAGGCGGCGGCCTCCTCTGCGACCGGGGCCGTCTGCGAAACGCGGGGCGACCGAAAAACGATGAGCGCAATCACAAATCCAGCGAGGGCGATTGCGACGGCCACCTGGAATCCCGCCCCGTACCCCGCTGTAAGGGCGTGATTGACGGCCGCATGCGTCGGTCGCGCGCCGGCCAGCAGATTCTTCGTGGTGGTGGCGGCAATCGTGCCAAGCAATGCAATCCCAATTGAGCCGCCGATCTGCTGCCCGACGTTGAGGAGCGCCGAGGCGAGGCCAGATTCCGCCGGAGTTGCGCCGGAGACCGCCATCAGCGTGAGCGGAACAAAGATGTTGCCCATGCCAACGGCGATCAGCAGCATCGGCCCGACCAGGCCGGTTAGGTAGTTCGTCTGGTCATTGATTTGCGAAAGCCAGAAGAGGCCGCTGGCGACCAGCAGCGGTCCGATCGTAATAAACGGCCGTGGGCCGAACCGGCCGACCAGCCGAGCGACGATCTGCGCCGTGATAATGATGGCGGCGGTCAACGGGAGAAAGGCGACCCCGGCCACCAGCGGGCTGAAGCCCAGGATGTTCTGCACGAACTGCGTCAGGAAGAAGAAGACGCCGAAGACGGCGACGCCAATGACGAGGGAGAGCACGTAGGCGCCATCGCGGTTGCGCTTAGCAAAAATACTGAACGGCATCAGTGCGTGCCGGCTACGAGACTCGATGGCCACGAACACCAGGAGCAGCACAGCCGCAAGCCCGAGCGCGATGAGCGTCACCATGTCGGTCCAGCCGTACGTGGCGGCGTGGGACAAGCCGTATACAAGACTCACCATTCCACCGGTCACCGTCAGCGCTCCAGGCAGATCGAGCCGGCCGTCCCGGCCCGGCGTTGCCGCAAGCACGCGCGGGGCCACGATGGCGAGCACGATGCCGATCGGCACGTTCACGAAGAGGACCCATCGCCATGACGCAAAACTCGTGAGGACGCCCCCGAGAAGCAGCCCCAGCGCGCCTCCCGCACCGGCCACCGCCCCATAAACGCCCAGCGCCCGGTTGCGGTCAGGGCCCTCGGTGAAGGTGTCGGCGATCAACGAGAGCGCGGTCGGCGCTACGATCGCAGCGCCAATTCCCTGCGCCGCACGCGCAATGATGAGCCACGTCGCGCTGGTGGCAAGGCCGCCGGCCAGGGAGCCGAGTGTGAAGACCACGATCCCGGCGACGAACATGCGCCGCCGTCCGAACAGATCACCGGCCCGGCCGCCGAGGAGTAGCAAGCCGCCGAACGTGAGTGCGTACGCGTTGATGACCCACTCCAGGCCAGTTGCGCTGAATTGCAGCGCTCGCTGGATCGAGGGCAGGGCAATGTTCACGATCGTGGCGTCCAGCACGACCATCAATTGGGCTGCCGCGATGACGAGGAGCGCGAGGCCCAGGTTGCGCGGTAGGGTAGAGGTCTTGCGATCGACATCGGAGGCAGCCGAAATCTCTGTGCTCATGGGGGTTGGAACCGTTTCCTTGCGCCGACCTTTGGGGGAGGCTAAGAATGGGCTCGGCTGCACAAGCTGCGCCACGAAACTTGTGGGTCCTGTACGTAGCCGCCCCTGATCCCGAAGCTTCAGAGTCAGGTCATGGCCCACTTCGTTCAGACGCGCCCCCATCCTACCCTCCCCCAGAGGGGGAGAGATGATGTTGAGATTGTCGCGGACCGGAGTATGGCGGCCGAAGTTGCGCGCCTCTTCGCGGAACGGGGGGTCACGTTTGGCGTGCGCGAACACGATGGCGGGATGTTGCACCGACCGATCCCCATGGATCCTCTACCGCGCCGACTCGCGGCCGCCGAATGGCAATCACTCGAACGTGGGCTGCTGCAACGAACGCTAGCCCTCGACGCCTTCATCCAGGATGTCTACGGGCAACAGCGCATCCTGCGAGCCGGTCGGATCCCGGCGCAGCTTGTCTACGGGTCCTCTTCCTACCTGCGCGGCGCGAGCGGTCCCGCGGCGCAACGGCCCGGCCAAATCGCCGTCGCCGGCATCGACCTCGTCAAAGTAAATGGGCGCTGGCTGGTCCTGGAGGACAACGTGCGCGTTCCCTCGGGCATCAGTTATGCGCTGGCGGCGCGCTGGGCGATGCGCAAGCTGCTCGGAAGAGCGATGCCCGCCTTCGGTGCATCGCGACTCGAGGACTACCCACGGCGTTTGCGCGCGGCCCTTCGCCAGCGGGCCCCGTCAGATGGGGAGCTGGTCGTGCTGAGTCCGGGTCGACTCAACGCCGCCTATTACGAACACGAGGAACTGGCGCGTCTGATGGAGTGTCCGCTGGTAACCGGGGAAGACCTCTTCGCCAGTCATCGCGGCTGCTGGCGGCGAGACGGCACGGAGCGTCATCCCGTGACCGCCATCTACCACCGCTTCTCGCCCGATTACCTCGACCCATTGGCAGGCTTTAGTGGATCTGTGATCGGGGTCCCCTGCTTGATCAGCGCGTGGCGCAATGGTGCGCTTGGGCTCGCCAACGCGCCGACCTGCAGCATCGCCGACGACAAGTCGCTCTTCCCCTACGTCCCCGAGATGATCCGCTACTACCTCGGCGAGACGCCGCGACTCGACCAGCCGCCGACGCTGGACCTGTCGCAGGCGACGCAACGCCGGCACGTCCTCGCGCATTTCAGGGACTTCGTCTTCAAACCCGTCGATGGCAGTGGTGGCAAGGGGATCGTGTTTGGCCCCATCGCCGATGGCGAGCAACGGGCGGCCACGGCCGCCGTCATCGAAGCCGAGCCCGCAAGCCTCGTCGCCCAGCCGGCGCTGGACCTCGAGCGCCTGCCTTGCGTGACGGCTGACGGCACGATCGAGTGGAGGCGCTGCGACCTGCGCCCGTTTGTCTTGCTCGGGTCGTCGCCCTGGGTCGTGCCGGGCGGGCTTACTCGGGTCGCGCCGGACAGCGACGCCTGGTTGGTGAATTCCTCGGCGGGTGGTGGAGTCAAAGACACGTGGGTGGCCGCCTGAGCGTCTATGCGATCGCGCACTCGAGCCGTCATCGCTATCCGGCAGTAGCGCAGCGCAGCCGCAACGAGGTTCGCCTGCAGCCGCGAAAAACGGCGGCGCAGCGCCTCGAGCGCTTTCACCTCGAAGTAACCCCGGACGCCGAGCTCAGCTCATCGGTCGACTATTTCGGTAACGCGGTCTGGCTGGTGTCCGTCGAAGCGCCTCATCTGGAGCTTGTCATCACCGCACACAGCGAGGTGCGCGTGATGGTGACACCGGAGGTCCGCCTCGACCGCCCCTGGGAACGCGACCGGCTGGCCCGCGATCCGGCGCTCGAGTTCACCCTCCCCAGTCCGCGCGTGCCGCGCTTGCCGGCGATCGCCGAGCTGGCCCGAACGCTCGAAGTCGAGGCGGGCGACGGCGCGGCGCTCTACCAGGCGATGGGCCGCATACCCGAGCATCTGGCCTACCTGCGCGGCGCCACCAGCGTCATGACGAGCGTGGCCGACGTGCTCGAACGACGGGTCGGGGTCTGCCAGGACTTCGCCCATGTCATGCTGGCTTTATGCCGGTACCTGGGGTGGCCCGCCCGCTACGTCAGTGGATACTGGGTCCCGGGCGAAGACCTCGGGACGCTGGAGAGTCACGCCTGGGTGGAGGTGGCAACCCCGGAGGGCGAATGGGTCGGGCTGGATCCGACCTACGCCACCGCCGTGCGTGACCATCATGTATCGGCCGCCATCGGCCGAGACTACGACGATGCGGCGCCTTTGAACGGCGTGTTCGTCGCCGCCGAGCCGGGCGAGACGCCTGAGGTTGAGGTTGTGATCCGCCCCCTTCCTGACCTTCCGCCGCGAACGGGGGAGGGAAAAGAACCGCGAGGGGGAGGGGCAGCATGGAGTCTGCAGTGACCAGGCGCGTGCGCGTTGGTTGCCAGGCCCGTTTCGAGCTTGCTGTCCCTACCCCGGCGGTCCTGCAGATGGAGCCGCGCGCCGACGGCGCCCCACGGATCCTGCGCCAGGCCTGGGAAACCGAGCCCGACACCTTTCTCCATCAGTACCGCGACCTCTATGGCAACGTCTGCTACCGCACCACCATGCCGCCGGGCTCGTTCCGGGTTTGCTATGACGCCCTGGTCGAGGTGCCTGCTGGGCCCGACGAGGTCGTGGCGGATGCCGCGCAGGTGCCGGTGGAACAGCTGCCCGACGAGGTGCTGATCTATACGCTGCCCAGCCGATACTGCCTCTCGGACGTGCTCTCGAGCACCGCGTGGGAGCTGTTCGGATCGATCCCGGCGGGCTGGGCCCGCGTTCAGGCCATCTGCGACTGGGTCCACGACAACATCCGATTCCAATATGGGACCAGCAACCCGCTCACCAGCGCGCTCGACGTCTACGAACGCCGGGTTGGGGTGTGCCGCGACCTCGCGCAACTGGGCGTCACGTTCTGCCGCGCGCTCAATATCCCGGCGCGCTACGTATTCGGGTATCTTCCGGACATCGGCGTGCCGCCGCCTTACGACAAGATGGATTTCTCGGCCTGGTTCGAGGCTTATGTCGACGGGCGCTGGCGCACCTTCGACCCGCGCAACAACACTCCCCGCATCGGTCGCATCGTGATCGGCCGGGGGCGCGACGCGCTTGACGTGGCGATGGTAACCACCTATGGTCTGGTGGACTTGCGAAGCATGGTGGTTTGGGCAAATGAAGTGAATGCCACCACCCTGCCCTCCCCCGCAAGCGCGGGAGGGAAAGAGGTTGCGGTCTCCGCCGTTGGGGCAGGGAAAGCCCGGGAGGGCTGAAAGTGCAGGAACGGCTGCCGCGCATCGATGCATCGATCGTGGCCCTCGATGCCTCCCAGATAAAGTCTCTCGGCCTGCTCGACCACGCCGCGATCGATTGGGGTCGCGTGCAGCGCTCCGTGTACCTGATCCACCAGAACTTCCATTACGAGTACCCAGGGCCCATCGCGGACTTGAGGCATCAGCTGGTCGTTCTTCCGCCAAGACGCCACGGCGACCAGAGGCGGCTGCGCCATCAACTGGATGTCTCCGTGTCTCCGGTGGAAATCGCCAGCCGCCGGGACACCTTCGGCAATGTTGTGCTCGACCTGCGCGTTCCCTTCGTCGAAGCCGCGATCGATTTTGAAGCGTGGATTGTGGTCGAGCGCTTCGCCATTGGGCCCCATCGCCTGCCCGGCGCGGCGCTGGCGGACCGGCGCTATCTGGATCCATCGCCGTTGACGCAACCCGACGAGGCGCTGCGTGCGGTGGCCACGAGCCTGCGCATGGCGGGCGACGATCCGTTGCCGCTTGCTCGCCGTATCAACCGCTGGGTCTTCGAAACGATGACGTACGCCTCGGGCGTGACGACGGTGGAGACCAATGCGGCGCAAGCGCTCGCGCTGAGCCAGGGCGTCTGCCAGGACTACGCGCACATCATGCTCACGCTGTGCCGGCTCTGCGAGCTGCCGGCGCGCTATGTCTCCGGTCACTTACTCGGCGAAGGCGGGACGCATGCCTGGGTTGATGTGCTGCTCCCCGCGGCTGACCACCCATCTGAGGCGGTTGTGGTTGCCTTCGATCCAACCAACGGCAGGGAGGTAGGCCTCAGCTACGTCACGGTGGCGATTGGGAGAGACTATCGGGATGTGGCGCCCACGTCCGGTAGCTACACGGCGTCCTACAAGGGCCAGCTCTCCAGCCAGCGCCGTGTCGGCCTCACCGCGGTGCAGTATGCGCGCCAGCGCCGAAGCCTTCCGGAAAGGAACGTCGAAACCGCCTGAGGCGACTGCGTGCAGCTGACCCCACGCGAACAGGAGAAGCTGCTTGTCTACGTTGCAGCCGACCTGGCGCGGAAGCGGCAGGCTCGCGGCCTGAAGCTGAACCTTCCGGAATCCGTGGCGCTGATCACGGAGGCGATGCTCGAGGCGGCCCGAGACGGACGGTCAGCTTCCGAGGTGATGTCGCTCGGCCGACGGGTGCTCACCCGCGACCAGGTGATGGAGCAGGTGCCCGAAATTCTCCACGTGGTCCAGGTCGAAGCGACCTTTCCTGACGGCACCAAACTCCTCTCCTGTCACGACCCGATCCCATGAGTGGCTACGAACATCCTCCGGGTGACGTCGAGATCAACGCCGGAAAGCCCGTGACGGAGTTGCGGGTGGCCAATCGCGGTGACCGGCCGGTGCAGGTCGGGTCTCATCACCACTTCGCCGAGGCGAACCGCGCGCTTCTCTTCGACCGGATGGCCGCTTACGGCCAGCATCTCGACATACCGGCCGGGACCGCCGTGCGATTCGAGCCCGGCGAGACAAGGAACGTATCGCTCGTACCCTATGGCGGCGCTCGCTGGATCGCCGGTTTTCACGGACTGGTTGGCGGTTGGCTCGACGAGCCCGGTGCGCGCGAGCGGTTTCAGGCGGGGCTGGCAGCGAAGGGATTCGATAGCGCCCCCACCCTACCCTCCCCCGGAGGGGGAGGGTAAATGACGAGATGAGGATCTCGCGGCAGCAGCGCGCGGAGCTGTTTGGTCCCGGCGCCGGCGACCGCTTCCATCTCGCCGACACGAACCTTCTCTGCGAGGTCGAGATGGACCTGACCCGACCTGGTGATGAGGCGGTCTTCGGCGGTGGCAAGACGATCCGCGACGGGATGGCGCAGTCGTCGCGAGCCACCCGTAAAGAGGGAACCCTCGACCTCGTGATCACCAGCGCCGTGGTGATGGACTCCGTGGTCGGGATCGTGAAGGCCGACATCGGTATCCGCAACGGCCGCATCGTCGGCATCGGCAAAGCGGGTAACCCTGATGTGATGGATGGGGTCACGCCCGGATTGGTGATCGGCGCCGGCACCGAGGTGATCGCCGGAGAGGGGACGGTTGCGACGCCCGGCGGGATCGACACGCACGTCCACATGATCTCGCCGCAGCAGGTCTGGGCCGCGCTCTCCAACGGGATTACCACGCTGCTTGGTGGTGGCACCGGGCCGGCCGACGGGACCAACGCGACCACCTGCACGCCGGGCGCCTGGAACATCGCACA